>ERZ825137.2805-NODE-2805-length-19538-cov-13.311246_pt1 | contig 19538 bp, 22 predicted proteins | sample MGYA00519873_ERZ825137 | MGnify/ENA primary metagenome ERZ825137 (study PRJEB31778, sample SAMEA3449190) | human gut metagenome | biome: human gut; feature: human-associated habitat; material: faeces | place: United Kingdom | collected 2010/2012 ...
ACTTGTCCAGATTCACGTTGGTGGCCTTGCGGGTATCCACCACCTGCTTCTGGGGTACGCGGGACATGGGTTGCTTCACCACCGGCTCGGCGGCCTTTTCGGGGGCCTTACCGGCGGGCGCGGCGCTCTGGGCGGGCTTGCTGCCGCCCTGCTGAGGTGCGGCGGGCTTAGTGTGCTGCCCGTTTTGAGCAGGCTCCGCCTTCTTCTCCGCGGGCTTGGCACCCTCGGCGAAGATGACCGCGATATTGGAGACCGGATTGTGCTGGGTCAGATACTCAAAGATGAGGCTAAGCTCCCGGTCCTCCAGCACCTGCATATGATTCTTGGGTGTTTCGGCGTACTTGGTCAGGATCTCCGTGATCTCCTTGGTGGAAACTCCGAAATCCTTGGCCACCTCATGCACTCTGTATTTGTTGACGATACTACCCAAATAAAGCCACCTCCATCTTAGTGATCGGCCTGCCCTGCGGCGGGCCGCGAAAAGTTTTGCGTTACTGCTGTCTGGTCTTGCCGGACGGCTTCCGGCTGCCCTTGCCCTTCTTCACCGGCAGGGAGCCGGCGAACCGCCGGTCGGGCGGCTCTGCTCTGCGTTTGGGATGCTCCTGCCGCCGGCGGGCGCTGTTGGGACGCGGGGGACGCTTGGCCGCCGGTCTGGCGGGCGGCGGCGCAGGCTCCGGCCCGGCGGGCTTTTCGGCGTGGGTGCGTTTTTTACCCTGCCGCAGGTTCTTCTCGTGGCGGAGCTGCTCCTCCTTCCGCTCCCGCGCCCGCCTGGCCTTGACGGCCAGCGTGTCGGCAGCGGGCTGATAGGTCTTACTGTCCAGCGCCGCCAGCTTCCGCACCAGCGACTCGGCAAAGCCGATGTCGGTCACGGCGCACATGGCCACGCTGCCGCGGCCGAGGCTGCGGCCCAGCGCGTCCTTATCCGCAGGCAGCGTCACGCACAGCGTGCTGCCGGTGCGGGCAAAGGACTGGGCGCGCCGCATCGAGGACGGCGCGGCGTCCTGCGCCACGAAGATGACGCGGGCTTTCTTGGCGCGGGCGGCGGCGCCCACCGGCTCCTCGCCCACCTCCACGCGGCCTGCCTTCAGGGCGAGACCCAGCATGGATAGGATGTGTTCTGTCATAGGCCGCCCTCCATCTGCGCTTCCAGCGCGTCGTAGACCTCCGGCGGGATGGCGGTGTCAAAGGCCCGCTCCAGCGACCGGTTCTTCCGTGCCTTCTTCAGGCAGGCGGGGTCGGGGCACACATAGGCGCCGCGTCCGGATTTTTTGCCGGTGCCGTCCAGCAGGATCTGGCCCTCCGGCGTCCGGACGATGCGCAGCAGCGCCTTCTTCTCCTTCATCTCGCGGCAGCCGACGCACTGCCGCTGCGGTATTTTGCGGGGCTTCTGCATCTCTGCCGCTCCTTTCTGTCCGATCTTACTCGCCGGTGTAGCTGGCGGGCTTGATGTCGATCTTATAGCCGGTGAGCCGCGCGGCCAGACGGGCGTTCTGGCCCTCCTTGCCGATGGCGAGGCTCAGCTGGTCGTCAGGGACGACCACGCGGCAGCTCTTGCCCTCGTCGGCCAGCTGCACGCTGACCACGTCGGCAGGGGCCAGCGCGGCGGCGATAAACTCCGCGGGGTCCTCGGAGTACTTGATGATGTCGATCTTCTCGCCCCGCAGCTCGTCCACGATGGCGTTGACGCGCTGACCGCGGGGACCGACGCATGCGCCGATGGGGTCCACGTTCTCGTCGGCGGACCACACCGCCATCTTGGTGCGGTTGCCCGCCTCACGGGCGATGGAGCGGATCTCCACGGTGCCGTCGTAGATCTCCGGCACCTCCAGCTCGAACAGCCGCTTCACAAGGCCGGGGTGAGTGCGGGAGATCAGCACCTGCGGGCCGCGGGTGCTGCGGCGGACCTCCACCAGATACACCTTGACCATCTGGCCTTCACGCAGCTCCTCGCCGGGGACCTGCTCATTCATGGTCAGCACCGCCTCGGTGGACTCGGCGCCGGTGCCGATACGCAGGCTGACGTTGCCGGTCCGGGGATCGATGCGGCTGACGGTGCCGGTGAGGATCTCGTGCTGCTTGCTGTTGAACTCATCATAGATCATGCCGTGCTCGGCCTCCCGCAGGCCCTGGATGATGACCTGCTTGCCGTTTCCGGCGGCGATGCGGCCGAACTCCACGCTCTCCACGGGGATGTTGACGATGCCGCCCAGCTCGTTCTTGGCGGACAGCCGCTTGGCCTCCTCCAGCGAGATCTGGGAGCCGGGGTTCTCCACCTCCTCCACGATCTCCTTCTGGACGAACATCTTCAGATCCTTCTTCTCCTCGTCCACGTCCACGATGACGTTCTCCACGCCCTCGTGATCCCGCTTATAGGCGGTGGTCAGCGCCTGAATGATCTTGCCCATCATAAAGCTCTGGGGAATACCGCGTTCCTTTTCCAGCATCGCCAGCGCGGCGAAGATCTCATCACATTTCATGTCGTTTCTCCTTCATTTATCGTCAGATCGTTGTGTCAGAATTCCACGCGCAGGCGCACCAGCGCCACCTCGTTCTTCTCGAACCGCACCGGCTCTGCGCCGCCCATGTCCAGCAGCACCGCGCCGTCCTCATAGCCCGCCAGCTTACCGGCGAACTCCTTGCGGCCGTCCCGGTTCTGGTAGGTCTTGACCAGCACAGGGCTGCCCATGAAGCGGTCGAAGTCGCCGGGGCGCTTGAGCTGCCGCTCCAGTCCGGCGGAGCCCACCTCGAACACATAGCTGCTCTCGATGGGGTCGGCCTCGTCCAGCAGGTCGCTGACCTTGCGGCTGATGGCCTCGCAGTCCAGGATGTCCACGCCGCCGTCCTTGTCCAGATACAGCCGCAGATACCACTGGCCGGCCTCCCGCACATATTCCACGTCCCACAGCTGGCAGCCGTGCTCCTGTACCACCGGCTCCGCCAGCTCCCAGACTACATCTGTGATCTTTTTCACGGCGCGTCCTCCTGCTTTTAACAAATCAAAAATGCCCAACAAAAAGAGCGGACAGTCAAGTCCACTCCCAGTCAATACCTTACTTACGCGCATAGCATACCATAAAAGTGCGGGGAACGCAAGCATTTTTCCGCAAAAAGCCGGTCGAAACGGCGGTTTTGACAAAAAAATCCCGGCGGAACGGGGCAAAAGCGCCCCGGCTCGCCGGGAAATCCAAGGTCATGCGTGCTTTTTCAGCCGTCCCAGCAGGCAGGCCAGCAGGAACACCGCCAGATCTACCAGCACCACCGTAGCGCCTACGGGGGTGCTCAGCAGGTAGGAGCCGGTCAGCCCCACACAGAAGCCCAGCACGCTGACGGCGGCGGCGCACAGCACCACGCCCCGGAAGCTGCGCAGCAGCCGCATGGCGGTCAGTGCGGGGAAGATGACGAGGCTGGAGATGAGCATGGCGCCCATGAGCCGCATACCCAGCACGATGGTCAGCGCCGTCAGCACCGACAGCACGGTGTTGTACAGCTCCACCCTTACGCCGGTGGCGCGGGAGAAGCTCTCGTCGAAGGTGATGGCGAACAGCCGGTGGTAGAACAGCACATACAGCACCAGCACCGCCGCGCAGACGCCTACGGACAGGGCTACATCCGCCCGGTCCAGCGCCAGAATGGAGCCGAACATAAAGCTGTCCACATCGGTGGTCAGGCCGGTGGTCAGACTGGTGACCACCACACCGGCGGCCAGCGACGAGGCGCTGACCACAGCGATGGCGGCGTCCGCACCCATGCGGCTTTTCTCCGTCATCCGCAGCAGACCCAGCGCCGCCAGCACCACCACGGGGATGGACACCGGCAGCGGCACCCAGCCGCAGGCCAGCGCGATGCTCAGCGCACCGAAGGACACATGGCTCAGGCCGTCGCCGATCATGGAGCAGCGCTTCAGCACCAGCGGTACGCCCAGCAGCGCCGCGCACAGGGCAATGAGGACGCCCACCACAAACGCCCGCAGGATAAACGGGTAGGTGAACATATCCAGCAGCAGATCCATCACGCCTCACCTCCGAACCGCTTGCCGCAGGGCGAGGCCAGATAGGACGCCGTATCACCGTAGAACCAGCTGCCGTGTCCGGCGTGGAGAATGGCGGTGGCGTAGGGCAGGGCGCTGTGCAGATCGTGGGTCACCATGATGATGGCAATGCCCTCCTTCTTGTTGAGATAGTCCAGCGTGCGGTACAGATCCTGGGCGGCGGCGGGATCCAGCCCCGTCACCGGCTCGTCCAGCACCAAAAGCTCACCGGCGGCGCATAGCGCCCGGGCCAGCAGTACCCGCTGCTGCTGGCCGCCGGACAGCTCCCGGTAGCAGCGATCCTTCAATTCCAGAATACCCAGCTTGCCCATGTGCATCAGCGCCGTGGACTTCTCCTGCGGTGTGTAGAAGAAGCGCCCCCGCTTGCCGCTGAGGAAGCCGCTGCGCACCACCTCCGTCACCGTGGCAGGGAAGTCCTTCTGCGCCTTGGTCTGCTGGGGCAGGTAGCCGATCGCCCCGGCGCGCAGGGACTTGTCCAGCACGATCTCGCCCTTCATGGGCCGCAGCAGGCCCAGCAGGCTTTTCAGCAGCGTGGACTTGCCGGAGCCGTTTTCGCCCACGATGCACAGGTAGTCGCCGCTGCGCACCTGAAAGGTCAGCCCCTCCCAGATGGCGGTGCCCTCGTAGCCCAGCGACACGTCCCGGCAGTCCAGCAGTATTTTCTTTTCCATCAGGACAACCCCTCTCTCAAAACATCCGCGTTGGCCTCCATCAGCTGGAGGTAGGTAACGCCTGCGTCAAATTCGGCGCGGCTCACCGTCTGGCAGGAGTGGAACGTCCGCACCTGCGCCCCGGTGGTCTCCGCGATGGCCTGTGCCACCTTCCGGCTGCTCAGCTCGATGGTATACACCACCGGGATGTGCTGCTCGTTCACTAAGTCGATGAGGTATTTCAGCGTGGCCAGCGACGGCTCTGTATCCCCGGCGCAGCCGTGGAACGCCGCCCGGTAATCCAGCCCGTACTCCCGGCAGAAATACAGCAGCGGGAACCGGTCACCGAATACCAGCAGGTTCCGGCTGCCCTCCGCCACGATCTCACGGAACGTTCCGTCCAGCGCCTCCAGCGCCGCCAGATAGTCCGTCAGCCGCGCCCGAAAGCTGTCCGCGTGGTCGGGATCCGCCTGACACAGCCCGTCGGTGATGGCGCGGCACAGCGCCATGGCCGTCACCGGCGACGTCCAGATATGCTCGTCGTATTCGATCTCCTCGCCGTCGTCCTCATCCTCATCATGGTCGTGGTGGCCGTGGGCGGACGCGCCGCCCTGCATCCCCTCGACAAGCTCCTCCTCGTGCAGCTCCGCCGCGTCCATCATGGACAGGACGCAGGGGATGTCCTCTCCGGCGGCATCCAGAATGTCCGCCACCCACTGCTCGCTCTCGCCGCCGTTGTAGATGAACACATCCGCCTGACTGATGCGGATCACGTCCATGGGCGTGGGCTCGAAGCTGTGTGTCTCTCGCCCGGCGGGTACCACCAGCGTCACGTCCACGTCATCGCCGCCGATCTGGCGGGCGAAATCGTAGTAGGGGAACAGGGTGCAGACCACCTGCGTTTTTCCGTCCTCCGGCAGCGGCGGCTGTCCGCAGGCGGTCAGGGACGCCGCCAGCACGAGGGCCAGCAGCCCCGATAAAAGCCGCCTCATTCCGCCGCCTCCCGGCACTGGCGGCACAGCCCGTAGAACAGCGTTCGGTGGGGGTCGATGGCGAAGCCGTGCTCCTCCTCCAGATGGCGGTACAGCGGCGCCAGACGGGAGCAGTCGGCGTGCTGCACGGCACCGCAGCGCTCGCATTTCAGCAAAAAACAGTCCTTCCCGGACTGGTAGCAGCTGCAAAACTGATACCTCGCCCCGGTGTCCGTGACGATCTTGTGGACCTTTCCCTCTTTTTCCAGCCGCTCCAGCTGGCGGTACACGGTGGTCAGCCCCACCGTCTCTCCCTGCCGGTGGAGCAGCTCCGTCAGCTCCGCTGCACCTACGCCCTCGGCGCAGCCGCGTATGCAGGCCAGCACCGCCTGCTGCTGTTTTGTCATATAGGCCATGAAACGCCTCCTGAATTTGAAAATGAAAACCATTTTCAAATTATAGCCAAAATAATTGGGTTGTCAACTATCTTTTTCCCGCCGCGTATGCTACAATATTTCCATAAGGCGTTTTCCTCTGCGGCGGGGCCGCGGAACTGAATAAAGATACGGGAGGACAGTCATCATGCAGCATGAGATCACCCACAGCGCGCCGCTCCTCAACGAGTCCGGCAGCCTGCGGGAGCCGGGATATGCCAAGAGGCTCCTGCCCATCTACCGCCGCGCCGATATCCGGGCGGGGAAGAGCCGCATCAAGGAATGGGACTACTATCTGGCGGCCAACGACCATTTCGCCGTGGCACTGACCATTGCCGACAACGGCTATATGGGGCTGGACTCCATCTCGTTCCTGCAATTCGACGAGCGGTGGGAAAAGACGAAGAGCCCCATGCGGGTGTTCCCCATGGGACGCACCGGCCTGCCGGAGACATCCGCCGCCGGAGATACGGTCATTGCCGGCAGCGGCTACGGCATGGCGTTCCGCCATGTGGGGAACGCACGGGTGCTGACCTTCCGTATGGAGGACTTTCTGGCGGGGATGCCCATCGAGGGTCGCCTGATGCTGACGGAGGAGCCGGAGGAGTCCATGGTCATCGCCACCCCCTTCGATCAGCCCCGCTGCTTCTACTTCAACCAGAAGATCAACTGTATGCGGGTGTCCGGCGAGGTCAAGGTGGAGGGCCGCGTTTTCCGCTTTGCGCCGGAGGACTCCTTTGCGGTGCTGGACTGGGGACGGGGCGTGTGGACATACCACAACACATGGTACTGGGGCAGCGCCTCCGGACAGGTGGACGGCGTCCCCTTCGGCTGGAACATCGGCTACGGCTTCGGCAACACCTATGCCGCCAGCGAGAATATGCTGTTCTACGGCGGCAAGGCTCATAAGCTGGGGCAGGTGCAGTTCCTCATCCCCGTGAAGAACGGGCGGGAGGACTATCTCAGCCCGTGGCGCTTTACCTCAGACGACGGGCGGTTCGAGATGGATTTCATGCCCATTCTGGATCGCGCCGCCTGCATGGACGTCAAGCTGCTGAAATCCGACCAGCATCAGGTCTTTGGCCGCTTCACCGGCCGGGCGGTGCTGGATGACGGTCGGGAGATCCGCGTCAAAGACTTTCTGGGTTTCGCGGAAAAGGTGGAGAACAAGTGGTGAGCGGCGCTGTAAGGCGAAAAAAATGATATACAGTTCACAAACAGGCGGGTGCTTCGCGGAAGCATTCGCCTGTTTCGCATAACGAAACGGAGGACGATGCGCTGGATATGCAAAGGTCGTGCGCAACGACAGCAAAAAGCGCTGAAAAAGTGCGTGTTTCGCGGAGATGGATCACGGCGCATTTACTGCTAAGAAAATGTTAAAAGTGGAGAAAGAGATGTTAAATTTTTATAAACATTGCTAATTGCGGGAAAATGTGGAAAGGAGTATACTTCTATGTGACCCGCAGGAAACTCTTTCGTGTGGGTCGTCTGCGTCGGCGGAACGCTGCTGACGGGACAGGTTAAGGGAAAGAAATTGTAAGGAGAGAAAACATGGAAGAAAGAAAAGGCTTTGGAACCAATTTTGGTTTCCTGATGGCGTCTGTCGGCTCGGCAGTCGGCCTGGGCAACATCTGGGGATTCCCCAATAAAATGGGCGCCTCCGGCGGCTTTACATTCCTCATCGTCTATCTGGTCCTGGCAGTCCTCTGCGGCTTCATCGTCATGGTGAGTGAGCTGGCGCTGGGCCGCAAGACCGGCAAGGGTGTCGTCAGCGCCTATCAGGCTCTGAGCAAGAGATTCAAATGGGTCGGTTGGCTGGGCATCCTGTCCCCGTTCTTCATTCTGTTCTTCTACTGCGCCCTGGGCGGCTACTGCATCAAGTACACCGTTCTGAACATCGGCGATCTGTTCCATGCCAGCTTCGGCGCCAACGCGCTGGCGGAGACGGCGGTGGCCAACGGCCATTCTCTGGGCGCTGAGGTGTTCGGCGCGTTCATGGCCAACCCCACTGAGGCTATTATCTTCGGGCTGATCTTCGTGGCGCTGACCATGCTCATCGTCATGGGCGGCGTCAGCGGCGGTATTGAGAAGGTCTGCTCCGTGGGTATGCCCGCACTGTTCGTCATGCTGCTCATCTGCATCATCCGCGCCTGCACGCTGGAGGGTGCTGTGGACGGCCTGAAGTATATGTTCGTTCCCGGCTGGGCGGTTGCCAACGGTGTTATCGACAAGGAACCCAATTTCTTCGGCGTCCTCTCCGCTGCCGGCGGTCAGATGTTCTTCTCCCTGTCTCTGGGCATGGGCATCATGATCACCTACGGTTCCTATCTGGATAAGAAGGAGAACCTGCAGAAGAACGCGCTGCTCATCATCATCATGGATACACTGGTGGCGCTGATGGCCGGTCTGTGCGTGATCCCCGGCCGCTTTGCGCTGGATCCCACCGGTAATCTGGGCGGCCCCAAGCTGCTGTTCGTCACCATGCAGAACGTGTTCAGCCGTATGGGCGGCTTCGGCCCCATCTTCGGCATCCTGTTCTATCTGCTGGTGGTGTTCGCCGCCATCTCCTCCTCCATCTCTCTGCTGGAGGCTGTTGTGGCCCACTTCGTGGACAATGCCCGCGACGCCGGTAAGGGTGACAAGCGCAAGGCGTACGCCCTGATCGCTGCTGTGGCGGTGGGCGTGGGCGCCGTGCTGATCTGCGCCGATAGCCTGGGCGAAGCCTCCTTCACCCCGTGGAGACTGCTGAATCTGCCGGCGGAATCGATCCGCACATGGAATGACTGCTGGCTGGACTTCTTCGATATGCTGTCTGAGGGCATTATGATGCCTCTGGGCGCTCTGATGATGACACTGATGGTCGGCTGGGAGCTTGGCCCCGACGTGGTCAAGGACGAGTGCGAGGCGTCCGGTCACGCCATGGCAAGCTACGGCTTCTACAAGGTCTGCATCAAGTACATCACCCCGCTGTGCATGATCCTCGTCCTGTACGGCCAGATCAAGGAATTCTTCTTCTAAGGAGAGCTTCTACGGGTATGTTATAGACACCGGAACCGCCATTTCGGTATGCTCTCCCAAATAACAGAAAAAACAGCGCCCGCCGTTTAGCGGGGTGTCCGTAAAACGGTTATAGCGAAAAAACAACTATTTTACGGCATCTGTCAGACAGGATTGGGTGAACAAAAGATACCGCAGAGGAATAACCCTCTGCGGTATTTTTTTGCTTTTTTACTTCTTACCTTTCCTATGCTTGGAACTCGCCTTGCCCCGCTGCCGTTGCATGGGATTCTTCAAATGCTTGGACTTCTTCAATACGGAAATTATTGTGACAAGTTCCTCTTTCGTACAGGAATCATAGTCAATGCCAAAGGCGGCAAGGTAAGCCCGAAGCTGCCGTTCCTCCTTGCTGCCCTCATAATTTGTGGCGCTCTGCAACTGCCTTGCCACATCCGCAGCGGCGGTTTCCTCGTCTGCCGTGGATTCGTCTTTCACATGGGCAGAACGAATGTCATTCAGAATTGCGGTTAAATCCTTCGATACAACAGCCTTGAAGTAGTCCCCGGTCTGCACCTGTGCCAGCTCCAATGTCCGTATATACAGGTCATCCCCGTCGGGTGCATATTGCTCCTGCACCTGTTTTCTCGTAACTTCCAGCATGGCGTTCAAATCGCTAATTCTGGAATCCGCTATGCGATCCACATATATCTCCGCATCCACCATCAGCCGCCGGAACTGCTTATGGCAAATCAACTCCGACAGAAGATGGTGATTAAATTTCTCGTCTTTCAAAACGGTCAATGCATCATCACTCAAATGCAGGGCGGTCAGCTCTGTGTTTGAGTGTTTTTTATTCTCTGAGGCTCCCAACAGATAATCCGTTGTCACCTCATATGTTTCTGCCAATTTGAGAATGGCAAAGGGGCTGATGTCCCGCTTGTCATCCGTTTCATATAGACCCAATGCAGACTTGGAAAGCCCGGTTTCCTCTGCCAGCTTGTCCAGTGTCCAACCCTTTTCAACTCGCAAATCTTTCAGCCGTTCGGCGACGGTCAATTTGATGTTCATATCCCCATCCCTTCCTATCGGTGCTTCACCTTATTATATCATGCTTTTGTCCATAAGCGTAGATTTTTCGCTCTTTTGTCCCGCATTTCCATCCTTTTGGATATACGGGAGAGAGCGTCTTTTTTCGCTAAAATGTGCCTGTAAGCAATCAACCGCACCTTGAAAACTGAATGACCGTCCGAATGGAATATGCCGACAGGCGAAGTGCCGCCATGATATGAGCGCACCAATGCCGGACTACGCTGGGGTGAGATTCCCGGGCAGGAACGACATTCGGAGAGAACGGAAAAAATCAAGACAAAAACACAGGACTTTTGAAAACAGCGAAAATACGGCTTGTTTAATAGCTCTCCCCATATTGGAGAGAGAACTATTAAACAGCGAACACAGTACGCCGTTCTGTGTGGATGTTCGCCCTTTTCGATATAACCATACAGAATAGCGAAATCAAAAAATCGTCTTTCGAACAGTGCATCGTGAACAACTCTTAAAACTGAAAGACGGCATACCCCCCAAACAACCGAACAGTGAAGCAGATTTGCCCGACAGCAATCTCGCTCCACCGTTTTACAAACAACAGGAGGATGTTTATTTGAAGAAAAACAGCAGAAATGAAAATTACCGTAACGAAATCAAATCCTACATCATCCGAGCCGGGATGACCATGACGGAGGTGGTGGACTACCTTTGCGATGAGTACGGCTGGAGTCGAAGTGTCCCCAACCTTTCCGGCAAACTGAAACGGGGCAGCCTGCGCTACGGCGAAGCCGTGGAATTAGCAGATGCACTTGGTTATGACATTGTATGGCAGAAACGGAGGGATGCAAGATGAACGAGCAAAACAGAATTTTGGAAGCCGCTGCCGAAAATCACAGACACCAATGGCGGTACACAAATTTTTAGTAAGATATTTAAGACACCGAAAGGAAGTTTGCCTATGAATCAATGAAAAACAGGAGGATTTTATTTGAGTAATATTTATGGATATATTCGTGTCAGCAGTAAAGACCAGAACGAGGATCGACAGCTTATCGCCCTAAATGAAGTGGGTGTTGAGCGTAAAAATGTCTATCTGGATAAGAAATCCGGCAAAGATTTTGACCGCCCTCAGTACAAAAAGCTGTTGCGGAAATTAAAAAAAGACGATCTGCTCTATATCAAGAGCATTGACCGTCTTGGGCGCAACTATGAAGAAATCTTGCAGCAATGGCGGATACTTACCAAAGAAAAAGGCATCGACATTGTGGTACTGGATATGCCCTTGCTTGATACCCGTCGGGGAAAAGACCTTATGGGTACTTTCCTCTCCGACATTGTTTTGCAGGTTTTGTCATTCGTTGCAGAAAATGAGCGTACCAACATCAAGCAGCGTCAAGCCGAGGGCATAGCTGCGGCAAAAGCAAAAGGTGTCAAGTTTGGCAGACCACCCTTGCCGCTGCCCGATAACTTCTATGAGGTACACAAAGCATGGCGAAGTAAGAAGCTCACGCTGAAAGAAGCGGCTAACGCCTGCAATATGCCTGTCGGCACATTCTATGGAAAGGCGAGAAAATTTGAAAATGTGGCTTAAACAAAACGATACCCCGATTTGTAAAGGTGTACTTTTACAAATCGGGGTGTACACAATTATACATTTAAATTATACTCCGATTTTCGTCATTTTTCAAGGTGTTGAGCTGAAAATATTGACCTCGATTTACGACTTTTTTGTGATTTGCAAAAGTACACTTTTTGATAATTGTGATTGGAATGAAAATAACATGAGTGATATCATCATAAAAAATGATTTGAGGTTTACAGAGAAAGACCGCCATCTTTTTTCTGCGCCTGCGCGTGAGGTTGCTCCTTGGCTTTTAGGAAAAGTTTTGTGTCATCAACTGCCCGATGGGAAAATTCTACGTGCTCGCATCACAGAAACGGAGGCATATCCTGCTTCTGATTCTGCCTGCTATGGTAGAGACAACGAAAAAACCGATGCCACTATGCCGCTGTTTGGGGAAGGTGGAGTCTGTTGCATATACGCTGGAATGCTCCTCATTGTATGCGGACATCGAGATGAACGAGACAATGTTTTGATTCGCAAGGCAGGTAATGAGAAAGTGTATTATGATGGTCCGATAAAGGTTTGTGAGGGCTTAAAGATTGATAAAAAGAATTATCATGGAAAAAATCTTTTAGCCGCAGATTCAACGCTGTGGTTAGAGGTCGATCCCATGGAGTTAAGGTGCTGCAAAGTACAACGGGTCGGTTTGGGCTTCAATGTGAAAGAGGAAGATCGAATCGCCCCACTTCGGTTCATTGCTCTATAGAATTGGAGGATGATGTTTATGGCAATGATAAAATGTCCGGAATGCGGCAGAGATATCTCGGACAAGGCGAAGGAATGTATCCACTGTGGATTCCCGTTAAATCACACAATTTCAAATCCCGTTGGAACAGTAGTTATTTATGGCTATACCGGATGGTTTTTAGTCAAACCCAAATTAAAAATTTATTTTAACGGCAAATATCTTGGGGATGTGTCTTACAAAGCTAAAACAAAAGAAATACCGATTACTGAACCTACAAATATTGAAATTAAGTGTAGTATACGCTCAACATTAGTTCGAGTATTGCCTGGCAGACATAACGAAATTTATACCGAATTTGATAGAGTGACCGGGAGCATTTTAGCCGAAGTAAGGAGTTATTAAAATGAAAAACAGAATTAGTTTAGACGATCCTGATTATAATCAGAATCAGCAAGTTGTAATTCAAGATAATAAAGCTAAAATAGTATGGATTATATTAAGTATAATTGCAGTAATATTTGGATCAATAATTATTTTAACTTCACAAAATCATAATCAAAGTAAAGTAAAACACGGCATACATTGTGATGCTTATGATGACAATGGGGACGGATGGGTTGACCGCGTTTATGATCGGGAATTAAAAACATGGTGGAAATATACTTTTAGACCGGGAGAATTCTCTATGGATGATGTTGAATGAAAACTACAACTTTATCCAAAAAAGGAGGGACTGGAAATGGCAGTGATAAAATGCCCAGAGTGTGGAAGTGAAATTTCAAGTGAATCTGCTCGCTGCCCAAACTGTGGTGTCCCCGCAGAAGTGTGGGCGGAAGAGATATCTTCTTCATATAGTCCACCTGTGGCATCAAAGAATAACAGCGAGGAAAAGCACATAGTTGAATGTTGCGAAGAAAGCAAAGGAAGAGGCAGATTCAATAAAATAATAGCAGCAATTGTAATAGTTCTCTTGGTTGCTCTTTTAGGGGTGGCTGCACTAAAGCTGACAAGTAATCATTTGATCGGTCGTTCTAAATCTGAGGCTGAGTATCGGTCTGCTGTATATGCGCATATAACAGATTCGCATGGTGAAGCAATTGATTCATATGATAGTTTTGTATTAAGCGATAATGGAGAGGCATATATAACGGTTACATTTAAAGCGGCACTTGAAATGGGTGGATACCTCAATGCGCATGCTGATTTAGTTTTAGATGACGAATGTAACATAATCTCCTGTTCGTTTTGCGATACATTTGGATCCCATGCGGGTAAAAGCGATGAACCGACTTCGGAGAATTGGGATTGGGGTGATGGAGAATCGACTCTATATCAGGAATTTATTTTAAGAAAAACAGAACAACTGACAGGATTTGTTATTTCTCTGGAAATGGATAATTATGAGGAGCACGAAATTGTAGAAAACGGCCATACATATATTGATGTATTTGCATTTATAAATATCGAAGAGATGGCAGGAACACCTATAGATGTTGGCAGTGCCTTTCAATTATATGCTCTTATCAACCCAGACAACGAAGAAGATTTATTTATAGTGATAACGGGAAATTCCACAGGTGAAATATATCGATATGACCATACCTCCATTCCACACGAAACAACAGATAATGACAAAAGTGAAAACAACACCAGTAGCATTTTGGAATCAGAGGATGATGACTATAGACAGGAAGATGAACTTGTATCTACACCAGAAAATACGGATCACGAGATATCTCGACCCGAGGAAGACACAACCTCGACAGGGAAAGTCACCACACCCGAATTAATAATAAACGAGACAGATCAGACGGTTAACAGTAAATATTTCAGCTTAAGCGGATATGCGACAGATGAAAACTACAGTGTTACGCTCACTATCAACGGAGAGGCTGTAAGGGTTAATCCCACTTGGGGAACATGGTCACGGGATTATACTCTCACCGAAGGCAAAAATGTCTTTACCGTTGTTGCTACTAACGAAGCTGGAAAATCCACAACCGAGACCGTGACTATCGTATTTAATACTGGTGCACCTGAATAGACAATAAACGCGACAGATCGGACGGTTGACGGTAAATAGTTCAGCTTAAACGGATGTTGCGACTGATGACAACCATGACATTTGTAACCAACTTAAATAATACCATTTTCCCTAAGGGCGCACTTCTATACAGGGGCAAGCCCTGTATGTGCGCTCTGCGAAGCGAACAGCCCGGACGATTGAAGTCCGGGCTGTTTTGCGTCACTTCGTTCCGTACAAGGGAATGCCTCCCTTGCGACGCTTGCGCGTCTATCCCTGCCCACTTTGCAGCGGAAATAATCTGCTGATGCAGACAATTCCCGCCGCAAAGTCTGAAAATTCCATATCTTTAACCAGACCGTCTACCGACAATGTAGGCGGTCTTTATCTATCCATCTATCTTATCAAATCGAAGGAGGTTAACCATGCCAAAACAGAAAACCCTTGCTGAGCTGAATGCTGAGAAAGATAAAATTGAGCAGCAGCTTGCACAGGAGCGGCACAAAATCCATCGTCTTGAAAACCGCGCCGCCTACTACGAAAAGGGAGATCGTCGCAAACGAGCACACCACCTTATCACCCGTGGTGCAGCCATCGAGAGCATTGCACCGCTGACAAAAGCTCTGACCGAAACCGAGTTTTACGCCTTTGCTGAAAAGGCCTTTGACCTACCGGAGGTCAAGGGCTTGCTCATGGAAGCGGTCAACGAACACAACCGGGCTGAACAGGAAGCGAGGTGTTGACCATCGCACTATTCCATTTTCATGTAACACAGATCAAGCGCAGCGCGGGGCAGTCCGCTGTTGCGTCTGCCGCCTATCGCACCGGGAAAAAATTGCACAGCGAATATTACGGTGAGGACAGCGACTACACCCGCAAGGGCGGCGTAATCTGTTCGGAAATCCTGCTTCCCTCCCACGCGCCGCCAGAGTACGCAGACCGTGAAACGCTCTGGAACGCCGTAGAAAATGCCGAGCGCGGCAAGAAAGCGCAGCTTGCATACAGTTTTGACATTGCCTTGCAGAACGAGTTTTCCATGCAGGAGAACATCGAGCTTGCAAGGCAATTTTTGTTGGAGCAGTTTGTGAGCCGGGGCATGGTGGTGGACTTCGCCGTTCACTCTCCCGACAAGGATGCCGGTGGCATTTCCAATCCTCATTTCCATGTCATGTGTCCCATCCGTCCCATCGAGCCGGACGGCAGATGGGGCAATAAGCAACGGCGGGAATATGTGCTGGACGAGCATGGGGAACGTGTTCTGGACGAGGCGGGCAACTATGTGTTCAACGCCGTTCCCACGACGGACTGGGGAAAGCCGGAAACGCTGGAAGCGTGGCGGCAGGCGTGGGCTAAGATGTGCAATGCCAAGTTCGCAGAGAAAAATTTGGAGTGCCGCATCGACCATCGCAGCTTTGCCCGTCAGGGCGTAGAACAGATTCCCACGCAGCATGAAGGCCCCACCGTCCGGGCAATGGAGACAAAAGGCATCCGCACCGACAAGGGCGACTTCAACCGCTGGGTTCGCAAAACCAATGCACTGCTGCGGGAGGCAAAAGAGAAGATCGCCGCGCTGATCGGCTGGCTGAAAGATGTAAAAACTGAGCTTGACAAACCACAGCCGCCTATGCTGAACGATTTGCTGGCGCTGCATTGCGCCAATCGCAATAAAGGCGCGTACAGCAACAAGGCAAAGAACGCCAACTTGCAGCGTTACGCCGAGGCGTTCAGCTTCCTGCAATCCAAGAATCTTTACACCGTAGACGATCTGGAAACTACGCTTCACGCCATGCAGGGCAAGATCGACACGCTGAAAAAGTCGGCATCGGTAAAGCAAACCCGCATCAAGGAAGTGGACGAGCTGCTGCGCATGGTGGACTATTACAAGTCCGGCAAGCCGATTGCGGACAAGCTGAAATCCATCCGTTTTGAAAAGTCCCGGCAGAAGTACAAAGCCGAACACGATAACGAGCTGCGGACGTTCTGCATGGCAGAGCGCAAGTTAAAGCCGTATTTCAAGGATGGCAAGCTGCCCATCACCGCATGGCGCAAGGAGCGCGAACAGTTGGAGCAGGACTGCAAGGATATTCAGACGGAACTTTCGCCGCTCCATGCCGACGCAAAAAGGCTCTGGGCAATTCACTACAGCATCTATGAGGTGCAGCACGAGCAGGAGCGCCAGAACGCCGCTGTGCGGCAGAAAAAGCAGGAAATTGAACACTAATTTGATTAGAAATACAGGAGGAACTTATGAACAAGAACAAAGAAATTGAAAACGAGATTGCCCCTGATCTGTTGGCAGAAATTGAGGAATGGGAAATGGCAGACCATGACGAGCCAGCGGAATATTACTTCACCAATCCAGATCCGTATCTGAAACCGCAGCCCCTGCCGCCTGACCATATACGCCGCAACTGTTACTTCAACGAGGACGGGCATCTCTGCGTGAAAAACTTGTCCGCTTTCTGGATTCCTGAGCTGACTGTCACCGAGGTCATCCACGGAACGGTTTATACCGTTACAGGCAGCTATGAGGGAGATGTTAGCTTTCTGAAAAAATTGGAGCGTATCACCGCTAAAAAGTTTACGGAAAAGACGGAGGATTCTGAATGACAAATTCACAGATTCTTGGTACAATAGAAGCAACCAATCCTGTGCTGACAGTTGCTCCATCTAAGGAGGAAACAGAAATGTTAGGAGCAACAAATAAAATTACTGCTCTTTATTGCAGATTATCCCAAGAGGATGAGCGTACCGGCGAGTCCCTGTCAATCGAAAATCAGCGTATGATGCTCGAAGCCTACGCCCGCCAAAATCATTTCACGAATATCTCTTGTTTCGTGGATGACGGTTATTCCGGGGTTGACTTCCAAAGACCCGGTTTTCAGAAAATGCTGGAAGCCATCGAGTCGGATCAGGTATCTACGGTCATTGTCAAAGACCTCAGCCGCTTTTCCAGAAACTCCGCTATGTCGGGTATGCTTATCAACTTCACCTTTGCCGATCACGGTGTTCGGTTTATTGCCATCAACGATAATTACGACACCATTGACCCGAACAGCGTGAACAATGATTTCGCCGGTATAAAATCGTGGTTTAACGAGTTTTACGCTCGTGATACCAGCCGCAAGATCCGAGCAGTCCAAAAATCAAAGGGAGAGAGAGGCGTTCCGCTGACGGTCAATGTCCCCTATGGCTATCTGAAAGACCCGAACAATCCGCACCATTGGATTATTGACCCGGTTGCCGCTGATGTGGTAAAGCGTATCTTTGATATGTGTATGAATGGACGGGGGCCATTGCAGATTGCAAAGCAGCTCAAAGCGGACAGGGTGCTTACCCCTACCGCATACAAGGAATCGCAGGGTATCAACAGTCCAAACAAGCGGTCTGAAAACCCGTATGCGTGGCAGGACAGCACCGTAGTACACATTCTGGAACGGATGGAATACACAGGCTGTACGGTGAATTTCAAAACCTACACCAACTCCATCTGGGACAAAAAGCAGCGGGACAACCCTATTGAGAAACAGTCCGTCTTCCCAAATACCCATGAGCGCATCATTGAAGATGATGTATTCAAGCGGGTGCAGGAAATCCGGCAACAGAGGCACCGCATGACCCGGACAGGGCGAAGCAGCATTTTCTCCGGGCTTGTGTACTGTGTAGACTGTGGTTCAAAGATGCTCTACGGTGCGACCAACAACGGCGATCCGAAGCAGGACTACTTTGACTGCTCGCTGCATCGGAAGGACAAGGAAAAGTGCAATGGGCATTTTATCCGAGCAAAGGTTTTGGAGCGCATGGTCTTGAAGCATATTCAAACTGTCATGGACTATATTCTGCGCTACGAATCCTACTTTCGCAGAAAGATGGAAGCGAAGCTCCGTCTGGACAGCACAGAACAGATTCGCATCCGCAGGAAGAAACTGGAGCAGAATGAAAAGCGCATCGCGGAATTAAAACGGCTGTTCATCCGCATTTACGAGGACAACACCAGTGGAAAGTTGAGCGATGAACGCTTTGATATGCTGAGCCAGAGCTACGAAGCGGAGCAGAAGCAGTTGGAGGCGGAAGCAATCACCTTGCAGCAGGAGATTGAGGTACAGGAACGACAGAACGAAAATATTGAGAAGTTCATTCAGAAAGCACACAAGTATGTCGGCATTGAAGAATTGGACGGCTATGCGCTGCGCGAGCTGGTATCTGCTATCTATGTGGATGCGCCGGACAAGTCCAGCGGCAAACGGGTGCAGCATATCCACATCAAGTATGACGGTATTGGTTTTATCCCTCTGAATGAATTGCTGAAAGAGGAAACGGCGTGACCGAAGTCACGCCGCCCCTTGAAAACACAAGGTTTTCATCAATTTTTGAATATAACCGTTTTATGACGCCCCGGCTTTTCGGCGGGCGCTGTTTGATTGGGCGGCAGTGCGCCGCATAGGGGTTTAGCGCGCCGCATCAGAGGGAGGCGGCGCGCGGCGACTGAGGTGCGCCGTGTCGGAGGATGGCGAAAGGAAACGGCGGGCAGCTCAGAAACACCGGCTGCCGGAGGCGGCGGGCGCCCGGCGGCGACTAAGAGGCAGGCGGCAGCCTGTCTTTTCTTTCACAATATGTTTCTTGAAACGAAAAATCAGGATCGCAGCAAAAAAGTCAGAAAAACCGGCGAAAAGCTCTGCGGATAGATGTTAAAAAGTAATTATAAATTTATAAAGCACAAAAAGCCTTCCGTTCATAGAATGTTAATAATGTACAAGAAAGCGCGAAAATTTCATCAATACTCCTAATTGCGGTTGGTTTTTTCTTCCTGTATACTTTTTTTATAAACCGACAGCAAGAAACTGCTGTCGGGGAGCTGAGAGGCGTGGCGGCGCCTCAAGATGTTTCTTGTCGGTAGACAAGAAGCGGAAAACAGCCACTCCGACGAGAGACAGAGGGAAAAATCTGTTATAAGGAGAGAAAACAATGGAAGAAAGAAAAGGCTTTGGAACCAACTTTGGTTTCCTGATGGCCGCGGTCGGCTCTGCAGTCGGCCTGGGCAACATCTGGGGCTTCC
>ERZ825137.2806-NODE-2806-length-19537-cov-3.480392_pt1 | contig 19537 bp, 10 predicted proteins | sample MGYA00519873_ERZ825137 | MGnify/ENA primary metagenome ERZ825137 (study PRJEB31778, sample SAMEA3449190) | human gut metagenome | biome: human gut; feature: human-associated habitat; material: faeces | place: United Kingdom | collected 2010/2012 ...
AGCACGGAGCAATCCGTAGGCATCAAAGTCGGGGGCTTTTGACCCCGACATCATAAGATATAGAAAAAGACGTTCCGGTGACAGAGTCACCAAAACGCCTTTTCAAGGGGCTGTTCATAATTCCAGTGCTTCATATCTGTTCCACAGATTGCAGCCGCTTTGATCTCAAGGATGATATCCTCCGGTCCGCATGTTGGATACGGTACTTCTACCAATTTGTAGCTTCCAAATTCTTTACCAAATCTTGCGATTGCTTTCATTTTCATAGTTCATTTCTCCTCGTCTGAATTTTGTTCTTAATGTTACATTTACTTTTTTCTTTTTCGGCCGAAATCATTTGTTTTTTTCTATGGTTGTATTTTACCGCTTTTCTTTGTTTCAAAGAAAATAAGGGTATGGATTCTGGTTTTCAAATCCCAAATCCATACCCTAAAAAACTGCCGGAATATTTCTCAAAATATCCCGACAGCCTTCTGTCATTCTTAACTTTTCACAGATCCATATTTCATCACGTTCTTTTTCTGAACATCAGGATCAGCTTCTTTTTCTGCGGTACACCAGTGTTGCGATCACTGCTCCGGCTGCTGCCATTGCCATTCCATACAGTGCGAAATTCGTTGTATCTCCTGTCTTGGTTGCCTTTACAGTTCTCTGGTCTGCATTTCCATTATCACCCTTATTCCCACTGTTGTTGTCATTATTTCCGGCATTGCTATTGTTATTGTTATCGTTGTCGCTGTTATTACCGCCATTATTTCCATTATCCGGTTTCTCCGGGTCTGGATTCTCCGGCTCACCACTTCCTTCTACCATAACCTTGAAGTCTGCATAGGAAACACTTCCATCCGTTCCGGTTACTTTTACTGTCACGATAACTTCTGTATCTGCCTTCGGTGCAGTCACCTCACCATTCAGTGCAATGATTCCTTCCGGATTTACGCTGCTGATCTCAATCTGTGCATTTTCCGGTACTCCCGGTAATGTCAGCTTCTTCGTACCTTTCTTAACAGAAGTTGCGAAAGATTTATCCGCAACGATCTGACGTACGATCTCTTCTGCGGTGATTACCTGCTCCGGCTCCTCATCCTTTTCAAAGACTCCGATCAGTTCAACATTCTCGCTGATCGTAAAGATATACTTCGCATCTGTACTTAAGATGTCTTCTGAATCTTTCAGCTTCCATCCCACGAAATGATATCCTTCTGCTGCTGTTGCAGTTACTGTTACGTCTTCCCCGTCTTCGTAAACACCATCCTCATGATCCATGCTGACTGTTCCCATAGCTGTATCACTGGATGTTACTGTTACACGATACTGATTCTTTACTACAGGAATCAGACGGAACTCTGCTCTTAAATGGACATCCTCCGTTACTGCAAATGTATACGCAGCCTCTGCACCTTCTACTTTTTCTGAAACTTCTGTTCCATTGTTGTCCGTAATTTTATTCCACTGAACAAACTCATATCCTGCATTCGGAGTTGCTGTTACTGTTACCTCTGTATCTTTTACATATACATTTCCTGATGTCTCCGGTGCAACACTGACTGTTCCCATTACCTCATCAGCAGATTCTGCCTGTACGTGATAAGATTTCTCTTTCTCACGGAAGTTTGCTTTCAGTTTTGTATTTCCTGTGATCTCAAATGTATATTCTGCTTCTGTACTTACTTCTGCATTTGTATCCGGATTCGTCCAGTTTACAAATTCATAATCATCCGATGCCGGAACTGCTGTCACTGTAACACTTGAGTTTTCATCATACTCACTCTGTGAAGGTGTTACTGTAACACTTCCCATTGCCGCATCATTCACTTCCGTTGCCAGTGTATACTTTGTAACAGGGTCTGCCTCAAAGTTTGCTGTCAGTGTCACATCCTCTGTCACACCAAATACATATGGATTTGATTCGCTGACTACTGTTCCCTCTGCATTTGTCCAGTTTACAAAATGGTATCCTTCATTTGCTGTTGCAGTTACCGTAGCTGTATCATACTTCTGATACTCATTCTGATCTGCTGCAACACTTCCCATTGCCGGGTCATTTGCCTGAACTGTCACAGCGAATGACTGTGGTGCTGTAAACGGTTTTGTCAGTTTTGCATTTGCCCAGTCACCATGATCGCTCCAGTTATTTGTACCTTTTTCCATAACCAGCTTCAGCTCTGTTGCACCGGTTATATCGATATCACCTGTAAATCCTTTTGCTGTGTTGGTTCCCATTTCGGCACTTGTGAACTTCAGATTTCCATCCACATACACTTTAAATGTAATACTTGCCTGAGAAGGATTTACTTTTGTCTCACGGTCTACACCGTAATAAGATGAGAAGCTTGTATATCCTTTCCCTGTCAGATCATAAATGATCGTAGAATCCGCATGGCTTCCGATTCCCTTCGCAAAGGTTTCTTCGGCTGAACCATCCCATAAGGTCATTGTATTATTTCCACAACTCTTATCTTTTCGTGTCGGATTTCCTGAATCTCCTGATGTCTGTGACTTCCAGTCAAGATCAGACAACCATACATCTCCCGATGCATGGACTGCGACAGTATAAGTTTTCTCTGCTGATGCGTCAGCTGAGGTTACTTTGACTTTCACAGTATTGTCTCCTTCTGTCAGTCCCAGTTCTGCTGTAACACTTCCGGTTCCTGTCTGGATGACTTTGTCTTTCCAGATCACCTGTACCGTTGCATCAGTCTCTTCGGCTGTTGCACTGACTGTCACGCCTGACTCAGTTGCCGTTGCTGTATAACTTACTTTATCCGCATCAAAACTTTCTGCTAATGTTACATGATCACCAAAGTTTAATGCTTCGAGCCGTGCATTTGATGCATTCGGCACTTTCAGTTTCAGTTTATAGTAAACTGGTCCAGCACTCGTCTCCGGTGTCACACGGATCGTGATCTCATTTGTTCCCGGCTCAACCGTCACATCACTCTGAACTGTCTGTACTGCGGATGTAACTTTTGTTCCATTCACGATAGAAACGCTTGCTCTTGTGCTTTGTGCTGTCGCTGCAACCTGTGCTGTTGTTGTTCCTATTGCAAGTGGAAGACTATATTCATAAACTCCCTCTGTCAGCTCGATCGCCTGTCCATTTACCTGCAGGCTTTCCAGTAATGCATTGTTCTCTCCCTGACGGCTGATCGTAAAACGGTATCTTTCCACTGTCACCCCATCTTCTGCGGTAACTTTTACCTCGATCAGGTTTCTTCCGTTCGTAAGAACTGCACTGCCGCTCAATTCCTCTGTTTCTGTTCCGTTCACGACCACTTTTACTGTTGCCTTTGCATCTTCTGCTGCGAAGGAATACTGGATCTGCTGAACATCACTTCCTGCTGTTGTCTGATAGAAGCTGGTTCCTTTTACAAACTGGAACAATGCTGTATTTTCACCGGTTGTAATATCGGCTGCCGCAAGTTCTGCATTTGCAGATTTCACTGCAGCTGCACCTGAATCTGTACCATTTCCGGTTACATGAACTGCATCAGACCATACAATGTCTCCTGCTGCACCTGTTCCGATCAGCGGTACATAAGCAGCCTTTACATATTTGCCCTTCATTGCTTTAGAAGCGGTCAGGGAAGTTCCCTCTGCTCCGCTGATAATGGAGTAATTTCCATCTTCTTCATCAGCAGCTGCCCATTTGACAATTACATCCTGTCCTGTCGTATCTCCTGCCGCTGTCAGACTGTTGGCATCTTCGTCATAAGTTACCTCAACGTTGGAGGCGGTCGCTTTCACTGCGTCTTCAACCAGTTTTACTTCTTTATCATTGACCGTAACATCAGAGTATGTAATGGATCCTGATGTTGTTCCCTGGCTTGCGATCGCCAGCTTAAAATTATCGCTCAGGAAACCACAGTCAGTTCTTGAACCGATGGTTGTCCAGGTACTCTTGTCTGCACTAAAGTATGCTGTCACTGTAGAATCTTCCTTCACCAGCTTCAGCCAGATTGGATTCGTGCTTACATTGGCCCAGTTATTATATGGTACCTCTACTGCACTTCTGTTCTGCTCTTTTACAAGTGCTACTGCACTGGTAGAGCCATCACGATGCTTCTTTTCCAGTGCTACATAATTGTCCGCATCATCATAGAGATAGATTCCTGCATCTGCCCATGTATTTGCAGGAGTTGCACCTGTCAGCTTGAAAATCAGTGTCAGGCTGGTTCTGTCTGTTCCCTCCGGCAGTGCTTTTACAAGGACATTGCTCGGAGTCTGGTTCTGGTAAAGTCCCTGACTTGTGAAATCCTGCTCCAGTCCGCCTTCCACGGTTGAACTTGCACGGTATTTGTCGGAAGATGTCGGATGATCCACTGTAATATCCGATGCGATCACCTTTCCATCCTGCCAGATTGATACCAGTTTGGATGCTGCATAGCCGTTGACTGTAGATGCTGTCACTACAACACTTCCCGGTTTTGCTGCTGTCAGAAGTCCTTCTGTAGTAATCGTCGCTTTATCTGTCTCTGCACCTGTCTTCGCATCATAGACTTTCCATGTCACTGCATTGGTCTGCTCTGTGCCGGTCTCGCCGTCATTCCATTTCAGACTTGCAGTATACTGGATCGTATCATTTACTTTAATATTTTCTTTATTATCAGCTGCTGTCAGCTCAATTCCACTCGGAAGATTTCCAAGATCACTTCCACTGACTGTAAATGTCACTGCATTGGTCGGGAACTTACGTCCTCCCACAACCATATATCCTGTTACATTTGCTGTTCCTGCTCCTGCCGCAGTTACTACACCGGTACTAGAAACTTTCACTACTTTTTCATTGTCAGATTCATAGTACACTGTTCCGTTCGCTGCTGTGGTAGAATCTGCATTCACCTTCATTGCATCATTGGTGACTGTAATATCTGAAGCACTCATGTTGCTGATCGAACTTCCGGCATTCATTCCGCCGTCATACTCATTTCCTTCGATCACTACATTCTTACAACCATTAAAGTTATACAGCTTCCCTGATAAGGTATTCCCACTTCCGCTTACTGTCAGTTCTGCACTGTCGGCTACATTCAGCTCTGTAGAACTTCCGTCTTTTACTGCCAGACTCAGAGATCCATCTCCGTTGATCGGATCCTGTCTGTAAATTTTATTATTTTTAAAGGTAAGGTCTTTTACACTCTTTGCATCAAGTACTCTTTTGTTGTACATAAAGAACGTATTGTTCTCGATCTTAATATTAGAATGTACGGTCTTTTCCGTAGATACGGTCGGATTTGTAGGCTCAATGAAGATTGCCTGTGCATTTCCTCTTGTAAATGTATTATTACGGATGGTCACATCTCTGACCGGACCTGACTCATACCAGCCCTGGGCATCATCAGAAATATAGATGCCTGCCATATTCATTCCGTCAAATGTATTATTTTCAATGACGATCGGCTTTCTTGTCGTTACAAGGATTCCTCTTGTCGGAACTTCCTTAAATTCACAGTTTGTAATATTCACCGTTGGTGTATAAGTGATATTTTCTACCACGTGCTGATTTACCTGAACATCGGAAGGAACTGCCTCATTCAGTGTCAGCTTGATCGTTGTCAGGCTTCCTGAGCCATCGCCCATATTTCCACCCATTCCGTCCGGTCCGTCAACTTTGGTTACTGTACGGACAGAATCTTCAACTGTGATCATATTTCCCTTTGTCATGAACTCGATCTCGTCCCCTTCAAAGAAGTTCGGGAAACCTGCTGTCTCATTATGGTTATACTGTACTGTGATCGTTCTTCTGTCAGAGCTGATCGCTGTAACCGTATTAAATGTTCCGTGAATATTGATCGGGTCATCATGCGGACCTGCAAACGTACAGTTGCTAATATTGATCGTGCCTTTGCATCCCGACATTTGTACAAAATCTGCATATCCGGCTGTCGTTCTTCCACTTTCTTTCGGTGCTTCAAAGTCAACATCATCCATTGTGATATTTTCAGAATGCTGACCTACCATACCGAATCCATGAAGGAAATGAATATCAAGGGACGTCATCTTAATATCTTTGCTCTTCCAGAAAAATGTTCCTGCATGGTCACGGACAGTCGGTCGTGACTGGAAACACATTCCATTCTGGACTTCACTGGCTTTACTGCTATAGGTAATCTTTACCCGGTGATTTCCAAGATCCTGGATTGAGGATACATTCTTTAATGCTGCGTTTCCGTTTCCTGCACCATATTTAATGCCTTTTACTGTATCTTCCCGCTGGGTATGATAGTTTGACAGGTCGGAGATACTCCAGTAACGCTGACCTGTATAAGGGCTTACATCACTGTACCAGGTGATTGTTGTTCCTGAAACCTCATAATTGTAACACTCAGGAATGTAAATCGTCGCTGTATTTCCCTCTACACTTTCAACCGTCATATCAATTACTGTCGGCACCTGAAAATCAACCGCAAAATCTTTAAATTCAACATCTTCACAACCGATTGTTGCAAAGGTCGTCATTTTGCCATGGAACATGAACAGGGAGTCATTTCCCTCTACCGTAACATGATCCATATCTTCCAGAAAAATACCGATCTTCTTCATTTTATAATTCTGATCAGCACCTACGGTATTAGAAATATATAATTCTCTTTCCACCGCTTTATCAGGGTAGATATCATAGCGACCTTCCGGGAAATTAATCGTAACTTCCTTTCCCTCATCAGTCGCTTCTTTCGCAGCTGCGATCGCTTCCTGTATTCCGACTGCACTGTCCTTTCCGCTGTCCGGATATACCCCGTAATCCGTGACATCGATCACTTCTGTCTCTGCCGCAGCTTCTGCCTTCTGCACGCCTGCTCCCGGAACAAATCCCGAGATCACAAGACACGCTGCAAAGACAAGCGATAAAATTCGCTTTCTTTTCTTCATTTTTTCCTTACCTCTTTCCTTTTATATATAAGTAATTTTATTATCTCATAAAAAAAGGAAAGAGGCTTGCACTTTCCGTGTACCCCCCCCCCCGAATTTTTGTCAGATTCGGAACTTACTGTAAATCTGATCCTGTATTTCCACTTCCGCTTACTGTCAACTACATTTAGCTCTGTAGAGTTTCCGTCTTTCTATGTAAATTATTATTGAAAGTTCCCGTTTCTGATCTCCATCCACATCAGATTTCTATTCCTGCCAGCTCTGTCATTTTTTCTTTCGTAAAATGATTAAAGACTGCGATCGTTCTTCCAACTCCGATCACGGCACAGACCGTTCCGATTCCAATCCCGATCAGATGTCCTCTGCAAAGTAAACTGATACAGATCGTCACTGTCACATTAAAAACATCAAAACAATTCTTTGTAAAACCAACGCTTTTATGAATACAGTCTGCGATCGCCTGCACGATCCCGTCTCCCGGGTTTGGAATGATCCTCATATTCAATGACATAGCCGCTCCGATCCCCGTCAGGATCAATGCAAGGATCAGCACTGCAAACCGGACTGCATACTGCTTTCCGTCTGCCTCTCCTTCTGAAAAATCCGGGATAACTTTTGCAAAAAGATTTAAAAACCGGGTAAATATCATACTCAGCGGGATCTGTAAAACATCCATAAGGAAAACCAGCTTTCGGTTCATCCGGTTCGCATGCTCCAGTACTGCCCCTTCCGTCTTTTCGCTTCTTCTGTCCCTGATAAAATGCAGGATCAGTTCTACCACAACAAAAACGCAGTAAAGCCCCATCGTTGTATTTCCGAAATTCATCCCCATGATCTGTGAAATACTGTAGGACACCGAAATGATCGGAGATACTCCTAGTCCTGCCTTCGTATTTAATGTCAGTCCCATCGCAAGGATCAACAATCCTGTAATGTAAAATATGATTCTGTTGATCGTCTGTCTTCTCATTTGTCTTTCTTTAATTCCTCTATCACGCATTCATGGTCTTTGGTTCTGATATTATAGTTAATCCCGACCAAAAGCATATTTCCCTGATATTCTTTTAAACTCTCAAAATATTCTTTCTGCCGGATCTGCTCAATCGCTCCCCTGACACTTTTATCCCACTTTAGTTCTACAATCAACGCTGGTTTTTCCTGAAATTTCTTTCTTGGTACAAATACAAGATCAGCAAATCCTTTTCCGCCTGCCAGTTCCCGGTGTACGGTATAAAAATTTCTTGCTGCATATAATGCCAGTGAAATTGTATAACTTAATGCATTTTCGTCATTGTATTGTATATGTGCTGTTTCAAAATGTGCCTGCCTGATTCCCTCTGCTACCTGCAAAGGTCGTTTCTGCCAGATTGCATTTAATGTATCTGCAGAATTTTTCAATGCGGTCGACACTTCTCCCCATTCTGATACAGCTACACTGTTCACATATTCTCCCCGTATTTCGTTATTAGGGATCCTTACGGTCTTATTTTCATAATCATATGCCAGGTAACCAAGGTGGATCAGCAGGGTCAGCACATCATCTTCCGTCCTGAATGTAGCCATATCATTGATAAAACTACCAGTATTTACAGGAACTGATTCTCCTGCCATCATGCTCAGTACATCTTCCCTCAATCCATCAAAATTCATATCAATATAAATCTTCAACGCTTCAAACGTCTCCGTCTGATTCCAGTAATTTCCGATTTTACCAAATCTCATACAACTGACAACCGATCTTGGACTGTAAACAGCCGGAACTTTATCAAAAGAATACCCGTCATACCAGCATTTTACTTCTTCTCCGTCCATCTTATATTTTTCGCACAATGAAGCAACTTCTTCTTCCGTAAATCCAACATACTCTGCCATCGGTCCGGGATCGATCATTGAAAATTCATCAAACATATTCAAAGCTGAATGAGTCCCATATTTTTTTATAGGAAGAATCCCCGTCATATATGCAAGATGGATACACGGCTTATCTTTCAACATATCTCTCAGAAAATCAAGATAAATCTCCTGTGCTTCTTTGTCTTCTTTATACTCCCGAAAAATGCAGTCCCATTCATCAATAATGACAACAAACGGTCGTCTTGTCTCTTCATATACATCCTGCATTGCCTCGATCAGATCATTTTCATCAAAATAATCCACATCCGGATACTCTCTTTTCATATCGCGAAGCACCAGTTTTTTCATCCGCTCCAGCAAGTCGTATACATCCCTGCTTCTGCTCAGAAATTCCTGCATATTAAGAGAAATCGTATTATAATGATTCAAATATTTTTCAAAATCTTTGTCTTTTGCAATTTTGAATCCCGAAAAAAGTGCTTTAGAATCACACCCACAGCTATAATATGCTGTAAGCATATTTGCCGCTGTCGATTTTCCAAATCTTCTCGGACGGCTAACGCAAAGATATCCCTGCATTGTATTCAGTACCTGATTCGTATAGCTCAACATACCCGTTTTGTCCACATAAATTTCAGAATTAACGATTTTACCAAATCCATCTGCATTGGAATTTAAATATCTGCCCACGCATCTTCCTCCTGATTTTCTTTTTGCATACTATTTTTATTATACACCATATTTGGTGTTATTTTCTATTTTTTCAGCAAATCCTGTTCGTTTTCATAATATACTGCTTTCTTTCATGATACACCGCTTTCTTTATACAACGTGCTGTATTTTCAGCGATTTTTTTCTATTTCCATGAGAATTTACGCTCTTTTTGATCATTTTCACAAGAATCTTTTCAATTCTTTTATTAAAAAGCTTAATTTTTTTATTTTTCAAGGCATTTTTCAGAGAAAAAATCTTAATTTTTCAGCCTGTCTGATTCTTCTGCTTTTCCAGACCCTTGACATTCGGTGCTATAGTGTAACTGTAGCAAAGAAAAAGCACTTAACAATACCTACTTGTACAGAAAGTTGAAGGCTGCTAAGCGGATTCAGAATTTGGAGGAAAAGATAAATGAATACTTTAAAAGCTGAAAAAAGAGACATGTCAATCAAAGCCAAAAAACTTAGACGCGAAGGATTTGTTACCGGTTGTATTTTCGGCCGTGAAATGAAAGAGAGCATTCCACTTAAAATGGAAAAAGCAGATGTTGAAAAACTTCTGAAAGTTGAGAACAAAGGTGGACAGGTAATGCTCGAAGTTGATGGTCAGACTTATGATGCACTGATCAAAGAAGTTGATTACAATCCATTAAAGGGTTATGTTGATGAGATTGATTTCCAGGCACTTGTAAGCAATGAGAAAGTTCATTCTGTTGCTGAGATCCATCTTGTCAACCTTGATAAACTTGCTGCCGGTGTACCACAGCAGATGTTACAGGAGATTTCTTTCAAGGCTCTTCCTGCTGCACTGGTAGAGAAAGTTGAAGTAGATGTCGGAGATCTCAAGGTTGGTGATACCATCCGTGTGGCTGATCTTCCGATCGCCAAAGACAAAGACGTTGATCTTATGACCGATGTTGATGCTACGGTTGTAACGATCACAGAAGTTCATGTAAAAGCTTCTGACCTTGAAGCTGAAGATACCAACACAGACGAAGCAGCTGAAGCATAAGGTTATCGTTGCAGTCGCCAGAGTCTTGTACAGACGCCTCTTCTGGTTCGCTGCTTACATGGATTTTTAAAATACGGGTGATGGAACAGAAGTTCCACCGCCTGTATTTTTTTCTGTAGTATGCAGGGAAAACCACTATATATAAAAGAGAACCCGCCGCCTGCAGATTCTCTTCTCTTTCATCACTTCTCTTCTATTACTTAATATATCCGATAAAGGTATTTCCACTTCCCGCCACCATAGCATTCATCTCATCCATAGTCACAGTCTGCGATGCCCCTGTATCCGGGTCAGAATACGTGATATCCGTCTTAGAATATCCGGTCATCAGGATCGCATGATCTGCACTTGTCAGAGCGATCACCGGGCAGCCCTTATTGATCACATACAATACCTGATCCAGCGTACAGCCCGTAAGATCTGTCTTCTCCGCCTCATACGCTTTCATATAGCGTTCACATGCCTCCAGCGAGCTTTCTCCACTTTCCTTTGTCACCGCAACATCGTCAATAGAATACACCAGATCCCGGTTTCCTTTTTCCCATACATAAGCCTGTTCCGATGAGATCACAACACCGGAAATTTTTTCCGCCTTCTGGATCGCATAGCCTGCCTTATCGTAGATTCCGACCAGTTCACCCATACCATACACATAATATTTCACACGGTCATCCTTTCCTTTCAGAACGATCGTCAGTGCATTTTCGGCTACCTGCTGATCCGGCTGGAGCAGCTTCACCTCCGTCTTTTCGATTCCCTCTGCAAAAGTAAACCGATACTGCTTTCCCAGCTTCTCCGAACTGTATGAGGTAAGAGAAATCTTCGTATCTTTCTTTTCTACATTATTTGTAATATATTCCTGTGAAGTAACATTATAAATCTCTCCTGCTTTCGCAAGACGGTTCAGTGTCACCATATTTCCCTCAATCAAAATATCAGAAATATAGATTCCCTGATCTTCAAAAGAATACTCCGCTATTTTTTTATTTTTCGAATCATGGATCTCAAGCTGATACATCGGAGTTGTCTTCTCACCGGATGCCGTCTTTCCGGCATCGGAAGTCCGCAAAATTCCATAAATAAAATCTCCATTCAGGAATCCCAGCGGGCGAACGGCTTCATTCTTTGCCGCTTTCACACTATATTCATCCCCGCTGGAAAGATCCATCACCCGGATCTCCTTTGCCGCATCTTTCTCTCCGTCTGTCTGATAAGCAAGCTGATGTCCGTCATCAGAAACTGCATACTTTCCGGCTTCCAGACCTTTTGCAAGCACTTCCTGCTGGTTCTTATCAAGATCGATCCTGTAGAGGACCTGATCTGCAAGCACATACAGCAGCTCCTGTGCATGATTATAATAAACCATCTTTCCCAGCTCATCTTCTGCAATGGCAAAAGATTTTGTACTCGGAATAAAGCCTTTCTCCTGAATCAGATTGCTGTCCACATTAAAATAATAAATACCGACACCAACTTCTCCTTCATGCTCTCCCCGGTTCATATATCCATAAACCGCAAAGGCAATATTCCCATGATCGTCCATACTGATGATCCGTACCGCATGCTGATCATTCAGGCTCCTCACATCCTGTGTATCTTCCTCCGCAAAGCTGAAAACTTTCGTCAGCTCCTCATTTTTCTTATTATACATCCACAGAGTACGGTTCTGCACAAAGGCAAGGATCGAATCCTGTTTATTTGTCTCATAAGGCACATCTTCCGGCACGATTCCAAGCAGGATACCCTTTTGATCCATCACACTTCTGCTGCTGAACACTTCCTGAAGATCCCGGTTATAATCCAGCAGGTAGATCGTATCTCCCACCGACCGGATCCTGAAAAATTCTTTCACATTATACCGTGCCGTTTCCTCTTTATCATCCTGACAACGCACCTGATATTTTGCAAGAATGGATGTATAAACACTGTTGCTTTCTTTCAGACTCCACTGCACATCGCCCACGATCTCCGGGTTCAGGTCTCCCCACTGGATATGAGTAATATCTGAGTGGATATTGACGGTCTGGTAAGTCGTATTATCACTCTCTTCTCCCGGCTCAAGATACATACTCAGTGTATCTTCATCACTCTGATCCAATGCCTTTGCATGAAAATCTTTTGCAAATGTAAGACATTTCCACGCAGTAATCTCATCCGGCTTCTCGATCCGGGTGAAATAATTCACCTTTTTCTGTGCTTCACCACTTCCCAGTGTCAGAGTCAGCTTCAGCACCGCCTCCTGTGCTGACTGATCCAGGGCAGTCCCCAGTTCCAGCGTAACCTTCCCATCCTCTTCTTTGACTTTTCCTTCTGCGTAAGTATCTGCTCCATCCAGTGAATAAACTTTATAGCTGATCTTACTGATCTTATTTCCATTCTCTGCGATCTCAGCCTGAAGCGTTCCATTGCTCTCCAGCGGAGTGATCGTATCACGCATGGCAGTGACATCCATCTGGTCTACATACCCGGACAGAAGATTGATCTCCTGACCACTCACGGTAAAAGAAACTACCGGGAGTGTCGGCTCGCCCATTGTCATAATCTTATCGTCCGTCCCACGGTTCATCACATAATTACTTATCAACAATGCTCCGGCAAAAAATACCGCCAGCACGATTCCCTTTATTATTCTTTTTATCATTATTTATTCTCCCTGAAATCCCGTCGCCAGTGCTTATCCTTTTCTATGATCCCTTTCTAAAATCCCGTCACCGATGCCTGCTCTTTTCTGAAAGAAGCCTGCCCAGTGTCGGCTGGATATTCAGAAATGCTTCACACTCTTCCAGCTTCTTTCTGCTCTCCGCTTCTATTGCCCCATCAGTCTTCCCCCTCCTGACTGCACGCAGCAGAATATTCTTCGGTGTATGTTCCATATCAATAAATTCCAGTACCTGGGTTTCATATCCCTCGCTTTCCAGATACTTTGCCCTCAGTCCATCTGTCACCAGTGCTGCGAACCGTTCTCTTAACAGACCATACTCCATCACCGTAGCAAGTACCTCCGGGGTCTCCCCCGCTTCAAACTGCTCATTGATCTCATGCTGGCAGCATGGAACGGAAAGGATCACTTTTGCATTCCAGCCAACTGCCTTCGCCAGTGCATAGTCCGTTGCCGTATTGCAGGCATGCAACGTCACCACCATGTCCACACGGTTTACTCCTTCATAATCTGCAATATCTCCCTCTAAAAACTGAAGCTTTTCATATCCGTACTTCTCTGCCAGCTCATTGCAGTGCCGGATCACCTCACTCTTCAGATCCAGTCCTATAATGCGTATGTCATATTTTTTCAATTCATGCAGATAATAATACATCGCAAAAGTAAGATACGACTTCCCACAGCCAAAATCCAGGATCGTCAGCTCTCTTCCCCTGTCAAGCTGCGGCAGGATATCTTCGATAAATTCCAGGAATCGGTTGATCTGCCGGAACTTATCAAATCTTGTATGCACGATTTTCCCGTCCTGCGTCATAACTCCAAGATCCTGCAGAAACGGAACTTTCACTCCTTCTTCCAGAATATACCGCTTTTTGCGGTTATGGGACAGGTCTGCCGCCTTTGCTCTGATCTTTTTCTGCTTTCTGCGGATCGTCACCTTTCCCTTTTTACTGATCAGCACTGTACAGTCCTGACTCACCGTTTCCAGTTGCATCTGTCCAAAACGCTCCATCACTACAGCCAGGATCTCACCCGCCGCTTCGGGATTTAAATTTCGATGAAATGCCTGCGTCTTCGTAAACGCTTCTAATTGGAACATCAATTCCCCTCTTTTTTCCAGCGGACGTACTTTTATCTTCAAAATCCCCTGAACCGGTTCTGTTCCACACTCCAGCAGCACCGCAGTTCCTTCTTTTTCCTTTGGACTGCTGATGACCGCACGTATAAATTCTCTATTTAAAACTTCCTTCAGAAGCTTTTTTATTTCTTCCATATATATAACTCCATCCTGTCGTATGATACGACGGAAAATCTCTTTTCTTTCACTTTATCAATTCTTATTTTGCAGAATATTCCCGAAGATGTCAAGAGGTCAGACACCGGTTCCTGATGTCTGACCTCTCTTTCTTTCGTTATACGTAATACTGCTTTTTTTCCCATTCTTCCTGTTCCAGAAGAAATCCTTTCTCCCGGAGTGCAGCCTCGATCATATCCAGGGTTTCCTCACTGTCAGCCTCCACTACATGGTAATGATAATCTGAGGTAATATTCTTTAACGGACTGGATTTTCCCGTCTTGATATCATCTAAAAATTCCGCTGCCTTACGCCTGGAAGTAATATTCAGCTCCGCTTCCATATGTCCATAGACCCTGTGGTTTACCATGACATTTTTTACACTTCCTCCAAGATCCACAATAGAATATAATTCTTCTTCTACCTGGGCATCCGTATGCTTTACCTTAAATGTCCGCTGTACGGATGCATCCTCATTGAGAAGATAGCCCCTGTTAGTGGAAATGATCTCATGTCCTGCAGCACGGATCAGTGCAATATCCTGCACGATCACCTGACGGCTCACTGCATACTGTGCTGCCAGTGCTTTCCCGGATACAGGGACGGTGCTGTTCTTTATCTGATTTATAATGGCAGTTCTTCGTTCTGATCCTGTCATCATACCTCTTCCTTTCTACTACTGTGGTTTCTCTTCTTAATTTATAGCATGAAGATTTTTCATGGAAATGTCAAGTATCGGTGCAGAATGCGTCAATGCTCCACTGGAAATATAATCAACTCCAAGTGCTGTCAGTCTGCCGATATTTTCCTTTGTCACATTTCCTGAACACTCTGTCTCTGCTCTTCCGTCAATGATCCGGATTGCCTCGCTCATATCTTCCGTTGACATATTATCCAGCATAATGATGTCTGCTCCTGCCTCTGCTGCCTCTTTTACCATTGCCAGATTTTCAACCTCGATCTCAATCTTTCGGACAAACGGTGCATATTCCTTTGCCATTTTGACTGCTGCCGTAACACTGCCTGCTGCACCGATGTGATTGTCCTTCAGAAGTACTCCGTCTGAAAGATTATACCGATGATTGTAACCGCCACCGACACGGACTGCATATTTTTCAAAAATCCTCATGTTCGGTGTTGTCTTTCTTGTATCAAGAAGTTTTGTCTTACTTCCTTCCAGCAGAGCCGCTACGGAGTGTGTATAGGTTGCAATTCCGCTCATTCTCTGCAAATAGTTCAGAGCCACACGCTCTCCTGAAAGGAGAACCCGGATATCACCGGTCACCTTGCCCATCAACTGACCATTTTTGACTTCATCGCCGTCTTTACAGTAAAATTCTGTCTCCGTCTTATCATCCAGCAATTCAAAGACCCTGCGATATACATCCAGTCCTGCAATAATACCGTCCTGCTTGCAGATCAGTTCTACTTCTCCTTTGACATACTCCTTCATCACCGCATTCGTACTAACGTCCTCACTGGAAATATCTTCTTTTAAAGCCTCCAGGATCAGATGATCTACCTGAAGTGTCATTGTAATTGTATTCATACCTGTTCTCCTCCAATTTTCTTTGCCGCACGCTTCGCAAACACCAGACTCTCCAACAGCGAATTGCTTGCCAGCCGGTTTGCTCCATGCACTCCGTTACAGCTTGTCTCTCCCACAGCAAAAAGATGATCCATGGAAGTCTTACTGTCAGAATCAACCCATACTCCTCCCATAAAATAATGCTGTGCAGGAACAACCGGGATACATTCCTTCGTCACATCATATCCTTCTTCCAGACAATGATGGTAAATATTCGGGAAATGCTTCAGTATTGTATCTTTATCGATCCGTTCCATGGAAAGCCATACATGATCTGTTCCGTCTTTCTTCATCTGTCTCCGGATCTCTTCTGTTACCACATCACGCGGAAGAAGTTCATTTACAAATCGTTCTTTATTCTTATCTAAAAGGATCGCACCCTCTCCCCGGACGGATTCCGAAATCAGGAAACGTCTTCCCGGCTTTGTGGAATACAGTGTTGTCGGGTGGATCTGCACATAATCCAGATGCTCCAGACGGATTCCATGCTTTTCAGAAATATCCAGTGCATCCCCTGTCAGATGTGGGAAATTGGTAGAATGCTGATATCTTCCTCCAATTCCACCGCTTGCCCAGATCGTATTATCTGCATAAATCTCCAGTTCCTGACCGTTCTGATCCTTTGCGTAAATTCCCTTGCAGATTCCATCTTCCACAATAATGTCTGTCATTGTAGTATATTCGTAAATTTCCACATTCGCAAGCTTCTTCACCTGTGCAAGCAGTTTGCTAGTGATCTCTTTTCCTGTCACATCTTCATGGAACAGGATTCTCGGTCTGGAATGTGCACCTTCTCTTGTATAGGCAAATTTTCCGTCCTTCTTTTCAAATTCCACACCGTATTTCACAAGATCATTAATAATATCTCTGGAATTACGGATCATAATATCCACAGATTCTTTCCGGTTCTCGTAATGTCCTGCCTTCATCGTGTCTTCGAAATAACTGTCATAGTCTTTTTCATCTCTTAATACACAGATTCCCCCTTGCGCAAGGAAAGAATCACTGCTTTCCAGATCTGATTTGGTAATTAGTATGATTTCCTGTTCTTCAGGTAAATTCAAGGCACTGAAAAGTCCGGCAACCCCACTTCCGACTATTACTACATCTGCATTCAGTTTCATAATACAACATCCTCTTTTCTATACTGCTTTCCGTTTACGGACAGTCCCTCCATATATATTCTTCTGACCGCTTAAACTTTTCACATTATACCACTGTTATTTACATGTGACAAGACAGTTGTTGTATTTATTCTTTACACATACAAGCCGGCTTTGATTTCATGCCTTCTGCTTTTTCCTATTCTACATTCTTCAACGCTTCATCCATCGGAACCTTTTTGATCTTCCGATATTCCAGAAGTGCTACCGCCACATAGGTAATAAATCCAACCAGGAACATTTCCACATATATTTTCGGATCGATCCACAGTGTGATCCAACCTGTCATACTTGACATCATCATTGCACGGAAGATCACATTCATCACTGCCTTTTCAATCGGAAGACTTATAAGCAGTTCTATGATAACCACAAGCATTGTCGACATAATATACAGCCTGCTGATCTCTCCGTTCGTATATCCAAGTATCTTTGTCATAGAGATAGACTGTGCATTTTTCTCGATAATGATCTTTGACAACAGATAAATGACAATCATATAGATCATGATCGCAAATCCATTGACCAGTCCCATCATATTTCCCATGGATACATCTAATTGGCGGGAAATTTTTGTTAAGGCATCTAAGTCAATGACGGAGCCGATATATTTACTACTGATGTCGGTTATTTTGGTATCAGAGAAGTAGCCGCTGTAATAGTCAAAGCCGAGGTCAAATATACGGTTTAACTGATTCTGGTTCATAAAAATACAAAGGCCTCCATTATACTCATAAATACCTTTTACCCGGAAGGTATACTTATCTTTTTCGTATTTTTCTTTTAAAGTGATCATATCTCCCGGCTGCAAGGAAAATTTATCTGCATAGGCAGAAGAAATATACACATCGGCTGTGACCTTACTATCTGCCTGTAAATCTGCTTTTTCATCTTTTAAATTAATTTTAACGTATTTACTATTGGGCTTCACACCATATAAAGTGACTTCTTCACTCTTAAAGGTTTTCGGTGTTGTGTTTAACGAGTACGCAGAAAATTCTTCCGCATCTTCATTTTCTGTTTTTGCTCCAAGCGAATACTCCAGCAAAGAAAATAAACTGGATATTTTATTGCCGCTCATTGCACTGGTCGGAACAGAAAGCATGTACTGGTATTTGGCCAACATATTGTTCTGAATGTCTGTCTGATAGTGGTCAAGTACAGAGGGCAAAAGTAATCCAAAAAATAATAATAAATTTGCAAAAACAATTCCGACAAACAATACAATATAATTACTAAAGTTCTGGAAAATAACACGCAGTCGGAATCTTGAAAAGATATTGATTCTCGAGCTTAAGCGCAATGCTCTTTTTTGCTTTTTCCTGCTTAAGTCTCTTCGTAAAAATTTAAGCGGCGGCAACTTTAACTTGCTGCGCAGTATGCCGTAATTGACAACAAGCATAATCAGTACTGGGACAACCGTTGTAAGTAAAAAGGCTTTCGCATTCCAGACTGTGACATAGGTTGGCAGGCTATAACTTCCATAGTACATTCCTGCACAAACATTTTTAAAGATGGTATAACCTAAAATATTTCCGACAACCGCTCCGATAAGAGTTACAAAAACTGGCATGGACATATAATGCCTTATCAATTCATTTTTCGTATAACCAGATGCACGGAGTGTTCCGATGACTCCGGCTTCCTTTCGAATCGTATTACTTGTTGTGATTCCAAATACAAATGCCATAATCACCATGACAATATAGAGAAGTACAATGATCATTGCTTCATCACTTCCCATATCATCTCCTGTAAAATGAATCGCCTGATTAACATACTGTGGAATAAAACTCTCTAACGTGATATCTTTTCCGATATCTTCCATGAAATCTTCTGACCTTTTCTTCTCCTCCTTTTCGTTCTTTGGCTTTTTATTATATTTCCATGCGTAATCATAGGTAAGCTGGCTTTCATTAAAAGAAGAAAATTCTTCCTTTGTGACAATGCCCACACCGAACTTTATCGCATCAAACATTGTATCATTATTATTCTGGAACAAAGCACTGTAATCAGACAAGGCAACAAGACCAGTAATTTTCCATGTCTTCTTTCCACTTTTTAATGTATCTCCAACAGATAGTTTATTATTATCTGCATACATTCTGTCAATGGCAATTTCTCCGATTTCTTTCGGCATTTTTCCCTTCATGAGACAGATTTTATTTACCTCTTCCCTGTTTTTAAAAATACGAAGAGTACTTCCATTAGAAAGAGCTTTCTCTACATAAAAATTCTCATAAAGTTTTACGCCATAGCCTTCTATTGTTTCCTGCTGATTTTTATAAACTTTTTTTTCTGTGGCAAAGTTTCCATCCTCTATGTTATATTTTTCAAAACTGTTATCATAGGCAGTCAGCATACTTCCATCTGCTACAAGAAAA
>ERZ825137.2809-NODE-2809-length-19525-cov-13.925526_pt1 | contig 19525 bp, 17 predicted proteins | sample MGYA00519873_ERZ825137 | MGnify/ENA primary metagenome ERZ825137 (study PRJEB31778, sample SAMEA3449190) | human gut metagenome | biome: human gut; feature: human-associated habitat; material: faeces | place: United Kingdom | collected 2010/2012 ...
CAAGCAGCTCTTCCGCCGCCAAGGGCGAGAGCGTTTCCGACACGGTGCGCACCGTGAGCTGCTATTCCGACATCATCGCCATGCGCCACCCGAAGGAAGGCGCGCCTCTGGTCGCTTCCATGCACTCTGAGGTTCCCGTCATCAACGCGGGCGACGGCGGCCACAACCACCCCACTCAAACGCTGACCGACCTGCTCACCATCAACCGTGAAAAGGGCCGCTTCAACGACCTGACCGTCGGCTTCTGCGGCGACCTCAAGTTCGGCCGCACGGTCCACTCCCTCATCAGCGGCCTGAGCCGCTACACCGGCATCAAGATCGTGCTCATCTCCCCCGAGGAGCTCAAGCTCCCCAGCTACGTGAAGGCCGAGGCGCTCAAGAAGAACAACATCCCCTACGAGCAGACGACCGATCTCGAGTCCGTCATGCCCCAGCTCGACATTCTCTACATGACCCGCGTGCAGCGCGAGCGCTTCTTCAACGAAGAGGATTACCTGCGCCTGAAGGACAGCTACATCCTCACGCCCGAAAAGCTCGTGAATGCGAAGAAGGATCTCTGCATCCTGCACCCGCTGCCGCGCGTAAACGAAATTTCCGTTGCCGTGGACGATGACCCGCGCGCCTGCTACTTCAAGCAGGTCAGAAACGGCCGCTTCATCCGCATGGCACTGATCCTCAAGCTGCTTGGTATCGAATAAGGGAGGGACTTATAAATGATCATCGACGCTATTTCCAACGGTATCGTTATCGACCATATCTCCGCCGGCAAGGCGATGAAGCTCTACAACATTCTCGGTCTTGACAAGCTCGACTGCTCGGTCGCGCTGCTCAAGAACGTTTCGAGCGGCAAGCTCGGCCGCAAGGACATCATCAAGATCGACCGGGTGCTCGACCTTGACTGGGACGTCATCGGCTATGTCGACCCCGGCATCACTGTCAACATCATCAAGGACGGCAAACTCGCCGAAAAGCGCCAGCTCAAGCTGCCCGAGCGCATCACAAACGTCATTCGCTGCAAGAATCCGCGCTGCATCACCTCCGTTGAGCAGGAGCTGCCGCAGATCTTCACGCTGACCGATGAGGAAACGCGCACCTACCGCTGCCTGTACTGCGAGACCAAGGCCGAAAAGTAAAAAGTCAAAAAAGGGGGAACCTTAAAAGGTTCCCCCTTTTTTTGTACCTGTTACGTCAAACACCTGCGCCCTCGGCCGCGTCGGTCTGGCGGCGCTCCTCGATGGCCTCTTGCAGGATCATGTCCTTGACCTTCATGAGGCGAATGGTGTTGGCACGCTCGTTTTCATCGAGCTTCATCGTGATATACTTGATGTTTTGCTGCATCTGCGGGATCTTGACATACTCGAGCGCGTTGACGCGCCGCCTTGTGCGTTCGATCTCGGCAGCGAGCAGCTGCGTCGCCTTTTCGATCTCAGCAAGGCGCAGAAGGTCTGGCAGAATGTCGCCCAGCTCGCGCACCGCGTCGTCGAGCTCGCCGCTCGTCTGGGCGAAGCCGTACGGATAAATATTCCCGCCGTCCTCGCTTGCAAGTTTAAACTCGTAGCGCGGCACCTCAACGCTCATCACATTCTCTGTGCTCGTTTCGAGCGAAACACTCTGTTTGGGGCACAGCAGCGCCTGCTCGAGCATCTCCGGCGACATCAGCGCGCTCGCCACGGTGAACGAGCCGTAGGCGCGCGCAAGCGACTGCTCCACCTTCTGCCGCAGCGCTAAGTCCTCGCGCACGACCTCCATGAATTGCTTCATCAGCTCGTCGCGCTTGTCCTTGAGGAGCTTGTGCCCACGCTGGGCGGTGCGCAGCCGTCCCTTGAGGCGCGTGAGCTCCATGCGGGTGGGATTGACAGTGGTCGTAGGCACTTTTCTCCCCCCTTACTCTTCCTTTTTGAGATACTTGTCGATATACTCCGGCTTGATGCGCTTGAGCTCGCTGCGCGGCAGGATCGAGAGCAGCTCCCAGCCGAGGTCGAGCGTCTGCTCGATGGAGCGGTTCTCGTCTGTGCCCTGCGCCACATAGCGCTTTTCAAACTCGTCGGCAAACTTGGCGTAAAGAAGGTCGGTCGGGCTCAGCGCCGCTTCGCCGAGGATCGACATGAGCTCCTTGTTCTCTTTACCGGTGGCGTAGGCGGCGAAGAGCTGGTTCATCGTGCCAGAGTGATCCTCGCGCGTCTTGCCCGCGCCGATGCCCTTGTCCTTGAGTCGGGAAAGGCTCGGCAGCACGTCCACCGGCGGGTTGATGCCGCGGCGGTACAGCTCGCGCGAGAGAATGATCTGGCCCTCGGTGATATAGCCCGTGAGGTCAGGAATTGGGTGGGTCTTGTCGTCCTCGGGCATCGTGAGAATAGGGATCATCGTGATGGAGCCTTCCTTGCCGACCTGACGGCCCGCGCGCTCGTACATCGTCGCAAGGTCGGTGTAGAGGTAGCCGGGATAGCCGCGGCGGCCGGGGACTTCCTTCTTCGCCGCACTGATCTCACGCAGGGCCTCGGCGTAGTTCGTGATATCCGTCAGAATGACGAGCACGTGCATGCCGCAGTCGAACGCGAGATATTCCGCAGCGGTCAGCGCCATGCGCGGCGTCGCGATACGCTCGACCGCGGGGTCGTTGGCAAGGTTGGTGAAGAGCACCGTGCGGTCGATGGCGCCGGTGCGCTTGAACTCGTTGACAAAGAATTCAGATTCTTCAAATGTGATGCCGATGGCCGCAAACACAACGGCAAAGTTGCTCTCGCCGTCTAAAACCTTTGCCTGACGCGCGATCTGCGCGGCAAGCTGCGCGTGCGGCAGACCCGAACCGGAGAAGATCGGCAGCTTCTGCCCGCGCACGAGCGTGTTGAGTCCGTCGATGCTTGAAATGCCGGTCTGGATAAACTCGTTGGGGTAGTTGCGCGCCGCGGGGTTCATCGCAAGGCCGTTGATGTCGCGGTGCTCATCGGCAATGATGGCAGGGCCGCCGTCGATGGGCTGACCCATACCGTTAAAGACGCGGCCGAGCATATCGCGCGACACCGCGAGCTGGAGCGGATGGCCCAAAAAGCGGATGCGCGAATCGGCGAGGTTGATGCCGGCGGAGGATTCAAAAAGCTGCACGACCGCACGGTCGCCGTTTACCTCAAGCACCTTGCAGCGGCGCGTGCTGCCGTCGGAGAGGACGATCTCCGCCAGCTCGTCATAGGTGACGCCCTGCACATGGTCAACGACCATCAGCGGGCCGGAGATCTCACGGATCGTCTTATATTCACGGATCATTCTTCCTGCTCTCCTTTCTCAGCGATCGCGGTGATCTGCTCTTCCATCTCGACGAGCAGGTTCGCATAGGCGTCCTTGTACTGGTCGGCCGGCACGCCCTTGGCGCGGCCGATCTTTTCGCGCGCGGGAATGGCGAAAAGCTCGCTTAAGTTCCCGCCGCGCTCGGCGGCATTCAGGCACTGCGCGTCGTACTGGCGAATGAGCGAGAGCATACGCGCCTGACGGTCGTATTCCGAATAAGCGTCATTGTCGGCAAACGAATTCTGCTGCAAAAAGTCCTCGCGGATCATGCGCGCGACCTCAAGGGTGATCTGATCCTTGGCGCTGAGGGAATCCTTGCCGACGAGCTGCACGATCTCGTTGAGGTTCGACTCCTCCTGTAACATCGCCATGGCCCACTCGCGGTTTTCGAGGAACTCATGTCCCAGATGCTCGCTGTACCACGGGCGCAGGGAGTCTAAATAGAGAGAATACGAGTTGAGCCAGTTGATGGCGGGGAAGTGACGGCGGTAGGCAAGGGACGAATCCAGCGCCCAGAAGACCTTGACGATACGCATCGTCGCCTGCGAGACAGGCTCGGAAAGGTCGCCGCCCGGAGGCGAGACCGCACCGACGGCGGTAAGGCTTCCCTGCCGCTCGTCGCTGCCGAGGCACTCGACCACGCCCGCGCGCTCGTAGAACTGCGCCAAACGCGAGGAAAGGTAAGCGGGGTAGCCCTCTTCGCCGGGCATCTCTTCCAAACGGCCCGACATTTCGCGCAGCGCTTCCGCCCAGCGGGAGGTCGAGTCGGCGATAACTGCGACGGCATAGCCCATGTCGCGGAAATATTCGGCGATCGTGATGCCGGTATAGATGCTCGCCTCACGCGCCGCGACCGGCATATCCGAAGTGTTGGCGATGAGTACCGTGCGCTTCATCAAACTCTCGCCCGTGCGCGGGTCGATGAGCTCGGGGAACTCGCGCAGCACGTCGGTCATCTCGTTGCCGCGCTCGCCGCAGCCGATGTAAACGACGAGATCCACGTCCGCCCACTTGGCAAGCGCGTGCTGCATGACGGTCTTGCCGCTGCCGAACGGCCCCGGAATGGCTGCCGTGCCGCCCTTGGCGACCGGGAAGAAGGTATCCACGATGCGCTGACCGGACTGGAGCGGTGTGACGGGCGGGTATTTTTTCATGTAGGGCCGTCCCACGCGCACCGGCCACTTCTGGATCATCGTGAGTTCTTTTCTCTCGCCCTTGTCCGTTTCCACGACCGCGACCGTATCCTCTACGGTGAAGCTTCCCGAGCGGATCTCCTGCACCGTGCCGCTCATGTTCGGCGGCAGCATGATCTTGTGCAGGATCGACGGCGTTTCCTGCACCGTACCGAGCACGTCGCCGCCGATGAGGTGGTCACCGACTTTTGCGACGGCGGTAAAGTCCCACTTCTTCTCGCGGTCGAGCGCGGGAACCTCCTCGCCGCGCGGCAGGAAATTGCCGCCGGTCTTCTGACGAATGACCTCCAGCGGGCGCTGAATGCCATCGTAAATATTTTCAATCAGGCCGGGGCCGAGTTCCACGGAGAGCGGCGCGCCGGTCGTTACGACCTCCGCCCCCGGGCCGAGGCCGGAGGTCTCTTCATACACCTGAATGGCGGCGGAGTCGCCGCTCATCGTCAAAATCTCGCCGATGAGGTGCTGCTCGCCCACGCGAACCACATCCGCCATGTTCGCTTCCGAAAGTCCCGATGCCACGACCAGAGGCCCGGAGACCTTAACGATCTTTCCCATAAGGCTGTTGCTCCTTTTTTACAAAATATCCGCGCCGACAGCCTTTTCCGCTGCCGCGTGTACGCCCGCCGTGCCGATGCCGAGACTTCCCTCCCGGCCGGGAATGAGGATCACGGCGGGGGTCAGTTCCCCGCGCCGCCGCTCGATCTCCGCAGGGATCTGCGCGGCAAGATGCTCGGTGATATAGATGATGGCGTAGTTTTCCTTCGCCATGCGGTGGATGGCGTCCTTTGCCTGCTCGCCGCTCTCGGCGATGCAGGTATCGAGTCCGAGAGCGCGGAAGCCCAATACGCTGTCGCGCCCGCCGATCACTCCGATCTTATTCATGCTGCCTCCCCCCCTCAGAGATAACTCATGCGCAGCCTCGCGCGGATGTCCTCTGCGTTCAGCCCCGCGATCTTACCGGATAAAATGGTGCGCACGGCGGTAAACTCCGCTTCCTTCGCGCCAAGATACCCCACCACGACCTCCGGGCCAAAGGGCGTTCTGCGCGCGCGCTGCAAAAATGTCATCAGCGCATCGTCGCAAGCGCGTTCAAATTCCGTCAGGCTCCCGCCGCCGTCCAGCAGTTTTGCGGCAAGCTCTCCCGCAGCGCTAAGCGGCGTTCCGTGCGTCAGTGCGGTGAGATGATCGCCGCGCGCGCCTTCGAGCTGTGTGGGAAACATGCGTCCGCCGGGCAGCATCGCTGCTGCAAGTATTTCGTCCTCGCAGCCCATGCGCTGTGCGCGCACAAGTGTGCGCAGATTGATCGCATCGATCTGCAAGGAGACATAGTCCTTCAAAAACGTGCTGTCTGTCTCGTTTGCAAGCGCGCTCATCTCTTCATAGCAGGCGCGGTCGAGCAGCAGCTCCGCCATGCGAAGATCTCCGCTGTGTCCCGCTTCCTTTTCCGCCTGCTCCATCGCGCGGCTCATCGCCGCGGAGAGTGCGCCGCTTTCATATCGCAGCACCTTTTGCGCATCGAAGCGGCCGCAGTCCATCGCAAGACGTGAGACCTCTTCTCCGCTGCGCTTTGCCTTGAGTGCAAGCTTTGCGTTGTGATAATCGTATTTTACCTGAAATATCTCTACGATGCGCTGATCCGGCGCCAGCACGCTCACTTCTCGGTAAAGCGCTGTGCGCGCCTGCGAGAGCGCGCGCTCCACGTGTTCGAGCGTGCAGCTTTCCAGCGGCGCATAGCCGCATTCCAAAAGCGTTTTGCAGCTCTCCTCCGGTGTGTCGGCGTCGATCATGCGTCCGGCCATTGCCTGCGTCAGCAAACGTGCCTCGCGCGCATGCAGCGCCGCGGAGACCGCTGCGTAATCCGCATCTCGATACTGCTGCATCTTCTCCCCTCCTTATTCCGCAAAGAGGAGCTTTGCCGCGCCGCGCTCCGTGCGCTCGCGCGAAAGCGCGAGCAGCGTTTCAAATGAGCAGTTCACATCGCACTCCGGGCTCACAAGCACGAGTCCCGCGCGGATATCCGCCGCAGAAGCGGCAAGCGTATACTGTGCGTTCAGCTCCCGGTTCGCGCGCTCGACGAGCACTTGGCCGATCGCGTCACGGTCTTTTGCACTCAGCGCGATCGCTTCATCGCCCTTGCCGCCCGCCGCGCGCAGCAGCTTGATCAAAAGCGCAAGGTAGTCCTCGCGCGGCATGGAGCAGAGAATATCAAGCGCACGGACGTAGGTCTCGCCGAGCACTTCCTGCCTGGCCGCCAGCGCCATCTTGCGCGTTTCCATCTCCGCCGCCGAACACAGGCGCTCATAGCGCTCCTGCGCGGCAAGGCGCGCACGCTCCGCCGCCGCTTCGCGTTCCTTTTCCGCCCGTGCGGCGCTCTCTTCACGAAGGCGCTGCAATTCCCGCTCGGCCTGCTCGTTCAGTTCCTTCACTTCGTCCCACTGGTTGAATTCCACGTCGTCGGTGGGGGTCACGGCGAAGAAGGTGCCCTGAGTGTAACCAGCCATGCCCCAGCTGGAGTCGGGGTTCTTGTGCACGCGGCCGTCCTCGGTGTAGGTGAAGTTGTCGCCTTCCAGGCCGTAGTAGAACGCATCGCGAACCTTGGAGTCGGTGTTCATCAGGTTCAGGAAAGCCAGAGCTTTGTCAGGATGCTCGGAGTTGACGGAAACGAAGTTCACGGAGCCCAGCACGGAGTCGTTGGACAGAATGGTGGGGCCGTAGGTGTAGGCGACCAGTTCCTTGCCCATGTTGGGGCCCCAAACGGTCTTGGCGGCGGAGGACCAGCCCTGAGCCAGGAAGCAGGCCTTGTAGGTGGGGCCTTCAGCCAGGTTGGCAGCGTCGGCGTTGATGATGCCGGACTCGAACCATTCGCGGACGATCTTCAGCTGATCCATGATGTCTTCCTGCTCGAAGATCTTGACGACCTTGGTTTCCTGATCGTCGTAGCGCACGCCGACGCCGCGCAGACCAGCGCCGAAGCCGTCATACACGAAGGGAATCTGAGAAACGCCGTCCTTGGTCACGGGGAAGGAAGCGGTGCCGGTCTTTTCCTTGATGGCCTTCAGGATAGGGGTGGCGTCCGCCAGCGTGTGGCAGTTCATGGCGGCCTCTTCCATGCCCAGTTCCTTCAGCAGCTCCACGTCCCAGACGAAGTACTGGGTGATGGAGGAATCCTTGTAGGTAGGCACACCGTAGATGCGGCCGCCCACGCGGCAGGCGTCCCAGTAACCGGCGGGAATCAGCTCCAGCAGGCCGGGAGCGTTGTCAGCCAGCAGGTCGGTGATGTCCAGATACGCGCCCACGGACACGTCGGCAACCAGGTTGCCGCTGTCGCCGAAGATGACGTCATAGGGCTCGTTAGAGTTGATGATGACGCTGCGGCGGTTGCCCCAGTCGCCCCAGCCGATGCATTCCACATCCAGTTTGGCGCCGATCTTCTCTTCGATGTAGGGATTGAGATGCTCGATCCACGCGCTGTAGTTGTCGGGCTGTCCGTTGCCCAGCGTGATGATCTTCAGGGTAGGAACTTCCTCAGCGGAGGCGAAGCTGACCATGCACAGAGCCATGCACAGCGCCAGAACCAGAGACAGGATCTTTTTCATGTTTGTTCTCTCCTTTTTTTTATTCGTTAACCCTTTACCGCGCCGATCGTCAGTCCGGAAATAAAGTATTTCTGGAAGAACGGATACGCGCACGCGATAGGGATTACGATCACGATGGCAATGGCCATGCGAACCGATTCGCCGGGCATCTGGGCCCGGTACTGCTGCAGGGAAACGCCGGCAGTGGGGTTGTTGGTCATGTACTCCAGCGAGCGCATGATGTTGTTCAAAAGCGCCTGCAGGGAGATGAGACGTTTATCGGAAATGTACAGGGACGAAAGGAACCAGTCGTTCCAGTAGCCGAAGCTCAGGAACAGGGCGATGGTGGCGAACAGCGGCTTGGAAATGGGCACCACGATGCTCAGAAAGGTGCGCATCTGGGTCGCGCCGTCGATCTTCGCCGACTCGATGATCCCGTCGGGAATCGAGGTCTTGAAGTAGGTCTTGCAGATGACGATGTTGTAGGAACTGACCATCAGGGGTAAAATCAGCACCCAGATGGTGTTGCGCAGCCCCAGAATGTTGGAGTTGACCACGTAGCTGGCCACCAGACCGCCGCTGAAAAGCATGGGGATGAAGATGACCCAGGTGTAGAACTGCTTCAGCTTGAAGTTGGGCCGGGACAGGGCGTAGCCCATGGCCGTGGTAACGGACAGGCCCAGCAGCGTGCCGATGCAGGTGACGGCCACGGAGATCAGCAGGGCGTTCAAAATGGTGTCCCGCTCGTTCCACAGGAACTGGTACGCCTTGGAGGAAAACTCAACCGGGAAGAAGGAGTAGCCCACCTGCCGGATGGATTCCTCCGAGGAAATGGAGATCATGAATACCAGCACCACCGGCAGGATGGCGCAGGCGGCCAGCAGCACGAACAGAAGGTTGAACCCTGCGTTGGTGCCGGGGTTGATCCGGTTGATCTGAAAATCGGTTTTCTTTGCTTTCATTCTTTTCGCCTCCTCTTAAAACACCGCGCTGTCGGAATCGACCTTGGAGACGATGAAGTTCGTCAGCAGGATCGTGATGCAGCAGGCTACGGACTGGAAGGTGGAGGCGGCGGCCGTCTTGCCGATGGGGGCGTTGCCCTGCAGGGCGGCGTAGACGTAGGTGTCAAAGGTGGAGGCGACCTTGTACAGGGAGTTGGGCACGCCCTGCGTGACCTGATAGAACAGACCGAAGTCGGAGGCGAAGATGCCGCCTACCGACAGGATGAACATCATCACGATGACGGTTTTCAGCATGGGCATGGTGATGTACCGGGTCTGCTGCCACTTGCTGGCCCCATCCAGCATGGCCGCCTCGTACAGGGAGCCGTCGATGCCGGTGATGGTGGCCAGATAGACCACCATGCCGTAACCGGTGCCCTTCCAGACCTTGAGGATAACAAAGAACAGGGGCCAGTAGGTGGCTTCAGAATACCAGCGGTGGGGCTCGCCGCCGAAGAACATAATGACCCGATTCAACGTGCCGTAGTCGGTGTTTAGGAAGGCGAATACGAAGTAGCTGACCACCACCCAGCTGAGGAAGTGGGGGAAGAACATCAGGGTCTGGTAGGTCTTGGAGGCCCGCTTGGAGTACAGCTCGTTGATCATGACGGCCAGCGCAACGGGGATGACGATGCCCAGAATGATGAAGACGATATTGTAAAGAAGCGTATTCCGCAGGAGCATGGCGAATGCGTTATTGTGGATGAAGAAGGAAAAATTCTTGAACCCCACAAACTCGCTATGGAACAGATTATAAAGGAAGGACTGCCGGGGGAAGATCTTGTACTGCTTGAAGGCGATGATCAGGCCGAACATCGGCAGGTAGCAGAACAGGACATACCAGATAAACGCGGGAAGACCCAGCAGGCTCAGCTCCAGATCGTCCCGGGTCAGCTTGCCCTTCTTGGGACGATTGACGGCGAGAGGCTGCCCGGTTTTTTCGGTGTTTCCGACCATAAACAGTTTCCTCCGTTTCTGAAAGTGAAGAATGTTAACGAACTTTTTTAAACTTTACAGGCACATATTAACATGTTTGGAAACAAAAAGCAATAGCTAAAATCAAATTTTTGTCAATAACGGTTATTAAACTTCTGAAAAGAATATGCAAATGAAAACGAGCAAAATAAAAATAGAAACATTAGTTAACATTTATTATCAAAATAAGTTGACATTTGGAGCCGGACATTGTATGCTTAAGAAGGTTTATCAAGCAGAAAAGTTTTTTCGGAACGAGGGTATGTCATGCTGAAAAGTACCATGCAGGATCTGGCCGACGCGGTCGGCGTATCCCGCATTACCGTCTGGAAAGCGCTGAACGACCGGGAGGGCGTGTCCCCCCGAACGAAAAAGCGTATCCAGCAGAAAGCCGCGGAAATGGGTCTGACCGATACGGAGATCCAAATGGAAAAAACACCTGAAAAAGAAAACGACAGGGACGAGGCGGAGGAGCGTACCTTCTCTGTGGTGGTCTCCCGGCCTGAATCCTCGGCGTTCTGGATGCAGATCATCCATCATATCGCCAAGGAACTGGCCCGGAGCCGCATCAACCTGATGTATACCTATATGCCTTCCTTTTATTCAGAGGGCTACACCCTGCCCGCGTCGGTGAAGAACGTGGATGGGCTGATCGTATTGAATATTTATGACGCACGGCTGCTGCATATGCTTAACGAGCTTCCGCTGCCCAAAGTTTTTCTGGATACGGTGCCCGGAATGCATCCGCCCGCGCTTCACGGCGATCTGGTGCTGATTGAGGGCCGCACCTGCATCCGGGAGATCACCCGGCGGCTGATCGAAAGCGGCCGCACCCGGTTGGGCTTCGTGGGCGATATTGGGTACGCCCAGACCAATCAGGATCGTTACGAGGGATTTGCGGACGCGCTGCGGGAAAAGAATCTTCCGCTGGACGCTTCGCTCTGCCTGACGGCTCCGTTGAGCCTGCGCGCCCATTATGAGGAGATCAGCGCCTTTCTGGACGGACTGCCGGAGCTACCGCAGGCCATCGTGTGCGCCAGCGACTTCATCGCCCATTTCGTCAGCCGCTATCTGACGGAAAGCGGACGAAAAACGCCCAAGGGCTTCCTGCTGACCGGCTTTGATAATAACGCCGAGTACGGCAACGTGGCGGACAAGATCACCACGGTGCATGTGGAGACTTCCGCACTGGGTAAGCGGCTGGCCAATAAGCTGCTGTTCCGGGCGGATCATCCCCAGATGCCCCCGGAGGTCTGCTATATTACAACGGAGATCGTCTACCGGGGCCCGCTGGCCGCGGAAACGGAAAAATAGGAGGAGAACCATGCTTCCCTTTCAAGACCCGAAGCTTTCTCCCAAAGAACGGGCGCACGATCTGTGCGCCCGCTTGACGTGTCGGGAAAAGGTGGGTCAGCTGAACCAACGGCTATACGGCTTTCGGAGCGTCCGCAGGGAGGGAGAGCAGCTGACACTGGACGAAGCCTTTCAAAAAGAAGTGCTGCATTTCGGCGGCTTGGGCACGCTTTACGGCCTGTACCGGGCCGACCCATGGTCGGGCCGCACCCGGGAAAACGGCCTGTATGGGGAAAACGCCGTCCGCGCCTACAATCTGGCCCAGCGGTTCGTGGTGGAGCATTCCCGGTTCGGCATTCCCATGCTGGTCAGCAGCGAATGTCCTCACGGCCATCAGGCGCTGGACGGCTATCTGCTGCCGGTGAATCTGGCGGCAGGGGCTACCTTTCAGCCGGAGCTTCTTTATGAGGCAGGAAAGGTCTGCGGGCGGCAGCTTCGGGAGCTGGGCGTGGACTTGGCCCTGGTGTCCATGTTGGATATTCTGCGGGATCCCCGCTGGGGCCGCAGTGAGGAATGCTACGGTGAGGATCCTTTCCATGCAGCGCAGTTTGCCCGGGCCATCGTCCGGGGCATTCAGAGTCAGGGCGTGGCGGTAGTGGCCAAGCATTTCTGCGCGCAGGGGGAGACCACCGGCGGACTGAACGCCAGCGCGGCCCGTATCGGTCCTCGGGAACTGCGGGAAATTCACCTGCCCGCCGCCCGAGCAGCCTGCCGGGCGGGCGTAAAGGGCATAATGGCCGCCTATAATGAGATCGACGGCGTGCCGTGCCACGCCAACGAAGATTTGCTGCAGAAAATCCTCCGCGGGGAGTTCGGCTTCGATGGGATCATTATGGCCGACGGCTGCGCCATTGATCGGCTGAACGACCAGACCGGCAGTACAGTGGCTTCCGGGGCGCTGGCCCTGCGCTCCGGGATCGACATCAGCCTGTGGGACGAGGGCTTTTCCCGTTTGGAAGAAGCGCTGGAAAGTGGCCTGATCGACGAAAAAGTTCTGAATCGGGCCGTGGAGCGGGTGCTGACGCTGAAATTGGAACGGGGCCTGTTTGAGCATCCCTACCTCCCGGAAGAACGAAAACCTTCCGTCTTTTCCCCAAAAGCGTTCCCCCAAAGCCTTGCTCTTTCCCGGGAAAGTCTGGTGCTGCTGAAAAATGAGGGCGCTTTGCCGTTGCAGCGCCGGAAAACGGTAGCGTTGATCGGCCCGGCGGCGGACGATCTGTACCGTCAGCTGGGCGACTATACGCCGCCAGTGGAGACGAACGCGGGCTGTACGCTGCTGCAGGGTCTCCGGGAACTGGCTGGCCCGGAAATGCGCCTTTGGTACGACGATGGCAGCGACCCCAAGCGGGCTGCAGCGTTGGCGGCGAAAGCGGATACGGTGGTGCTGGCGCTGGGCGGCTCGTCCAGCCGGTTCGAACAGGCCCGTTTTGACAAAAACGGCGCGGCGCTGAATGGCAGCATGGACTGCGGCGAGGGCGTGGACAGCTCGGCACTGCGGCTCCCGGACGGACAGCATTCACTGTTCGCTAAGGTGCGGGCCGCCGCGAAAACGCTGGTCACGGTGTTGATCGTTGGACGGCCCTATGCCGTGCCGGAGATCGCCGAAGGGTCGGACGCGCTGATGGTCGCCTTTTATCCCGGCCCGTGGGGCGGGCAGGCATTGGCGGAAGCCCTGCTGGGGCGGTTCAGTCCGTCGGGACGGCTGCCCGCGTCCTTTCCCCAGCATCCGGGCCAACTGCCGGTGTACTATAACCCCAAGGCGGGCACGGTTCCGTGGAACTATGCCGACCTAAAGGATGGGCCGCTGTTCTCCTTCGGGGACGGCATGGGGTATGGGCATATTTTGTACCGTGATTTTGAGTTGCTGCCGAAGCCGCTGCCGGAGGGACGACTCCCTGCGGACGATACGCCGGTGCTGGAACTGAGGTTCCGGGCGGAAAATCCCGGCCCGGCGGAGGAGCACGCCGTGCCGCTGCTTTTCGTCACCGATCTGGAATCGGACGTGGCGCGCCGGGTGCGGGAGCTGAAAGCCTTTGCCAAGAAAGCTGTCCCGGCGGGGGAGAGCACGGCATTTTCCCTGACGCTGACGGCGGACGGTCTGGCCGTGTGGAACCGCCGCATGGAACGGGAATTGCAGCGCGGCCGTTTCCGGCTGCGGCTGGAGGACGGCGGCCGCCTCCTTTATGAAACCGTTTGGGAACTGAAATGAATCAAAAAATCCCCGCCGCAGTTTCGGGAGGCCAAAGCGCGGCGGGGATTCTGTTACGTTTTCACTTAGTTTCCGCACTCCACGGAAATTTCATTGAAGAGCTTGAGCACCTCGTCCAGCTGGGTGTCCTGCTTTTCCTGCCCGGCGCGGTCCAGCACGACCTTGCCCTCGTGGAGCATCAGCAGCCGGTCGCCGTATTCCAGCGCGTAGCGCAGGTTATGAGTCACCATCAGGGTGGTCAACTTCTTTTCCTTCACGATTCGGTCGGTCAGGCGCATGATGATGTCCGCCGTTTTGGGATCCAGCGCGGCGGTGTGCTCGTCCAGAATCAGAAATTCGATGGGGGTCATGGTGCTCATGAGCAGCGCCATGGCCTGCCGCTGGCCGCCGGACAGGTTGCCCACCTGCACGCCCATTTTGTCTTCCAGCCCCAATCCCAGCTGCGCCAGCATTTCCCGGTATTCGTCCGCTTTCTTACGATTGACGCAGCAGTGCAGGTCGAAGGGCTTGCCCTTATTGTCCGCCATGGACATGTTTTCCAGAATGGTCATGGACGGGCAGGTGCCCAACGCCGGGTTCTGGTACACCCGGCCGATGATGCGGTGGCGCTTATGCTCTGGCATGGCGGTGATGTCCTGCCCGCCTACCAGCACCTTTCCGCCATCGATGGGGATGGAACCGCAGATGATATTGAGCATGGAGGTTTTGCCGGAGCCGTTGGAGCCGATGACGCAGACGAACTGCCGGTCTGGAATGGCCAGCGAAAAATCCCGGAACAGGCAGGTCTCGTTCACCGTGCCGCCCTGATAGTATTTGGCGATATTCTGAAGCTCAAGCATGATGTTTTCCCTTCTTTCGATGTCCTCCCGCGACGATGATGATCAGCAGCAGCACCGCCGTCACCAGCTTCAGGTCGAAGGGCGAAAGGCCCAGACTCAGCGCCAGCGCCACGCAGGCCTTGTACAGGATGGAACCCAGCACCACCGCCGTGGTGGCCTTGAGGAACCGCAGCCCCCGAAGAAGCTGGGTGCCCACGATGACGGAAGCCACCGCCAGCACCAGCGTGCCAGTGCCCATGGAAATATCAAAGTAGCGCTGATACTGGCACATGACGCATCCGGCCAGCGCCACCAGCCCGTTGGCAATGGCAAGGCCGAGGATCTTCACACGGCCGCTGTCCTTGGCCAGACTGGCTACCAGCGTGGGATTATCGCCCGTAGCCCGCAGCAGGAAGCCGGAACGGGTAGCCAGATAGCCGTCCATCAGCAGCTTGACCAGCAGCGTCAAAAGGGCCAGCACGATCACCGGGGCATACACCTGCACCCCGGCGGGCAGTCCGGAGATCAGCGGATTTTTGAAAAGTGTGTCGAAGGAGAACAGCTGCACGTTGGAGCGCCCCGCGATGTGCAGGTTCACGGAATACAGGCCCGTCATGACGATGATGCCGGACAGAAGGTCACCCACGTGAAAGCGCACATGGATCACGCCGGTGATGGTTCCCGCCAGCGCCCCTGCCGCCAGCGCGGCGGGCAGCGTCCACAGGGGATGGATTCCGCCGGAGATCATCAGCGCGGTGACGGCCGCGCCCAGCGGAAAGCTGGAATCCACCGTCATATCGGGAAAATCGAGGATCTTGAACGTGATGTACACGCCCAACGCGAGAATGGCGTAGATCAGGCCCTGTTCCAGTACGCCCAGCAGCTGTGCCATGGAAAAACCTCCAGTGTGTGCAATGAGGAATGAAGAAAACGCTCAAAAGCCCGCACAGGCGTTATCGTCGCCTGTGCGGAGCGAAGGATTCCCGCAGATTATTCCGCCTCGACAGCCCGGGCGGCCAGTTCTTCCGGCAGGGTGATGCCGAAGCTTTCCAGCACTTTGGAATTGACGTACAGGCTGGGTTCAGTGATGATCTCGTAGGGGATGTCACTGGCGGCGGCTTCACCCTTGAGCACCTTGGCGGCCATCAGGCCGGTCTGGCGGCCCAGCGCCACGTAGTCCAGCCCTTCGGCGGCGGCGCAGCCCAGCTTCACCTGCTCGATTTCGGAGCCGTAAACGGGCTTTCCGGCGGCGTTGGCCTTATCCAGCACCAGCGCCAGCGCGTTGACCACGGTGTTGTCGGTCAGGTTGGTCAGGCAGTCCACCTTGGGCAGCAGCGCATCCAGCGCCAGCGGGATGTCAGCGGAGGTGCTCACGCCGGACTCTACGATCTCAAAGCCGTAATCACCGGCCAGAGACTTGTAGATTTCGATGGTGGACAGGGAGTTGACCTCACTGGTGGTATACAGAATGCCGATGGCCTTGGCATCCGGCATCAGGGCGCGGATCATTTCCAGCTGGGCGGCGACGGGCAGCGCGTCGGAGGTGCCGGTGGCGTTGCCGGTGGCCTTGCCATCCGCATCGGCGAAACCGGCGGCTACAGGGTCGCTGACGGCTGTGTAAATGGTGGGGATAGCGCCCGCGGCGGCGTTATAGCAGGCCTGCGCCATGGGGGTGGCGATACCCACCATCAGGTCGACGGGCTTGGCGGCGAACTGGGCGGCGATTTGCTGGGTAATGCCCATATCCGCCTGTGCGTTCTGGTAGATCACGGTCAGGTTCTTACCTTCTTCGATGCCCGCCTCGGCCAGCCCTTCCAGGAAGCCGGTGCGGCAGTTATCCAGAGAACCGTGCTCGGCAAACTGGCCGATACCGACGGTATAGGTCTTTTCCTCTGCGACGGCGCAGAAAACAGCGGTCAGGGACAGTACCAGGCAGGTCAGGAAGCTCAGCATTTTCAGGGTCTTTTTCATGGGTCAGTCCATCCTTTCGTTTTTCCGCAGGGGCGGAAGTTTGATTTGATGGTGACTGCGCTCTGCCTCTCATGGAATCGGGGAAACAAAAACGCCCCAAGCAACGATCGTTGCTTGAGGCGGAATGTCCGCGGTGCCACTCAATTTCCTCTCCATAGGGGAGAGCTTTCCGTCGCGTACCATCATACGCGCCGCCAGGATAACGGGTGCGGTTCCCGTCAGCGACTACGGCTCTGCAGCTTTCGCCGCCGCCCTCGGAAGTCCATTCGCCGCCTTCTGCTGTGCCGCGGTCCCACTGTTCGCGGCTCCCTTTGCCAGCCCGTCTTGGCGGTTACTACTCTTCCTCAACGGTTTGATGGGCATATGATAAACCCGGTTAGGGAGATTGTCAATAGGGAAAATTGTTTTCAGAATGTTTTTTGTCCCGTGCGCGGTAGTCCTCCCGATGCTCGATCAGCCCCAGCCGTACCAGCCGCGCCGATACGGCGCTTTCCGAACGCTGCAATTCCATCTGAATCTGCGCATTGGATTCTCCCTTTCGGAACAGACGAGTCAGCAGGGATTCTTCTTCCGCCGTCCACGCTTTGCCCTGATTCACATAGAAAATGCTGGTCATTCTTCGCTGCTTTTGATGGGAAAGACAGTCCAGCGCAAAGTGCAGGGCACGGATGACCTCCGGCTGATTGCACACGGAATTCTCCGGCAGGATTTCGCCCGTTTCCGGGTCGATCCCGTCGGCCAGCAGGCTTAGAATCTGTTTGGCGGTCGAAAGCTCCATGTTTGCCTCCTGATGCGGCGTATTTCATTCCTGTGATGCAGATGATACCACGTTTCTGCCCACTTGTCATCCCCTGCCTGATGTGGTAAGATTTGCATGTCAAAATGGATTCGTTCAAGGAGGATGATTTTTTATGGCATTCACCGAATTTCATTATTACAGTGAAACCTTGGAGATCGACGTTTCCGTTAACGTGATCCTGCCCGAGACCCGGATCATGGCCCAGCAGGAGGGGAAGCCCCTGCCCACGCTGTACCTGCTGCATGGCCTCAGCGACGATCACACCCATTGGGTGCGGCAGACCCGTCTGGAGTTCTATGCCCGCAAATACCGTCTGGCCATCATCATGCCCTGTGTCAACCGTTCCTTCTATACGGATATGAAGCGCGGCGCGAAGTATTTCACCTTTGTGAGCGAGGAACTGCCCCGGGTGATGGAAATGTACTTCCCGCTCAGCTCCCGCCGGGAAGACCGCTTTGCGGCGGGTCTGTCCATGGGCGGCTACGGCGCGACGAAGCTGGGCCTTCGCTTGCCAGAGCGGTACGCGGCCATCGCCAGCCTGTCCGGCGCGCTGGAGATGGAAAACGACTACCATATGCGCAAGATGCGGGACAGCGATCGGCTATATCAGGAACTGCTGAACATTTTCGGTACGGAAGAGGAATTTCTGGCCAGCGACAACTGCCTGACCCGGCTGGCGGAGCAGCTGGACCCCGCCAAGGCTCCCCGGATGTACGTGGCCTGCGGCACGGCGGACTTCCTGTTTGGCTCCAACGAGGACTTCATCCGCCGCTTCGGCGAAAAGTTCTCCATCCACTACACCACCGAAGAGGGCGCGGCCCACACGTGGGATTTCTGGGATCGCCAGATCGAGAAGGTTCTGGCGTGGCTGAACGTGCCTGAGGCGGAATGACCGGCATGAAAAAAGCGACGGCAATGGAGCGGCTGCTCCGGGAGGGCTTCTTTGAAACCAAAGAATCCGCCCTTCCTTATCTGATGAGCGGCGCGGTCTACTGCGGCGGCGTGAAGGTGCTCAACGGCGGGCAGAAGGTGGACATGGCTCTGCCCATGAACGTGCGGGGCCGGAACGAACGCTACGTGGGCAAGGGCGGCTATAAGCTGGAAGGGGCGCTTGCGGACTTCGGCATTTCGGCAGAGGGCCGCGTGTGCATCGACGCGGGCGCGTGTACAGGCGGCTTCACCGACTGTCTGGTACAGCACGGCGCCGCATTGGTGTATGCGGTAGAGGTGGGCTTCGGCCAGCTGGCGGGAAGCCTGAACCAGAATCCCAGGGTGGTCAATCTGGAAAAGACCAATCTGGGCGATGAAAAGCTGCTGACGCTGGATCCGAAGCCCGATCTGGGCAGCATGGATCTGAGCTATCTTTCCATCGAGAAAGCCGTCCCCCTGTACCGGGCCATCATGGGCGGGCAGGGCGAGGTGCTGTGTCTGGTGAAGCCCCTGTTTGAGGTGGACGACCCGGAAGCGCGGCGCACGGGCGAGATCGCCCCGGAAATGTACCTGCCGCTGCTCAAGCGCCTGATCCGCACCCTGAACCAGCAGGAAAACACGGCCGTGCTGGACGTGACCCGCAGCCCGGTCACGGGCAACAACGGCACTCACGAGTTCTTTCTTCGCACGGTGTTCGGCTATTCTGGCCCGATTCCGCAGCTGGATGAAAAGGCCGCGCAGGCGGTGGAAGCGGTGCTGGCGCTGCCCAAGTATCATAAAGAACTTTAAGGGGAAAATTTTCCCGGCGCTGCGGGATGAAACCGCCGCTTTCGCCCGTTGATTGGGTACAGAAGGAATCACCAAAGGGGGCATTGATTTATGAAGGGAAAAGGAAAAAAGCTCGCCGCGTTCGTACTGGCGCTCGGCCTGCTTCTTTTGCTGTGCGCAGGGGCGCTGGCGGAGGAATACGGCGTGGTCATCAACACGGATACGCTGAATCTGCGTTCGCAGGGAAGCTCCTCCAGCGCGTGGCTGGGGCAGTATAACCGGGGCACCTGGGTGCAGATTATCGGCAGCCAGAACAATTTCTATCGTGTGGTCACGCCTGACGGCAAAAGCGGCTACATGAGCAAAAACTATATCAGCATCACCGGCGGCGGCTACATGACCAGCCGTGTGGCGATGGTGACCAATCAGAACGGCGGCGCATTCCTGAACTTCCGAGCACAGCCCAGCTATAACGCGCAGGTGCTGGGTATCTTCTACTACGGCGTGCCCCTGCTGGTGACCGGCCAGACCAATGGCTGGTATCAGGTGCAGATCAATGGCCAGACAGGCTATGTGCGCAGCGAGTACGTCACCGTCAGAGACCAGATCGCCTCCAGCACGGTGGCAACCATCAAGACCCCCGGCAATACC
>ERZ825137.2815-NODE-2815-length-19490-cov-3.416362_pt1 | contig 19490 bp, 18 predicted proteins | sample MGYA00519873_ERZ825137 | MGnify/ENA primary metagenome ERZ825137 (study PRJEB31778, sample SAMEA3449190) | human gut metagenome | biome: human gut; feature: human-associated habitat; material: faeces | place: United Kingdom | collected 2010/2012 ...
GAGCTCCTTCTCGAAGCGGTTGTCCACGAAGTTCGTCGGTTCGTCGAGAATCAGCGTATTGGCGCCGCTGAGCATCAGCTTGAGCAGCGAGAGCCTTGCTTTCTCGCCGCCGGACAAGCTGCCGACCCGCAGGAATACCTCATCTCCGCGAAACAGGAAGCGGCCCAGAATCGAGCGCATTTCCGTATCCGTATATAAGCGGTAGGATTCCTTCAGTTCCTCCAAGACCGTATTGGACTCATTGAGCAGAAGCTGCCCTTGATCGTAATACCCGAAGGCGACATTGTGTCCAAGCTTGAGATGTCCGCTCGTCGGCTGCTGCTCCTCCATCAAAATCCGCAAAAGTGTCGTCTTGCCGACGCCGTTCGGCCCGACAATACAGACGCGTTCCCCGCGTTTAATATCCATGTTGACATGGCGAAACAGTTCGCGCTTGTTCTCTCCAAAGCCGAAGGACTTGGAAAGCTCCTCTGCCAGAATCACATCCTCGCCGGACGGGAAATTCTGCTTAAAGCTGATTTTCATCCGGCCCTTGAGTGCCTCCGGACGTTCGACGCGTTCGAGCATATCGAGACGCTTTTCTCTGGAGGCCGCGCGTTTGGCCAAATGCTCGGTGCCATGCTGTTTCATCTTGCGGATCATCTCTTCCTGTCTGGCGATCTCCCGCTGCTGATTGTCGTAGGCACGCTGCTGTGTTTCGCGGCGCAACGCCTTTTGAGAAAGTGACCTGGTATAGTTTCCCTCATAGGTATAAACCTTATGATTTTCGACCTCAAAAATGCGGTTCGCGATCCGATCCAAAAAGTATCGGTCGTGAGAAACGACCATGATCGTCCCCTTGTAGCCGGACAAATATTGCTCCAGCCACTTAAGCGTACCGATGTCCAGATGGTTGGTCGGCTCGTCGAGAAGCAGAAGATCCGGTTTTTCGAGCAGCAAAGCCGCCAGCGCGAGACGCGTACGCTCACCGCCGGACAGAGATCCGATCTTCTTATTGTAAAACTCCGAGGTGAAAGCCATGGAATGCAGAATACCGGTGATCTCAGATTTATAGGTGTAACCGCCCTTTTGCTCGTAGGCCAGATGCAGGCGGTCGAGCTTTTCCATCTGCGCCGCGCCGCTGCTGCCGGCTTCGATTTCGGCGCTCACCTGCTCAATCTGCGCTTCGAGATCGTGAATTTCGCTGAAGATCTTGTCGATTTCACCGATAACGGTTCCTTCGCTGTCAAAATTGTCTCGTTGCTTCAGATAGCCTACGCGCGTGTCCTGTGACACGAAAAATTCCCCCTCATCTGCTGTCAGTTCTCCGGTCAGCAGCTTGAGGAGGGTCGTCTTGCCCGCGCCGTTTCGTCCTACGATGCCCACGCGGTCTCCGGCATTGACATGAAAACTGACATCTGTGAGGATCACGTCAGTGCCATATCCTTTGCTTAATCGATTCGCTGATAAAATAATCATAATTCCCGCCTCTCCGATTCGAGCGGCAGATTGGCATAGGCCTCCAGATCCAGATCATCGGTCCGGCCGCTCTGATAGATGTAATAGGCCGCGGCCGCGATCATCGCGCCGTTATCCGTACAGAGAACCGGATCTGGCCGGTACAGGCGAATGCCTGCCTTCTCGCAGGCCGCGCCGAGCATTTCTCTGAGCTTGGAGTTTGCCGCCACGCCACCTGCCAGTACGAGCTTTTTTTCTCCTTTGAGAACCGCCGCGTCCACCGTCTTGCGTACCAGCACGTCCATGACCGCCTGTTGGAAGCTCGCTGCCACGTCCGCGCGGTTGATTTCTATCCCTGCCTGTTTTTGCTGGTTGATATAGTTCAGCACTGCGGTCTTAAGCCCGCTGAAGCTGAAGTCAAAGCTGTCCTTTTCGAGATACACGCGCTTGAAGTTGATCGCCCGCGGATCGCCGTCTTTGGCGATTTTGTCGATCTTCGGTCCTCCCGGATAGCCGAGCCCGAGTACACGCGCGATCTTGTCATAGGCCTCGCCCACCGCATCGTCTCTGGTTCCGCCGAGAATTTCACAGTCCGTATAGCTCTTGACATCGACGATCTCGGTGTGTCCGCCGCTTGTGATGAGTGCCATAAACGGAGGTGTAAGCTCCGGCTCCTGAATGTAGTTGGCGCTGATGTGTCCAAGCAGATGATGAACCCCGACCAAAGGGATATCCTTCGCGAAAGCCACCGCCTTGGCAGTCGCCACGCCGACCAGCAGTGCGCCGATCAGCCCCGGTCCGCAGGTCACGCCGATGAGGTCAATCTCATCCAGCGTCGTTCCCGCTTCGTCCAATGCCTGCCGCATGACATGGTTGATGTTTTCGAGGTGGTGTCTGGAGGCAATCTCCGGTACCACGCCGCCGTAGTTTTTAAAAATATCTATTTGAGATGAGATGACATTGGAAAGCACGGTTCTGCCATCCGCCACGACCGCGATCGCGGTTTCGTCGCAGCTGCTTTCAATTGCCATCGTCAGGAATTTTCCGTCTTTCATGGTTTTACAGTTTCCCCTTCCACATGATGAGCGCGTCCTCGCCGTTATCCTCATAATAGCCTTTGCGAAGTCCCGCGGCCGTAAAGCCGAGCCCCTCATACAGCTTAATCGCCGGTTCGTTGCCGACGCGGACCTCCAGCGTATAACTTGTGATTCCGTTCTGTCCGCAGCGCGCGATCAGCGCTTCCAGCATTGCGCGCGCGATATGCCTGCGGCGATAGTCCGGTGAGACCGCGACATTGGTAATATGTCCCTCATCGACGATCTTCCAGATACCGACATACCCGCAGAGCACGCCGTCCGCTTCGGCGACGATATATGACGCCAGCCGATTCTTCATCACATCGTGATAAAGCGATTCATAAGACCACGGCACCGCGAAACACTGCCGCTCCAGAGTCTCGATTGCCGCGACATCGCGTTCCTGCGCCGTTCTGAACACAAGCTCTTCCATTTTCCTTACCTCTTAAGCAGGCAGACCTTCCTGTTTTGAAGCCCGCCCGCCGCTGTTTCCGTTTCTCTTGCCGCTGTTTTTTCGTTTTGGCCGCGCTGCCGGAAGCGCTATTCCTGTTTCGGTCCGCGGCAGATCGGAAGCTGTCCCGCGGCCAATTTGACCTCTGCCTCCGCCTGCCGCATGTAATCCGGAAGCAGATTGGCGAAGTCTGTGGTTTCTCCGCGCGAGAGTTTGCGCAGCGCCGCGCGCCCGACCGCTGCCGCGCTTTGATCGCGCGTTTCCTGCGGCGCGAAATCATAATCTCTATCTTTTTCCATCTTCGCATCGCCTAACAGCGATATAATTTGAGCTTCATAGGCATCGATGCCGTCTCCGTAAAACAGCACCTGCCTGCCGTCTTGTTTTACCTGCCGCGTGATGACCGCGAGTACGTCGGTAAGCAGATACGGACCGCCCGGCAGATAGCCGTCCAGTATACCGTAGACCTGTCCGCGTCTGGCGTTGATGATGCCGCAGATAACACGCTTGTCCGCGTCGTTTGGTGCCTGCGCGTAAAGGAAGGCTTCCAAAGTCGGCACCGCGACGCAGGGCAGCTCCAGGACCTGCGCCAATGCCCGCGCCGTCGCCACGCCGATGCGGATTCCGGTAAAGGAGCCCGGCCCGACAGAAGCCGCGATGTGTGTCAGCTGTTCCTTGGTGACACCGCAGTCCGCGAGCAGATCCCGAACCAGCGGCATCAGATTTTTCAGATGGTTTTTTGCCTCGCGCGAGGTTTTCTCGCCCAGCAGAACGGCCCGTTCCGCGAGCGCGGCAGTCAAGCCTCCGTCAGGATTCTCCGCATGAAACAGGGCGACGGAAGCATTCGGTCCGGTTGTTTCAATCGCTAACATGTACATTGATAAATTCTCTCCTCCGGGGTTTCCCCGTACCGTAGATAGATATACTTGGTGTTTTCCGGCAGGCTGTCCGCGATCAGATCTGCCCATTCGATCACGCAGACGCCGTCACCGTAAAAATACTCGTCCGCGCCGATTTCAAACAGTGCGTCCGGATCCGTCACGCGGTAAACGTCAAAATGATAGAGCGGCAGTCTGCCGTCCGTATATTCCTTGACGATCGTAAAAGTCGGACTACTGATTCTCTGTCGGATTCCCAGCCCCTCGCCGATATAGCGTGTGAGCGCGGTCTTCCCTGTCCCCAGATCGCCGATCAGCGCCAGCACATCGCCCGCCGCAAGCTTTTGCGCCAGAGCAAGGGCGAAGGCGCGCGTTTCCTCTTCATTTTTTATCCGGTATTCGGTTAGGGCTCTCTGCTCCATAACTGCTCCATTCTGTTATTTACTGCTGCTTTACGGGTTTGTCCGCGTGCTTGAAGCTCAGACCCTCCTGATGCAGGAAGCCTGAAATCCTCTTGTACACCACGAAGGTAATCACCGCGTTCAGTGCCCCCTTGATGAGGTTGAACGCGAGAATCAGCGGCATCATGCCGACAACGGTCTGTCTCATCGCTTCACCGCCAAGGTAGAAGGTCGTGATGTAGTAGTTCGCCACGCCCATAGCGAGCGTCATCGCGAGGGTCGCGATCAGCATGCTGAGAATCGCGACTTTTTTGGTCTTATGCTTTCTGTACATCAAACCCGCGATCATCAGGAAAACCCCAGAAGCGATGATGTGCATGATGAAGCCGTAAAATCCGTCTCCGCCCATCAGGAATGCCTGAATGAAGCTGACAACCGTCAGCACCAAAAGGCCGGAAGCCGGTCCGAAGGCGAAGGTCGTAATCAAAATCGGAATGTCCGCGAAGTCATAGGTCAGAAACGATACCGCCGGAATCAACGGGAATCGAATCAGTCCGACGACACAGGCAAGCGCCGCCATCATCGCCATTTTTACAAGCTGCTGTGATTTCATTTTTGTGTTCATGTTGTTCATTGTTTTACAGTTCCTTTCTTTGAAGTGTCGTGCAGCAGCTTCCAGCGCGTTTTGCCGCCGCGCTGATGCGCTGCCTAAGGTGACTCGGAATCTGTCAGGTTTCTTGAAACAGTCGGTTTGATTTTCTTAATCAAACCGGGTTGGGTCAATCGCAGTCGGTTTCTACGACTCAGCTTTCGCCAATGGCTCTGCTTCATCGGAAACCTTTGCCTTTGACCTACCATCGGTTTGACTTTCTTGCTTCGCGCGAATCAAACCGGGTTAGGTCAATAAACAAGCCTTGATTGTTTGAATCAAGGCTTGATGCACGCAAAAATTTCGCGTGTCTTGTTTCTCTCATCCGGACTATACCGTCGGTTCAGGAATCACACCTGATCAGCCGCTCCGCCGGTTTTGGCAAAGGCAGCTCGCGGACTATACCGCCGGTGAGGAATTTCACCTCGCCCTGAAACAGATCACATTTTCGTCATTTATTATATGCTTCCGAAGCTAATTTGTAAATAGCTTCAGCATAAATTTTTGTCATCTGCAGCAATCTTTCCACGCTCAGACGCTCATTCGGCTGATGCATACGATCTTCATCGCCCGGGAACAGCCCGCCGTAAGCGATAACATGCTTCATGGCGCGCGCGTAGGTGCCGCCGCCGATGACAAGCGGCTGGCTTTCCTCATCGCCCGTCTGACTTCTGTAAACCTCCAAAAGCGTCTTGACCATCGGATTGTCCAAATCCATATACAGCGGGTCCTGGTTCTTGTCCAATACCCATCCGATGTTGTATTTTTCAAAATTTTCCGCCATACCCGCGAATACCTGCTCCTGCGTGCAGCTGATCGGATACCGGATGTTGATAATCAGTTTGGCAAGCTCCGGATTCATCTCCGCCATGCCGACGTTGAGCACCAGGTTGCCGGAAACTTCATCAGAGAAACCGATTCCCAGCTTCTCACCGCACAGGTCGAAGCCAATGCAGCGGTTATAGAAGGCAATCCAATCGTTCTGTTCCTCATTGGCAAAATTCAGTCGTCCCAAAAATGCCATCAAAATTGAGATGGCGTTCAGACCCGCCTCCGGCGTTGCGCCGTGCGCGCCTCGTCCTGCCGCAGTCAGCTCCAGCGATTTACCGATGCCCTTGCAGTTCAGCTTGTATCCGGTTTCCTCACGAAAAGCGGCAAGTTCCGCTTTGATCTTGCTGTAATCTCCCTCCGGATTGCGTACAACCGCTCTTGCCGCGTCCGGCACGCTGTTGGCAGCATTTCCCGCGTGAATAGAGCGAAGCGTCAGCCCCTGATTCGATGACTTCGCGAACTTCCGCGCGGCCTCAAAGACCAGATTGCCCTTTTCTCCGTTGATGATCGGAAAATCACCGTCCGGCGTGAAACCGAAATCCGGCGCCGGCACGCGTTCCAAATAGTATTCCATGCCTTTCCATCCGGTTTCCTCATCCAGGCCTAAGATTAGGCGCACTGTACTCTTCGGCGTGAAGCCCGCTTCCTTGAGTGCCTTCATCGCGTACAAGCAAGCAAGCACCGGCCCCTTATCATCCGTCGTGCCGCGTCCGTAAATATAGCCGTCTCTGATTTCTCCGCCGTAAGGGTCAAAGTCCCAGCAGCCCGCCGCCGGCACCACGTCCAAGTGACCGACGATTCCCATAACGCTGTCTTCACTGCCGCGAAAATCGATATGCCCGCCGTAATGATCGATGTCCACAGCCTCAAAACCCATCTCACGACCCATCGCGAGCACAGCCTCATGTACCTGCTGTACGCCCGCGCCGAATGGATAGACACTGCCGTCCTCCGCGGTGACAGGTTCCGCCTGATCGCTCTGAATCCGAACCGCGCTGGAGAGTGCTTCGAGCAGTTCTTCCCTGTTCTGTTCTATGATGCGCGCGACCTCCGCGAAGTCCGCGCAGCCTTTTTTTTCATTCGTTTCCATGTTTTTCTCCTTCGTCTATCTGGGGCACTTTGCCGCGAAGAGCAAGAAAGAGTGTTCTTGCCGCGGGATTTTTGTCATCGGCCGCTCGCAATTCACTCTTTCTTTGGTATTTCCTATCAAGCTTAGACTGCTTCTACCGCCTGAATTTCAGGATAGGTTTCCTTGATCAGTCTTTCTACCACGCCTTTGATGGTCATGGTCGCGCCCGGGCAGCCTGCGCAGTGACCCTGCAGTCTTACCTTCACGATATTATCATCTGTCAATTCTACGAATTCGATATCGCCGCCGTCTCTTTGCAGGAACGGTCTGATCTGAGCGATTGCATCTATGATTTTCTCTTCCATATAGTATCTTCCTTTCGTTCGTTCTATATCCTTGTATTTTGTTTCTCCAAAAAATTTTGTGAGGGATACAGCCTTATTATAGCCTACCCCGCGGCTTCACGCAAGCATTTCATGCCGCAATCCCGCAAAATATCTTCGGCGGAGCTGTTCTGCCCGCGCCGCATCAGGATTCCGACACATAAGCCGGAAGCTCCGTTCCGTTCGCGATATGGCTGATGGACACCGATTTGGTTGCCTCGTTCTTACCCTTATAGTTGATGACGCCGGAAGCTCCTTCAAAATTGTCAATGCCGTTAAGCGCGTCCTTAATCTGCGTGCCGCTCGGAATTCCGGTTTCACGCGCGACCTGCCAGGCTTCCTTCTTCGCGCGCGCCTCCGCGTCGGTCGCGCTGTTTTGCGCGATCGTGTCTGGATCGGTGTCACGCACCGTCTGCATCGCGCGATCCATGGCGGTAACCGCCAAAAGATACGCATCGAAGGCGACAACCGTCCGCTGAGAAAGCTCCGCATCTTCGCCGTATTTGGTGCGGAAGGCTTCCATAAATTTTTGCGACATCGCCGTTTCGTTATTTGTCGCCTGCTCCGCCGGATACCCGATGTGCAGCTGCTTATTCGCTTTGACAAACTCCAAAAAGTCCTTATCCCCCCAGGATCTGGTCCCGAGGAAAAGCATATACGGCAGTTTTTGCTCTTGCGCCTGTGTCAGAAACTCCTTCGCGACTGTCGGCGGAACCGCCAGAAAAACAGCCGTCGCGCCGGATTCCCGAATCTTTTCGATCGTTTCCGTATAATCCGCAGAAGTGGTGCTCAAGGTAAAGCTGCCGACCACGCAGCGGTTGTTCTCGGTCAGTTTCTTCATGCGGTTGGTAAAGCGCTTGATCGTTGCGGTCGCAGTATCGTCGTTTTCCAGCTTGACGGTCGCTACCATATCCTTATTCTGAGACAGATAGGCAAAGTCCGCCAACGCGTCGCCCTGTCTGGCCTCACTGTAGGTTGCGCTGAAATAGTACGGATTGTTGGCGGTAATCAGCGGATTGGTGCTTGAAATCGTAATGGACGGAATATTCGCCGCTTCGATGTACTTTCCCGCGATCAGGGACAGGGTTTCGCCGTAGCTGCCCAGAATCATCGAAGGCGAGCTGCTGGAAATCAGCTCCTGAATCGCGGCCTCCGCTTCATACATATCGGACTTGTTGTCCGCGTACACAAGCTCCACCGTCTTGCCGCAGGCCGTCGGATAAAGGTCATGCGCCAGTTCAATGCCCATGACTTCTTCCTTACCCTGCGTTTTCATACTGCCGGAGGTTGGTTCAAATACCCCGATTTTGATGGTCTTTTCCTTTGCGACTGTATCTGTCCCAAAGAAAGCATTCTTAAAGTTTGTATAGGTGGTGCACCCGGTCAGCCCTGCCGTCAGACAAACGACCAGAACCAGACTGAGGATGCGTTTCCTGCACTTGTTCATAAATCCCCCTTATCTACGTTCGTGCGCGGAAGCATTATTCGCCGAGATATGCCGCTTTGACTCTTTCGTCATTCATCAGCGCCTTGCCCGGACCCGCCATGGTGATGTTTCCGGTCTCCATGACATAGGCATAGTCGGAAATCTCCAGCGCCGCCTTCGCGTTCTGCTCGATCAGGAGCACATTCACGCCCGCATCTTTGATCTGCTGAATAATTGTAAAAATATCCTTGATGATAAGCGGTGCAAGACCCAGAGAAGGTTCATCCAGCATCAAAAGCTTCGGTCTGCTCATCAGCGCTCTGCCGACCGCCAGCATCTGCTGTTCACCGCCGGAGAGCGTCGCTCCCAGCTGCCAGGTTCTTTCCTGCAGACGTGGGAAAAGGCTGTAGACCCATGCTCTGTCCTTTGCGATACCGTCCTTATCCTTGCGCAGATATGCACCCGCCGAAAGATTTTCCTCAACCGTCAGATCCGGGAAGATCCTGCGTCCCTCCGGACAAAGGATGAGACCCGCGCCCACGATGTCCTTGGTCTTCATGACGGTGATATCTGTACTATCCCAGTATACATTACCTTCGGCCTTGTTGACAAGCCCCATTATTGCCTTAAGTGTCGTAGACTTGCCTGCGCCGTTTGCGCCGATCAGCGAAACAATCTGACCGTCCGGTACGTCCAGACTGATGCCGTTCAGGGCGTGAATACCGCCGTAGTAAACATGTAAATCTCTGATTGCTAACATGATTCATCCACCCCCAAATATGCTTCAATAACTGCCGGATTGTTCTGAATCTCCTCCGGCGTGCCGTCTGCGATCTGTCCGCCGTAATTGAGTACATAAATGCGGTCGCAGATGCCCATGATGACCTGCATGTGGTGCTCGATCATCAGAATACTGAGGTCGAATTCGTCGCGGATTTTGCCGACAAAGTGCATCAGCTCATCAGACTCCTGCGGATTCATACCCGCTGCCGGTTCATCGAGCAGCAAAATCGTCGGGTGTGTCGCCAGTGCTCTGGCAATCTCCAGATGCCGCTGCTTGCCGTACGGCAGAGAGGTCGCCAGATCGTGTCTGTTTTCGTAAAGCTCGACCTTGCGCAGTAAATCTTCCGCCTCCGCGATCATCTGCTTCTCTTCCTGCCGGGCCGTTTTGGACCTGAACACGGAACCGAAGACGCTCTGCTTTTGATTCATGTGCATCGCGACGAGAACGTTTTGCAAAACGCTCATTTCCTTAAAAAGGCGGATATTCTGGAAGGTACGCGCGACCCCCAGCTTGGTGACTCTGTCCGGCGTCAGTTTCATGACCTGCCCATAATCACCCTGATGCTTGCCCTTGTATGTCTCCGCCATCTTGCCGTGCGGAAAATTTTCGATCACACGCATGCCATTGATATCGACAGCGCCGTTGGTCGGTTCGTAAACGCCGGTGACCACGTTGAACGCCGTGGTCTTGCCTGCGCCGTTCGGTCCGATCAGGCCGATGACTTCATTTTTGCGGACCTCAAGGTTCAGATTGTCCACCGCGACAACTCCGCCGAACTGCATGGTAATGTCGGAGAGCTTTAATACTACATTGCTTGCCATATTACTTCCCCTCCTTTTCAAATACTACCACGTGGTCATAGACCGGCAGCGGCGTGAACAGCGGCTTGCCAGCTTTCATCGCTTCTTCGCCATGCGCCTTTTTTTGTGCGGCTGCCGCGCGCGCCGCTTTTTTCGCTTCGCGCTCTGCCTTCCGCTCCGCGCGTTTTTGTCTCTGTTTTGCCGGCCACGCCTTAAGACGCTGCGGCAGGGTGCAGAAAAAGCGCGCGATGCCGTCCCACGAAAGCTCGCGGTTTCCCATGATGCCCTTCGAGAAGAACAGCACGACCAGCATGATCATCACCGCGAAAACAACCTTGCGGAAGCCCGCGTGCATCAAGGAGGATTCAATGCCCAGCCATTTGCCCTGGTCGAGTCCTCTGAGCAGCCATTCGTTGAGGCCGATAAAGATAAAGGAGCCCATGACGGAGCCGGAGATGGAGCCGATGCCGCCAATAACAACAATCAGCAGGATTTCATAAGTCATATTGGTTGTAAACGCGTCTGAGGCGGCATTGTTCTGGAACATCGCCAGAAGCGATCCTCCTACGCCCGCGAAGAAGGAGGAAACGACAAACGCCAGCTCTTTGTGCTTGAACAGATTGACGCCCATCGCCTCCGCCGCGATCTCATCGTCGCGAATTGCCTGGAAAGCTCTTCCGTAGGTGGAGTTGATCAAAAGGACGATCAGCGCGACGCACAGCCCCGCGAAAATGACCGGAAACAGCGCCGTTTCGTAGGTCGCGAAATTACGCAGAATATTGGAACCGTTGGTGACCGGTCCCAGGGTGTTCCACTGGAAAAATGCTCTTAAAATTTCCGCGAAGCCGAGCGTCGCAATCGCCAGATAGTCGGACTTGAGTCTGAGTACCGGGATGCCGATCAGGAACGCAATGCCTGCCGTCAAAAGTCCCGCGAAAAGAATCAGCAGGAACATGCCGAGATATTGTCCGAGGAACCCGCCGAAGCTGCCTTCGCCGCCCAACGCGTTCATCAAAATCTCCGGAATGGAGAACTGCAGCATGCCGCCGTTAAAATACTGATAGACTGCTTCATGATCTGCTGCCGGAATCGCAAAAATCGCGTAGGCGTAAGCGCCGATCAGCATGAAACCCGCCTGTCCGAGCGAAAAGAGTCCCGTAAACCCATTCAGCAGGTTCATCGACACGGCGATCAGCGCGTAAATAGAGCCTTTTTCAAGTACCTTCATCAGCATACTCCATTTAGATGTTGGCATGATGAAGGAATCGCCAAGATATACTAAAATCAGAAACACCGCGATTGCGATGATACTGCAGGCAGTTTTTGTTTTTTTCGATAATGTCTCTTCCATTTCTGCCCCTCCCTATACCTTGTTGATGTTTTTTTCGCCGAAGATACCGGTCGGCTTCACCATCAGAATGACAATCAGCAATACGAACGTAAATGCATCGGAGAACGTCGTCAGTCCCGCGCCCTTCATGATGTTTTCGCAGATACCGATGACAAACGCGCCGACGACTGCGCCCGGAACGGAGCCGATGCCGCCGAATACCGCCGCGACGAATGCCTTGAGACCCGGCATGGAGCCGGACATCGGATTGACGCCGGTGTAGTTCGAAAAGAACAGGACAGAGCCGACCGCCGCGAGGAACGAGCCAATGATGAAGGTCACGATGATGACCCTGTTGATGTCGATACCCATCAGCTCGGAGGTTTCAAAATCACGCGATACCGCGCGCATCGCCATACCGATCTTCGTGTGGTTGATCAGCATAACCAGCGCGAATACCAGTGCGATCGTCAAAATCGGTGTGATGACCGTTACCATCTTGGTGTGCGCACCGAGTACGGTCACGGTTTTCTGCAGGAACGGGATGGACGGGTAGGTCTTGGTCAGACCGCCGGTCACATACAGGGCGATGTTCTGCAGGAAGTAGGATACGCCGATCGCCGAGATCATGATCGACATTCTCGGCGCGGAGCGCAGCGGACGATAAGCCACTTCTTCGATGGTGCAGCCCAAAGCCACTGTAAAGATAATCACAACGATCACGCTCAGCCAGATCGGCAGTGCAGATACCAGATAGATCATAACCAGACCTGCCATCATGAACATGTCGCCGTGGGCGAAGTTGATCAGTCTGAGGATACCGTATACCATCGTATAGCCGATGGCGATCAGTGCATACTGTCCGCCTACGGAAACGCCCGCAAGGATATATGGCAGCCATTTTGCAAATAATTCCATGTAATAAACCTCTCTTTTATCCGTTTTGCCTTGAATTTTATCAAGATTTTTTTATCTCATAATGACACGATAAGCGGGAGGATGTTTCCTCCCGCTGTCATGCCTAAGCGCGATTTTTTTCTAAGGCGCGCTCCGCTTTTCCTGCGTCGCCGCCGACCGCAAAAGCAAATCGTGCGATATGACTCTTATTCTTCGATCGACTGGGTCTTGACATATTCCCATTCGCCGGTTTCGGTGTTGCAGTGCTTAACAACCGCTTCGTTCTTTTCAGCGTCGCCGTTCTCGTTGAACTTGACGGTGCCGCATACGCCGTTTTCATAAACCACGTTCGGAAGTGCCGCCAGAACGTCTGCCGGATCTGTAGAGCCTGCTGCCTTGATCGCTTCCAACGCTACGAAGTACGCGTCATAACCCATCGCGGATACCGCCGCGATCTGGTCGTTGCCGTTGTTGTTCGCCTTCGCGGTGGAATTAGAGTTAATCCATTCCTTGATGCCGTTATCGAATTCCGGGTTTCCGCCTTCCTGATAGAAGGTCGTTACGTTCAGTTCGATATTTTTACCCTTTGCCGCTTCCAGAACAACGTTGGAGTCCCAAGTGTCGCCTGCCAGAATCGGCATATCCAGTTTCTGTGCTTCTGCCTGGTCGATGATCAGCGCAGCTGCTTCGATGGATACCGGGGAGTAGAATACGTCGCAATCTTTCGCTTTTGCGTTCGCAACATAGGATGTGAAGTCAGAATTTCCTTTTGGGAACTGCTCTTCCACAACTTTGCCGCCGAGCTTTTCAAACGCTTCTACGAAGTATTTTACCAGACCTACGGAGTAGTCGTCGCCGAGCTTGGATAAGCAGTAAGCCTTTCTTGCGCCGTTCTCATAAGCGAAGTTTGCAAGAACGGTACCCTGGAACGGATCCAGGAAGCAGGTACGGAAGTATACCGGGTTGCCTTTGGTTACCAGCGGGTTGGTGCAGGTGATGCCGAGCGCCGGCATTCCTGCCTCTTTGAATACATCGCCTGCCGCGATGGATACCGCGGAGCCGTAGGAACCGAGAACGATGGACACGCCGGAGGATACCAGGTTCTGCGCGGCTGTGATGCCCTTCGAGTTGTCGGACTCGTTGTCAGCGGTGACCAGTTCCACCTTGTAGGTTTCGCCGTTGATGTCAACGGTCGGCTGTACTTTGTTCGCGTACTGGATGCCGAGCGTTTCCTGTTTACCGCCCGCGCCGTTCTCACCGGAAGCCGGTTCAAAGACGCCAATCTTGACAGTGCCCGCGTAATCGCCTTCCGCGCCCTCGCCATCATCGCTTGAGCCGCAGCCCGCCGCGAATAACGCGAAGACCATGATCAATGCCAAAAGTAAAGCAACTTTCTTTTTCATACTTAAATCTCCTCCTATTTGAAAATTCAAATTTTACCATTTATACACGTTTAAGTACAGTATACCTTCTCTTGTTTTGTATTGCAATGTTTTTTTGTGTACTTTTATCGTTTTCTAACAATTTTTCCGTTATTTTTGTGTAATCTTCATACAAAGTATTGTTTTTTTGTAATAAAAAAGCCCTCTCTCCAGGACTATGATATATTTTTATATTCCACATAATGAGCCGCATAGCCGCTCTCGCGCACTTGCGCCTCCTTCGCTTCGCACAGCCTTGCGCCCGGCGGGCAGCCTCGCGCGCGGCCTTACGCAAATCCGTCTCCGACCTCGCGCGCCGCCATGCTGGTAAAGCATGCGCCGAGCCCTTCCTGCATCGCACACGGGTGCGCCTTACACTTGAACAGACAGACGCGCAGAGCACCGTGCAAACCTTCCTGCACCACGCGCGGGTAATCTCTTGCGTGACTGTCAACAGCCTCGTGATACATCTGATGAGTGAATTCCTGCATCGCGCACGGACACGCCTTGCGTAACCTTGTGCGCTCGCGCCTCCGCAGCCGGTTTCGTCAGCCCTCCGGTCAAAGCAGAGCCGCCGCCTGCTGTGCGGATTTCCCATCCCTCACGACGCGCAGTTTCGTGATCTATTTTTATATGCCACGCCCAAAATAGGCAGCGCCGCAGGCTGCTTCACAGCGCACCGTCGGAATCGAAAAGCTATATGGTCTATTTTTATAGACCATAATCCAGGTTGAAAAACGCCGCTCGCGAATTTCCCGCTCACTGCAAAGCCGCGGCGCGATGTGCCGCAGGCTATTCCGATAATCCCCGGTCAAGGCGACGCCGCAGATTTTTCCGACAGCCCTCCGGCTAAGCCGGCATCGCTGCCTGTCGTACGGGTTCCCCATTCCTCACGGCGCGATGTGCCGCAGGCTATTCCGGCTGTCTGAGACCGAGCGCATGGCTGACCGGAAGCGAGAACACAATCGATTGTGCTTTACTCTCAAGTCCCGCCTGCTCCATAATCGCTTTCATGATGGCATTTCGCCCCTGCGCCGGCGTAACCAGCAGGTGTATTTCTTTTTCGGAAGCAATCGAAAATCCGAAGAATTTTTCGGTGTATTCCGCCCCGGTTCCTTTTGCCTTGATCACAGTGCCGCCGCCCGCGCCCGCGCCGCGTGCCGCATCCATAATCATATCGCTGTAGCCTTCGTTCGCGACTACAAAAATCAGTTCGTAATCTGTTTTGATGGACATTCTTTCTATCCTTTCCGCCTTTTCCAGACTCTTGTTCGTTCCCAATACCTGTCCGTCCAGCATGTACTCCAGACTGCGCCGGCCGCCGATGCTGCTGAGTGGAATCGTCACCGCGATGCCGTTCCCCGGAACATCAATGTACATTCTGCGCTTTAACGTTTTGAACAGGGAACTCAGTCCGGCATTGGTAACTACGCCAAAAATAATGGCTTTTTCTGCAGGACTCAAGTAGAGATACTCCAGGATTTCTCTTGGCGCGGTGCCCTGTCCCAGCGCGACGTCTGTTGTGAATACACCGTTCTCCTGAAACAATCTGATTGCCGTTTCGCTCTTATCCCGGTCTGTGATATTGATTACTAAATTTAATCCGTCCATGGCAATCCTCCTTACAGTTCTATGATATCGTCATCGGCATAGGCTTCAAGCTTGGCCTGCACACGTGCTCTGGCCTCGCGCTCCTTGCGCGTGCGAAATTTGTATTCCACGCCCAAAAGCTGAATCGTAATCAGCGGTGTCATCGCGACCATGGCTACTACCCCGAAGGCGTCGCTGACGATCCGCTCCGGTCCGCCGATTGCCTCACAGGCTCCCATCGCGAAGGGCAACAGGAAAGTTGCCGTCATCGGTCCGGAAGCAACGCCGCCGGAGTCAAACGCGATAGAGGTAAAAATCTTTGGCGCGAAAAAGCTCAGCCCGAGAGCCAGCACATAGCCCGGAATCAAAAAGTACATCACCGAAATTCCCTTCAATACGCGAATCATCGCCAGACCCAGCGAACTCGCCACGCCGATAGAAAGTGAAAGCTCCATCGCGCGCGCCGGAATACTTCCCGCGGTCAGATCCTCAACCTGTTTATTGAGCACGTGTACCGCCGGCTCCGCTTTTACGATGAAATAACCAATCAGCATGGCAATCGGCAGTAAAATCCAGTTGAACTCCTTGCTTCCGATCATTTTGCCGATATAGTTTCCGACCGGCATGAATCCAACGTTAACGCCGGTTAGGAACAGAAGCAGTCCCAAATAAGTAAAAAGCAAGCCGACACTGATACTGATCAGCGGTTTCTTCGGCATTTTGATGTAAAAAGCGTTAAACAGGAAAAAGAAGGCGACAATCGGAGCCAGGGCAATCGCGACTTCCTTCGCGTAATGCGGCAGCCCATGCACAAAAAGCATAATCATTTCCTGTGAATTCTCCATTTCCGGAATCTCTACCGGCGTATAGGCAGCCTCCGACGGATAGAGCAGACCCAGTACCAGCACAGCCAAAATAGGGCCGATCGAGCAGAGCGCGACCAAGCCGAAGCTGTCGTTCCCGGCGTGACGGTCGCTTCGAATCGCCGAAACACCGACGCCCAGCGCCATGATAAACGGTACGGTCATCGGTCCGGTTGTCACCCCGCCGGAGTCAAAGGCAACCGCCCAGAAATTTTTTGGCACAAACATCGCCATCAAGAAGACGACGATATAAAATCCAATCAGCAGGATATTCAAGCTGATTCCAAACAGGATTCTCAGCATGGCGATGATCAAAAAGATGCCGACTCCAAGCGCCACCGTTCCGATCAGCGCCGCGTTAGGTATATTCGGCACCTGGTTGGCGAGCACCTGCAGATCAGGCTCCGAGATGGTGATGATGACACCGAGCAAAAAGCTGACGAATACAATCATCCAAACCTTTCGGGATTTTGTAATACAGCTTCCGACCTTCGTTCCGATCGGGGTCATCGCTGTATCCGCACCCAGGGTAAAAAAGGCCATCCCCACGATCAGCAGGACCGCTCCCATCAAAAAGGAGACGAGCATGTTGTTGGGAATCGGCGCTACCGTAAAGCAAAGCAGCAGCACAATGATGGTAATCGGAAGTACGGACGCGAGAGATTCTTGAAACTTATCGTGTAATAATGTCTGATGCCGCAAGGGTTACCTCCTTTATTTCCGTTAAAATTTATCATTTACTCTAATTTTCGATGATTTATGACGAGTTCCGCGCGGCATCGGTCTGCCGCAAAGCCTGCATGAAGCTCAAAAAATGCAGTTCAAAATTACGCAAAGCACGCAGCTCGGCATAAAAAACGTAGTTCAAAGCTGCGTGATCTCCATCCGGCATGAGAAATTCCACATGACGCAGGAAGGGTCAGCTCGGCACGAAACGCGCAGTTCAAAGTTACGCAAAGTACGCAGTCCGTCATGAAGAATCTCGCGTAGCGCGAATCGGTCACTCCGGCGCGAAGCGCATTCGCGACAGCTCCGCAACGTTATTTTATCACATTTTTCTTAACACTTCCAGATAAAAAATTGCTAAATTCTATAAAAATTTCGACTTTTTTGATTTTTCTCTCCGCATTATTCACTTGCGTGCCGCAGCTCCACGCTCCCTCAATCGCTAGGCGCCCCGACGAAGCGTTTTTTCGCGGATTTTCTCAAGATTTCACAGATATTTCACGCCAGCCACCGCAAACTTCCCGCAAAAAAATCGTCCTCACGCTGTTAACAAGTCCAAAACTGTGGTATAATGTACTTGTCACAGCGACAGCGAATGCTGAGCTGATGAAACGATTCCGCTTATTTTCTTTCGGCTCAGCCGCGAGGCCGGAATCGTCAAAACGCGCAAAGCGTGTTATCTGAAGAATGAGAATGAACTTTAGGGAGGTAACAAATTATGAAATGGGTATGTACAGTATGCGGTTATGTTCATGAAGGCGACCAGCCACCTGCAGAGTGTCCGGTCTGTCATGTAGGCGCTGACAAATTCAAAAAGATGGAAGGCGATATGACGCTGGCTGCTGAGCACGAATACGGCGTTTACGGCAAGACAGTCAAGAACAATCCTGATATCAAAGAAGAGGATAAGAAGTTCATCTTCGATCAGCTTATGGCTAACTTCCAGGGCGAATGCTCCGAAGTCGGCATGTATCTCTGCATGGCTCGCATCGCACACAGAGAAGGCTATCCGGAGATCGGCCTTTACTGGGAAAAAGCTGCTTACGAAGAAGCAGAACACGCTGCGAAATTCGCTGAATTATTAGGCGAAGATTTAGAACCGAACATGAAAGCTACCACCAAGGACAACCTCGCTTGGAGAGTTGACTGTGAATTCGGCGCGACCGCAGGTAAATTCGACCTCGCAAAGGTTGCAAAGATGAACAACCTTGACGCCATTCACGACACCGTCCACGAAATGGCCCGCGACGAAGCAAGACACGGCAAGGCACTCAAGGGTCTGCTGGAGAGATACTTCGGATAGTTCAAAACGGTTGAAAGTTCAATAAGATTTATGAGAATGTCGGAGCAATCCGGCATTCTTTTTTTGTGCGGAAAACGACTTGTTTTAATACAATACAGCTGTGTTTTCCTACATAACGGTGTATGGTATAAAGTTTCAACGTTTTGCCATGATCATTTTTTCTCTTTCAAATGACTGATAATTTGATACACAAGCTGCACATCTTTTTCCGAAAGTCCGGAAACGTCAACGCTTGCTGATTTATCCACGCATAGTAAATAATCTGTTGAAACACCAAAAGTATTCGCTAATTCAACGACATACTGTGTGGATGGAACGGAGATGCCCATCTCCCAGGCATTCACGCTCGATCTCGTAATGCCAAGCTTTCTGGCAAGCTCTGCTTGCGTGAGCGATTTCCGTTCTCTTAAGTCTTTGATTCTGTCTGCTATCATTTTCTCACCCCGTTTTAAGGGTAAAGTAATCTTGATGACATTGCATTATCATAATGATATTTATAATTGACACTTTAATATTTTCCATTTATAATTTGAATTACTTAAATGGAGTAACTTTAAGCCCATTCAGTGAAAGGAGTCGGAAATGAAATAAAAAAAATTGTTATCTTTATTGACAGTGATGAAGAACTAATCGCAAGAATCAAAGAATATCAAAAAGCGCACGGCTTACCCTCTTTTGTGGCCGCTGTGCGAAAGCTATGCAACGATGCTTTAGAAATTGCCAAGATACAACATTAGCGAATTATCAAAGGAGGTAATTATTCATGGAATTTTTTGCTTATTCAGCACTTACTACAATTGGAGGTATTGTTCTTTATATCATCATTCATTTGATAGTACAGGCTCCCGGGGCTGCACTACATAAGCAGTTGGGTAACCTGCAAGGAAAGTCTCTCGATGAAATTATTGCAGCATGCGGTAAGCCGCAGTCTATCTCCCCCGTAGAGGGCGGCACGCTTTATCAGTGGATCTCGTCCGGATGCCACATGGCTTTACTGTTTGACGAAGATAATAAGTGTCTCGGTATCACGCAAGACACGTTGGTTTAGCAAGGCTTCATAATAACATACGGAGGTAATTATGAAAAAGAAAATAGCAATTACAATAGTATTAGCTATACTGCTCAGTATAACTGCACTAAATACATCGCCTGCTTTTGCCGACAGTGTCTTAGAT
>ERZ825137.2816-NODE-2816-length-19481-cov-3.876969_pt1 | contig 19481 bp, 16 predicted proteins | sample MGYA00519873_ERZ825137 | MGnify/ENA primary metagenome ERZ825137 (study PRJEB31778, sample SAMEA3449190) | human gut metagenome | biome: human gut; feature: human-associated habitat; material: faeces | place: United Kingdom | collected 2010/2012 ...
TCTTTCTTAGTCTTTTTTTACGCTTGTGCGTAGACATTTTATGTCTTTTTTTCTTTTTTCCGCTTGGCATAGCTTCACATTTTATGGGTTAATACTCTTGTTTATTATTTCTTTACTGAAATTGTAAATGTCTTAGCCGGTTTGAAGGCCGGAATGTTGTGCTCTGGAATGATGATAGTAGTATTCTTAGAAATATTACGAGCTGTCTTTTGAGCTCTTTTCTTAACTACGAAGCTACCAAACCCGCGAAGGTATACATTCTCATCGTTAGACAATGAGTCTTTAACAGCTTCCATAAATGCTTCAACTGTTGTAAGAACTGTTGTCTTATCAATACCGGTTTTCTTTGTAATCTCGTTTACAATATCTGCTTTAGTCATTTTTCCTTAAAAAAAATATTATTACTAGGTTCTTGCTAATTTTTTGGACTGCAAATATATAGCTTTTTGGTCTCCTAAAAAAATATATTCTGCACATTTTTCTAAAAAAGTGGAGGCATTAAGTTTTCTTAGAGACAAAAGAGTTACTTTTGTACTGCTTTTGGATAGTATATACGAGATAAATGTTAGATGATAGATCGAAATCAGGAATGAATATTTTTAGTGAGGCTATAGTTGAATGGTATAAAGAATACAAGCGTGATTTGCCTTGGAGAGAATCGTCGGACCCGTATCGGATCTGGATATCGGAGATTATTCTCCAGCAGACACGGGTGGCGCAGGGATATGATTACTTTCTCCGGTTTATCAAACGTTTTCCTGATGTGAAGGCATTGGCAGACGCTGACGAGGATGAGGTGATGAAATACTGGCAGGGACTGGGATATTATTCTCGTGCCCGCAACCTGCATGCTGCGGCCAAAAGTATGAATGGAGTTTTTCCGGAAACATACCCCGAAGTGCTGGCGCTGAAAGGAGTAGGGGAGTATACGGCGGCAGCTATCTGTTCTTTTGCCTACGGTATGCCTTATGCGGTGGTAGACGGAAATGTGTATCGGGTACTTTCCCGTTATTTCGGCATTGATACTCCGATTGACTCGACGGAAGGAAAGAAACTGTTTGCTGCTCTGGCGGATGAAATGCTGGATAAGAAACAGCCGGCTCTTTATAATCAGGGTATTATGGACTTCGGAGCGATACAGTGTACTCCACAGTCACCCGATTGTTTGTTTTGCCCGTTGGCGGATAGTTGTTCGGCACTTTCAACAGGAAGGGTGACTCAGCTTCCGGTGAAACAACACAAGACAAAGACGACGAACCGTTACTTTAATTATATCTATGTACGTGCGGGCGCGCATACCTATATAAATAAGCGGACGGCAAACGATATATGGAAGAACTTGTTTGAACTGCCACTGATAGAAACTCCGGTTGCTTTGTCCGAAGAGGAGTTCCTTGCATTGCCGGAATTCAGGTCATTAATAGCATCGGGTGAGAATCCGGTGATACGCTTAGTCTGCCGGGGTGTGAAGCACGTGTTGTCACATCGGGTCATCTATGCCAACCTGTATGAAGTGGCTTTGCCCGAAGACACGAAGTCCTTCGCTAGCTTTCAGAGAATACGATTGGAGGAATTGGACAAGTATGCGATTTCCAAGTTGGTGCAGACCTTAATTCAGGTAATAGGTAATAAGTAAAAAGTAGGTAATAAGTAATAAGTAATAGGTATTAAGTATTAACCATTCGGTTTATAGCGCAGCTTATTACCTATTACCCATTACCTATTACTTATTACCTACTTTTTACTTATTACTTAAAATACTTGCATACTATTGTTATTCTGTTTAATTTTGGCAGCAGATTTAAATAATAGAATCATAAACTTGATACATGTATGTCAGTAAATAAAGTGATATTGATAGGAAACGTAGGACAAGATCCTAGGGTGAAATATTTCGATACAGGTTCGGCAGTGGCAACTTTCCCTTTGGCTACTACTGATCGTGGCTATACATTGGCCAATGGAACCCAGATTCCCGAAAGAACGGAATGGCATAATATTGTTGCATCCAACCGTTTGGCTGAGATTGTGGACAAATATGTGCACAAAGGTGACAAACTGTATCTGGAGGGGAAAATAAGAACCCGTTCATATAGTGATCAGTCGGGCGCTATGCGTTATATCACTGAGATTTTTGTGGACAATATGGAAATGTTGTCTCCGAAAGGGGCTAATACAGGTGCGGGAGCTCCTCAACCATCTGCAACACAGGCTCAGCAGCCGCAGCAGATGCAACAGCCGCAACAGCCGCAACAACAGGCGCAGCCGTCACAGGCACAGCCGATACAAGATAATCCGGCAGATGACTTGCCGTTTTAGATACTGTGATAATGTGTCAATAGGCTGATGGCTGATTGGCACATTATCTTTTGTTTAACTAAAATACATACTCTTTGGACTCAGATGGTTATTTAAGCCAATTGGCTGAAATTTTCAACGGTATTACCGTAAACACTCCTTCAATCTCTGCTATTATCGCCATAGTACTGGCAGGTGTGCTCCTGCTTGCTTCCGGCTTTGCTTCGGCTTCTGAAATAGCTTTTTTCTCACTCTCTCCTTCGGACTTGAATGATATTGACGAACACAATCATCCTGCTGACGAAAAGATCAGCGCACTCCTTGGAGATTCCGAACGGCTTCTGGCTACGATACTGATCACTAACAATTTTGTGAATGTGACCATTATCATGCTCTGCAACTTCTTCTTCATGAATGTATTCGTGTTTCATTCTCCCTTGGCGGAGTTCATTATACTGACTGTAATCCTGACTTTCCTGTTATTGTTGTTTGGAGAGATCATGCCGAAGATTTATTCAGCACAAAAGACATTGGCATTTTGCCGTTTCTCCGCTCCGGGAATCTATTTTCTGGAGAAACTGTTTCATCCGGTTGCTTCTATGCTGGTGCGTTCTACCACTTTTCTGAATAAGCACTTTGCCAAGAAGAATCATAATATTTCTGTGGATGAACTTTCTCATGCATTGGAATTGACGGACAAAGCTGAAATTTCTGAGGAAAATAATATTTTGGAAGGAATTATCCGCTTCGGTGGTGAGACTGTGAAAGAGGTGATGACATCTCGTCTTGATATGGTCGATCTGGATGTCCGTACCCCTTTCAAAGAAGTGATGCAGTGTATCATTGAAAATGCTTATTCACGTATCCCTATTTATTCCGGTTCGCGGGATAATATCAAGGGTGTGCTATATATCAAGGACCTTCTGCCACATGTCAATAAGGGAGATAATTTCCGTTGGCAATCATTGATTCGCCCTGCTTATTTTGTGCCGGAGACGAAGATGATTGATGATCTGCTTCGTGATTTTCAAGCGAATAAGATACATATTGCCATTGTGGTGGATGAGTTTGGAGGTACTTCCGGACTGGTGACAATGGAGGATATTATCGAAGAAATCGTAGGCGAGATTCATGATGAATATGACGATGAAGAGCGCACGTATGTAGTGCTGAACGATCATACATGGATATTTGAAGCAAAGACACAGTTGACTGACTTCTATAAGATTGCGAAAGTCGATGAAGATGAATTTGAAAAGGTAGTAGGTGACGCTGATACGCTGGCGGGCATGCTGCTCGAAATAAAAGGTGAGTTTCCGGCATTGCATGAGAAGGTGACTTATCACAATTATGAGTTTGAGGTGCTGGAGATGGATAGCCGCCGTATTCTGAAGGTTAAGTTCACGATTCTTCCGAAGGAGATGGATGAGTCGGAGAGTAAGGAGTGATGAGTAGATAAGACCTGTTCGGGCGGAGAAACTATAATCGGAGAAGAAATTATAAACCAAAAACGATGGGATTATTTCTGCAACATAAAACGGTTGATATGCAGTGGTCTGTCTGGAAGATGGAGGAATCTTTGGATACACTGTTTAGTCTTCTGCCCGATGTCCGAAGAGTTTCTTGTGAGCAGGAAATGCAGCGTTTTACTTCGGACCGAAGGAAACTGGAATGGTTGTCTGTCCGTGTGCTGCTATATTCCATGTTGCAGGAAGATAAAGAGATAGGATATTCATCGGAAGGAAAGCCGCATTTGACAGACAATTCTTCTTTTATCAGTATTTCGCATACAAAGGGGTATGTAGCTGTGATACTTAGTTCCGTAGCTCCTGTAGGCATTGATATTGAGCAATATGGACAGCGTGTGAAAAGAGTATACGATCGTTTTATCCGTTCCGACGAGCGAGTAGAACCTTATCAGGGAGATGAGACTTGGAGTATGCTGTTGCATTGGTCGGCAAAGGAGACAATCTTCAAATCAATGGAAAATGCTGACGCTGATCTTCGGAAACTTTGTTTATCACATTTCATTCCTCAGAGCGAAGGGGTATTCCAGGTGCGGGAGTATGCAACGGAACGGCAGCAATTGTTCACCGTCGGTTATCGTATTTGTCCGGACTTTGTTTTGACGTGGACTGTCACTATTTGAAGCATATTTGCATATTGATAAACGGTGAATAATGAGTGGAATGGTCCACCATTATTCACCGCTTATCTTTGGTTACTTATCTTTCTTGTTCAGTCTGTAACTTAATGCTCCCGACGGACATTTACTGATTTGTGCAATTAGCTCTTCCGTTGTAGCATTCTCGATTTGTACCCACGGCCTCTCTTTCGGGTGGTAAACATTGGGTAACATTTTTACGCAGATTCCTGCATGCTGGCACATTTCCGGCTGCCATACAATGGTTAGTTCGCCATTGGTATATTCAACTTTTTTTCCCATATCTATACTTATTTAATATGAATGCCACGCATTACAATTCTCTTCCATTCCGGATGTTTATGAATGTATCCGGCTACAAACGGACAAAGTGGAACTAAGCGTAAACCTTGTCGTTCGATATCCGCCAATGTCTTTTCTGCAAGCTGTGAACCGACTCCTCTTCCTCCAAGGGAAGCGGGGACTTCGGTATGTACAAGATAGATTTCTCCATTATTTGATTTGATATAGTCTATCTTGGCTATCTTGTCATCGATCTGAAATTCATACCGATGTTTCTCCTCATTATCGATTAATTTATAATCTTCTGCCATAACTTTACGTATTAAGTTTGATTATAATATAAACACTTGAGGATTGATTTTGTTTATAAAGAATTTTCTGCTTGCTTACAAGGTCATTGCCATTTGTCTTGTCTACCTGCTATACAGACAATCGTTCTAACTGAACGGTAAAATGCCGCATCAAGGGGGCTTCCCAAGCGATGCGCACACCACGGGTGATCGTTTCTCTCCGTTCGAATACGTTTCTAAGTGCGGCAGCTATTACGTTCATGTGATTGTCCGTATATACCCTGCGAGGGATGGCAAGGCGAAGTAAATCAAGGCCGTTAAAGCGATTTTCGTGAGTGATAGGGTCACGGTCGGCAAGGATGTAACCAATCTCGCAGCCGCGTATGCCTGCCTCCAGATAAAGTTCGACGGTTAATGTCTGTGCGGGAAATTCTTCTTTCGGGACATGTGTCAGTACTTTGGAAGCATCGACGAAAATAGCATGGCCGCCGGCAGGTCGTTGATAGGGGATTTCGTATTCGTCCAGTTTCTGGGCGAGGTATTCTACCTGTTTGATACGTGTTTCCAGATTATCAAATTCTGTGTTTTCGTCAAGACCGATAGCGAGGGCGTTCATGTCCCGTCCGTTCATGCCGCCGTAGGTTAAGTACCCTTCGTATTGCACGCAGAAACCTTTGGCACCTTCATACCATTCTTTGCGTCGGGTGGCAATGAAACCGCCCATGTTGACTATGCCGTCTTTCTTGGCACTCATTGTCATACCGTCGGCAAGATCGAACATTTCACGGGTGATTTCTTTGATTGATTTGTCTTGATAACCTTCTTCACGCATCTTGATGAAGTAGGCATTCTCAGCAAAGCGGGCGGAGTCGAAAAGTACAGGTTTGTTGTATTTATCGGCGATTGCACGTACTTCACGCAGGTTTTGCATGGATACAGGTTGACCTCCTGCGGTATTGTTGGTAATGGTAACAATGATAAAAGGAATGCGGTCGGCATATTCGCTTAGTGCTTTCTCTAATTTGGCAGGGTCTACATTTCCTTTGAAGGGAATTTCCAGTTGAGTATTCTTTGCTTCGTCAATCGTACAGTCCAGTGCGATGGCGTGCCGTCCTTCGATATGTCCTTTGGTGGTATCGAAATGCGAGTTGCCGGGTACTATATTGCCTTCATGTACCAGATAAGAGAAAAGAACATTTTCTGCTGCCCGTCCTTGATGGGTAGGAATGATGTATTCGAATCCTGTTATTCTTGTAATGGTATCTTTTAGTTTGAAGAAGGAGGTGGCACCGGCATAACTTTCATCACCCAGCATCATGCCTGCCCATTGGCGGTCGCTCATGGCTCCCGTTCCGGAGTCGGTGATAAGATCAATATAAACTTGCTCTGATTTGAGTTGAAAGACGTTATAATGTGCTTCTTTAATCCATTGCTCGCGTTCTTCGCGGGTACTTTTTCTGATGGGTTCTACCATCTTGATTTTCCATGATTCAGCAAAAGGTAATTCCATTGTCCTCGATTTTAGATTTTTATCCGACTAAAATACTGAATATGTATGAGATGGACAAGTTTTTGATGACTTTTTGTAAGGATAGGGATGCGTAATTGTTTTTAAAGGGACATGGAAAGAGTAGATGGGACGGAGAGAAAATCTAGAAGGGAATGTGTAGAATCTAAGAGATGAGGTTTAAAAGTCAAGTTTGCTATCATTTAGTACTGTTATCCAAAGTGGAGTGATATGCTTATTAGAGTTTCTATGCACCTTCTTTCAAGTCATGCGGTTGATTGAGTGGACTTATGCGGTCGATCGTTTGTAATCGAGAGGTTGATTGAGGATAAACCAACGGTCTGTTTGGTGCAATTGAACGGTCTGTTTGGCTCAAACGGAGGGTCTGTTTGTGGTAATTAGAGCCTCTGTTTGAGTCAAACAATAAATACCTGATTTTTATTTTTCGATGAGAGTAAGGTCATCAATGCAGAAATATTTACCAGTATTCATTCCAAACTCGCCCGAGTCTGAAGAACTAGGAATAAGTGTGATTTTAGAAGCATCTTTAAGAGGGGTTAAATCAAACCATATCCATGTATTTACTGGTTTATCAGTATCAGTTTTGTAATCGGCAAGTTTAATTTTTGTTTCAGCAATTTTTTTCCCTTTATTGTCGTATCCTGTCGCAGTAACCTCATACCAATCTCCTTTTTTGAAAGGTCTTGCGTAACTGTCACCTTCCGTCATACCGATGTAGGCATTTTTACTAGTGGTTATCCATAGACCTTTAATGGAATATTGAGAGTCTATAATTGTCATAGAGGCTGTGGTATTTTCATCACTGTAGACACCTAAATATACTTCCCCGGTTTTTATATTTCCACAGTTGGGTTGACAATTTTGGAAGTGGCTAGTTTTGTTGGTGTAAGTGAAGCCTGCGAAGCTATACCCTTGTCCCCAGTCCGAGTAATAATGATCGAAGGTTACATAACTTTCAGGATCAGTGAATGTGTCTTTAAAATAGTATCCTGAAACTTCGGTACTAGTTGAAGTAAATTCACTCTCCGATTCCGTTAATTGGTTTTCGAAGCTGACAACCACTTCTTTTTTCTCATTTTCTCCTCCTTTATTATCATCACCACCTTTTACTTCATCATTCTCATCACTACATCCACAAAAAGCGAATACTGATACCAGTAAGAATAAAGATAACTTTTTCATTTTTGCTTTCATTTAAATTATTAATTGTTTTATTGATTAGTTCTCGAAATGTAAATCCTCTACTGTCATTACTTCCGTGGAAATTTCTCCCATCCAACCTACGTTTTGATTGACAGCTGTATATATTTTCACAAAATCAATTTTGTCTAATTCTACGTGATTCCCGTTTTGATCAACAGCCCAGTCTATTTTGAATTGGCTGAACTCCGATCTGTTGGGATGATTATCCGCATATCCCCAAGGATAACAGTACCCTACCCAAGTACCTCCTTCATTTATTGCATTGTCTTTCAAGCGTGTTCCGCGAAAAGTAATTTCATCTTCTTTTATCCAATTGGGATAGTAGGAATCCTGTTGATGGTAACTGTTGCGATAGACGAACCCTTCTCCTCCTTGATTGTCGGTCCAGCGGATATCACCATTGGCAGGTTGAGGACGATAATAGGTTATTTCGTAATTACGGGTTTCCGTATCTTTCCCATATTCGCTTCCTGCCAGTTCATACCATTCATCGTCCGGCAATCCATTGCCATTTTCATCTTTTGAGACTAAGACAATGCCCGGTTCGGCACTTCCTCCCAAAGCTCCCGTACCGGTATTCTGATTGTATGAGGCATTGCCTAAAATTCTGAAGTCATATTCGCCTTTACTATTACGGATTGACTGATGGAATCCGACTGTAATCGTTCCCCCGAATCCACCTAAAGAAATAACAGACTTCTTCTTTAATTTCTCTGTTGCACGTTCCAAAACCTGTTTGGCAGAGAAGCCGTCTTCGTAGGCGGAGGTTGTTGTATTAATGAACTGTCCGGGGGCAGGGATGTATTCGAATACTTTGTTGGCAAAGGCGGAAGGCGCATTCGGATCTTCCGGTGTATCGCCTGCCTCGTTCTGTGAAGCCTTGTCGCTAAATACTACTGTATTAGGATTTAAGCCGATATCATTTAGACGATATTGAAGTTGCCCTTGTTGGTTGAAGCAAAGGACATCTCCTTTGACTGTATAATTGTAAGCCTCCGTGATATACACATTCCCGCTGAAAGGATTCAGCTGAATGCTGAAAGGCGTTTGGATAGCCGTTCCGTCTGTGATAAAGTTATCCCGTATGACGGTTCCTGCATTCAGGTCAAATACTTTGATGGCGGAATCTTTAGTCTGATAGTCGTAAGTATATAGATAAGCGATGGGGCCGTCGATGGCAAAGCTCAGTACTTTTTCATCATACGTAGTGGCGACCGCATCCGTTCGGCTGTCGATTTTGACCAGATGATAGTCTCCGGCTTCAATGTCAGTTCCTCGTGTGACTACATACACGGCTTCTTCCAGCCCCGGAAGTATTTTTCCCGGATTCGGTCCGACTTCTATTTTCTTGGTCTCCTTGAAAGTCGTTATGTCAATCACTGATACTGTAGTGTCTACGCCCGGTCCCGAATAATCCAGTCCGCCGGAATTGGATACATACAATTTCCCGTTTTGTACGCAGATATCTTCCGCATTTCTTCCGACTGTGACAATCTCTTCGATCTCCAGAGAAGTGGTGTCAATCCTTGCGACTGTGCCGTCATAGGAACATATATATGCCTTATCCTTATCAAACGCTATCGCGCGGGGCTGACGTGAACTGCCATTGTCGCGCAACATACTGATCTGCCGGATGGATTTGCCCGTAGGGAAGTCAATCACCTCTACGGTGCTCGACACATTGACTACTACATAAATCTTATTTCCATAGATCGCTATGTCATTGGCTGTATCTCCCAGTCCCCGCTGATTGTTTGCACTAAAGTAGTTGTTCGTACATCTTTGCCGATTGAAAGAATAACGAGCGAGCGAACTATTATTCTGATTGAACAGTCCTTCGCTTAATATGTACATCTCCGCTGTTCCGGTTTCGAATACATCCCCATTGCTTTCGGGTACAATACTTGGCTTATCTTCCAGATCATCGCAAGCGATAAAGAAGAGTGGGAAAAGAAAAAAACACTTCCCCAACCGTAGCAACATATTATATAAAAGACCTTTCTGCATACCTAATACTTATTACTTAATACCTATTACCTAATACCTGACTCCTATCGTCACTCTTACCGATCTTCCCGGCATGGGGAAATTCTTAACGATCTCATAATTCCTGTTCATCAGATTCAGCACTTCCAGGTTGAGTGATGCTGTAACTTTCTGTATTTTGAAATCTCTGTAGGCAGAGATGCTGTGATCACTGTAGCTGTCCAGGCGGTTGTCGCTGATGTTTTGTCCTAACATATACCGTTTTCCGGAGAAAAGGAATGAATAGGAAAGATTGAGCCATGGAGTTTCTATTCCGGCTTGTCCGGAAGCGGAGACGCGCGGAGTATAGGCTATCTGATGCTTGTACACTTTACCTTCCGGTGAGTTGGGATTGGAGTTGGTAACGTCCAGTGCCCGTTGGTAAGTATAGTTTCCGGAAAGGTTGATCCGTAGTTTATCCAGAGGCTGGAGGCTGAGGCTGGCAGTTGCATCTATCCCCTTGATATCCACTTTGCCCAGATTGACCATACTCCAGATGAATAAGTTCTTGGTAGGAGTGGCTACAATCTTGTCGGTCACTTTATTATGGTAGGCGTCTACGGTAGCCGAAAGATAAGGTATAAAGTTGTTGATGGCTTTACTATAAGTAATACCTATATTATATTGAGTAGCACTTTCCGGCTTCAGATTGATGTTTCCGGCCTTGTCGTAATATAAATCATTGAAGCTGGGCAGACGGAAGATATCTTTGTAGAAGAAACGGAACCGCAGTTCTTCATTATGAAACGGCTTTAGCGAGATGCTGACATTGGGAGACAGCTTCCGGTGGTTGCCGGCACTACCTCCGTTTTTAGCTTTCTCGTTGATGACAGTTGCCAGAGCAGAAGCGGACAGCGTCACCCATTCATTGACGTATTTCCCGGCAAAGGCTGTCAGCCATGAATAGCGGGTGGGGGAGACGAAGTTCTGCAAATTGGCATTCATCGTATTGATGCTTCCGTCGGTGGACAAGGAGAAAGAAAGATTGTTCCATATCCGGTATAGAGCGGAAGCGGACAGGTAATATTCTTGCTGGTAATAGCTGTTGTCAGTTCCTCCGACGGAGGTAAGAGCATCCGGGTCCTGATAGTTCTGATAACTCCAGTTCCACTTGGCAGAGGTCTGGAATACCCATTTTCTGCTAAACTCTTTCTTGTACTGGCTTTGGATAAAGGTGTTCTTATCCTGCAGATTTTGTCGGGAGAAGTCATAATATAAGGTAGTGGCATTGGGCAGTCCCCGTGAGGACTGGTAATAATAGGCTTTCAGTCTCCATTGCTCTTTGTCGGAGAGATTGGCGAAAGCGCTTATCTCAGCCCGAAGGTTTTCTACATCCGTATTCCGGCGCTTCTCTTTACTGACCTGAACATCGGCATCATTCCCGTAACGCAGGGTAAATGGATAATGCCCGTCCGAAGACATCCATTCGCCGTTGGCGGTCATGCTCCATTTTTTGTTGAGTTGTTGTTCCAGAAAAAGGGAAGGGTTTACTAATCCCCATGAACCGGTCTTAAATTCGGCGGCTATATTAGTCGGCTTGTCTTCTTTGAAATGCGGAGTCAGTGTCTGTATGTTCAGTATACCGGCAGAAGCAAAAAAACGGGCAGGCTGGAAGATGTTGTCGCTTTGTCCGTTGTTGAGCGAAAGGCGGTCTACGTTGTTTAAGGAGAAACGTCCTATGTCTACTTGTCCGGTCTGGCAGTCGCTGACGGTGATGCCGTCGTAGGAAACAGCGGTGTGTTGTGCCCCGAGACTTCGGATGGAGACGGTTTTTAATCCTCCGATACCTCCATAGTCCTTCACGGTAACTCCTGCGAAATGTTTTACCGCATCCGATACCTGCAGTGCCTGCAGATTCTTTAATTCTTCCTTATTGAAAACCTGCAGAGGAGAGGCTGAACGGACTTCACGCGTCTGATAAGGGTCGGATACCATGATTTCGGGGATGGAGTAGATATGTGCTGTATCCACTTTTTGTTGTTGGGCAAAAAGGGATAAGGACAAAGCCTGACAGCAGAGTAGTACGCTCATCTTTTTAATAAAAGTATTCCTTCTCATTGTTTTCTTTCAGTCTGTTCATAATGTAAAAAGATGTCCGGGCGAACTCACTTCGACCGGACATCATAATAAACTTGGCAGAGTTTATTAATTAGTACACACTTTCTCTGAATCAGAATGGTGAATGAAATGATGGACGGATTGTCCGGTTCATTAGACTCATCGCTTTTTCCTCGAAAGCAGTGAAACGAGTTTGCATGGTAGGTCTTCTGACTTGTTCCTGTTGCGAACGCCTTCCCGGAATTTGCTTTCCAGTGGCTATAAAGTCGATTGCTCGCAACCAAAAAATGAACTTACAGCAGCGGGACTGTTCAGGACTTTCACCTGATTCCCTTTTAATTGCTTCCCTCGTGCATGAGAGTTGCAAACCAATGCGCGACAAAGATAGATAGTTTATTTGTCTTTTGCAAGAGAGGAGCGAAGGTAAATCCATGACTTTGAACAGCTTTTTAAAAAGCTTTGAATCCAACCACCTCGGTTGACACTTCACCTATCGACTCGACATTCTTCAAAATGGCACTCTGTACTTTCACAAAATGAATACGTTCCAGCGTTACAGGATTGCCATTCTGGTCAACGGCGTCATCCAGGTCAAACTGATTATACCGGTAGTTGCCGTTGTCATCCTTTGCCATGTCGCTTCCCCAGTTGTCGGCATATCCTTTTCCGAAATCCTTGTTTTTCCATATTCCGCCTTCTTGCTCTGTCCGTGCTTCGAGCATACTTCCTTTCAATGTATAGGAGTCCTCTTTAATCCAGTTCGGATAATACATCTGATCGTGATATTGAGGGAGATACTTGATGACTCCGCTTTCTCCTTTACTGTCTTCCCAAGGGATATCTCCGGCTGCATCCGGTCTGTGGTAAGTGACGGAATAGTCGCGTTCCGGTTCGTCACTTCCTTTCAGCTCGTACCATACGTCGTCTGCTTTTCCGTTGCCATTAGCGTCTTCGGATACCCATACGATGCCCGGTTCGGAACTTCCGGAGAAGGGATTGCCGATAATACCGAAGTCGTATCCTTTGCGGTTCTTTATTTCTTTCGGCATTTTAACGGTGATGTATCCGCCGAAAGATCCCAGTGAGACGTAGAGTTTCTTGTTGAAGCGCTCTTCTGCATAAGCGTTTGCTTCTTCCATTGTCTGGCAGTCGAAGCCTTCATTGATAAACTGCCCTGGTGCCGGACGATATTCCAGCACTTTGAATCCTTGAATTTCCGTTTCTTCCTCATCTTTGTTGCAGGAAGCCAAAAGAGTGGCTGCTATAGCCATCAGATACCAATATCTTTTCATTTTTCTATGTTAGTTTAGTTATTGAATAATATTTGTGAAGGAACGCTCTCACCACAGTCTACTGTGTGGAGAACTTTTCCATCTTTGCTGTAAACGACGATTTTAGATTCATCTTTCAGTTCTTCGGTATAAGTTACATAGAGTTCTCCGCTTTGTTGGTTCAGCTGCAATGGAGCAGTAATTGAAACTCCTGATTCTGCGGCAATGAAAGGTGCTTTGAGAGAGTCTGAATCGCCTAATATATATTTATATATAGCTCCGTCGGTCGATACCAGATAAATAATATTCTCTGTTTCGGATGCTACCATGCCTATGGTCGGACTTGAATGATACGGTCCCTTGGCCGGCTGGAAGTTTGCAAAGACTTTTTCTAAAGTAAAGTCATTCTTTATTTTTACGATATTACATCCGTTATCAGCCGATTCAAGAGTATAAACATTACCGTCTTTAGCCAGTACAAAATTGATTTTCTGTTTTTGAATGATATCTAGCTCTGTAACGGCAGGAGCTTCTCCTTCTTTAGCTGCGATTAGCTCGTTTACATCGTAATACTTCACTTTGGACTCATCTTTATAAGTGTCATTGCTCAGCACTTTGCCATTGTAGATTATGCTATTATAGAAACAAAGCAGACGCTCATTCTTGATCCTGACATTGTTAAGTGATTTTAGGTCAATACGACGTATGCCATCTCCTGTCACTAATCCATATTGTTCGTTCAGAATGGTCAGACCGCTTAGGTTTGCGCCTACTGCAGCGGAGTTTTCGTAATAAAGAGTCTTGGCGTCGACAATGTAGAAATGATCTCGGTTCGATGTGCTGGTGCCCACAAGCAGATAGAACTTTCCGTTGCTGTGAATGATATTTGCAGAGTCGTAGTTACCAATTCCCAAAGTTTTTCCTGCATTTAAAGAAGCATAACAATCTTGATAAGCAGTTTTCTTTTCGGTATCATAGAAATTGAATGTTCCGTCTGCTACGTAGAAGAATCCTTTGGAAAAGTTGTGGTTAGAGCTGAAACTTGTGCTCATTTCTACTTTTCCGTATTTATTCTTGATGATACATGTCAGGTCCGCGCGACATGGATTGTCTATTTTGTAACTAAAGGTCGGTTCGGTAGAATACTCTTTTCCATTGACCAGCCATGAATAGGTGGCTCCTTCCGGATTAAGCAGTTCCGGAGTAATCTCCAACGTTTCTCCTAATTCCAACACTTGGCTTTCTGTCGGGAAAGTTCCTTTCAGTACGTTCGGATAATGTGCCAGATTGCCGAGGTGCAAATCTTCGCAATCGTCGTCGTTACAGGCGGTAAAACCTGCTGCAAGGCAGGCTATTAATAAAGTGGTATATAGTTTATTCATCTTGTTTCAGAGTCTTGTTATTAGTTAAAAATGAATGTAGCCGGGAAATAATAGCCATCGTATGCTATTTCTGATATCTTTTCTCCTGTGGCGGCGTTGAATCTTACCAGAAGATTTTTCTGATAGTCTCCGGTCAGGTACATGGCCAGTAATTCGTTGGTCTTTGGATTGACGCGGATGCCTGCGCCATAGAATCCGTAACCTTCTTTGGTGTATTCGGTCAGTGTCTCCTCAGGGGCGGGATCGTCAAAAGTGGCTTTGTATATCTTTCCTCCTGCGATGTAGTAGAATATTCCTTCAGGAGTGCCGCAGAAACTGGCTTCTCTGTAAGCACCGAACGAGGAGGGAGAATAATCGTCACGCATTGCAACCTTTTCCAGAGAAAAATCAGCATTGATTCTTACCAGATTGTTTTTACCGTCTTTGGTCGTTTCTACAGTATAGATATTTCCATCTTTACATTGTACAAAGCGAGTACCACCATAGGTTGCAATATCTAATTCCTGGAATGCGACTTTGTCTGTAGGCTTGAGATCGGGTGAACATAATTCTGCAATGTCTATGGTATACACTTTAGGACTTCCCCACCCGGAGGAGTTCACATTTAATATGAGTTTTCCGTTATAAGCGATTCCGCTACCTGTTCCGGTATACGTATTTCCTACCGATACCAGTGTAATTGTTTCAAACGTTTTTAAATTGATACGGCTGAAATATCCTCCATGAGTAATTATTCCATAATCGTCATTCAAACCGATAAACTCATAAGCTTGATAATTAGCTAGTTTGCCACAGCTATTTTCAGCATACAGAGTTTTAGGGTCCATCACCACCAACTGATTATCTTCTTTTGAACAGACATACAACTTCCCATTCCACAAAGTAGCCGATTGTGAGGTAACTCCCAGCACATCTCCGAAATTCTGATTCTTATAGCACCAGTGTTCAATGCTGTTCTTCTCATAATTATAGAATGAAATACTTCCGGATCCGTGTCCGAACCATCCCTCATTGATAATCAGACATCCTTTGGAGTAATCCGCTCCCGGAACCATCACTTTATTTTCTAATGTCACTTTTCCCAAGTCATTGCTGAGTTCTAAAATAACTTTGGAACGGCCGGGATGTTCGGCGTTGAATGTGAATGACGGGTCTGTCGACATATCTTCTCCATTCTGATACCATTGATAGTATATATCCAGCGGACTACTTGCCTTAGGGGCATATACATATTGTTCTCCGACATTGAGTGTCAAATCCTCTTCGGGGAAAGTGCCGGCTTTCAGAGCTGGTAATCCTTGTAGTTTGTCAATGTGGTCCAGGTCACAATCGTCTTTCGAGCAAGACACAATAACAAGCGTTGTTATTATAAATAATAACGTTTTGAATAGCTTTTTACAATTCATGTTTTGTATATTAAGTAAATAAAATATGTCCATCAAAGTGTCCGGGCGAAATCGCTTCGACCGGACACACATAATAAACTTGGCAGAGTCTATTAGTTTGTACATACTTTCTCTGAATCAGAGTGATGAATGAAATGATAGACGGATGTCCGGGTCATTAGATTCAACGCTTTTTCCTCGAAAGCAGTGAAACGGATTTTACATGGCAGGTCTTCTGACTTATTCCTGTTGCGGGCGCCTTCCCGGAATTTTCTTTCCAGTGGCTTTGAGTAGATTGCTCGCAACATATCTATGGAACTTACAGCAGCGGGACTGTTCAGGATTTACACCTGATTCCCTTTTAATCGCTTTCCTCGTGTGAGGTCTGCGAACCAATGCGCGACAAAGATAGGTAGTTTATTTGTTTTTTGCAAGGAGTTATGGATGTAATAACAGATATTCTTCAACAGCTTGTGCGGTAATGGCTTTTTAAGTGGTTTATCTCTCTTTCGCCAATGTAAATACAAATTCCAGTCCGCCTCCCTGATTATTTTTCGCAGAGATACTTCCCCCGTGAATGATAACCGCATTCTTTACAATGGCCAATCCCAATCCTGTCCCGCCTAATTTCCGTGACCGTCCTTTGTCTACCCGGTAGAAGCGTTCAAAGATCCGGTCGAGATGGCAGGACTCAATGCCGATGCCGGTATCGGTGATCAGCAGGGTGTCCGGCTGCCGCAGCGTGATGTGAATCTCGCCGCCGCGCGTGTATTTGATCGCGTTGGACAAGAGCTGTTCAATGACAAAGCTGAGCCATTTTTCATCGGTCAGCACCGCAAGGCGCGTTTCCTCTAGAAGCAGCTTGTTTTTACTGCGGATAAACTGTCCTGCGTATTTTCGCACCGCCTGCCGCAGGATTTCATCCAGATTACAGCGCCGCAGCACATAATCTGTCCCCTGCTCGTCGAGCTTCAGATAGCAGAGCACCATCTCCACATACTGCTCGATCTTGAACAGCTCATCCTCAAGCTCGCGGCGCAGTCCGTCCGCCTCCGCCGGCGGGAGTGCTCCGGCCTCTTCTCCGGTTCCTGTCCGCTTCGCCGCGCTGCCGGCAAACTCCGTCTGCAAAATCAGGCGCATCGCCGAAATCGGAGTTTTAATCTGGTGTACCCAGGTCGTGTAATAATCCTCCATATCCTCCATCCGATGCCGCATCTGATAGGCTAATTGCTGCTTATCCTCAAAAAGCGCGGTAATCATCCTCTGGTAGTCCTCTTCCATCAAATCCTGCGCGAGCGGCAGGTGATCGATGGTATCCACGGCCTCATGCGCCAAATGCCGCAGGCACGCATGCTTGTCCTTGTACTTGAAAAAATCGCCCACAGACAAAACAAGACCCACCGCGCTGCAGACAAGCCATCCGTACGCGATGAGCCTTATATTCACATCAAACAGGATATACAACACGGTTAAAATGGCCGCGCAGACTGAAAAAAGCGCAACGCTCTTGCGGTGGGAGCGCAAATACTGAAACATCATTTTCATTTGATCATATACCCCAGACCCTTCCTGGTCTCGATAAAGTCGGAAAGCCCGATTCCCGCCAGCCGCTTGCGCAGTCTGGCGACATTGACGGTCAGTGTATTCTCATCGACAAAGCTGTCCGTCGCCCAGAGTTTTTCCATCAGTGTCTCGCGGCTGACCACGCTGCCTGTGCGTTCAAGCAGTGTCAGAATAATGCGATATTCGTTTTTGGAAAGCTCCAGCGTTTCCCCCTCATACAGCAGGGTCGCATCCGCCAGGTTCAGAATGACACCGCAATGCTCCATAATCCGCGTCTGTCCCGCGAAGTCGTAGCTTCGCCTGAGCAATGCCTGTATTTTTGCGGTCAGTACGGTAAGATCAAAGGGCTTGGCGACGAAATCGTCGCCGCCCATCTGCATCGCCATAATGATATTCATGTTATCCGCCGCTGACGAAAGAAACAAAATCGGAACCTTGGATACCTTGCGGATTTCGCTGCACCAGTGATAACCATTGTAAAACGGCAGGGTAATATCCAAAATCACCAGCTGCGGATGTTCTCGCGCGAAATCCTCCATCACGTTTTGAAAGTTCTGCGTCGCGTACGCCTGATAGCCCCAGGTTTCGACGTGCTTTTTGACAGCGTTCGCGATTGTTTTATCGTCCTCAACAATCAGAATCTTGTACATTGCTCCCCGTTCACGCGCGCCTATCGCGCCCCGTACCTACTCTTTGTCAAGCTTTTCGTAAACAGCGTCCATGGTCTTCTGCAAGGTCAGAGACATGCACAAGCCATAGCTGTTATACATGGTTTCTCCGTATTCCTGCGGACTCATGCTGTACTGAGATTCGAAATCCTCCACAGTCTCGATACCGAAGTAGGTCATCATATTGGTCAGGATTTCGTTATATTCATCAAGCGGGAATTCGATCTTTTCGGCCTTGGCAAGCGCGTAGGTAACCAGTTTGTACTTGGTCATCAGTTCGCCGTAAACCCTGAGTTCTTTCTCGTATTCCTCCTGCGTCAGCCGTCGGTTCAGCTCGTCCACGCCCGCTACGTCTCCGAAGGGCAGGTACTGCGCCATCAGGCTGACCCACGCGCCGGGCAGATTTTCGGCGATCCAGTCGAGAATTTCCATGGATTCGTCGGTTCTGCCGGGCAGAATCAGGTGCCGCACGATCACGCCCGAGCGAATCACGCCGTCTTCGTCCAGCCGCACCGGGCCCACCTGCCGCAGCATCTCGTCGATGGCCGCGGCGGCGACGGGAAAGAAATCGCCTGCGCAGCTCAGTTCCCGCGCGGGCTTTTCCAGCGCGTACTTGAGGTCGGGCAGATAGATCTGCACCCTGCCCTCCAGCGTTTTGAGTGTTTCCACGCGCTCATAGCCGCCGCTGTTCCACACCACCGGCACGGGCAGCGGCTCGGCCAGAGCCTCGCATACCCATGGCGTAAAATGCGTGGGAGAGACCAGGTCGATGCAGTGTGCGCCCTGCGCGATGAGCTCGAAGAAAATCTCCCGCAGCCGTGCGGGGGAAAGGACCTTGCCGAAATTCTCGTGGCTGATCTTACCGTTCTGGCAGAACACACAGCCGAGATTACAGCCGGAGAAGAAGACGCAGCCCGCGCCCCTCGTGCCGCTGAGCACCGGCTCCTCCCATTGGTGGAGCATGGCCTTTGCCGCTACGATGCCTGCGGGCATGGTGCAGACCCCCCCGCCGCGTGTCTCCGTGCGCTCCGCGCCGCAGCGGCGCGGACAGATATTGCAGAGCATCAGTCGCCCGTCCCCTGTCCATTGAAGTCGGGGCCGAGGTCGCCGGCCATCCAATGGCGGCGGCACAGACCGATATACTGGTCGTTTGCGCCGAGCACGACCTGCTCGCCCTCCTTGAGGACCTTGCCGTTCGCGTCGAAGCGGGCGTTGAACGCCGCCTTCTTGCCGCACCAGCAGATCGTTTTGACCTCCTCGAGCTTGTCCGCCATCACGAGCAGCTCATAGCTGCCGGGAAACAGCTCGCCGCGGAAGTCCGCGCGCAGACCGTAACACATCACGGGAATGCCGCAGTCGTCCAC
>ERZ825137.2826-NODE-2826-length-19436-cov-17.995305_pt1 | contig 19436 bp, 17 predicted proteins | sample MGYA00519873_ERZ825137 | MGnify/ENA primary metagenome ERZ825137 (study PRJEB31778, sample SAMEA3449190) | human gut metagenome | biome: human gut; feature: human-associated habitat; material: faeces | place: United Kingdom | collected 2010/2012 ...
TAGGCGGCCCTTATAGGGCCTGTGCAAACCACTAGTTTACTAGTGGTTTTGATTTGATACAGAACTCCCGGAGCTTTGAAGATTCCCTCGGAACTGTTTTGAAGTCCGAATAATCTATGTTTTCGGCGTATCTTACAAAGAGCGAGTAACAGGGCAAATCCCAGTATTCGCTCTCCTCGTGGGAGTTGTGATAAAAATGCGAAATTCTTGATATTTCGGGGTAGCCGTCCATTGAAATGTCGCTCGGTTCTTCCCGAACGGTAAGGTTTTCCCGTGTGTTGCGGTAAAAAGCCCTGATGTTTTCAAACTTCACATTTTGCACGCTGTACACTTTGCCGTCGGCTTTGCAGCCCGTTACGGCGGACGGCAATTCTGTGTTGTATGCCGTAACATTTGAAATGTGAATGTCTTTAATGCTTCCGACCTCTTTGTTGAAATCGTATTTCAGCCTGTTGCCGAGCCAAATAAGAACAGGGGAGCTGACGCCGTACATTTCAATATCGCTTATTTTTACATTCTTTATGTTCGCACCGTCTGCCGACTCTACGGCAATGCCCGAATATCCGCCCGTAATACCGTCGGGCAGGAAGAATTTGCAGTTGTTCATCTCGATATTTTCAACATCGTAGGGCGACTCGGTGCCGATTTTGAACCAATTTGCAAAGGTGGTCATAACGCAGTTTTTGATACTGACATTGCTGATTTTTCCGTATATGGGCTTTAATACGATTGCGTCGTCGCCCGTTGCGATAAAGCAGTTTTTAATAACGCAGCCGTCTCCGCCGCACAGGTCTATGCCGTCGGTGTTGGCAACTCTCATATTGTTGTCGAGCACCGTGTTTTTGATTGTTACATTGTCGCAGTTTTCGGTAACAAGCGTCCAGCTTGCCGACTCGTCGAGAATTATGCCGTCAACGGTTATGTTTTTGCAGTTTTTGAATTTGAGGATACTGTATCTGTTATTCGTTTTGAAAAAGCGTATTCTCTTTCTTGCTTCGATAATTCTTGTATACAGGTTAAACTCTTCAAGCGCATAAAGAGGCTCGGATATTTCGGGCTCTTTTGTGTAGCTCTCTCCGTTGCCGCTTATCCTGCCGCCGCCCGTAACGGTTACATTTTCCGCATTAAGCGCAAATACAACGCCGCCGAAAAGGGGAGAATTGCTTTTTTCGTTTTCCTCATAGCTTAATGACACAAGCTTTGCCTTTTCGGAGACAAAGAGCGTCATATTGCTTTTTAAGGTTACGGTGGAAATTTTATATTCTCCGCTCGGAATATATACCGTTCCGCCGAATTTTAACGACTTTATACATTCGTTGATTATTCCCGCATTCTCTTCGGGGGAGAAGCTCTCCGAAATCTCGGGAACAACGCAATCGGACGGCGCTTTGACGGGCTTTATATATTTTTCGTAAGGAATGTTTGTAATCCTCGTAGCGTTGCCGTTGGCATGATATTCGCTCGGCGCTTTTCCGAGCGTTTTCGTGCTTTTCAATTCCATTTTTACGGGCGTGTAACCGTTTTGCTTTTCCATATTTATCTCCGTGCTTTATTTTATATCGGATGTTATCTGTTCGGCGGTAAGACCGTTCTTTTTGAGGATTTCCTCGGGGTCGTAACGGTCAAGAAATTCCTTTTTAAGTCCGTAACAGCGAACCTTCATATCGCTGTCTCCGTAAAATCTTGCAATCTTTTCGCCGAAGCCGCCGTCAAGTATGCCGTCCTCAAGCGTAATTACAAGGCTGTGGTTTTTCTTCAAGCCGTTGAGCGTTTTTTCGTCAATTCCCGTAAGGTATCTCGGATTGATAAGTGTGGGGCGCACGCCTGTTTTCTTTTCGACAGCCTTTGCGGTTTCTTCGCCGAGCTTCCAAAAGCTTCCGACTGCGATTATCGCAATTTCACTGCCCTCGTTTACGGTAAGATAACGGTTGAGAACGCTGTAATCCTTTTCGACAGGCTCGTTTGTATGAGTAACCTCAACGGGTACACGGATTGCAACGGGATACTTTGTCTGTTCTATCGACCAATCGGTCATTGCTATAAGCTCCTCCTTGTTTGTCGGAGCGAGATATACAAGGTTCGGAATGTTTGAAAGCATCGGAATATCGTAAAATCCGAGGTGTGTTACATCGTTCATAAAGTTTACGGACGCACCGAACAGAAGCATTGTAACGGGGCTGTTGTTTATGCAGACATCCTGCGAAATCTGGTCGTAGGTGCGCTGCGCAAAGGTGCTGTATGCGCCCCAGACAGCCTTGCCGCCGTAGGTTGCGATACCCGACGCCATAGCGACGGCGTTTTCCTCTGCGATGCCCACATCGATAAACTGCTTGCCCGCCTTTTCTCTGTTTTCCTTTGTGAAACCGAGAACTGTCGGCGTAGCGGCGTTTATAACGGCAACCGAGGGGTCGTTTTCAATCTTTTTCATAAGATATTCGCCGATAATGTCGCTGTAATCCTCTTCGTCCGAAGTGTAAAGAAATTTACCACTCTCAACATCAAACGGACCGCCCGCATGATAATTTTCGGGGTCTTTTTCGGCGTAGGGCAAGCCCTTGCCTTTGAGAGTATGAATGTGAACGACAACCGAATGATCCGTGTCCTTTACGCTCTCAAAAGCCTTGATAAGCGAAGCAATATCATTACCGTTTTCAACATAAACATAGTCGAAGCCCCAAGCCTTGAACATATTGCACTCGGCTTTGCCGTTTGTCTCCCTCAAAAGGCGGAGGTTTTTATAAATTCCGCCGTGATTTTCGGCAATGGACATCCCGTTGTCGTTGAGCACAACTATGAAATTGGTGTTCTGCTCGCCGAGGTAGTCTAAGCCCTCAAGCGCTTCGCCGCCGCTCAATGAGCCGTCTCCGATTACAGCAACAATGTTTTCTTTTCCGCCCGCAAGGTCTCTTGCTCTTGCAAGACCCGAGGCAAGGCTTATCGAGGTTGAGGTGTGACCGACCGTAAAGAAGTCGTGTTCGCTCTCCGATGGCTCGGAATAACCCGAAACATCGTCGTAATGAGCTTTGTCTGTAAACGCAAGAGCTCTGCCCGTGAGCATTTTATGGCAGTATGACTGGTGCGAAACATCAAATACAAATTTATCCTTCGGCGAGTTAAAAACATAGTGGAGCGCAACGCTTGCCTCAACAAAACCGAGGTTCGGACCGATATGTCCGCCGTGAGTGCTGAGCTTTTCTATAAGTGCCGAACGCATTTCGTCTGCAAGGACGCAAAGCTCCTCATATGAAAGCTTTTTTACATCGTCCGGGGTGTTTATCTTGTCTAAAAATCTGTAATTCATATGAAACATCCTTTCTGTTTTGTTCGCTATATTATATATGATTTACCTTTTCTTATCAATAAATATTTTATGAATATTTATCTGAACAATAAAAATGATGCACACTTCAAATAAAGTGTGCATCAAGTGTGCGATTAAACAATCGGCTTAAATGTAAATCTGAATTTAATCTCCCTGTCAAATACAAACCTGTACTTTTCGAGAGTGTCGGGGCCGCAGCTGTTTGTGCCTGCGCCTCTGTGGAAGCCGTCAAGCGAAACAAAGGTTGTGTTTTCGTCCTTCAAATCCTCTCTGTGCTGTGCTTTGACAAGCAGAGCCTGCGTGTAATTGTGAACGCTGAAGCTGAATTTCGGGTCTGCGACAAATTCGATACCCTTTCCGTCGCTGTCCGTGAGTTTTAAGTACTTGGTTCCGCCGTGGTTGCCGTTGTCCTGCGGTAAAATATAGGGTTCGTGCATTTCTTCGACGGTTGACTTATAAACGCCGACGGGAGAATGACGGTTCATATCGCAAAGGTTTTCCTTTTCGCCTCTGCCGTAGTATTGAACATATTTAAGTTCGGGCGGAAGCTCAACGGTAAGACCGAATCTCGGAATATCCTTGTCGGAGAACGGCTCACGCACAAGGTTCGTCATAACCGATACGGTTCCGTCGGACAAAACCGTGTAGACAATGTCGCTCTTATAAAGCTTTTTCCTGTTCGAAACGATATTGTATTTTACCGAAACGATAACCTCGTCGCCCTTGTTTTCAAATGCAAGCGATACAAATTCGGGCTTTGCGTGGCTGAGCTTCTTGACGCTCCACTTAGGTGCTGCGCCGTGCGAGTCGTTGTCAATGGGGGCACGGTAAACATTTGGCAAAAATCCCTTTGTGCCGCCTGCGGGCATTGAATTGATAAGTTCCTTGCCGTTGTGGGTGTAGCTTGCAAGCTCGCCCGTAGTCTTGTTGAAAACAGCCTTGCCGTTTTCAAATGAAATGCCGACGCTCTCGGGTGTTTCCATAACCGTGAGATTCTTTGAAACGGGAACCTTTGTTTCCCGCGCAACATCCTGCAAGATAAACTGCTCTGCGGCAACTTCAAAGCCCGTTTCGTCAACATAGCTTATGTTGAGCTGATAGTCGTCGGTAAGGCTGTCGGGTTTTGAATAGGGTACGGTTATAATTTCCGAGCTTCCGGGAAGAACTGTCTTTTCAACCGTTCCGCTTTCCTTTTCAACGCCGTTTTTCATAAGCGACCAGTTTATTTTAATGTAGTCGGAGCTCTTGAACGAGTTTGTGTTCCAAAGCTTAAATCTGTTCTGCGAGAGCATTTCAAGCCTCAACGGACGGTAAACGGCTTTCATTTCGTAAGCACCCGTGTGCGGAGTTCTGTCGGGATACATAAGACCGTCAACGCAGAAGTTGTTGTCGTGCATTTTTTCGCCGTGGTCTCCGCCGTAGGTATATTCATAGGCATACTTGTTTTTCGGGTCGGACAAATCGTGCCATACGGCATGGTCCGCCCATTCCCAGATACAGCCGCCCATAAGGTTTTCGTATTTGTAGAAAATGTTCCAATAGTCCTCAAGGCAGCCGGGGCCCACGCCCATTGCGTGGCAGTATTCGCAAAGGAAGAGCGGCTTGCCGATATACTTCTTGCCTCTTTCCTTTTTACCTGTCTTTTCGCAGTTCTGCGAGCTTGTGTACATTTCGGAAACAACGTCGTATCCGACGCGTCTTGTCCTGATAGCGCCCTCATAGTGAACGGGTATTTCGGGGCACATACCGTTTAAGAACATATAGCAGATGTCCTGACACTTGTATCCGCCCGCTTCGTTGCCGAGCGACCACATTGTAATTGACGGGTGGTTTCTGTCTCTGTAATACATACGGCAGACCCTGTCCATATATCTGTTTGCCCACTTGACATCGTTGCTTATAAGGTTAGGCTTGTATATATGATTGGGACCGATGCTTCCCGTACCGTGGGTTTCAATGTCTGCCTCATCGACAACATAAAAGCCCATAATGTCCGCAAGGGTAAGAAGCATCGGGTCGGGGGGATAGTGCGAGGTTCTTACGGCGTTTACATTGAACTGCTTCATAAGCGTAAGGTCAAGTTTAATGTCGTCGGCAGACATAACATATCCGTTCTTTGCGTTCGTGTCGTGGTGGTTTACGCCCTTGAACTTGATTGCTTTTTTATTGAACTTGAACACATCGCCGACAATTTCAACGCTCTTGAAGCCTGTGTAGTTTCTTGTAACGCTTACGGTTTTGTTATCCCTTTTAAGGGTTATGTACATTTCATAAATATAGGGGATTTCGGCGTTCCATTCGGTAACGCTTACATTCGCAAAATCAAAGCAAACATGGTGCTCGGCAGGCTTTTCCTCCGACAGTATACACTTGTCCTTGTCAAAAAGCTCAACCTTTACGGTGCAGTTTTCCAACTCTCCGTGCAGGTCGACGCAGGTGTGGAGGTCATAGTTTGCACCGCCGACATTCTTTGTCTTTATCTCGTAGTCGTTGACATAACAGCCGTCATATTCATAGAGCAGTACATCACGGAAAATACCGTTTTCTCTGAACATATCCTGACATTCGAGATATGTGCCAGTCGACCATCTGCGAACTACCGCAACAAGCTCGTTTTCGCCGTCTACAAGGTAATCGGAAATGTCAAATTCCGCAGAGTTGTGCGCTCCCTCGCTGTAACCGACAAATTCGCCGTTTACATACAAATCAAGGCACGAAACAACGCCGAGGAATGAGACTATATGTATTTTATCCGCATCCTTTATGTTGAATTTTTTTCTGTAAACGCCTGCCGCAAAATCCTCGGGCAATTCGGGCGGATAAAGGCAGAATTCGTATCTCGTGTTGAGATATACAGGCGGACGGTAACCCGTTCTCTGCCAGGTTGAGGGAACCTTTACCTTGTCAAACCGAACTCGGTCCGGCTCAAAATGAGTGGGCATAATGCTCATCTTATCGTAATATTTGAAATCCCATTCTCCCGAAAGCACGGTCACCATATCGCTTTGGTATCTCTCCGTGAGGCAATCGGTTGATTTGAGCTTCTTGAGCGAATGAAAGGGAATTGAGTATGCTCTCGGTCTTAATTTGTTGATTTCAAAGACCTCGAACTCTCTGTAATTGTTGTTCTTGATTGAATATTCCATAAAAGAATCCTCCTGACAAACTGCTGATATAATCTTAACATATATTACCGTGCTTTACAATCAAAATTTAGCCGCCTTTATTATTTTTGTTGACATATCGGCAGTGTGTTGTTAAAATAAAGTGTATCAAATAAGACACTTTCGGAGGGCGTATGATTAAACGAGCGGTTGTTGACAGAATTGATGTTTTGTTAAAGAGCAGTCTGTTTTCGCCTGTCGGCAGGGAAAAGCTTACGGAAATCTGTGAAAAATACTGCCGGGAGAAAACCTATCAAAAGGGTAAAACCGTTTTTTCAAGAAATACGGATGAAAAATGTATCGGTATAATCGCAGACGGAACGGTAAGCGTCAAAAAGGAGCATATCGTTATAAATCACTTGAACGCAGGCGACATTTTCGGCGCCGTAACGCTTTATAACGACTGCGAAGAGTTTGTAAACGACATTGTCGCACAGAGCGAATGTACCGTTGTTTTCATTTCCAAAGAGGGTGTTGACAGTCTTATTTCAAGAAGTCCCGAATTTGCCAAAAGATATATAAAATATCTTTCGCAGAGAATATATTTTCTCAACGGTAAAATCGAGGAGTACACAGCACCGAGCGCCAAGGGTAAGCTGCTTGCGTATTTTGAGCGCAATTCGGACGGCGGCAAGTGCGTTCTGTCGGGAAAAATGACGGAGCTTTCAAAGCAGCTTAATCTCAGCCGTGCGAGCCTTTACAGGGCGCTTGACGAGCTTTGTGTCAACGGGAAAATCGAAAAAGACGGAGATATAATCCGTTTATTATAATTTCAGGAGGATAAAACTTTGAAAATCAGAAAAATTTCGGCGTTGCTTCTTGCGGTAATTATGCTTTTGTCGTTTGCCGCTTGCTCAATGGGAAGCAAAACGCCCAAGGCAACAAACACACAGGTAAATGTAACCATGCTTAAAGGTCCCACGGGTATAGGTGCGGTCAAGCTTATGTCGGATAACGACGCAGGCACGGCTCTCAACAAATACACCTTTACTCTTTCGGCTGACCCCACGGAGATTTCCGGCGGAATTATCAACGGCAGCACCGATATTGCCGCTTGTCCGTTGAACCTTGCTGCGGTGCTTTACAAAAAGACAAACGGCAATGTTCAAATGCTTGCCGTTAACACTCTCGGCACGCTCTACATTCTCTCAAGCGACCCGACAATCACTAAACTTGCGGACCTTGAGGGCAAAACGGTGGTTGCGGCGGGACAGGGTGCGACGCCCGAGTATGTTCTCAACTATCTGCTTGAGAAGAACGGAATTGCCGACAAGGTTACTGTCGAATACAAGTCGGAGCACGCAGAGGTTGCAACTCTTGCCGCATCGGGCGAAGCGGATATTGTTCTTCTTCCCGAACCCAATGTAACTGCGGTTCTCTCACAGAACGAGCATTTTGCGATTGCCGTCGATTTGAGTGCGGCGTTTGAAGAGGCTTCGGGCGTTTCTCTCGCCATGGGCTGCGTAATCGCAAGAAAAGACTTTGTCGAGAACAACAAGGAAGCGGTTGAAGCGTTCCTTTACGAATACAAGAATTCAATCGACTATGTTGCGGGCGATATTGACGGTGCGGCTGCTCTTTGCGAGACCTACGGAATTATCCCCAAGGCGGCGGTTGCAAAGAAGGCTATACCTAATTGCCACATAGCATATCTTGCGGGCGACGATATGAAAAAGACAGGCTCGGAAAACCTTACGGTTCTCTTTAACGCCAATCCCTCATCGGTAGGCGGAGAGCTTCCGGGCGACGATTTTTGGTACAATGCAAAATAAAAAAACTCTTAAACGGGTTCTTATGGGGGCGGCTTCCGCCCTCATATGGCTCGGAGTGTGGACGGTTTTATATTTTGCGGTTGACAGGGAGGTGCTTATATCGTCTCCCTTAAAAGTGTTTTTAAGGCTTTTTGAAATGCTCGGCGAAAAACAGCTCTATGTCAAGGTCGCAAATTCGCTTTGGGCGATATTGAAAGGTTATCTGTCCGCATTGCTTGCGGGAACGGTGCTTGCGGAGCTTACCTCAAAATCGGAGTTTATGCGTGCGGTGTTCAAGCCCTTTATGAATGTTGTGCGCTCAACACCCGTAGCTTCGTTTATTATCCTTGCGCTTGTGTGGATGACAAAAAAGAATGTGCCCGTGTTCACTTCGTTTTTAATGGTAATGCCGATTGTCTGGTCAAACATTTCAACGGGTATAAATTCCACGGACGGCTCATTGCTTGAAATGGCAAGAGCATATAGGGTGCCGAAAAGAAAAATCGTATCAAAAATATATCTGCCGTCTGTTATGCCCGAGATATATAACTCCGTAACAACGGGTTTGGGCTTTGCGTGGAAGTCGGGCGTTGCGGCGGAGGTCTTGAGCACCCCCGTCAACACGATAGGCTCGGAGCTTTACAACTCAAAGGTCTACCTTGAAACAACGGATTTGTTTGCGTGGACGGCGGTAATTATAGTTATGAGTATGTTGCTCGAAAAGGCGGCGGTTTATCTTCTTCGGCGGCTTTTCAATAAATTTTCGGGCGGTGAGATAAAATGACCGTTACATTGAAAAATATAAAAAAAGCATACGGCGATAAAATTGTGTTCGACGGCTTCAGCAGTGAAATCGGTTTGGACAGACCCACGGTAATAATGGGCGAGTCGGGAGCGGGCAAAACAACGCTTGTCAGAATGATTGCGGGACTTGAAAAGCCCGACTCGGGCGAGATTTCGGGAGTGCCCGAAGCTGTTTCGTTTATGTTTCAGGAGGACAGGCTTCTGCCGTGGTTTACGGCAAGGGAAAATGTTGCATATGTAAGCGACTCCGTGACTGCCGACCGATACCTTGACAGCGTGTTTTTGGGCGATGAAAAGGATACTTCCGTTTCACAGCTTTCGGGCGGTATGAAACGCAGGGTGGCTCTTGCGAGGGCGCTTGCGTATAACAGCGAGCTTGTTATTCTTGACGAGCCGTTTAAGGGACTGGACGCCGATTTGAAAAGAAAAATAATAGCTTTAATTCTCAAAGAGAGCGAAAAAAGGCATTTTTTGGCAGTTACGCACGAAAAAGAGGACGCAATTTTGTTAAATGCAAACATTATAAATATAGGTTAAAAATATTTACAAAACGAAAATACTTGCTATAATTTTATTATTATATAATGATTATAGGAGCGTGATGGATATGAAGAAGTCTAAGTTTTATGACTGCTGCATATTCATTGCGCTCTTTATTGTCGGCATAAGTCTTTTTGTAACGCTGAAATTGCAGATTGAAATGAAAAACCGCATCGCCGTTGCCTCGGCTTCACAAACTCCGAGCACAGAAGTGTATACCGCGAGAAACAATGTTACTCTGTCACCGCGTGAGACAAAGGGCATTTCCGAAACCGAGAAAAGCACAAAGGCGACGGAAGCAAATTCGGTCAAGCCTGCAAGTGAAAAGACAACCTCCAAAACAACGGCAAAACCCAAAGCCTCAACGACAGCCGAATCAACCGAGCTTGACTCGGTGCTGATTATCAACACAAATTCAAAGAAGATACACAGCTCGACCTGTTCATATGCACGCAATATCAAAGAGGAAAACAAAACGGTTATTTCCTCCGACGAGCTTCAGTCGTATCTCGACGACGGCTATACCATGTGCAGCCGTTGTAACGGTTACAGGGGGTGAGAGTATGAGCGGAAACATTGACAACAGAAAAGTAATTGCCGCGATTTGTATGATACTTGCGTTCACAAGCGTGTGCGTTATGCTTTATCAAATCAAAATTTACAAGATGTTCGGCGCTTATACTGCCGCCGCAAACTCACAGCCGTCCGTTTCGTGGGTGGACTCACAGGAGCCCGAAACCGCATCGGTTACCGACACCTCAAATGCGACGGTAAAGGGCGAGACTTATATTCTCAACACAAAAAGCTGTAAAATCCACAAGCCCGACTGCCCGTATGTCGCTAATACCGACCCTAAAAACAAGCAGGTAATTGTCAGTGAAAATATTGACGAATATTACATAATAGGGTACACTTCTTGCTCAAAATGCCTTTCTTAACAAAATTTATCGGCATTTTGACCAATAAAAATCAACTCAAAAATAGCCCGAAAATATGGAAATAATCAACTTATTCAACAAAATTTTGCCTCGTTTTTAGTCAAAATGCAAACAGATTTTGAAAAATGCAAAAAAATTTCTTGCATTTTTGTGTAACATTGTGTAAAATATATAATAAATCAGTTGGTTAAATTGCATATACGGAGGCTTATTATGTCAAACAGACTGTTTCAGGGTATCGTTCATCAGATGACCGATTCGATTGACAGAGTTATAGGAGTTGTCGACGAGTCGGGAACCGTCATTTCCTGCAGCGAGCTCGGAAAAATCGGCGAGGTTATTTCGTCCGAGGTTTCATCTGTCTTTTCCGCTTTATCCGAAAGCGTAATAATCGACGGATACACATATAAATCTTTCGGAACCCATATGCATGCGGACTATGCCGTCTTTGTTTCGGGGGAGGATCAGCTTGCGGAGAATTATGCTTCTCTTCTTGCAATATCTCTTTCGAGCGTTAAGCAGTATTACGATGAGAAATATGACAGGGGAAATTTCATTAAGAATGTCATTCTTGACAACATACTTCCCGGCGATATTTATCTCAAAGCCCGTGAACTCAGATTTAACAGCGATGTGTCGAGGGCGGTTTTCCTTATAAGAATTACCGATAAAATCGACATTTCTATATTCGATGTCATTCAGGGACTTTTCCCCGACAAGTCAAAGGACTTCGTCATTGATGTCAATGAGACGGACATTGCCCTTATCAAAGAGGTAAGTCCTACAATCGAACCGAAGGACCTTGAAAAGCTTGCCCGTTCGGTTATCGACAGCCTCGGCGCAGAGTTCTACTCTCATGTGCTTGTCGGTATCGGCACTACGGTTGAGAGCATTAAGGACCTTGCCCGTTCGTTCAGGGAGGCGCAGGTGTCTCTTGAAGTCGGCAAGGTGTTCGACACGGAAAAATCCATTGTAAGCTATGACAATCTCGGTATTGCAAGGCTTATTTATCAGCTTCCGACAACTCTTTGCGATATGTTCCTGCGTGAGGTGTTCAAACGCGGTTCAATCGAAAGTCTTGACCAGGAAACTCTTTTCACAATTCAGAAGTTCTTTGAAAACAACCTCAATGTTTCCGAGACCTCAAGAAAGCTGTTTGTTCACAGAAACACCCTTGTTTACCGTCTTGAAAAGATTAAAAAGCTTACGGGTCTTGACCTTCGTGAGTTTGACGACGCCATTGTTTTCAAAGTAGCTCTTATGGTTAAGAAATACCTTGATTCAAATCCGATAAAATACTAATTGATGTACTTAAACGGCAAGGTTTGACAATATATTGGGTATCTTGCATATTTATTTTATTCGTTTTTGTGTAAAATTACGAATATTGTTAAATTTTATTAAATTCCGTTACATCCTGCTATATTTATGGTATAATTAAAGACAGTATATTGGGCAATTATTGCTCGGTACTGTCTTTTATTTTTTTGTGATAACGAAAGAGAGGTCGTTAACGGTGATAGAGTTTGATAACGTTTCAAAAACCTATGACAACGGTACGGAAGCGTTAAAGAATGTCAATATTCGCATTGAAGACGGCGAGTTCGTATTCATAGTCGGCGCTTCGGGTGCAGGTAAGAGTACGTTCCTCAAAATTATGATGCGTGAACAGGTGCCCAACAAGGGTACCGTTATAATAAACGGTTTTAACCTTAATAAATTGAAGAAAAAGCAGATTCCGATGTTCAGAAGAACGCTCGGCATCGTCTTTCAGGATTTCCGCCTTATCCCCACAATGACGGTTTACGACAATGTTGCGTTTGCCATGCGTGTTATCGGCGCAAAGGAAAAGGAGATAAGAAAAAGAGTTCCTTACATTTTAAGCCTTGTCGGTCTTTCATCAAAGGCACGCCAGAAGCCCAATCAGCTTTCGGGCGGCGAGCAGCAGAGGGTTGCGCTTGCAAGGGCGCTTGTAAACAATGCGGGGCTCATTATAGCCGACGAGCCTACGGGTAATATCGACCCCGAGATGTCCTATGAAATTGTCGATTTGCTCAACCACATAAACGCAAGCGGCACAACCATTGTTATGGTAACGCACGAGCACAACCTTGTGCGCCATTTCCATCACAGGGTAATTACCATTGACCAGGGCTGCGTCGTGTCGGATACGAGCGATGCGGACAAGCTTCCCGAGGATTACTCGAAATATGAGGCTGAACATCCGTCGGAGGTTAAGCGGGTTGAAGAGCTTCCCGAGGACGCTTCCGAAGAGGACAAGAAAAAGTATGTCGAGGAAGTTGTCAACGAGGAAATCAAGGTTGACGAAAACAAATTGAGCTCATATTACGCTCCGCCTATGTCGGACAGTGAGCTTGAGGATTTTATTTCAAATTACGGCGTTGATGTCGACGACGACACGGCGGAGGATGATATAGATTATTCGATTTATCTTGACACCCTTACCGACAAAGCAGGAGGTGAAGATAAATGAAAGGTTCATCACTGAAATACCTGACCCGTGAGGGCTTCAGGAATATATGGGTAAACAGAATGATGTCACTCGCTTCCGTTGCGGTGCTTATGGCTTGTCTTATAATCATCGGTATCGGAGCAATGGCTTATTTCAACATCAATTCGCTTCTCAATATCGTTGAGTCGCAGAATATAGTTATGGTTTATGTTTCCGAGGATGCGGACGACCTTGCAACCTCCGAACTGAAGCTTTCGCTTGAAAGCCTCGACAATGTCGCAAGCTGTGAGTTTGTCCCGAAAGAGGACGCTTTTCAGCATCAGGTAGAGCTTATGGGCGGCGACTCCGCTTTGTTCGACGGCTTCAAAACAAGCCCGTTGCCCGACGCTTACAAGGTTACCGTTAAGGACCTTTCAAGGTTTACCGAAACGGTTGCGGCTATCAAGGCTCTTGACAATGTTTACAGCGTGCGTGAAAACAGCGACCTTGCGACAAAGCTTGTGTCAATACGCCGTGCGGTAACCGTTGTCAGCGCAGGTCTGGTACTTATGCTGTTCCTGGTAGCGCTGTTCATCATTTCAAATACAATACGCATTACAATGTTCTCAAGAAAGCTTGAAATCAACATTATGAAAGCCGTCGGTGCGACAAACAGCTTTATCAGATGGCCGTTTATGGTTGAGGGCATTTTGCTCGGTATCATTTCAAGCGTGGTTTCGACTTTGCTGCTTTGGGGACTGTATGAGCTGATTATCTACGCATTCTCGTCGGTAATCACATTGCTCGGTTTCAGCTTTGTACCGTTCCTTTCGTATGTATGGTACATCTTTGCGGTGTTCCTTGCGATAGGTATTATTACGGGCAGCTTCGGAAGTATGGTTTCCATGAGCAAGTATCTTAAAGAGCAAAGGAGCATAGTTACAAATGAGTAAGTTGAAGTTTACACCTTTGTTTAAGATTTTATCGGTTGTTCTGTGTGCAGTCACAGTGTTTGCAAGCGTATCGTTCGGCGCATATGCCGAAAGGGATTTTCAGGCGGAAATTGACGCACTTGAATCAAAAATCGACGCCAACAACGCCAAAAAAGAGGACAACCAAAAGACGGCAGACGAACTCAATGAAGAAATTGACGCATTGCAGCAGCAGATTGATGTCTATAACGATCAGATAGCTGACCTTAACACTCAGATAGCAAGCTATGATGCAGTCATCAATCAGTACGAGAGTGACATTGCAAAGCTTGACGAGAGCATCAACGAAACCAATGTTCAGATTGACAAGCTCAATGCTCAGATTTCCGATACATACGATTTGCTTGCCGAAAGAATGAGAGCTTCATATATGGCGGGCGAGACCTCAACGCTCGAAATTCTTCTCGGTTCATCGGATTTTGAGTCGTTTCTCACAAGACTTGAGCTTTTAAGCTCGGTTGCAAGGCACGACAAGGAATTGGTTTCCGACCTTAACGCACAGATTGACGAGTCGAACAAACTTGTAGAACAGCTCAATTCGCAGAAACAGGAGCAGGTTGAAAAGCAGTCTGCCATTGAAGAGGAAAGAGCGAAAATCGTCGATTCGAGAGCGCAGGTTCAGGCGGCAAGAAATTCGGTTGACTCTCAGCAGACTAAGCTTGAGAAAAAGGTTCAATCATATAATACTATACTTTCAAATCTTGACCAGTCCTCGGCTCAGTACAGGGCACAGATGGAAAAGATTAAAAAGGAACAGGCGGAGTACGACGCAATCAAGCAGGGCGGCATGTCGGGAGGTTCGGGTTCTCTTGATAACGGCGGTGGCGGAAATTCCGCAATAGGCAATTATCCGGTTTCTTCAAAGGGTATGATTTGTCCGCTTCAGTACAGCAATGTATATGTATCTCAGCATTACGGTCACAACGGTCACAAGGGCGTTGACATCTGCACAAGAGGTACGGGTTCCACGATGGGCAAGGAGATAAGAGCGGCGGCAAGCGGCACTGTTTATTCAGCTGAATACCATTCAAGCTGGGGCTATAATGTTTATATCAATCACGGCAACGGCGTTTATACAAGATACGCTCATTGCAGCAAGATGATTGTCTCGGCAGGCGACCATGTTGAACAAGGTCAGGTTATCGCCTATGTCGGCAACACGGGTAACTCATTCGGTGCACATCTTCATTTTGAAGTATGGGTAAACGGAACAAGAACAAATCCCGAAGTATGGATTCCCTCACTTCCCGATTAAACAAGAGGTGGTTGTAAATGAACAAAAAAATATCGGTGGGCGTTTCGCTTGCGATAACGCTTATAGCGGTTGCGATTACCGTTGCCGTTACGATGTCCGTTTCAATGAGAACTTACAACAGCCTCATTAAGGACTTGCCCAACAGGGCGCAGATGTATTCGTACATCTCGGAAATTGACAATGTTGTCAGAACAAACTATTACGGCTCGGTAAACGAAATGCTGTTGAATTCAGAGCTTTCGGGCGGATATGCGGCAGGTCTCGGCGATAAGTACAGTAAGTATCTTACCGCTACCGAGTATGAAACCTATAAAAACGAGCTCAACGGCGAAAAGGTCGGAATAGGCATTATCGCTTATTATGACGAGGACGACACTGCGATTTACGCCGCAGAGGTTTCGGAAAATTCGCCTGCGGCACAGAGCGGCATTTCAAAGGGCGACAAGATTATCGAAATCGATGAAGAGCCTGTTACCGCATACAATTACAATGAGCTTATGGATAAGCTTACGGGCGGAAAGCTTACAAGCGTAACCGTTCGTTTCGTTCACGACGGCGTTGAACAGTCCGTCGGCGTTGTAAAGGGTTACAGCGCACAGTCGGTTTATTACAGCGCAAACGGCTCTGTCGGATATGTTAAGATAACAGATTTCTATTCGACAACGGCTTCACAGCTTAAAAAGGCGATAAACGAGCTTTCAAAGCAGAATGTCACAAGCATTATTTTTGATTTGCGCGGCACTTCAAGCGGAACTGTCGACTATGCGGCGCAGACGCTCGACATATTGGTTCCCGTTGCAAGTGAGGGCAGCGGTGCTATCGCTACGGCTCTCAATAAGGACGGCGAGGTTATCGACACCTTTACAGCCGATGCGGACAGCGTTTCAATGCAGATGATGGTACTTGTAAACAATCAGACCTCGGGTCCCGCAGAACTTTTTGCCTGCGATTTGAGGGACTTCGGCAAGGCTCAGATAGTCGGTACTACCACAAACGGAAACGGAACAATGCAAAAGGCGTTCCAGTTGAGCGACGGCGGAGCGATTATTCTTACCGTTGCGGAGATAAAGCCTTATGTCAGCGCTTCGTATAATTCCACGGGCGTTGTACCCGACTATGAGGTTAAGCTTGACTCTGCCAAGGAGGAAAAGCTTGCGCTTCTCTCGCAGGAGGACGACGACCAATATCAGAAAGCATATAATGTGCTTGTCGGCGAAAACTGACATTTTATCAAAGCACCTTGCATACAATTTCGTATGCGAGGTGTTTTTTATGTTTGCCGTTTTGAAAATAAAGCCCGAGGAAAAGGAAATAGTGACAAGACTCAAGCACTTTTTTTCTCCGCCCGAGCCCGTATTTGAAAGGGTAAATGTCAAGGGCGCCGCCCCGTTTTATCGGCTTGAAATTTACGAAAAACAGTGTAAAGACGGATACGGCGAGGTAGTTAAAATGCTCGGTTCGTGCTCAAAAGCCGTTATCCCTACGGTCGGAACCGATGTTTCGGGTGCAAACGGGCTTAAAATTTTCAAGCCTACGGTCTTGCCGAATATTATGACTGTAAATTCAGCCGAGGATTACCTGAAAAAGCGGAAATACGACAAAACGGCATTTACCCTCGGTATAAAAGACCGAAAGGGCGCTTTTTCCCAATACCTTGAAAAATTCGTAAACCTTGCAGGCGAAATACGGGTGTTTACCAAAAATGAATTCGCATATAAAAGCGTGTGTGAGAAAGTCTACGACGCCTACGGACTGTCGGTGGTTATAAGCCTTAACGAGAGCAGTCTCGACAGGTGCGATATGATAATTTCGCCGGGAAACGAGTTCGACAGATATTTCAACAACTGTGTGCTTGTGCGGTGCGGCAAAAACGAATACAACATATTAAAGGGCGAGGGGATAACTCTTCCGAAATATGCCGCCGAATTGCTGCCGGACGGCGTTGACTCTCTTGTGTTTGCCTCTGCGCTTTATGAGGCGTGCGCTCTTAAAGCGCTCGGAACGCTCAAATATGACAAAATGACCGTTACGGGCGAAAATGTTTTTCCTTTCGGCGAAAAATCAGGCTTCGGTTCTATTGACATTAAATAAAATTTCCCGTATAATATTCATTTGTATATGGGCAAAAGCCGAAAGGAGTTTTAACAATATGTTACAGGAAACTTTGCTTAATGCCGAGGGCTATAAAGAATTACAGGACGAACTTGAAAATTTGAAAACCGTCGGCCGTAAAGAGGCTGCGGAAAAAATCAAGGTTGCAAGAAGCTACGGCGACCTTTCAGAGAACGCAGAGTACGATGAGGCGATGAGCGACCAGGCTAAACTCGAAGCACGCATCAGCGAGCTTGAGCATATGCTTAAAAACGCTAAGGTGTTCGACGAGGCTTCGTTGAGCAAGGATGTTATCCACATCGGTTCACAGGTTGTAATCGTTGATACCAAAAAGAATGAATTCTCATATAAAATCGTAGGTTATGCACAGGCTGACCCCGATAACGGTAAAATTTCGGACGAGTCTCCCGTAGGTAAGGCACTTATCGGTAAAAAGGTCGGCGAAGAGGTACAGGTAGAAGCGCCTATCGGCTTGCTTACCTTTACCGTTAAAGCTATTTCATAAAATAAAATACACGGGCGGCGAGTCCGCCCATATTTTTTAGTAAAACGGAAGTGAAAATATGGCACAGGAAAACAATCAGAACAACGCCGCAGCTCAGGATATAAACGAGCTGCGTAAAATAAGATTTGACAAATTAAAGGAATTGCAGGATTCGGGCAACGACCCCTTTGTTATCACAAAGTATGATGTTACCCATCACAGCACCGATATTAAAGAGAATTTTGACTCTCTCGAGGGCAAGACCGTTACCGTTGCGGGCAGACTTATGTCAAAGCGTGTAATGGGTAAGGCTTCTTTCTGCAACATTCAGGATTTGAAAGGCAACATTCAGTCCTATGTCGCAAGGGATTGCATCGGCGAAGAGGAATACAAGGCGTTCAAGAAGATGGACATCGGCGACATTGTCGGTCTCAAGGGCGAGGTTTTCAAGACCAAGACAGGGGAGATTTCTCTCCATGCTTCGGAGCTTGTGCTTCTCTCAAAGAGCCTTCAGATTTTGCCCGAGAAGTTCCACGGTCTTACGAACACCGACACAAGATACCGTCAGAGGTATATCGACCTTATCATGAACGCAGAGTCCAAGCAGACCTTTATCAACCGTTCAAAGATAATCAGCACAATTCGCCGTTATCTTGACACACAGGGCTTTATGGAGGTTGAAACGCCCATGCTCGTTCCCAATGCGGGCGGTGCGGCGGCAAGACCGTTTGAAACTCACTTCAATGCGCTTGACGAGGATGTTAAGCTGCGTATTTCGCTTGAACTTTATCTTAAAAGACTTATTGTCGGCGGTATGGAAAGAGTTTATGAAATCGGCAGAGTTTTCCGTAACGAGGGGCTTGACACAAGACATAACCCCGAATTTACGCTTATGGAGCTCTATCAGGCGTATACCGACTATCACGGTATGATGGACCTTACCGAAAATCTTTACAGATTTGTGGCGCAGGAGGTTCTCGGTACCACTAAAATCACATACAACGGCATTGAAATGGACCTCGGCAAGCCGTTCGAGAGAATTACAATGCTTGACGCCGTTAAGAAGTATTCGGGCGTTGATTTCAACGAGATTGAAACGCTTGAACAGGCGAGAGCGGTTGCAAAAGAACACCATGTCGAGTACGAGGAAAGGCACAAAAAGGGCGACATCCTCAACCTCTTCTTTGAGGAGTTTGTCGAGGAGCACCTTGTTCAGCCGACCTTTGTAATGGACCACCCGATTGAGATTTCTCCGCTTACAAAGAAAAAGCCCGAAAACCCCGATTATGTTGAGCGCTTCGAGTTCTTTATGAACGGTTGGGAAATGGCTAACGCTTATTCCGAGCTTAACGACCCGATTGACCAGCGTGAACGCTTCAAGGCACAGGAGGAGTTGCTTGCACAGGGCGACGAAGAGGCAAACCATACCGACGAGGACTTCCTTTATGCGCTTGAGCTCGGTATGCCTCCCACAGGCGGTATCGGCTTCGGCATAGACAGAATGGTTATGCTTCTTACCGATTCTCCCGCAATCCGCGATGTTTTGCTCTTCCCGACAATGAAGTCATTACCGAACGACAAGTAAGAAAACCCCAGTATTTATGCGGGTTTCGGGACTTTCC
>ERZ825137.2828-NODE-2828-length-19427-cov-4.143661_pt1 | contig 19427 bp, 14 predicted proteins | sample MGYA00519873_ERZ825137 | MGnify/ENA primary metagenome ERZ825137 (study PRJEB31778, sample SAMEA3449190) | human gut metagenome | biome: human gut; feature: human-associated habitat; material: faeces | place: United Kingdom | collected 2010/2012 ...
CCGTGGCAAGAGAGCAAGGACTTGCACAAGGCCTCAAAAAAGGCGAGGCAGCCGGACTCAAAAAAGGCGAGGCAGTTGGACTTAAAAAAGGCGAAGCAGTTGGTCTCAAAAAAGGCGCAGCGTAAAATATACCCTATAAAGTGGACACAACAAGAAGAAGGGTTCCTTGAAAATGGACATAAGCAGAAGGGATAAAAACCTGGATTATGGACAGTAAAAGAAGGGGATTTCTTCTGGTAGATGATGTATAATAAAAACATCTACTGGAGGAAATATGAAAGAGTACACACCAAAACAAATCAAAAAACTTGAAGCGAATCCATACACGCTTAAAGTTACCAAAAACAAGCTTTACTTCACAATAAAATTTAAGGAAGATTTTTGGATTAATTATCAGGCTGGGAATGCCCCTAGAAAAATTCTGTCTGATTTAGGATATGATCTGGAGTATTTTGGTCAAAAACAAATAGATTCTATTGTTCAAAGAATTAAAAAAGAAGCACTATCAGGAAATGGATTTCGTGAAGGCGAAAATCGTGAAAGACGAATACCTGTGAAAGCAACAAATAGGGAGGAATTGTCGTCTCCGCAATCGATAGAACGAATGCAAAATGAGCTTTTGTATCTTCGTCAAGAAGTTGAGTTTTTAAAAAAAATTATAATGACAAACAATTCAAAAAAGCGGGAATAATCATGGAAACATCAAATAACAAATTTGAAATTATCCATGAAACTATAAATAAATCCGATAACAGGCTTTCCGTAAAAATGTTATGCGAGATAGCCGGTGTATCTCGATCCGGTTATTACAACTGGGTTTCATCCGAAAGAAAAAGAAAAGAAAAGGAAATTCGGGATCGATCAGATTTTGAATTAATATTGGCAGCATATACACATAGAGGATACGATAAAGGAGCACAGGGAATCTACATGAGGCTCCTGCATATGGAACCTCCGGTGATTATGAATGTTAAAAAGATACGCAGATTGATGAAAAAATATGGATTGATATGCGAAATCAGGAAAGCTAATCCATATCGTAGAATGGCAAAGGCGATAAAGACTAATAGAGTTGCAGATAACCTAGTTCAAAGACAGTTTGAGTCATACGGTCCCAGAAAAGTGCTATTAACAGATATAACGTATATTCCCTATAGAGGAACATTCTGCTACTTATCAACGATAATAGACGCATATACAAAGCAAATTTTGTCATATGTTTTAAGCGAATCATTGGAAGTGGATTTTGTGTTAGAAACGGTAAATCAGTTAATAGAAAAACATGGGATTTCATTAACGACCCAGACAATTATTCATAGCGATCAAGGATGCCATTATACAAGTTGTAGCTTTATACAGCTTGTAAAAGATAAAGGACTTCGACAATCCATGTCAAGGAAAGGTAACTGTTGGGACAATGCTCCACAGGAAAGTTTCTTTGGAAGGATGAAAGATCATATTAAAGAAAAATTTAAAAAATGTGAATCATTTGAGGAAGTCAAGAAAGTTATTGATGACTGGATGGATTATTATAACAATGATCGTTATCAATGGAAACTGGCGAAACTATCCCCCAATGAATATTATAACTACATAGTAACAGGGATATATCCTCTAAATGGGATAATCCCTTCAATACAAATGGATAATGAAGAAGGTAACTGAATAAAACGATACAGCCATCTACTGGCAGATATTTAGAAATCCCTTCTTCTTAAAATGTCCTTGACAAGGGGTACACTTTAAAAAGCATGATAAAAGAAGGCATTGCGAAAGAAATCATCAAAAAGGTAACCGGCCTTTCCGCCGATGAGATCGAAGAATTATAGGTATCGACGCGTTTTATCGTTCTATAGAAGAAACACAGCCGGGGCGAATATCCGCTCCGGCTGTACTTTTTGGTGCTTTAGCGGCAATTATAAGAGCGCCGGCAGTCTGTCTGCCGGCGCTTCCACATTGCTGCAATGATTTATTTGGTGATCACTTCCGCGCCGCCCATGTACTTTTTGAGCGCTTCCGGAATCTTCACGCTGCCGTCAGCCTGCTGGTAGTTTTCGAGAACTGCCGCGGTGGTACGACCGATCGCCAGACCGGAGCCGTTGAGCGTGTGCAGGAATTCCGCCTTGCCGCCCTCTCTTCTAAAACGGATGTTGGCGCGTCTTGCCTGATAATCCAGAAAGTTGGAGCAGGAGGAAATCTCCACGTATCTGCCGTAGGACGGCATCCAAACCTCGATGTCGTAGGTGCATGCCGAGGAGAATCCAAGGTCGCCGGTGGACAGTCTGACCACTCTGTACGGGATATCGAGAATCTGCAGCACCGCTTCCGCGTCCTTGGTCAAAGCTTCCAGCTCGTCCCAGGAATCCTCCGGCTTGCAGAATTTCACGAGCTCTACCTTGTTAAACTGATGCTGGCGGATCAGGCCTCTGGTATCGCGGCCCGCGGAGCCCGCCTCCGCGCGGAAGCATGGCGTATATGCCGTATAGTGGATCGGCAGGTCTGCCTCCGGTACGATCTCCTGCGCCAGCAGATTGGTGACCGGAACCTCAGCGGTCGGGATCAGGAAAAAGTCCTTCTGCGGCACATAGAACATGTCCTCTTCAAACTTCGGTAGCTGACCGGTGCCGGTCATCGCCGCACGGTTGACCATGAACGGCGGCAGAATCTCGGTGTAGTCCTGATCCAGCGTATGCAGGTCGAGCATGAAGCACATAATCGCACGTTCCAGTCTTGCGCCCAGTCCCTTATAAACGGTAAATCTAGTGCCGGAGATCTTCGCGGCTCTTTCAAAGTCCAGAATATCCAGATCCGTACCGATGTCCCAGTGTGCTTTTGGTTCGAAGTCAAACTTGGTCGGTTCTTTAAATTTGCGGATCTCAACGTTCGCGCTGTCGTCCTCGCCGACCTGCACGAAGTCCGCAGGCACGTTCGGGATGTTCAGGAGGGTATCCTTAATCTCCGCGTCCAGCTGCGAAACCTGTGCATCGAGCACCTTGATTTCGTCGGACAGTTCCCGCATCTCCGCCATGATCGCGGTGGTATCCTCCCCCGCCTTTTTCAGCTTTGGAATTTCCTTGGATACGGTGTTCTGCTTGTTTTTCATCGCTTCCACTTCCGCCAGAACCGCGCGTCTTTTTTCGTCCAGTGCCGGAATCTTCTCGATGCCGAAGCTGCCCTTGGTTCTTCTCTCTACGCCGGCCTTGACGCCTTCGTAGTCTTCTCTGATTCGTTTGATGTCTAACATAACTATCTCTCCTTCAACTCTGATGTTATTTATCTTATCATGTTCTGATCATGCGCTTAGAACAAATTCCGCTTATAATTCAGATACCTCGCCCGCAAAAGCTCCATCTTTTGCGAGAGCTCAATCTGCAAGTCGGAGGCCAATGCGAAATCATTGTTGTCCAGTGCCTCTGCCGCTCTGCTCAGCAGGCACTTTGCCTCCAGAGAATTCTTCGCGATATGGACTCTGAGGCGTTGAATCTCCAGCCAGTTGTCGATATCGTAATCCGTCGCGTCTTCCCCATGCAGGCGCACACATTCGCGCACCTCTCCCATGTAGTTCGGAATGATGCGGTTGTGCAGCTCCGTTTTCCACTGACTCAGAATGGAGTCCTTGTAGGATTCCAGCGAAATCGGCGTAATCACGCCCTCTCCGGAGATTGCCGCGACCTTTTCCGGATAGTCCGCAAATCCCTGCAGATTTTCCCACACCGTCGCCGGCGCGCGTCCAAACAGTTTTTGACGTTCTTCCTCGGTGAAATCCTCAAAGACGTCCCGCTCGCTGCGGTATTCGCGATCTTTTTCCAGATAGAAATCCTCCTCGCCGTATTTTTTGGAAAGCGAGGCTTCCAGCTCCTTCGGGGTTTTCTCTGCTGTCAGCGCTGCCTTGATCCCATCCAGCATCGCCATGTAGGCGGCCGCGAGCACCAAATAGGTGTTGGTCTTCGGGTTCGGCGCGCGCAGCTCGAAACGAGTCGCCAACGCGCTCTTGGCGTCGCGCACCAGACCGATGAGGATGGTACGGTTTCTCGAAGGCTCCGCCGGACTGTGCCCCAGCGAAGTCACGATGCAGACCGGTGCTTCATAGCCCGGCTTGAGTCGGTTCAGCGAATCGGTCGTCGAGCTGACGAACGGATTGATGGCTTCGTAGTTTTTGAGAATCCCCATCAGCGCGCCAAAGCCCACCGGCGAAAGGAACTCCGCGTCGAACGCCTGTGGAGCGAACAGGTTCACAAGCCTGCCGTTTTTGAGCTTCGCGCAGACGCCCAAATGCGTATGCTCTCCGTTTCCGGCAACGCCTGGCATCGGTTTCGCCATGAAGGTCGTCGATAAGCCGAACTGGTTGAAGACATCGCGCACGACGTACTTGACCTGTTTTTCGTTATCCGCGGCCTGCATCGCGTCCGCGTATTTCCAGTCAATTTCCAGTTGCTCCATGATATGGTCATGCGCGCCGGTGCTGGTCAACTTCGATTTGACGCCGCCGACCTCCTTGTGCCCCATTTCCATTTCAAATCCATAGCGGTCCAGAATCTCAATGCTCTTTTCGAGTGCCGTTCTGACCGGCCCGTAGGTGCGCTTCCAGTACTGCTCCTTCAGCTCCTGCGAAGTTGAAAGCTGTTCTCTGTCCGCCTTATCATCCGGCGTTCTGACCCAGAATTCCAGCTCGGTCGCGCTGGTAATGCGGATTTCTTCGATTTCGTCCGCGTTCCCGATGCCGTCCATATAGGTGAATACATACGGATGCTCCCGCAGCAGCCGCGAAAGCTCCACTTTGAATTTGTCGATGGCGTCTCTGAGAATGACACGCGAGCCGACCTCGTTCTTGTCGTTATGAACCAAAAATGCCGGAATCCGCAGGGTGCCGACAGGCAGTCCTGTCATGCGGTCGATATTGTCAAAGTTATAGTCCACATACCAGTTTACCGCAAGGTCCGGAATCATGTCCACCTTCGCGTTGTTCAGCTCAGCGATCTTCGGCAGATTTACGCTGGACCCGTCTGTCTGTACACCGTGTTTGAGCATATCGTCCATGTCCTCCAGGAATAATCGGATCGGAATTCTCTCATCCGTATCGTTTCCGACCATATCCAGGCCCGCCATGGATACAAATTGTACCTCCGGATGCTCCTTTAAAATTCTCATCAAGTCTGTCTTTTCGTGTTTGTCGGCCGGAATTGTAAACAACATGGCGTCAAGGTTAAAATCCAGCATGTTTTGCCTCCTTCATCAGTGTTTTTGTATGATTGCACGCGCGGCGACGAATGCCGCGCGCTATTTTGTCAATTCATTCAAGTAGCCTTCCATCTCGTCCAGATACTTGCCGTACTTGGTCCAGTCGCCCGCCTGCATTGCCTTCTGCGCGTTTTCGTAAGCCGCGGCCGCGAGCGCTGCCAGTTCCTTGGTGGTCAGCTTATCCTTGTCTGCTTCTCCGCCGGAAGGCTCTGTGGTTTCCACGCCTTTTTCGGCCTCATCACCGAACAGGGAAACCAGACATTCCGCCAGGGTTTCTTCGTAAGCGATCTTGTCGTCGTAGGCCACGATAATCCGCTTAACCTCCGGAATACTGGAATTGGTCGCTTCCAGATAGACCGGTTCAACATACAAGACCGAAGTGTTGATCGGAATGACGAACATATTGCCGCGGCGATAGGACGTACCGGAGGATTTCCACAGGGAGAATTCCTTGGAAATCTCCGTATTCTGGTCGATCTGCGCCTCGATCTGCTCCGGTCCGTAGATCGTTCTCGATTTCGGGAACTGATAGAGTACTAGACTGCCGTAGGCATCACCGTCATTGCGCGCCACCATCAGCGCCGTCATGTTCTGTTTGGAACGCGGCGTGAACGGCAGGGAATTGAAGAATTCCGCCTTCTCCTCGCCCGGCAGCTTCGCAATATAGTAGTTCGGTTCCATCTGCGTCTTTTCGGTGCCGTAGATTTCGTAAGCCACATCCCAGACGTCTTCCTTCTGATAGAACACGTTCACGTCTTCCATATGGTACTTCGCGTAAATATCCGCCTGAATCGCGAAGAGGTAGTTCGGATAACGGATATGCGAACGCAAGCCCTCCGGCATCTCCGAGAAATCTTTGAACAGCGTCGGATAAATCCTCTGGAAGGTCTGCGCAATCGGATCCTCTTCATCGACGATATAGAATTTCACATCGCCGTTGTAGGCATCCACAACCACCTTAACGGAGTTGCGGATGTAGTTCGTCGTCTTGCCGGAGATCGGCTCCGAATACGGATACAGCGAGCTTTCGGTATAAGCGTCCATCATCCAGTAGAGTTTGCCGTCTACGGTCACCAGATACGGGTCGTTTTCATAGCTCAGATACGGCATGATTTTCATGACCCTTTTGACTACGTTGCGGTTGATGATAATCTTGGAATTGCTGTCAATATTAGAGGACACCAAAAGCTTCAGACTGCCCTCGCGGATCGCGAATACCAGACGGTTGAACGGGTTCAGCTTGATGCCCGCGCTGCCCTCGTAACTCGTGTACTTGTTGCTGGAACCGTCCGGATAGTCGAATTCCTGCTCATCGGTATTGACAACGATATATTCGTTGGACAGTTCGCCGAAGTAGATCTCCGGTCTGTCAATCTCAATCTCCGCGACCTCAGAAACCGGCGGAATGTTGCCGATCAGCACGTCCGGCTGTCCGCTTGAAGTCACCTTATCTACCCGCGAAAGCGTCGCGCCGTAGCCGTGCGTATATTTGAGGTGACGGTTCAGCCAGGAGTCATCGATCTTCGTTTCATCGATTTCTCTAGCCGTCAGGAAGGTCTGCGTATATTTGCCGTTGATCGTGTAGCGGTCAACGTCCACATCGTTAAAAGTGTAGTACTGGCGGATACTCTGCGTCTGGTTGTAGAACTGCTTCGCCGGACCGAAATCGTTGATACGGATGTTGTTGATCGTTTCCGCGTTTTCGGTGATATCCTTTGAACTCAGAGTACTGTCTGCCGCAAAGGACTTGACATCCACGTCATCGAGCTGGTAAGCGTACTGCGTGAACTCGATGTTTCTCTGCAGATACTTGCTTTCCTTGTTGATTTCGTCAGGAGAAACCACGAAGTTCTGCACGAGATAGCCCGCGCCGTTTCCGATCAGTCCGAGGACGATCATGATGACCGGAACGGTAAACAGACTCTTGTATTTTTTGCGTTTCATGTTGACGATGAACAGGATTGCTGACAATGCAGCCAGCGCGCACAACACGCGATACATCCACAGAGTAATCGTCACATCTGTAAAACCTGCGCCGTATACGGCTCCGGTATGCGCGTGCAGCAGGTCGAACTGCCGCAGGAAAAAGTTCACGCCCAGCATCGCGAAGAAGATAAAGCCCAAAATTGAGATCTTGCCGGAGGCAATCGAAAGCAGCTGCTTGAAATTACTGTCGTCAAACTGTTTCTTTCGGTGCAGCGGCTTTGGCTCGAATTTTTTGCCGGTAAAGGCTTCCGCGAACTTGGCAAACGGGTCCTTGCTTTGCGCGTTCTGCCCGCCGAACGGATTCGCACCGCCGGTATAACGTTCTTCATCGGTGGCCTGCGCCTGCGGCGGGACCTCCTCCTTGAACACGTCCGGTGTTCTGACCGTCATCAGGATGATATAGTAGATGATCGTCAGAATCACGAATCCGACGATGACACCAATCATAATCTCATTGAGTTGTGTCAAAAATTCCAGCTTGAACAGATAGAAAGACACATCGAGATGGAACAGCGGGTCTTTGATATCAAAATTCGAGCTGTTCGCGAATTTGAGGATCTCAAACCAAAGCTGCGCCACCGTCATGAAGGTCGCGATCGCGCCAAAAGCAACCGCGAGAATATTGGTGGTCTTTTTCAGCTTTTTCATATCGGTCGCTTCCGACGAAGCGATTTTGGAGAAATAGCTCTTGCGCAGATGGTGCAGATAAAGCATCACCAGTCCGGTTACGACGATGAACGTCGGGACTCCCACCGTCAGCTGGGTCACGAGCTGCTTGAAAAAGACTGCCGTATAGCCCATCTCTTTAAACCACATGAAGTCAGAGATGAAGTCAATCAGCCCTAAGAACAGAGCCAAAATGACCACGATCACCAGAATGACTGACATGATTTTTCTTTCGAGTTTTTCCATTATATTTTTTCCTCCTTCACCGTATCGATCGACATGGCATCCTCAGACGCCCGCGCGTATACGCTTTGATACCGGACCTCATCCTTGCCGTCACTGCCCGCATAGGTCACCTTGCAGAGCAGATAGAAGCCTTCCGCGCCGACGCGGATCTCGCCGATTTCCAACACATTGATGCCGACCAGAAAATCATCTTGATTCCTTTCCTTCCAGCCGTCATAATAGCGCACAACCGCCCGCAAAAGCGCCTGCCCGTAGGTAACCGTCCTGCCGTTCTGATCGGTCGTCCAGTCCATATCTTGAAAAGCTGTAGTCTCCGGAATTTCCTCAAATGCGTAGGTCTTGTCTGTATCATAGCAAAGAGCAGCGTTGTACTGCGTCTGTCCGATCGTTGTGGTGTCCGCGGCCGCCTCATTGACCAGCCGCGTATAGTATTCCTCCTCCGCGTTGACAGAGGTCTGCGGCAGCTCGTCGTCATCCGCGGGCTTTTCCTGCCCCGTAAACAGATCCATGACTGCCGCCAGCATATCGTTGATCTTACGCGAAGCCTCGCTGTCCGGCGCGAAGAATTTAATGCCCAGAACAGCGCCTTCCGCGATGATCATCACGACCAGAAGGGTAATCACGATTCGGGTGAAAATATGTTTTTTCGGTTTTTCTTCCTCGTCGCCATCGAGCTCCGGCAGGACTATTTCTTTTTGTTCTTTTTGGGCCGGGCCGCCAGCGCCAGCAACGTCAGGAGCGCCAGTGCCGTGATCCACATCGACTCTGGGAAAGATGTCCGAATAGCGGAGCTTCGTTTTACTGGGAGGCAGCTCCGCATCCTGCGCGGGCCCTTCCGGCTCCGCTTCTCCCTCCGGAATCTTGATCGACAGAGTCAAATCAATCGTTTTTGGCGTCGTCGGCTGCACGACCTCTACCGATACATCCGGCTGCGCGGGAACCTCCGCGATCGGTGTCCGCGCCGGCTCCGCCTCCGGTTTCGGCTGCGGGCTTTGCACTTCCTGCTTTGGATGGATATTCTCCGCTTCGCCCTGTCCGGTCGCTATCGGCTCGTCCCGCTTTGGCGGAAAAACCTCCGAGACCCACGTATAGTCCAGATTACGCGGACTCCTGCCGTATTCCTCCTGCATCGCGTCTACGCGTTCCTTCTCCTGTTTGAGCAGTTCGTCAAAGGCATCGGTCTTTTGATGGTAGGTATGGAAGCGTTCATCGTGCTTCGGCTCTTTTGGCTGCTCCGGCTGAGAGGAAGCGCCTTCCTCTTGTACCGGTTTTTTCGTGCCAAAAAGCTCGCGTTCAAGCGCCTCAATGGAGGCCGCCTCTGCTTGCGCGGCTTCCGGCTGCGTATGCGTCGGTTCCGATATCTCGCGCGGCTCCTCCGGTTTCATCCGCGCTTCCTCGTATGCCTCAGGTTCTTCCTCTGCCGGAGGATTTGCGTCCTCGCGCGGCGCGAAACTGAGTCCGCTCTCCGCTTCCAGCTGCGCGGCGCGAATCCTCTCAATATTAATCTCCTGCGTGCGGGACAAATTTCTTCGTTCCAAAACGCTTTCCCAGTTAAAATCCACTTCCTCTGTTTTGGCAGGCTGCTTGCGCGTGGGCTCTTCCAGCTTCCAGTCGAAGGAAACCGGCTCCGTTTGCTTCGGTGTTTCCTCCGGCTGCGGCTGCGATGCCGCCTGCAGGATCTCGCGTGTCTTCTTCTCCGCTTCTATTTTAAACGGGGGATTAAACACGATATCTTCGTATTTGGGTTTGGGTTTTTCGCGATTCCTGACCTCCGCGCCGCAATACGCGCAGAAGCGGTCATCGGGATATAATTCTTTTCCGCATTTTGTACAATACATTTCTTTCCCTCTTCCGTAGTTTACTGTTTTTGCTTCCCTCGCTGTCTAGTGGATCTGTCTGCGCAGTTCCTCCTCTGAGTACACTCTGCCGGACCGGCTGACTGAAACAGAAGGCCCGCCTTTTTCGCCGCGTTCCGGCGCGGACGCAGATTTGTGGCCGGTTTCTTCCCTTCCTGCATCTTCCTGCGGGTTTTTGTCTTCCGCGTGTTCCGTTTCCGCCTCCGATCCCGTTAGGCACGTCCATGCTCCGTCCGTCAAGCCCTCGCTGATCTTGACGTTTTCCACACGAATCGTCAAGTTAAGGTTCAGACTCCGCGCGTGGCGCGTCATTGTCTGCGCGTCCTCGCAAGTCTTCGGTTCCGCTTCCGGCGCGCTCCGGCTTATCGCCTCGGTTCGCGTCGTGTCCGCCGGTATTTCATCATCATCCCGCGCCTTTCGGTTTTCTCTCAGGCTCTTCAAAATCGATTCGCGCGGCGGCATCATCGGATTCTCATTTCGTTCAAAGGCCGCCATTCTCTCCTCGAAGCCGTCCATCCACTTGTCCGCCTCCTGCTTGCGTCTTTTGCGGCCCCGCGCGGTCAAAAGGATAAGCGCGACAAGCAAAAGCAGCAGAGTTCCTGCTATGATCGCTCCTATAACATTGTCCTCACAAAACCGAACTGCCGTTTCCCACAGTTCCTGTAATTCCACTGGCATTTTTTCTCCTGTCCCGCGATTTTCCGATGCATCTATGTAACTCGTTTTATTATATACTAATCCGGCTCGAATTGCAAAGGAAAATACGCATTTCCCGCCCTTTTCTTGCTGCCTGGTTTTGGCGAAAAATGCCGCTGCGGGGCGTGCTTGCGCGCCGCGCGCGAAATCTTTTCAAAAAACCTTTGATTTTATGAAAATTTATGTTGACAAAACAAGCAAAAACTGCTAAGATATAAAACGTGCTAACAAGCAGCACACAAATTCTATACGGATCATTAGCTCAGCTGGCAGAGCACCTGACTCTTAATCAGGGTGTCCAGGGTTCGAACCCCTGATGATCCACCAATCAAAAACCGGTGTTTATAATACACCGGTTTTTTGTTATTCCGGAAACCTCGCGCAGCGAGATTTCCGGAATATCGGCAAAAGCATCTTACAAGATGGGGCTTTCGCAGAATTGATGGAATCCGGCTGCCGGAGCGGCAGCCCGCAAAGTTCTTACCATCTTTTATTTGATTTTTCGTTTCGACGCCTTGCGGATACCCAGCAGCGCGCCTGCCGCAATCAGTCCGTAGAGCGCCAGCGAAAGCGGTGTGTCGTCGCCTGTCTTCGGTACTTTGCTCGTATCGTCCTTCGGCTTGGACGGTTTGTCAGGTTTGTCATCCTCCGGCGGCATCGGATCATCCGGAGTCACAACCGCCTCCTCCTGCTCCTTCGTGTACGCGTTCGTGATGGTCACGTTCTTCCCGCCGTAGGTCAGCATAAAGCTGTTTTCGCTGAACGTTTGACCCGTCAGCTTGTATCCGTCCACTGCCGGCGCGGTTTCTGTAAGCGTGTATTCGCCGTATGTAAGGTATACCGTCTGTGGCTTGTTTGGCTCCAGCATCAGTGTACGCGTCGGCACAGAGCTATATTTGCTCATGACGTTTACCGTCGCCTTGTAGTCTGCCGGAACGCCCTCAAGACCTGTCACCACCTTTTGGATGGTCAGAGGATAATAAGTCGGCCCCGGCGTGTAGCCGCCATCCTTGTGGTTGTTGAATGTTACGGTCGCAGTTTCTCCTGCTTTGATCACGCCCGTCGCTTCGCCGTCCACAGTCACAGTGTAACCGGCGTTATCACTCTCCGTTACGGTGTAGGTCCAACCTGCCGGGTAATCGCTTGTCGGGATAGGGAGAGTCTTGCTCTCATTATGCTTGAGAGTGAATGTTCCTACAAAAACACCCTCAGAATTACGTTTGAATATAACGTTGTCGATCTCTAAGTTGAGGTCGCCCGGCTCATCACCGCTCGGATCTCCATTGTTCAGCATGTCACTCACTAGAGCCACCGCCATGGCCTCCGGTTGCGATGCGCTCTTCAACTTTACGGTGAAAGTGAATGGCTTGTTATGATCTGCTCCGCTGCCGGAAACGGTTTTTTTGACGATAAGCGTACCGGTGTTAGGTTGTGGTGGCTCTGTTGACGTATAAGTATTGGTAAAGCTGACGGTTTGCGTTTCTCTTTCTTGGACAGTAACGCGCTTTTCGTCCGTATCGTCAGTATTTAACTCGTAACCTTCAACCCCTGCCTTTGTTTGGTCTTCCTTTACAATCACCTCGACTCCGGCGCTGTTTGCCGGAACTGTTATGTTGGCGATGTATGTAGCGGTAAAACTGCCGTCTGTATTTTTCGTCAGCTCCATGGATGAAACTGTCGTCCAATCGGATTCCGTTCCGATCTTGTAGGATATAAATCCTTTCCTGATCAATCTTTCTGCTTCCGTCTCATCCAGCCCGACGATCCTCTTCTCGATTATGAAACGTCCTTCGCCGTCGGAAGGCAAAGGTGTTGTGGTCTCAAAACCCAGGTCGTCAAGCAGATTGCCATGACTAAGAGTATTATCAGAGGTTTCCATCGCCACAAAAAAGTAGCGGGTAGCGAACTGACCGTCGGGAACTTCGTATGAGCCGGTATAATTGCCCCACTTTGTGTTGTCGCCACTGAATGTCTTTATAAAAACACCATTGCCGTTATATGTTGTATTGCCGGCAAGCTTGGCATCGATATACTCTTTGAGCGCGTTTTGTTCCGTCAAGCCTTTAACTTCCGAAAGGGGCGCTATTACCAACGCCATGGTATCCTCACCGTGACGTCCCCTGTGGCTGACCTTCCACTGCATCGTAGAGGTAGGAACGGTCAAAACATCCTGATAAAGCGCGCCGTGTTCAATAGCGTTAAGCTCCGCCACCTGATCGCCATGATTAGCCGTATCGCACTTATATGGGTTTGTGTTGTCATACTGCTTTTTAACATTTCCGATCTCTATCCAATGAGCGATACCGTAGCTGGTATCTTCCCCCGTACTGGGTTCCGTTAATACACAATTCGCCTCTACGGTGGTTTTCCATCCAGGAACGTTTTCCTGCTTGATATACTGTATTGCCGGAGTTCCGTCTTGTGCCGGCCAAACCGTGACGCGTGAACCATCGTTGACGGCTGCAAGGACAGGCTCTTCAAAGCTCGGATTCTGTAATTCGTCGTACCAGTCAGCTCTCATAGCATTTGATGTATGGGTTTCATTATCCTTGCTTACAGTAACGGTATAACTTTTCTGTGCACCTTGGTCATACGCCACATTGAGCCATGACCCATCTGCCGCCATGTTGTATTTGTCTCCGGTGACTTTTACGCGCTTAACTACGTTCCCGTCTCTTTTCCACGTGATCGTGTACCCGGCATATTTAAGTTCAGCGGCAGTCACTACTTTGTTTTCGGTGTCCGTTACTTTCAAGGTAAAAAGCCCGTTTGCCTCTATGGTGTCCTCGATTTCAACTTTGTCAATCATAACATTAACCGGATTAGGCTGCAGACTTCCCTGATCCTCCGCCATCGCTGTCACCGGCAGCATGGAGAGGGCGGTGAGCAGACAGAGCGCCAGCACCAGCAGCCGTTTTCTTTTCGTCTTGTGTTGTTTCATTTGTATCTTCCTCCTTCTTACTTATACATATTCCTGCTTTGTTTCCCGCGCGCCTTTTTTCGCGCGAGGAACAAGAGCGAATTCCGCGTTTTGCCCTTCACACATCTCGTCAGGGCATACCAAACGCGCCCGGATTTATGTTTCGCGCACCACCTCCTGTCATGAGTTTTGGTATACAAAAACGACGCATCCCGCACATAAAATTTTACGCGAGAAATACGCCGTTACAGTATTTGGATGTAATCAGAGGGGCAGAATAACAATGAGGACTTCCTGCCTCTGTCTGTTTGCTACTTACAAAATGTCTTTGGCAAAGGGTACACTTTACAAATCCTGTGCCATGTCCCCCTCCTTCGCAAACAGAAAAAAACTTCTTCCGCCGCTGACACAGCATTTTCCCTTGTATTAAGTATAACACGGGCCGCGCGAAACCCCGCCGACTTTTCATCCCTGATTCGCGCCTTTCGTCCCTCTGATTTCTTTTGGAATGCCTGCTTGTTTTGCTTGTACGTGTGCGCTGCCATGTGCTATACTATGGTTCAGAGGTGTGAGCGGAGTACCCTTACCGGCGGCGCAGACCAGCTTGCTGCGCCGCAGACCCATCTTAAAATCTCACAAGCTCACCTTAAGAACCGGAGAGGACTGTTATGGATTTCTTTATTTTAATTTTGGAATTGATCGGCGCCGCGGCGTTCGCCGTCTCCGGCGCAATGACCGGCATTCGCAAAAACATGGACATCTTCGGTGCCTGCGTGCTTGGTCTGACCGTCGCGGTCGGCGGCGGTATTACAAGAGATATCATCCTCGGCGCCTTCCCGCCGGCGATGTTTCACGACCCGATCTACGCGATTACAGCGATTCTCACCTGCTTCATCGTCTTCATCCCGCGAATTCGTGATTTTTTGGAGGGAAACTCCATTTTGATGCTGCTGGCAGATTCCATCGGTCTCGGTATCTTTACCGTTTCGGGCGCGGCGCGCGCTTTCGATGTAACTGCGGAGGCAAATGTGTTTCTCGCGGTCTTCGTCGGTGTCATCACCGGTGTCGGCGGCGGCTTGCTGCGCGATATGATGGCAGGCGATCCGCCTTATATCTTTGTCAAGCATATTTACGCGACGGCGGCGATCGCGGGCGCGCTGCTGTTTTGCGCGCTCCGTCTCTGCGTACCGCAGCATATCGCGATGCTCAGCGGCGCGATTTTGATTGTCGCGATCCGGCTTCTGGCTTCTCACTATCGCTGGAGCCTGCCAAAGCCGGGGCAGCGCGGCTGATTCCGCTGTATTTTGCGGCAATATTCACGCATCGCTAAACTTTTTCGTGTTCTTCCACAAAAAAATTAAAAAAACCTATTGACACATCATAATTCTTGTGTTACTATGCCCACAGAAACAAAAAAGACTTGAGGGAAGGAGAACCGCATCATGAAAAATTTCGCAGACATCAAAATCGAAACAAAGCGCGCTATGATGATGATGGCTATGTGCATGTGCAGCATGTGCATGTTTTGCATGACAATTTTTCAGAATGCGCTTTCCATCATAGCATAGTTTTCATTGTAAACGAGGTTTAAGAATCAAAGTGAGGGAGAGCTTATGACGGCTCTCCTTTTTAGTTTCAGGAGGTAAAAGAAATGAAAAAGTTATTATCAGGTTTTCTCGCGCTCACATTGGTGCTTTCTCTGGCATTCGCTTTCACCGGCTGCGGGAGCGGCGGTGACGATGCCGCGTCCACAGTCGAAATCGCGGTTCCAAACGACACGACCAACGAAGCCAGAGCTCTGCTCCTGCTGCAGGACAACGGGCTGATCACCTTAAAGGACGGCGCGGGCATCACCGCTACCGTGCAGGATATCACAGACAATCCGCACAATATCAAGTTCCAGGAAGTCGAAGCCGCGCAGCTTCCGAGCATTCTGCAGGACGTTGACTACGCGGTTATCAACTCCAACTACGCGCTGGACGCTGACCTGAATCCGGTTAAGGACGCGCTGCTGACAGAAGGTTCCTCCTCTGCTTACAGCAACATCGTCGCGGTCAAAGAGGGTAACGAACAGACCGACAAGACCAAGGCGCTCGTTGCGGCGCTCGAAAGCCAAAAGGTCGCGGACTTCATCGCCAGCGAATATGATGGCGCGGTTGTCAGCACCGTAGAAAATCCGGGAGACGGATATGATGAAACCGTTGATTACGCGGCACTGGCAGGCCAGAAGATTACGGTCGCGGCTTCTCCTACACCGCACGCTGAGATTCTCGCGGTCGCGAAGGAAATCCTCGCTGCAAAGGATGTTGAGTTAGAGGTCATTGAATTCACTGACTATGTACAGCCGAACAACGTGGTAGACAGCGGCGACGTAGATGCGAACTACTTCCAGCACCTCCCTTACTTAGAGGATTTTAACGCGCAGAACGGCACGCACGTTGTCTCCGTTGCAGCAATCCACGTAGAACCGATGGGCTTATATGGCGGCAAGCAGACCACGCTGGACGCTCTGCAGTAATTCCGCGGGGACAGGCAGCAAAAACGAAGGCATTAGAAACAAGCTCCCCGTCAAAGAAAAAGATAGACGCGCAAATCAAAATATAATATAATGTAGAGGTCGACGTACTGATACAAAACAAACCGGTCGATTGCCCGCAATCGGCCGGTTATCATACTATGGAGAAATACACATGATTGAAATTAAAAATCTATCCAAAACCTTTCTCAGCGGAGACGGTACAGTAGACGCGTTAAAAAACGTGTCACTCACCATTGAGGACGGGGATATTTACGGCATCATCGGCATGAGCGGCGCCGGCAAAAGCACGCTGGTGCGCTGCATCAACATGCTCGAACGTCCGACCGACGGTCAGGTGCTGATTGACGGAACGGATCTGGGCGCGCTTTCACAGGCGGAGCTTCGCCAGGTGCGCAGAAGTGTCTCGATGATCTTCCAAAGCTTCAACCTGCTCGCGCAGCGAACCTGTCTCAAAAACATCTGCTTCCCGCTGGAGCTCGCCGGTATTCCGAAAGCTGAAGCAAAGGCACGCGCCTTGGAGCTTTTGGAGCTTGTCGGCCTGCCGGACAAAGCGGGTGCTTATCCGGCCCAGCTTTCCGGCGGACAAAAGCAGCGAATCGCCATCGCGCGGGCACTCGCGACTAACCCCAAAATTCTGCTCTGCGACGAGGCAACCAGCGCGCTTGACCCAAAGACCACGCGCTCGGTGCTTTCGCTCATCAAGGACATCAACCGCAAAATGGGCATCACCGTCATCGTGATTACCCACCAAATGAGCGTCGTAGAAGAAATCTGCAACAAAGTTTCCATTCTCGACCACGGCACCGTCGTGGAACAGGGCACCGTATCCACAGTCTTCTCGCGTCCGAAGTCAGAGGCTGCCAAACGTCTGGTATTTCCGGACGGCATCGCGGACACGCTGCCGATCAAGGAGGGTGAACATCATATTCGCGTTGTCTTCAACGGCGCGGACGCGGCCAATACGCCGCTGATCGCCAAGCTCGCGATGGAAACACACATCGCGGCCAATATTTTAGGCGCGAACACGAAATCCATCGAAGGAAAGGCCTACGGCAATATGCTGCTTGGCATCTCCGGCGATGAAAATACCCTGCAGCAGGCGATCGCCTATCTGCAGAAGATTGACGATATCATTGTAGAGGAGGTGAGCGCCCATGTTCGCTGAGTTTTTTGCTTCTAAGGAATTTGCAGATGCTATGACGATCCTGCAGAACGAATTCCCGCTTGCGATTTGGGAAACCTTTTATGTCACCATCGTTTCCACTGCCATCGCGATTCTAATCGGTCTGCCGCTCGGCGTACTGCTGGCGGTCGGCGGCAAGGACGGCATTCTGCCCCTTCCGAGATGGCTGCTGACGCTGCTGGACGTTCTGATCAACCTGCTGCGTTCGGTGCCTTTCCTGATCCTGATGATCATGGTGATTCCGCTGACCAGACTGATTGTCGGCACGCCGGTCGGTACGGTCGCGTCCATCGTTCCTTTGGTCATCGCGGCTTTCCCGTTTATCGCAAGGCTCGCGGAAAGCTGTATTCGGGAAGTCAATCCGGGCGTCATCGAGGCGGCGCAAAGCATGGGCGCTTCCCCGCTGCAGATCATCGTCAAGGTGCTGATCCCGGAAAGCGTTCCGTCACTGCTCTCCAACGCGACCATCGCGCTTACGACGATTCTCGGCTACTCAGCCATGAGCGGCATCATCGGAGGCGGCGGCCTCGGCAAGATCGCGATCAATTACGGCTACTACCGTTACAAGACGCTCGTCATGATCCTCGCCGTCATCCTGCTGATCGTTATGGTGCAGATCTTCCAAAGTCTCGGCACCTATTTATCCAAAAAATCCGACAGACGAATCTCCTGATTCGCCTGTCATGCCGTAAACCCGCGGGCGCTTCCTCCAAGCCGAAGCCCCGCGGGTTTGGTTTTGTTAAGTTCCATATTCCTATGTCTGTCTTCTCATGCTTTTTTCTGTTGTCTAGGGATTGCCATCAAAACTGCTGCAATAACACAAAGTGCACGCCGTGCATATCCTTGACAAATTTCAGGGACTTTTGCATCTTTGGCTCCCGTAATGCTCCATAAATTCTGTGAGAACACCTTCCTTTTTGCACTGCTCCATGATCTTTACCATCACAGCGCCAGTCAGCTGGTCGATATGGCCGTAGCTGCGAACGATCTCCACAAAACGGCTGTACTGCCTGAACGTCTCACATTTTTTTAATATTTCTGTATGCTTGCTAGAATTGCCCCGTCAATTTACAGCGATTCCACCTCGGCAAGCGTAAGCCCTGTTATTTTTGCAATGACATCCGAGGCGATGTGTTCTTTCTGCATGCCTTTCGCAATATCTAGCGCGGCTTTGCGTTCTCCTTTGGAAATGCCGGATTGTTCGCCCTTGGTGAAACCGGATTTCTCGCCGTCTTTTACGCCGGCGTCGTAGCCGTCCAGTCTCGAGATTTCGAGATCTTCTTCGCGTGTCAATTCTTTGAATAACATCTCAATCAACTCCGTTCCGTAATGCTCCATAAATTCTGTGAGGACGCCTTCCTTTTTGCACTGTTCCATGATCTTTACCATCACAGCGCCTGTCAGCTGGTCGATATGTCCGTAGCTGCGGACGATCTCCACAAAGCGGCTGTACTGCCTGAGTGTCTCACATTTTTTTAATATCTCTGCGTGCTTCTCACTATTTATATTATACACTCTGACGATGAGTTGTAAAGCATCTTCTTCGCGCTCTTCCTTGTCGCCAAGGTAAGCATCTGACAGACGCAGCTCTTGATATTCCGGGATATCCTCCGGTCCGTTATATAGGACGATGAAAGCCGGTCTTGGGATGCGTAGTGTTTTTTCACGGTAGAGCTGTTTGGTGTCGATCATGCGTTTGAGTACAGTCGACATGTATAACAAGTCGCGTAGCGGCAGGTTGCCGTTGATAGTTGATTGATGTTCCACGAGTACGACGAATCGTTTGTCCAGTACAAAGGAAACGTCGTTTTTGAGCGTGCGAAACAGAACGTCCTTGATGGTCACGATGTCGATGGCAGTATCCTTGTCATAATCAGTGTCAAAAATGGCGTTATACAGCTCAATGAGCTTGGCTTTTTCGTGAAAGACGGTGACGAAAACGGTATCTTTATAGTTTCGTTCCAGTTCTGTTCTTCCTTTCTGTTGAAAGTTTAATTCTGCTGTTTCTGATTTTTTCATTGTGTTTCCGGCTCCTTCTCTTGATACGTAGAGGGCATAGCTTCTGCAGGTTTCCCTTTGCCATGCACATGTTCGCGT
>ERZ825137.2833-NODE-2833-length-19412-cov-4.900604_pt1 | contig 19412 bp, 17 predicted proteins | sample MGYA00519873_ERZ825137 | MGnify/ENA primary metagenome ERZ825137 (study PRJEB31778, sample SAMEA3449190) | human gut metagenome | biome: human gut; feature: human-associated habitat; material: faeces | place: United Kingdom | collected 2010/2012 ...
CGGGAAAAGGACGGCGTCAAATATTATAACGACTCCATCGCCTCCAGCCCGTCGCGGACCATCGCAGGTCTGCACTCGTTCCACCAGAAGCTCGTGCTGATCGCGGGCGGCTACGATAAGAAGATCCCGTTCGACGCCCTCGGGCCGGAGATCTGCGGGCATGTCCGCCTGCTCATCCTCTGCGGCGCGACGGCGGAGAAGATCGAAGCGGCCGTCTGCGCTGCCCCGGAATATCAGCCGGGCCAGCCGGAGATCCTGCACGCGGCCACGCTTGCCGAGGCCGTGCAGCTTGCACAGGCGCACAGCGTGCCCGGCGATATCGTCACGCTTTCGCCCGCGTGCGCGGCCTTCGACCAGTTCAAAAATTTCATGGTGCGCGGCGAGACCTATAAGCGGCTCGTGCAGGCACTGTAACACAGGAGACACAGGAGACAAGAGATATGAAGTTCAGCGAAGGGCTCCGCAAGGGCCTTGCGATCCGGGAAAAGCTGGGGCGGCCCTACTGCGCGGCCGTCATCGTTGCGGCGGGTTCGTCGTCGCGCATGGGCGGGACCAATAAGATCCTGACGGTACTGGAAAAGCTGCCGGTGATCTGCCGGACCGTCGACGCGTTCGACCGCTGCAGCCTGATCGATGAGATCATCGTCGTCACGCAAAAGGACCTCATGGAAAAGGTCAGCCGCTACCTCGCGGCCTACGGCAAGATGCGCATGGTCGTCGCAGGCGGCGAAACGCGGACGGACTCCGTCATGGCGGGCCTTGCCGCCGTGTCCGACCGGGCGCAGCTCGTCGCCGTCCACGACGGCGCACGCCCGCTTGTGACCGACGAAGTGATTTGCCGCGCTGTTTCCAAGGCAAAGAAGTTCGCCGCCGCGGCGCCCGCCGTGCGCGTCAAGGACACCATCAAAGTCTCGACCGGCGGTGCGGTCGACGAAACGCCAGACCGCAGCACGCTCTACGCTGTTCAGACCCCGCAGGTCTTTGACCGCGATCTGCTTGCCGCAGCGCTGCAGAACGCGAAGGAGCAGGGGATCGCGCTCACAGACGACTGCAGCGCCGTCGAGGCGCTCGGCATGCCCGTGCAGCTGACCGACGGCGATGAAGAGAACCTGAAGATCACAACGCCGCTCGATCTGGAGCTGGCCGCGCTGATCCTGCGCCGGAGGGCAAACGCATGAGGATCGGCCACGGCTACGACGTTCACCGGCTGGTTTCCGGCCGCGCACTGATTCTCGGCGGCGTGACGATCCCGTATGAAAAGGGACTGGACGGTCATTCCGACGCGGATGTGCTCGTCCATGCCGTCATGGACGCGCTGCTCGGCGCGGCGGCCATGGGCGACATCGGCAAGCTCTTCCCGGACAACGACGACCGCTATCTCGGCGCGGACAGCATGGAGCTGCTGTGCGAGGTCAGCCGCAGGCTTGAAGGGGCCGGATACCGCCTCGGCAACCTCGATGCGACCATCATCGCCCAGCGGCCAAAGCTCGCGCCGCATATCGAGCAGATGCGCCGGAATATCGCGGGCGCACTGCATACCGGTCTTGGGAACATCAGCGTCAAGGCAACGACGGAGGAGCGCCTCGGCTTCACCGGCTCCGGCGAGGGGATCGCCGCCCATGCCGTCTGTCTGATCGAATAGTCAACGGGGCTGCAGCGTGTTTCATTTCGCTGCAGCCCCGTTTTTCTGGCCGTCAGAATGCTGACCGCAGCAGCCGGGTCGCGTGCTGCGCCTGCCGCCGCCAATAATCTGACTGTTTTCTCCATGCTTCTCGACTCCTTTTGCGCCATAACAAAAACGCAGAGCGAACCCGCGTTTCATCGGGCTTCGCTCTGCGTCTTTGCGTCTGGCATATCAATTTTAAATATGTATTTCAGGTTATACCAGTAAATCGCCGATTTGTCAATCGCCTCCTGCCGCCGGGCATTCTTACCGCATCACCCGTGACGGTAGATTTTCTTGTCCAGCGCGAAAATGCGGTTGGAGAAGCTTCCGACGGGCAGATCCTGCAGCGCCTCGGCGTAGATCTCCATGCGGCTGTCGATGAGGTCAATCTCGGAGAGCAGCTCTGCCTCGGCGCACATCGGGCGCACAGCCGCGCCAAACTCCGGTTCGCCATGGTGCGAGAGGATCATGTGCTGCAAAAGCAGGCTCTTTTCCTCGGAAATGCCAAGCTCCTGCGCGCACTGCTGCACCTCCTGCGCGCCCATCACCAGATGGCCGATCAGCTGGCCAGGCAGCGAGTAATCCGTGACCAGCCCAAGGCCGGAAAACGTAAATTCCTTTTCCTTTGCAAAATCATGCAGCAGCGTTCCCGTCAGCAGCAGGTTCCGGTCGATGATCTCCCCGTAAAGCCCGGCCAGAAAATCCGCCAGCCGCAGCATATTGGACGTGTGCATGAGAAGCCCGGACAGAAAGCTGTGGTGGACGCTCTTGGCCGCCGGGATGGAACGGAACGCGTCCAGATGCCGCGCAAGCATCGTGCGGGCAACGGACTGATACTCCCTGTCCTCCATGGAGTCGATCATGCGCTCAATTTCCGCGACACGCGCGTCCGCGTCGATGGGCGCGGTCGGCACAAGGGCGGAAAGATCATACTGGTCGTTCCCATCCGCCATGCGGATGCGGCCCGCCGTCAGCTGCGGCGCACCCTTGAACTCCGACACCTGCCCACGGATCTTGACGACGCGGCCGATATCGTCCGGCCGCGCGCCGATGGGGCCGGAATAGTCCCAGACCTTCAGATCGATCACGCCGGAGCGGTCGGCCAGAACGCCGGACAAAAACGGCTTTCCCGCCGCCGTCGTCTTCAAAAACGCGTCCTTCAGAACATAAAAGCCCTCTACATCGTCGCCGGTATGCAGCTCGGCGATCAGCTTGTTGTATTCCATGCTTCGTTTCCTCACTGTCTTTCAGATAAAATCTATTATATCAGTCTTTTCCCGTATCTGCAATCATACAAATGAAAAACCACTGTCTGTGAACAATTCGTGAAATCCGCAAAGGCGGCGGCGGGCAGGTTGTTTTTTGCCGTTTTTTGTGATATACTGAGGCAAAATCGGAAATCAGGAGGAACAACAGGTGTCTGATTTTTCAAAGTTCCGCACGGCGGTCAGCGGCTTTAACCGCACCGACGTTGTCAATTATATCGAATCGACATCCATTGAGCACCAGAAGGCCCTGCGCAAGCTGACCGACGAGCGCGATAAGCTTGCCGCTGAAAATGCGCGCCTTCAGGTCGAACTGGCAGGTCTGCAGAAGCGTCTGGAGCAGGCACAGGCGGACAACGACGCGCTTTCCGGGCAGGTGAACGCGCTCGCGCAGGAAGGCTCTGATCTGGCTGAGCAGCTGAAAAAATCCGAAGAGGCCCGGCAGGAGCTTCTGATACGCCCCGCCCCGCAGCCGGAGGAACCGGCAGAGCCTGCGCCGCAGCCGGAAGAGCCGGAAACAGAGGCCGCACCGGAAGAACCGGCGCAGGAGCCGTCGCTCACCGAAAAGGAGCTGACCGCCTACCGCCGCGCCGAGCAGACCGAGCGCAATGCCGCCGTGCGCGCCCGGCGCATCTACGCGCAGCTGTCCAACCTCTGCGAGGATGCGCGCACCCGCTACATGGATTCCGGCGAGGAGATCGCCGCGCTGGCCGCCGACCTGTCTACCGGCCTTTCCCGCCTGCAGGACGCGTTCGCCGAGGTACAGGTGATCTTCGACGACGCCCAGAACGCCTTCGACGATATGCAGCTGCCGGAAACGGCCGCGGAGGAAACAGCAGAATAACGGCTCCCCTGACTGAGGGGTTGCAGCAGGCAGGGGCGAAAAGCATAGACCGATGCACCCCCGTGTGCACCACCAAATTTCATTGTAGGGGCCGATGCCTACATCGGCCCGCGCAGATTGCACCGGTTTTACGGAAATTCTCGGCGAATTCGTTATATTTTTTGGGCCGACAGAGTCGTCGGCCCCTACAACGTCCCCCGCTCTCTCCTGTAGGGGCGGACGACTCTGTCCGCCCGCAGAATGTACCGGTTTTACGGAAATCTGCGGCAAATTCGCAACTTCCCAGCGGGCCGATGTGGGCATCGGCCCCTACAGGACTGCCGCAAATCCGTACTGCCCTATAAATCCGCAAAGTCTTTATGCACCCTGACTCTTCCCTCCCACGGGAAGATTTTTTTCACCTGGAGGTATCTATGAAACTGGTATCCTGGAATGTCAACGGCCTGCGGGCGTGTCTCGGCAAGGGCTTTCTTGACTACTGTGCGCAGGAAAATGCCGATGTGATCTGCCTGCAGGAGACGAAGCTCCAGCCGGAGCAGGCCGTCTTCGAGCTGGACGGCTATCACCGCTATTTTTATTCCGCCGAGAAAAAGGGCTATTCCGGCACGGCGATTCTGACGAAACAGGCCCCGCTTTCCGTCCAATATGGGCTGGGCCTTGACGCGCACGACCACGAAGGTCGGCTCATCACGGCGGAGTACCCGGAATTCTATCTCGTCTGCTGCTATACGCCCAATTCGCAGGACGGCCTCAAGCGCCTTCCATACCGCATGGAGTGGGAAGACGCGCTGCGCGCGTATCTGCTGCGGCTGGACGCGGAAAAGCCGGTCGTTTACTGCGGCGATCTGAACGTCGCGCATGAGGAGATCGACATCAAAAACCCAAAGGCGAACCGGCAGAACGCGGGCTTTTCTGATGAGGAGCGCGCGAAAATGACCGAGCTTCTTTCCTCCGGCTTTGCCGATACGTTCCGCCGCCTGCACCCGAACCTGGCGGGTGTATACTCGTGGTGGAGCTACCGCTTCCACGCGAGGGAAAACAACGCAGGCTGGCGCATCGACTATTTTATCGTCTCCGAGCGCCTGCTGCCGCGTGTTTTGTCATCGGAGATCCGCACGGACGTGTTCGGCAGCGACCACTGCCCGGTCGTGCTGGAGCTTACCGTATGACGCCGGAGGAATTTACCGCCCGCTATATGCCGCAGTTCAGCGAACAGCAGAAGGCCGCCGTCCGCGAGACGGAGGGGCCGGTCCTGCTGCTGGCCGTGCCCGGAAGCGGGAAAACGACGGTGCTGGTGACGCGGCTGGGGTATATGACGCTGTGCCGCGGCATCGACCCGGCGCATATTCTGGCCGTGACCTACACCGTCGCCGCCACGCGGGAGCTTCGCGCGCGCTTTACCGCGCGCTTCCCGGAGCTTGCCGGGCAGACGCCGGAGTTCCGCACGATCAACGGCCTGTCTTCCAAGATCATCGAGGCCTGCGGACGGCAGCGCGGCCCGGCGTTTGCGCTGCAGGAAAACGCCGGCGAGCTTGCCGCGCTGGTCGGTCGCATCTATCAGGCGCTGAACGGGGACTATCCAACCGACAGCACCATCCGCGAGGTGCGCACGGCGATCACCTATTGTAAAAATATGATGCTGTCGGCGGACGAGATCGCTGCGCAGGACTTCGGCCTGCCGCGCTTTTCTGAGCTTTACACGCACTACTGCGCTGCGCTGCGCGAGGCGCGGCAGATGGATTACGACGACCAGATGGCCTACGCGCTGGCGATCCTCAGAAAGCAGCCTGAAATTCTGGCGGAGTTTCAGGCGCGCTACCCCTATCTCTGCGTCGACGAATCGCAGGACACGTCCCGCGTGCAGCACGCGATCATTGAGCTGCTGGCAAAGAAAACCGGGAACCTCTTCATGGTCGGCGACGAGGATCAGAGCATCTATGGCTTCCGCGCGGCCTATCCGGAGGCGCTGCTGCGCTTTTCTTCGGTCTGGCCGGGCGCAAAGACGCTGCTGCTGGAGGACAATTACCGCTCCACGCCGGAAATTCTGCGGCTGGCGGGCGCATTCATCGAGGGAAACCGGGATCGTTACCCCAAAACCATCCGCGCGACAAGGGCGAAGGGCTGCCGGGTGCGCCTTGCGCACGCAGCCTCCCGGCAGGCGCAGTACCGCTATCTGCTGGCGCTGGCAGGGGAGCGGCGCGCGCCGTTTGCCGTCCTGTACCGAAACAACGACAGCGCCCTTCCGCTCATCGACGCGCTGGAGCGCGCCGGGCTTCCGTACCGCTGCCGCAGCTTTGACGACACGTTCTTTACCCACCGCATCGTCAGCGACGTGCAGGACATCCTGCGCTTCGCCGCAGCGCCGGACGACGCGGAGCGCTTTCTGCGCATTTACTATAAATTCGGCGCGCTGATCTCCAAGGAGGCAGCGCAGGCCGCCTGCGTGCAGAGCGCGCGCACGCACGCGCCCATTCTGGACTGCCTGCTTGCGCAGGCCAGGCTTTCGGACGAGGGCCGCGAACGCGTCCGGCGCGTAAAGGCGGGCCTTGAGCAGCTGCAAACGCTGCCCGGAGAAGTGCTGATGCGCACGATCTGGGGCACGCTGGGCTATGGCGGCTTTGTGACCGAACGGCGGCTCGATCCCGGAAAATATTTCATCCTGCAGATGCTTGCCGCGCGCGAGCCGTCGGCGGAGGCGTTTCTTGCCCGTCTGGACACACTGCGGCAGACCATCCGCACGCATGAGGACGCACCGGACGCGCTGCTGACGCTTTCAACGATCCATTCGAGCAAGGGGCTGGAATACGAGCGGGTGTATCTGCTGGACGTCCACGACGGCGTGCTTCCGTCCCGGCCGGACGCGGCAGACGGAACGGAGGATGAGCGCCGGGTATATGAGGAGGACCGCAGACTCTTTTACGTGGCAATGACGCGTGCGAAGGATGAGCTGACGCTGTTTGAATACCCGGATGCGCCGTCTGCGTTCATCCGTGAGGCGCGGGGATATCTGCCCGTTCCGGTGTGCGCGAAGGACGATTTTGCCGCCATCGTGCCGGAAAACGCCTGCGGCCTGCGCTACCGCCACGAAACGCGCGGCGAGGGGAGCATTCTGGCGCAGTGCGAGGACGAGCTGCTCGTTGCCTTTCCGGACGGCGACAGCCTTATGCAGGCGGGCCGGATGCTGCTCGAACGGAGCCGCGCGGAGGTCTTCCAGCTGCCGGACGCACCTGCAGCAGCGCAGCTGCCGGACGCGCAGGCATTCATGCCGGGAAGCGTCATCCGGCATAAAAAATACGGCATGGGCCGCATCGTATCCATAGACGGCCCGTTTGCCGATATCCGCTTCGAAGGCGAAACAGCAGCGCGCCGCTTCCATCTGGCGCAGTCGCTGCGCAGCGGCTTCCTGTTTTCTGCGGATTGAAACATCTTCCGTTGCCGCGCGGAGCTTCCTAGAAAAAACGGGCGCGCCAGTTGGCGCGCCCGTAGTGGTATTGGGGAATTACAGCTTGGAATAGGCGACAGCAATCTTGCTTGCTGCGTGCGCATTGTTGTAGGCCAGCTCCAGATTGGCGGCGAAGGACTTGCCCTCGGTCATGTCCTTGATGTGCGCCAGCAGGTACGGCGTGATGGCCTTGCCGTGGATGTGCTCGGCGTTTGCCTGTGCAACAGCCTTGTCGATGATGCCGTTCATGTAGTTCGGATCCATCGCGTACTGCTCCGGGATCGGGTTGCCGACGACGGCGCCGCCCTTGAGGCCGATGTCCCACTTGGCCTTCATGATCTTTGCGACCGTTTCCTCATCCTTGCAGTTGTAGTCGAGCTTGAAGCCGGAGGTGCGGCAATAGAACGCGGGCAGCTCGTCCGTGCGCAGACCCAGAACGGGAACGCCCTGCGTCTCGAGATATTCCAGCGTCAGGCCGAGGTCGAGAATGCTCTTTGCACCCGCGCAGACGACACAGACGGGCGTGTTGGACAGCTCCTGCAAATCAGCGGAGATATCCATGGTCTTTTCCGCGCCGCGATGCACACCGCCAATACCGCCGGTGGCGAAGAAACGGATGCCTGCCATGGAGGCGATGATCATGGTGGTCGCAACAGTGGTCGCGCCGGTCATGCCGGTTGCCAGATACACAGCCACATCGCGGCGGCTGACCTTGCCGACGCCCTCAGCCTTGCACATAACGAGCAGCTCTTCAGCGTTCAGACCGACCTTCAGCTTGCCGCCCATGATCGCGGTCGTTGCGGGAACAGCGCCCTCTGCGCGGACGATCTCTTCGACCTTGTGCGCGAACTCCACGTTCTGCGGATAGGGCATACCGTGGCTCAGAATGGTGGATTCCAGTGCGACGACGGGCTTGCCCGCGTCGATGGCCTCCTGAATTTCAGGGGTAACAGACAGATAATCCTTCAGATTCATATGAATAACTCCTTTCAGATGGGTGTACAGGTTCAAATGCGGTGCGCCAGCAGGATTTCTTCGAGCAGCGCAGTGCTCATATTCGGATTGATGGTCCGCTCGTGCGACACAGCCGCAATCCCGGCGGCCATGGCATAGTCCAACGTCTTTTTGACGTCAAAGCCATGGAGCGTAGCATACAGCATAGCGGCAGCAAAGGAATCGCCCGCGCCGGAGGCATTGACCATTTTTGCCGGTCTTAATTTGCGGCGCAGGACCGTGCCGGTGTCGTCCATGTACAAACAACCCTCCGCGCCGAGGCTGACGAACAGCCGCCGGAGGCCCTTGTTCAGAACGGCCTCGCCCGCGCGTTCCAGATCGCTGTCGGACTGAATTTCCATTCCGGCCAGAATTCCAAGCTCCATGCGGTTGGGCTTGGCGGTGTGGAAGCGGCCGATGAACGGTGCAACGACACGCGCATACGCGCACGAAACAGGGTCAACGCAGATGATCTGCCCCGGCGTGCACAGGTCCAGCAGCTGCAGCAGCGTTTTTTCACCCATGCAGGGGTCGCAGGTGACAACATCCGCGCCCTGGATCAGCGCTTTTTTCGACGGCAGGTAATCCTCCGGCATATCCTGCTGGACAATGCGCATATCGGACATACCGACCAGCATATCGCCATCCGCGTCCAGAATGGACAAATACATGGAGGAGCTTGCGCCCCTTGCCTCATACAGATGGGACGCGTCGACCCCGGCGTCTTCACAGGAGCGGCGGATGAACGCGCCGAAGGTATCATCACCCACGCAGCTCAAAAGCTTGACATCCGCGCCCAGCCGGGCGAGGTTTTCACACACGTTGCGCGTCACGCCTCCGGCGGACAGGCTGATGTGGCCGGGATTGGAATCACGCAGATGGATGGGCGCAAGGGACGCGCCGTTGAGGTCTGCATTCGCAGCGCCGACGCCGACAATATACGGCTGTTTGTCCATGAAAAACGCCTCCTCTTTTCTGGTGAAACAGTATCATAGCGAATCGACCCGAAAAAGTCAAGAGAAAAAATATGTACGTTTTGTAAACCCTTTCGAGCATAGAAAAACCGGGCGCGCCGGAATGGCGCGCCCGGAAACGTGATCTCAGCGGGTGAGGAAGAACATGAGGGCGAAGAGGATCGTGATGACCCAGGTGCCAGCATTGATCTCCTTGATCTTGCCGGTGAAGATCTTGATGAAGACATAGGAGATGAGGCCGAAGGCGATACCGTAGGAGATGTTGTAGGTCAGCGGCATGAACGCGACGGTCATGAAGCCGGGAACGGCTGCAGCGGGATCGTCCCAGTCGATGGTGCGGACGTTGGACATCATCAGAACGCCGACGTAGATCAAAGCCGCGGCACAGGCGTAGGTCGGGATGAGCTGCGCGACAGGCGCGAGGAACATCGCGATGAAGAACAGGGCAGCGGTCGCCATGGAGGAAAGACCGGTGCGGCCGCCTTCTGCAACGCCGGCAGAGGACTCGACGAACGTGGTGACGGTGGAGGTACCGCAGACAGCGCCGCAGCAGGTGGCGACGGCGTCAGCCAGCATGGCCTTGTCCATGTTGGGAACGTTGCCTTCTTTGGTCAGCATGTTGCCGGCTGCGCAGGCGCCGTACAGCGTGCCAAGGGTATCGAACATATCGACCATGCAGAATGCAAGCATGGTGGTGAGGAACATAACGATGAAGTTGCTCATGCCGTGCTCGGCAATGTACGGGCTGAAGTTGAAGCCTTCGGTGAAGACCTTGCCGAACGCCTGTGCGCCGAACTCCTTGAATGCACTGAAGAAATCGGAGGTCAGGTTGGGAGCGACAGCGGTCGCATAGAAATCAGGAATCGTGATGAGGCCGATGACGTAGTAGAGAACTGCGCCGCCGAGCATACCCCACAGAACAGCGCCCTTGACCTTCTTCTTGGACATTGCGCCGATGGCGAAGACCGCGATGATGGTCAGGATCATCGGGAAGATGTTGGCCCATGTCGCGGAGCCGGAGAAGACGTTGAAGGAAGAGAGATTGACGAGCGTTGCGCCGTCGTCCACGACGATACCGGCGTTCTGCAGGCCGATGAACGCGATGAACAGGCCGATACCGGCGGAGATCGCGGTCTTGACAGCAGCCGGGATGGCGTCGAAGATCATCTTGCGGAGGCCGGTGACGGTCAGCAGGACGAAGACAATGCCGTCAACCAGAACGAGAACCAGCGCGTTTGCGTAGCTCAGGCCGAAGGTGAAGCAGACGGTGTAGACGAAGAATGCGTTCAGGCCCATGCCGGACGCCTGCGCCAGCGGCAGGTTGGACAGCAGACCGATGAGAACGGTGCCGATGACGGCGGAGATGGCGGTCGCGATGTAGATCGCGCCGTAGCTGACAGTGCCGAGGCTGGAGAACATACCGGCGTTGACCATCAGAATGTAGGCCATTGCCATGAAGGTCGTCACACCGGCCATGATCTCGGTGCGCACGGTCGAGCCGTGCTCCTTTACCTTAAAGAAATTGCTCATGTAGGGAAACCATCCTTTCTTTTCTCGCGGGCAGACAAATTTTTTCAGTCCACCTAACTTTCTGACAGCTTAATTATAGAGGAACGCACATATAAATACAACCGGCGACACCGACAAAAAAGTTCACGGAAAATTCACACTACTGCACAAAAAATGTGTCGTTTTCGCCAATGGCGAAAAAAACAGGACGGAAGAAGGAATTGACAAGCTGGCGTTTGGCCGGTATAATATTTTTTTGGGAACGACCCGACGCATGAAGGATATGAAGGAGAAGATTCTGCATGAAATATAGAATGAACATTGCCGGTCTTGACCGGGATCTGCCGCTGTGCAAGGTATCCGACGATCTGTATATCGGCGCGTTCGTCATGTTCGGCGACGCGGAGATCACCGTCGCCTGCGCGCGCGAGCTGCTGGCCAGAGCGCCGAAGGACTATGATTATCTGCTCACGGCTGAGGCCAAGAGCATCCCCCTCATCCACGAGATGGCCCGCCAGTCCGGCGCGAAGGAATATTTCGTCGCCCGCAAGGGCCTAAAGGTCTATATGCCCCGCCCGCTGCACGTGACGGTCCGCTCCATCACGACCCAGCACGATCAGGACCTGTACCTGTCCGGCGAAGAGGCCGATAAGATCCGCGGCAAGCGCGTGCTGATCGTCGACGACGTGATCTCTACCGGCGAATCGCTTCGTGCGATGGAGGAGCTGGTCGAAAAGGCAGGCGGCACGGTCGCGGGCCGCATGGCCGTCCTCGCCGAGGGCGACGCGCAGGCGCGCAAGGACATCATCTACCTCAACAAGCTCCCCGTCTTCAACGCCGACGGCACAGTCAAGGAATAAGTACATATCATATCGCAAAACCCTCTGCCGCTTAAATGCTGCGCAGAGGGTTTCGTCTGTTTTCAAAGGCTCTGCTGAAAGGGGAGGCCAAACCGTGCGGGGGCCTACTCAGCCTCTTCCGCCAGATCGATGCCGTTGAGCTCGACGCCCTCGTCGGCCTTGATGAGGATGTACCGGACGCCGCCGAGCGTGCGCGTCTCGATGAGATCGGGCCGCTCGGGGTTGACGGTGATGGACACATCCGGCGTCTTGACAACGCACTTTTTCACGTCGATCAGGTTCCGGGGGTTGAGCACCGCGCCGCCGCCGAAGGATTCGTCGAACTGCGCGCCGAACTGCATCCGCTTGTCCTCCGACACGCCGCAGCTCTCCAGCACGTCCTTCAGCTCGTCGCCGCTGACGACCAGCGGATCGTCGCTTTTTGCCTCCTGCCACGCGTCGATGCGGTCCTTGATCTCCTGCCGCACCTGCTGGACGACGGCAAGCGAGCATTCGTCGTCCAGCGCATTGCGCAGCACGCCGCTGAAGGTGTCGCGCTGCTCGTCTGCGGGCATCGGCGGCTGGACATGGAACAGCGCGTCGATGAGCGGCTGATTGTCCGCGCCGGAGGAATGCGTGTAGAACAGGCAGTTATACAGATTTGTCCGCCGTCCGTCAAAGGCGGGGAAGAGGAAGCCGGCCTCCGGCATACCGGCGGCCCAGCCTGCCGAGCGGTTGTGGAAGGTCTTTTCCTCGGCAATGTAGCTCAGAAGCTCCCTGCCCGGCTTGACGGGGCAAACGGCGCAGACAAAATAGGAGAAGACCTCGCTGCCGTCGTCGAGCTTCGCGCCGTCTTTCGCCTTGAACGGCACGTCGTAGCGCTCATGCGCCAGCAGGATCAGGAAGTTTTCTTCAAAGCTGACCGCGCCGATGATGGTCTGGAACAGCTTCTGCCGCGCCTCCTCGTCGTCCAGCGCCGTCTCGCGCAGGCGCATGAGCAGCCGGTGCTCGTCAGAATCGGCGACCTGCTTTGTGGTGAACGAGAGGTCGAGCAGGTTCTTATCCGGCGTGCCGGACAGTGCGCGGCGGAAGATCGCCAGATATTTTTCCCTGTCCTCCTCCGTCATCAGGCCGAACGGCTCCCGGAACGTGGACAGAACCTCGCCGCTGGACGCGACATAGCAGCCGTAAACAGCGGTCAGATTGGTGCGGTCAGGCTTCATGCGGCGCCGCAGCTCGCCGATCTCTTTGTTTGTCATGGGAAAAACTCCTTGTGCTGAAAGTCTATTTATTATATCATAGATGAAAGCTGATTTCCAGCCGGAACTCTTTTGCACAGAATTCGTCCAACCCATCAGAAGGGAGAGACTACCATGATTTTTTATTTAAAAGAGGAATTTCTGTCGTTTGACCACTTTGATATCTGGGACGAAAACGAGAACCTTGTCTACAGCGCGAACCGCGAGTTTTTCAATTTCGGCAAAAAGCTGATCGTGCAGGACGCCTCCGGGCGGCAGGCCGCCGCCGTGCAGCACGTGCCGTTTTCGCTGCCGTGTACCTATGCGCTGACCATCGGCGGGCGGGAATACGACCTGACGCGGAATTTTGCGTTCTTTTCCCGCAGCTATTCTCTGGACGAGCTGGGCTGGGAGATTGAGGGCGACTTTATGAGTCTGGACTACGAGATCACGCAAAACGGCCGCCGCGTCGCGGCCATTTCCCGCGCCTTCCTGACCCTCGGCGACCGTTACGCACTGGAGGTATTCGACCCGCAGGACGCGCTGATCGCCCTGTGCACCGTCCTTGCCATCGACTGCTGCGACGAGGAGCACAGCCGGTAACGGACGCGTGCGCATCCGCTGAAAGGCAGCTCCCCGTATCATGCAGGCCATGATACGAGGAGCTTTTTCCGCGCTGCGCGCGAACGCCTTATTGTTTGCGCACCGGGCAGCAGGCTTCGGTGACGAATTCTTCAGGGTTCTGTGTTTCGTGCGGGCTGACGTGGTAGATGTTGAACATCGGGCCGTCGCATTCATAGCCGTTATCCGCGATCCATGCGGCGATGGCCGCGTAGACCTCGCCAATCCTTTCATACGGGCCGCGGAACGTGCAGCTTGCGACGGTAACAGCGGGAAGCGTTCTGAATTTCACGTGCGCTGTATCGGGATAGCTGCCCTTGACGGTCTTCCACGCTTCGATCTCCACGTCGCGCTCCTTGTATTCCCCGTCAAGGAACGTCACGGCGCAATAGCACGGCTCGTCCGGGACGAGGCGCATCCCGTCCGTCTCCTCGCAGAGCGTCTTCCAGACGCTTCCTTCCTCCGAATAGCGCGGGATAATCGTATGGACGCAGGCCGCATAGCGTTCGGGGATGGTCTTGATGGTCACATTGTACTGCATGATGTCTTCCTTTCCCAGCCGGTTTCGGGCTGATTCCAGAAGCAGCAGCTGCCGCGCTGTTTTTGCCGCGTCGGCTTCCAGCTCGCGCCGTCTTGCTTCAAAGTACGGTGCGAGCTTTTCCGCGTCATGGCCGATCTCGGTCATGCGGCACACGTCGGCGAGGGAAAAGCCCATGTCCCGCAGGGCCGTGATCCAGCCGATCTGCGGCAGCTGATCCTCGCGGTAATAGCGGTAATCCGATTCCGGATCGATATACGCCGGGTGCAGCAGGCCGATCTCGTCGTAGTAGCGCAGCATACGGATACTGACTCTGGACAGTTTTGAAAATAATCCGATTTTCAGCATTACGGTACTCCATGCTGATTTTTTTGAGCTCAATGACAGCATACAGCCTGACACAGTGTCAGAGTCAAGTGCTTTTTATTTCTTTTTTTCGCCCTGTCCGACCAGACGGAGAACGGCCATTACGGCGCCGAACAGGATGCCTGCGATCGCCCAGATGAACCAACTGTATTTTGCCTGCGCGTTGCCATACGGACCGAAGGTGTAGAACGTGAAAATAGCAGTCACGATCAGCCAATAGCAGACACTGACCGTCCCGATCAGGCGGCTTTTGGACTTTCTCTGGCGGGTGTAGTCGCCCTCTTCCAGCAGCTTTTCCATCGCGGCAGTCTGCGTCCCGGCATAGACGAACGCGAGGCAGGCCAGCGCGACAAAGCCCAGAAGCAGGCACACCGCGCCGATGTACATGAGATCCGAGCTGGAAAGGCACATCGCCAGAAACAGCGGCAGGACGGACATGATGCACAGGATCGTGCCGATCATGTTCAGACGGTTCGCCGTGGGCTGGAAGTCCTGCTGCCGCTGCCTGACCATGCCGCTCACGCCGTATTCCGTTTCAAACGGCTCGGTTTCCAGAAACGAGAATGCCTTTGCCTTTACGCCGCACGTCAGGAAAATTCCGACTGCGGCGGCGACCAGAACGATCAGTACGCTGAGGCCAATACCAGCCGCTGCATTTTCCGTGATGTGGGCGGTATATTCGCTCAGTCCGCCGAGCAGGATCAGCGCAATGGGTGAGACCACGCACAAAAACGTGGCCAGCGCCAGCCTCGGCGCGGCAGCGCGGCGCAGTTCCAGATAACGCGAGGCCTCCTCCATGCTCACGCGGCGGCGCTGCGGCTGCTCGGGAAGGCTGGGCGCAGGCTCCTGCTCCTCCAGTTCATCCTTTAATAAGTAATCTGTGCTGACACCGAAGATGCGGCTCAGCTGGACGATCTTATCAAGGTCGGGGACGGACTGCGCGCCCTCCCATTTGGATACGGACTGCCGCGAAACATTCAGTTGCTGCGCAAGCTCCTCCTGCGACCAGCCCGCCTTTTTCCGCAGGGCGATCAATTTGTCTGCAAAGATCATGGTTTTCTTCCTCCTGTGATTTGGGATCGATGCCGCTATTCTACGAGATCATGCAGTTGCACGCCAGCAAGTTTGCCGGAAAATCTGTCAACTGCCGGTTGCAGCTGCGGAATTTCAGGATTTCTTTATACTTCGTTTACAAACTGTTCACCACAAACCGGCCAAAATCCGGTATCCTTGGAGCATAAGGAAGCTGCTTCACGGAAAGTTCCGCGGAGAGACAACAGCAGCCTTTTAAATAGACATTCATCCATTTCTCCTCTCTTTTCTCTTTTTCTCTCAAGGAAAGCCGCCGGCAGCCATGCCGGCGGCTTTTCGTCGGTCTGTACAGGCGCCTCTGGGCAAATCCGTACTGCCTGGCCAGCCGAAAAAATGCGCCCGGCGGCTCCGTCAGGCGCATTTTTGATTATATGGTTTCCAGCTTGATCGTTCCGTCCTCGCAGGTCGCTTTGATAGAGCGGAAGGGGTCGACATAGCTTTTGATGATACGCTCGGCGATGGGGTCTTCGAGGTCGGTCTGGATGGCGCGGCGGAGGTTGCGCGCGCCGTAGGCCACGGAGTAGGACTTTTTGACGAGATAATCCTTGACGCTCTCGTCCCACGTGAATGCAATGCCGCGGCCCTCCAGCGACTGCTGCAGCTCCGCGAGCATGATGTCCGCGATGCCGCGGAAATTGTCCTCGCTCAGCTGGTTGAAGCAGACGATCTCGTCGACACGGTTGATGAATTCAGGGCGCAGGAACTCGCCCAGCGCCTTCATGGCCTTCTCCTTCGACTGCTCGGTCAGACTGCGGCCAAAGCCGACGCTGCCGCCCTTCTGGTTGGAGCCTGCGTTGGAGGTCATGATGATGATCGTGTTCTCAAAGTTGACGACCCGGCCCTGCGCGTCGGTGATGCGGCCATCATCGAGAATTTGCAGCAGGATATTCAGCACGTCCGGATGGGCCTTTTCCAGCTCGTCAAACAGGATGACGGAATACGGGCGGCGGCGGATCTTTTCGGTCAGCTGACCGGCCTCGTCATAGCCGACATAGCCGGGGGGCGAGCCGATGATCTTCGAAACGCTGTGCTTTTCCATGTATTCGGACATATCGAGCCGGATGAGCGATTCGACCGATTCAAACATCTCGCTGGCAAGGCGCTTGACCAGCTCCGTCTTGCCAACGCCGGTCGAGCCGACGAAGATAAACGAAACCGGGTGCTTTTTGACCTGAATGCCGACGCGGGAGCGGCGGATGGCGGACACGACGGAGGCAATGGCCTCGTCCTGCCCGACGATGTGCTTTTTCAGCTCCGCGTCGAGGTTCAGAAGCTGCTCGTATTCCTGCGCGCGGATCTTGCTGGCAGGGATCTTCGTCCAGAGCTCAATGATGCGGGCCAGATTGTCGATGGTCAGCGTGGGCTTCGGCAGTTTTTCCAGCTCCGCGATCTCGGAGTCGAGCTGGAGGTTGCGGCTGCGGAGCTCCGCCATGCGCGCATAATCGTCCTGCGTCTTTTCGGCGTTCTCCGTGAGCATGGAAAGCTCCAGATCATAATCGGCGTGCTCCTTTTTGAGCGCTTCGAGCCGGCCGATGTTTTTATTCTTGAGGTTCACGTCCGAGCACGCCTCGTCGATGAGGTCGATGGCCTTATCCGGCAGGAAACGGTCAGTGATATAGCGCTCGGAGAGCAGGACGGCCTGCCGCGCGATCTCCGGGGAGATCACAACGCCGTGGAACGTCTCATAATAGTGGCTGATGCCGCGGATGATGGCAATGGATTGTTCAATGGTTGGCTCGGCGACGGTGACGGGCTGGAAGCGGCGCTCAAGCGCGGCGTCCTTTTCGATGTGTTTGCGGTACTCGTTGAAGGTCGTCGCGCCGATGACCTGGATCTCGCCGCGCGAAAGCGCGGGCTTGAGGATATTGGCGGCGTTCATGGAACCCTCCGCGTCGCCCGCGCCGACGAGATTATGCACCTCGTCAATGACCAGAATGATGTTGCCGAGCTTCTTGACCTCCTCAATGAGGCCCTTCATGCGGCTTTCAAACTGGCCCCGGAACTGCGTGCCCGCGACGAGGGCCGTGAGGTCCATGAGATAGACCTCCTTGTTCTGAAGCTTATACGGGACGTCCTTGTCGGCGATCTTCTGTGCAAGGCCCTCGGCGATGGCAGTCTTGCCGACGCCCGGCTCACCGATGAGGCAGGGGTTATTCTTCTGGCGGCGGTTGAGGATCTGAATGACGCGCTCCGTCTCCTCCTCGCGGCCGATGATGCGGTCAAGCTTGCCGTCACGCGCTTTCTGCGTCAGATTCTGGCAGTAGGTGTCAAGGAATTTATGCTTCTTGTTCTTGGGGTTCGGCTTGTCGCCGGAGCGCTGGCGGCTCTCGGTTTTTTCCGGCTCCGGGACGGCAGGCGTGTTGTCCTGCCCCTGACCGGCGGCGCCGAAGAGCTTGTTGAGGAAGGGGAACGTGGCGGTCTGGCTGTCAGCCTCGTCGTCCTCGCTGCCGTCCTCCGCGTCATGGCCCTGACTGAGCAGGCTCTCAAGGCCGTTCATGGCCTCGGTCATTTCGCCGTTGAGATTTTCGAGGTCGTCCTCTGAAAGCCCCATGCGTTCGATCATATCGTCGACGGGCTTGATGCCCATCTCCTTTGCGCATTTGAGGCAGAGGCCCTCGTTGACGGTCTTTCCGCCGTCGATTTTCGTTATAAAAACGACTGCAAGATTCTTTTTGCATCTTGAGCACAGGGTCGGTTTCATAAAAGGCTTCTCCTTATCGTGTTTCCTTCTGCAAAGTATATCACAGGCAGGCCGTCGTATCTTTGCAGAATTGTAAACGTTTTTTGGAAAATTATTTACGGGACATACAGCGTCCCATGGCCGTTGGCCAGGAGAATGGCAGAGCCGTCCTCGCGCATGACGGCGCTGGACGCGCCGGTCGTGTTGTCGGAAACGTCGTATTCCGTGAGATTCTGATCGTAAATGGAAAGCGCACCGCTCGTCAGGAGGGCGAGATACTTGCCCGAAGCGGAAATGTCCAGAATCTGCTCGCTGATTGGAAGCGTGCCGAGCACTGTCCCGTCATACCCGACGGTCAGGGCGGTATAGCCGTTTCCGGCCTTATAGAGATTCATGACGAGCGTGACGAAGCCGTTTCCGTCCAGCGTGTAGTCCTTGAGATAGGCGTCCTCAAAGGCGTAGCTGCCGAGGCACTGGCCGTCCAGCTCATAGAAATACAGCGCGTCTTCACACAGGACGCAGAGCGTGTTTCCGGGCAGGAAATGCAGATCGTAGATCAGGGCATTTCCGATGGGGATGGTGCGGAGAATTTCCTCCGAATCCGTCCGGAAGAGGACGACGGAGGACTGGAACATCCCGTCCTCCTGCCCGAGGGCGGCAGCGGCGGCGTATTTTGCGCCGGAGGAGACGGTGCAGCGCATGAAATACTGGCTCGACGAGAGCCAGCGGTAGATCAGCGCCTGCTGGCTGTTGTAGACATAGAGCACGGCGCGATAGCCTGACTCACTGGATAAATAGCAGATGCTGCCGTCTGACGCAATATCCGCGTCCAGAATCGGCTTCTGGGATGAAACGTGCAGGACGGAGCCGCGTTTCTGGCTGGCGGCCTCCAGTGTATTGCCGCCGGTGTCGTAGGCCAGCGCGAGGTCACCGCCGGTCTTTAAAACTGGCGCGGACATGGACGCCTGAATGGAGGCTGTCTCCACGCCGTCCTTATCGTAAAGACTCAGGCCCGTCGCGGAGGCGACGGACAGCCCGCCGGACAGCCCGGCATAGCGGTTGGAGTTGCTTTCGTCGTAGACGAATCGGCCCGTTTTGCTGTCCTCGGAGACGTTCAGATAGCGCACGTAGCGCTGCAGCGCGTCCAGATTCAGCCGGTCGCGGAACACATAGGCCGCCACGCCGCCCGTGACAAACACGAGCAGGACCGCAAACACGGCGATCCGCTTTCCTAGGCCCGGATGCTTCTGCGGATGCAGCTGCGAGATATTATCCGACATGAAAAACCGCCTTTCCGTCATCATACCAGAGCTGCGTCATGTAAAGCCCGCCGGGCGGGACGGTC
>ERZ825137.2843-NODE-2843-length-19373-cov-3.160886_pt1 | contig 19373 bp, 27 predicted proteins | sample MGYA00519873_ERZ825137 | MGnify/ENA primary metagenome ERZ825137 (study PRJEB31778, sample SAMEA3449190) | human gut metagenome | biome: human gut; feature: human-associated habitat; material: faeces | place: United Kingdom | collected 2010/2012 ...
GCTGGATGCATGTGGGGTGGAGGATTTTTGCTCCGAAATAGGCCAGTTCGGCTGCCTCGCAGAAACTCATCGTGCGAATGGGGTAGGTGTGGTCGACAAAACGCGGGTCGTTATTATGCATGCCGTCGATGTCGGTCCAAATCTGCACCTGTCCTGCGTCGATGGCAGCGCCCATCAGGGCTGCACTGTAATCGCTGCCGCCGCGTCCGAGGTTGTCGATCTCGCCGCGATAATTCGTGCAGATAAATCCCTGTGTGACGTAAAATTTTTTCTTGTCGGCCGTCAATGCGGACAGTCGTTCGTGCAATAGCTTGGCGTTCACTTTCGTGTCCGCATCCGTAATCATGAAATCCGGAGCGTTCAGGCAGACGGCATCGCTGCCGCTTTCAACCAGATATTGCGTGAAGATCGCCGAAGTCAGCAATTCCCCCTGTGCGATAATGGTACGTTCCGAAGTGTAAGGCTGGAAATCGGTTGCTGCAGCCAAGATTGTCGTCCATGCCGCTTCCATGCGGTCGAACGCTTTTTGCCGGGTGGCGGTCAGCAGACCGTCGATGCAGGTCGAGTATTTGTCCCGCAGCATATCGAGTACTTTTCCGATGGCGGCCGAGTCACCGTCGGCTGCCAGTTTGGAGATCTGTACCAATGCGTCCGTTGTGCCCGACATGGCAGAAAGTACGGTGACGGTCGCCTGTTCGCGGCGTACGATTTCGGCTACCCGCTTCATGTTCTGGGCCGAGCCTACGGATGTTCCCCCGAATTTAAGAACTTTGATCATACTTATTGTTTCGCTTGAATACACATTTGAGTGCGATGAATGCCGACCGGATTTGCCCCCTGATGGAGCCCGCAAATACAGGCTGCAAATTTCATCAGACTATTTAAAATCAAACATTAAATTTGAATTTTGGGCAAAAGTATATTAAAATGTTTGTTTTTCTGGCTGGTTTTTATTTTTTTTGCAACAATTTCAAACCGGGTGCAATTTTATACACTTCCCGGCGATGTTTAACAATGTTGTGCGCAGCGGGTGCAAACATAATGCAATCCGTTAAAATCGAACCGTTATGCTGACAATTCCCAACGCAGTAGAAGAGGTAATCAAGAAAAAGCCGTTTCTCGAAGGCGCTTTGGTCGAAGGACTGATCAACCTTTCGGCGCTCGCCCGCCAACTTAAACCCGAGATCGAAAAACAGGTGGGTAAGGCGGTCAATGACAGCGCCGTGATCATGGCGCTGAACCGGTTGGTGCCCCGTCTCGAGCTGATGTCCGCGATGAAATTCAAGAAGGTGGTCGAGAATATCGGCGACATCATCGTGCGTTCTAACCTGGCCGATTTTGCCTTTACGAACTCTGCGACGCTGTACGAAAAGCAGGCGATCCTGCTCGACCGCGTGCGCAACATGAAAGACGTGTTCTGCACCTTCTCGCAGGGAATCTACGAGACGACGCTCGTTGTCAGCAGCAGTATCGTGCCGCTGGTCGATGAAATTTTCAGGGACGAACATAAAATTTCACAAACGCAACACCTCTCGTCAATCACGGTAAAACTTCCGGCCGAGAATGCGATTTGCCCCGGGGTTTACTATTACATCTTTAAAGAGTTGGCTTGGGATAATATCAATATCGCCGAAGTGATCAGCACGACCAACGAATTTACCGTCGTCATCAGCGACGACGATATCCACCGAGCCTTTACGATCCTGATGGAAGCCAAACGTACAGCCGGGCTTTAAGCGATGGCTCAATAACGCAGGTAGAGATCGATAATCACGCAGGTCGCGAAGCAAACGCTGGTGATCCCGTTCAGCAGGCCGAAAGTCGGACCGATACGGTCGAGATGGCGTGGAGTGACGATTGTATGCTGGAAAATGAGCAGAGCGACGAAGATCGCCGCCCCGATCCAATAGAAGGTCCCCGCACCGTAGTACGATCCGATCAGGGCGATCGCATAAACCGTAATGAGATGCAGTAAAATGCTGATACCGATGGCACCCCGAATGCCGAAGCGGGCCGGGATCGAGTGCAGCGCATGCTGCCGGTCGAATTCCGCATCCTGCAGCGCATAAATCACGTCGAAACCGCTGACCCATGTGATGACGAGTCCGGTCAGCAGGATCGGCAACACGGCGAATTGTCCCGTAACCGCAAGGTATGCCCCCACCGGAGCGATCCCCAGCGCAATGCCGAGTACGATGTGGCACCAGGTGGTGAAGCGTTTGGTCAGGCTGTATCCCAACAGCACGGTCAGTGCAAGGGGGGAGAGGCAGAATGCCAGGAAATTGATCCATGCGGCCGTGGCGGCGAACAGCAGGGCATTGACAATAATAAACCACAAGGCGTTCCGTGCTGAAATGCGCCCGGCAGGAATGTCCCGCTGGGCGGTACGCGGATTCATCGCATCGATGCTCCGATCGGCATAGCGGTTGAAACCCATCGCCGTATTGCGGGCAAAGACCATGGCTAACAGTACTTTTACCAGCAGCAGCCATTCGAACGGGGTGTCCGTGCTCCACAGAGCGTAAAAGTAAGCGATCAGTGCGAAAGGCATCGCGAAAACCGTGTGGCTGAATTTGACCAGGGAGGCGTACCGGGCGACTGTTTTCATCGGAAAGGCTGTTTTTAAAACACGCAAATTTACTTAACTTTGCCGCATCGAAAAAATATCTATGAAGAATATCCGCAATTTCTGCATCATCGCCCATATCGACCACGGTAAAAGCACGCTTGCCGACCGGTTGCTCGAAGCTACGAATACCCTTTCGCAGCGGGAGCTGCAGGCACAGGTGCTCGACAATATGGACCTCGAACGCGAAAAAGGGATCACCATCAAGAGTCACGCGATTCAGATGGAGTACCTCTACCAGGGCGAAAAATATGTGCTGAACCTGATCGACACCCCGGGGCACGTCGATTTTTCGTATGAAGTGTCGCGCGCCATTGCTTCATGCGAAGGGGCGTTGCTGATCGTCGATGCGACGCAGGGTATTCAGGCGCAGACCATCTCGAACCTCTATCTGGCTTTGGGTCATGATCTGGAGATTATTCCCGTGATCAACAAGATTGATATGGAAGCAGCCATGGTCGATGAAGTAAAGGATCAGATAGTCGATCTGCTCGGCTGTAAACCAGAAGAGATACTTGCGGCATCCGGGAAAACGGGTGTGGGTGTCGAAGAGATTTTGCAGGCCATCGTCGAACGTATCCCGGCTCCGACCGGCAAAGAAGACGAGCCTCTGCAGGCGCTGATTTTCGACTCCGTTTTCAATTCGTTCCGGGGCATTATCGCCTATTTCCGCATTTTCAACGGCTCTATCCGCAAGGGAGATAAAGTGAAATTCTTCAATACCGGCAGTGAATACGACGCAGACGAAATAGGTGTATTGAAACTGAAGATGAGCCCCCGCAATGAACTGAAAACAGGAGATGTGGGCTATATCATTTCGGGCATTAAAACGTCTTTCGACGTGAAAGTCGGCGATACGATCACCCATGTGGACAATCCCTGCAAAGAGGCGATCGCAGGTTTCGAGGATGTGAAGCCGATGCTTTTCGCCGGACTCTATCCTGTCGAGAGCGATCAGTACGAGGATTTGCGGGCTTCGCTCGAGAAACTGCAGCTCAACGACGCATCGCTGACCTATGAACCCGAATCGTCGCTGGCACTCGGGTTCGGCTTCCGGTGCGGTTTCCTCGGGCTGTTGCATATGGAGATTATCCAGGAGCGCCTTTACCGCGAGTTCGATATGGATGTCATCACGACGGTGCCGAACGTCTCTTATAAAGTCCACACGAGCAAAGGCGAAGTCATTGACGTGCATAACCCGTCGGGGCTCCCCGAACCTACGATGATCGACGTCATTGAGGAGCCTTACATTATGGCTCAGATCATTACACAGTCCGATTACCTGGGCACCGTCATGAAGCTGTGTATCGACAAACGGGGTACGCTGAAAAATCAGGTCTTCATTACACAGGATCGTGTAGAAGTCAATTTCGAGATGCCGCTGGCCGAAATCGTGTTCGACTTTTACGATAAACTCAAAAGTATCTCCCGGGGTTACGCGTCGTTCGATTACCACCAGACGGGCTACAAACCGAGCAAACTGGCAAAACTCGATATCCTGCTCAACGGTGAGCCTGTCGATGCTCTTTCGTCGCTGATCTATCACGAACATGCTTACGATTTCGGTCGCAAGATGTGCGAAAAACTCAAGGAATTGATCCCGCGACAGCAGTTCGATATCGCGATTCAGGCAGCTATCGGAGCTAAGATCATTGCCCGTGAAACGGTCAAAGCAGTACGTAAGGATGTGACGGCCAAATGTTACGGAGGCGATATCAGCCGTAAACGCAAGCTGCTCGAAAAACAGAAGAAAGGCAAGAAACGCATGCGCCAGGTAGGCAATGTGGAGGTTCCGCAGGAAGCATTCCTGGCGGTCTTAAAAATGGAGTAAATCTGTCGTATGAAAAATCTATTCAGGTACTTGTTGGTATCTATTTGCCTGTCTTCGTGTTGCAGTACTGCATTCGGCTGGGGAATGAAAGGCCATGATATTGTCGCCGCCATCGCCGCCAATAATCTGAAACCCGGAGTAGCGAAAAAAATGAATCGGATTCTGGACGGACATACCCTGATGTATTACTCGTCGTGGATGGATTTTATCCGGAAGGACGAACCTTACCAATACACGGCAACGTGGCATTATGCAAATATCGACGCGGGTGAAACGTATGAGTCGATGCCGAAAAATCCGACCGGCGATGTCCTGACGGCTTTGAATGAAATCATATCTAAATTGCGCTCGGGCACATTGTCCGACAGCATGCAGACCCTGTATGTTAAGTTCTTGATCCATCTGGTCGGCGACATCCACTGTCCGATGCACACCGGGCATTTAAGCGATCTGGGTGCCAATAAAATATCGGTTACCTGGTTTGGAAAACCGACCAACCTGCATGCGGTATGGGATGACATGCTGGTCGAATCGGCGAAAAAATGGAGCTATACCGAATGGGTGGACAATATCGACGTCTTGGATAGAAAGCGGAAGCAGCAGCTTGCAACAGGTACGCCGGCGGATTGGCTGACCGAAACGCATGCAGTCTGCGAAAAGATATACGAGGATACGCCGGAAGACAGCGAATTGTCCTACCAATACATGTTCGACAATTATCCTGTCGTTGAACAGCAGTTGCTCCGGGCCGGTCTGCGTTTGGCTGATATCTTGAATTCCATTTACAAATAAAACGCTGCATCCTTGCATTTTTCAGGGAAAAAACGGATATTTGCACCACTATGTAGGGAGTGATCTACATATTTGCGGAAATAGCTCAGTCGGTAGAGCATCAGCTTCCCAAGCTGAGGGTCGCGGGTTCGAATCCCGTTTTCCGCTCAAAGTTTTAAAGTATTGTTAATTAATTGAAAAGCCCCTTAATTCGGGGCTTTTCTTGTGTCTTGTAGTTTCGTTTTCGGGGCGTGTATTTGGAATTTTGACCAACTTTTCACAACTTTATCCATATAAGTAGTGAAAATGGAGTGAAAATATGGCGACTGTTTCCCTATACCTCGATACCCGGTACAAACGATCAGACGATTTATATCTCGTAAAAATTAAGGTCTCTTTACCTGGACATAGAAATATTCAAATCAATACGACGATCCGTATCTCGCCTAATTATTGGGATAAAAAGAAAGGGCGTGTGGTAAATCATCCCAATAGGCTTGGTTATAACAATACGATAAATTTTAAGGTAACCCAAGTCGATAAAGCCGTTTTGGATTTAGAACAAACCGGTGACCTGTATCGGTTATCTCCGTCCGAGATAAAGAGACGGATTGAGAATAGGTTAGGGCGTGTAACCTCTACCAACAATTCATTCTTGGATTTTTTCAAACGCTTTATTGATTCGAAGGAAAAGCCCGGCACAAAAGGATTGTATGAAGCTACTTTATTCAGGATTATGCGATTCTCCAACGGCCTGCCTTTGCGTTTTGAGGATATTACGTTTGTGTGGCTGTCAAACTTTCAGCGGTATATGTCTGATAACGGCCTTTCGATTAATTCCCAGAGTATAGAGCTCAGAAATATACGCGCTGTTTTTAATCAAGCCATAAATGAAGATGTGGCGGAACTTAACGCCTATCCTTTTCGGAAATTCAAGATCAAGACCGAGGCTACCCGAAAACGGTCTTTGACGATCGAACAATTACGGCGACTTCGTGATTTTGAATGCGAGGAATCACAACGTCAATACCGCGATATGTTCATGCTCATCTTCTATCTGGCCGGCATTAACACGGTGGACCTATTCAACCTGAAGAAAATTACAAACGGGTATATCGAATATAGACGGGCCAAAACGGGCCGGTTGTACGAGATTAAGGTAGAACCGGAAGCTATGGAGATCATCGAGCGGTACAAGGGAAAAACCTACCTACTGAATATTCTTGACAGATATAAAGACTACCGAAATTATTTGCATCGGCTGAACAAAAACCTCAAAGAAATCGGTACGGTCGAGATTGTGCCGGACAAGGTGGGGAAAATGCGCAAAAAAGCCAAAACAGGGCTATTTCCGGAACTATCGACCTATTGGGCCCGGCATACCTTCGCTACGATTGCTGCGGGTCTTGACATACCTAAAGAAACGATTGCCGCCACGTTGGGGCATGGCGGCAATGATGTGACCGATATTTATATTAAGTTCGATCAGAAGAAGATCGATAAGTGCATTCGACAGGTAATCGATGCGGTGAATGGGATGGGATAAGTAAATGCTATAAGCATCTTATAAAAACCAATTTTTCCCATTTGTTGTTCGACTCCAAATAACAATTCCTATTGCAGCAACAGCAATGGTAATGAAAATATACCCAGCAGGTTCCATAATTATTCCTCCTGCTTTTTATATCCGATCTTTTTTCTCGTTTGCACGGGCTTAATTGAAAGCGCCGCGATAGCCTGATAGATGTTATCCAACTCTTTACGCACGTCTTCTGACAGATCGTTGACCGCTTCGGCGTTATCCTCGTCGGCTCTCTCTAACAATGTCAGCTTTGCCCGAATTTCGGCCAATTCGGACGTCATTTGGGTTGTGGTAGTGATGTAGTTGCGCATGGCTACGAACGCTCGCATAATGGCGATGTTTACCTGTATAGCGGTTTTACTGCGCAAAACACCGGAAAGCATTGCTACGCCTTCTTCGGTAAATGCAAACATTTCCGAGGAGCCGATATTGTAGTTTTGGGGTATCACATTTTGTGATCTCCCTATGTCTATCAATTTGTTAGCCTCATCAACGGATAGACGCAACATAAAATCCTCGGGGAATCTTTCGATATTGCGCCTTACCGTCTGCTTGAGTGCACGGGTCTCTACCTGGTAAAGTTCTGCTAAATCAAAGTCCAGCATCACCCGCTGGCCTCTGATCTCGTATATTTTGCTTTGGACTTGATCTAGCTTGTTCATTGATTTTAATACGCATTTTGTTCTATGGTGCCCTTTACCAATACCAAATATAGACTAGGTGTTTTTGTTACCTTTTTTTGCCAATTAAATATAGGTCATTACCCTTAATTGTAAATCTTGACCCGTCCATATATTCTATTTCGACGCGAGTAAGTATAAGTTTTTTTGCCTGATAATTATACCACATACACTCCCAGTACCCTAAACCGCCTATTTGCCACTTTTCTACAGGCCCCGTTGATTGTCCTCCGTGCTCTGAGTATCCTCTAATACTACAAGTGACGGGATCGCCAACGGCATTTATCGGATATCCGTACCAGCTTAAATATTTTATAGTCTTATCATTTAAATTTTGGTATTCAAAATGTGCATCAACACCTCCCACTGAATTAGGAGAACTTAGGTAATATTCTAATATTTTAATCGAATGTTTAATTGAATCGATGTGTTGAGCTCTTTGTATGCTATCTAATCGCATTCTTACGAGCACAGCTTTGCGGTAATTTTTGGCCTCTACCTGCGCAATACTATCTGCGATAAATTGCCTTCTTGCTTGCTTTTCCGCACTATTACAAGATATTAAGCAAACGAGCATACACGCTAAAAAACAATACATTATTTTCATAATCATAAAGTTTTAGGTTGTGTATTTAAAGCTGGTTTTATGCGTTCCCAAAATTAATCACATAGATGTTTTTGAGTAAACCGCTTTAACTAAAAATACCTGTTTAATCATACTTTTAGGAAGCTCAACCGGATCAAATGTCGGATTATGTGACACACACAGGTATTGCGTTTTTCGATCTTCCTGGCTTGACCTAAGTTCTTTAATGATTCTGCGGTTGTCTTGGAGTACAATCATGTACACCTGCCCTAATTCGAGAAATTCTTGCCATCTTCTTACAGGGTGCAAAAGTACAGTAGCGCCGGCACAATATGTTGGAGCCATTGAATTTCCAAAAATCGGTACGCATATATCCTCGCTTTTCGCGTCCTTGAACGGGATGTAATCAACGATATACTCGGGTACGTCTACCGCATCATTCTCCCCGAATCCGCCCCGAGCATCCAAATTATACATCGGCACTAGACGATAATCATTGGATTGCTCGGCTGAGTTTGTAGCCTTCATGGTATCGGTTTTCAGCATTTCGCCTTCTCCGGTGAGAAGCCACACTGTGTTTAAATCTGGATATTTCAAGGCAATTCTTTGGAGTTTGTCTGGTTGTATGGATTTTCTGATAGATGCAATATAGGCACTTGACACTCCAATATCTCTTCCAAATGCAGATTTTGAGATTTTTTTGGTCCTAAGATATTCTGTAAGTCTCTCTTTAACAGACATAATTGCAATAAATTTAAATTTTGCCTAGAAAAATGCTTTGAGTTATTTGTTAATTTAAAGGCATTGCCTTATATTTGCAGTACGAAACAATCGCAAACAACCAAAAGTAATAAAAAGCCATGAAAACGCAAGTCAACAAAAGCAGGTTAATGAAAAGGGCATGGGCTATATATAAAAGTGTCAACCCTTATTCTTACAGCTTTGCAGCCGCTTTGCGCCGGGCTTGGGAGGTTGAGAAAGCCACGTTAGAGTATGAAGCCAGAGAGGCACGCAAAGCCGCTATCGAGGCTGAGAATACAGCGGCAAGGGCGAAACGGACCGGTAATGTAAATGCAGGGTGGGCAGCCGGTGCAGTAGCATATTATAGCAATGCCCATCCCGGTCAGTACTTCGGTGATTAGGAGGAATATTTCATTTGCAGTGAAAACGCAAATGAAATACAAAAAATATTTGGAGAAAAATATTTTTTCGCTGATACACAGGATAATAGTACGAATATGGAAACATTAATAAGTGAAGTCAAAACACAGCCCGACTATCCGGCAACTTTGCGCAGCATAAAGATAGGGGACACCCGCTCATTTAAAATGACTGGCAGGCTGTACCAGGGAATGTACAGTGCCCGGTGTCGGTTGCGGAAAGAGGGCTTTGACTTTCTGCTCGAAACTGATGTGGAAAAGAACCTGATGCACGTTACCCGAATTTCTTAAAACCATGCCACGCCCTAAACGCACACCATATAAACCGCCGAAAGTTAAATGGCTGACCGCAACAGAAGCCGCAGCAGAGATCGGTAAATCCATCGAGTGGCTACGCAAGATGCGGATTAAGGGTGAGGTATATTGTGAGCTTTTGGATAACGGTCGATGGGGATTTCCCGAATTTGAGGTAGAACGCTTGAAACTTCGAACACCGCGGAAAATATACGAACAACAAAACCTTAGAGCACAATAATATGAACGACGAATTTATTATCTCCACCGCACCTCAGAGCGAGGATCAGAAGAACCGGGAGCGGATCGGCCTGCTTAGAGTTGCCGACAATTACCCCAAAGAGAGTAAGAGCCGCAAGTTGCTGCTTGAGCATATTGCAGAATACGAGTAGTTATGAAACAGATTAAACGCTTTCACAGAACCCGCAAAGAGGCTTTAGCCTACATCCAACAGCTTGGGCCGGGGTATAATAACCTGAAAGCCTATAAAACGCCGAGCGGTAAGTTTTGGGTAGGGTCAGAATTTGAATGGTTAAACCGGTAATAATCGACTATGCACTCCCGCAACTTTCATAGCAGAGAGTAAAAAGGTTTGACAACTCCGCGGGAGTGCTGATTTGCCCCTTTGGTCTAATGGAATGACGGCACGAAGTAAGGTTGGGGGATTCGTGCGGGTAGCGGTTCGAGTCCGCTAAGGGGCGCAAAAAAATGGGGCGGCCCACTCAAAGCCACCCCGATATACTAACCTATAATGCCATGAATAAAATTACTCAACGCAATTATAACAAAAAATATTGAAATGAACAGCGGTTATGAAAGATTTGTTCGGCAATAATACACCAATAACTCCGCGGAATAGGTCGCGTAAAGGGGTTATAAATGATTACGATGGGTTCGTAGAGAAGTTCAAACCTAAGAAGACCACCGATGATTGTTATACGCCACAGCCGGTGTATGATGCCATTCTTGGATGGGTGCGCGAGATTGTACGTCCGTTCTATCCGGGCGGGGGTTATGAGCATTACGATTACCCTGACGGATGTGTCGTGATAGATAACCCGCCGTTCTCTATTATTTCCCGTATTGCGCGTTTCTACACCACCACTAATATACGCTTCTTCCTGTTCGCTCCGCATCTGACTCTTTTCAGCACAAAAGGAATTGAATGGACAGGGATAGTATGTTTTTGTAACATTGAATATGAGAACGGGGCCCGTGTCAAAACTGACTTCATCAGCAACTTATTTGGTGATATACGGATTATGACCGCGCCGGAATTGCATTGGCGGGTCAAAAATGCGCAGGACAAGGCAAAGCAGCCCAAAACTTTGCCTAAATACATATACCCCGACAATATTACCTCGTCGGCTTTGCTGGGACGTATAGCTCCTTACGTCGATTTTCAAGTCAAGGCATCGGAATGCAGTAAGGTCTCAAAGTTAGAATGTCAAGAGGGTAAAGGCATTTTTGGCGGTGGTTTTCTTCTTTCAGAAACGGCGACAAAAAGGAAAGTCGAAGCGGAAAGGAAAGCCAAAGAAAAGGCTGCAAATATGGCTATAGAGAGGAAAGGATTATATGTATGGCAACTTTCTGAGAGGGAGAAAAAGATTATCAGCGAATTGGAGTAGGCTAAATTTCAAAACCAAAAATAGAAATGAACAGCGGTTGTGAAAATATTGTAAAGTCGGCAAGCATAACGGCAGCCCGGAAAGACGGGCAACTGGACAGGTGGCGGAATTGGTAGACGCAAGCGAAAGGAAAGTAGCTTACCGGTGCAGCGGGGATCGTGACCCCAAGCAGAGGAGTTCGACCCTCTGATGCGCAGGGATGCAAAAAACGGTTGCAGGTTCAAATCCTGCCCTGTCCACAAGACATTTTTAAAACCCTCGACACTATGAAACTAAGGCAAATCATGCCGGGCGTCGGCTCGATGAAGGGTACCCCGGCTCCGACCGTCTCGATCTGCTACTTCAACGGACGGATCGGCTTTAACAAACCTACCTGTGAAATCCTTGCGCTCGGCGCAGGCTGTCCGGTGGCCTTCTACCAGGACGAAGAGCACCCTACGGACTGGTATTTCACCAAAGAAAAAATCCCCGGCGCCCTGAAAGCCATCGCGGAGAAGAGCACCGGAAACATCTCGTGCAACAACACGATACTGGCACGCCGGATTCTTTCCTCTCTGAACCTTCACCAGTCGCAGCGATTTTACGTCGACCCCGCGCCCGTCGAAGGGAAATACTACAAGATTCTTACGAACCAACCGATTAAAAAGTAAAGTTATGGAAGTAACCCTTAGAATCACCGATCCGTCCGAACTGTCGAAGTTCGGCGCGTTCCTCTGCGGCTTCGGCCCGTCCCCCGCAGCGAACACCGCCCCGGTTTCCGCCGAGGTAAAGCCTAAACCCAAGACGGCCGAACCGGTCAAAACCGCCCCTGTCGCAAAAGCTCCGGTAACAGCTGCGGCAGCCCCCGCCGAGCCGGAACCCGCATCGGCACCTGTGGCCGCCGCCGAGGACAAACCGATTTTCACCGTCGAACACCTGCGGGCCGTGACCGGCGCCAAAGCCAAAGAAAACGACGGCGCGAACCGCCAGGCCATCAAAAACCTGCTTGCGGAGTTCGGAGCCAGCAGCGTATCGACCCTGGCCCCGGAGCACTACGCCGCTTACCTCGCAAAAGTAGAAGCGCTATGAGTTCGCACGCACTCCTGTCCCCCTCTGCGGCTTCCCGCTGGCTGGCCTGCACTCCTTCGGCCCGGCTCGAAGAGAAGCTGCCGGACACCACGAGCGAAGCCGCAGCGGAAGGGACGCTGGCCCATGCCCTGGGCGAAGCGCTGATCCGTCGTTCCCTGGCGGGGAACCGTTCCGAGAAGATCAAGCAGACCAAAGAAATCGCCCGGATCGAGAAAGAGGAACGGTACACTCCTGCCATGCGCGCCTATGCGGAAGATTACGCCACGTTCGTATTGGAACGCTACAACGAGGCGAAGGTCAAAACCTCCGATGCGGTAATCGCTGTCGAACAGAAGCTCGACATGTCGGAATACGTGCCCGACGGGTACGGGACCGGTGACGCGGTGATTATTGCCGACGGCACGCTGTCGATCATCGACCTCAAGTACGGCAAAGGCGTGCCGGTCTCTTCGGAAAATAACCCGCAAATGAAGCTCTACGCGCTGGGCGCCCTCGCCGAGTTCGGATTCCTCTACGGGATCGATACGGTGAGCATGACGATCTTCCAGCCGCGGATCGATAATACCTCTACCTGGGAAATCTCCGTGGACGACCTTTACGCCTGGGGTGCGCAAGTCGTTAAGCCGCGTGCGACGATGGCCTACAACGGAGAAGGCGAAGCGGTCCCGGGAGCGCATTGCCGGTTCTGCCGGGCGAAGGCCCTTTGTAAAGCGAATGCCGATAAAAACCTCGAACTGGCAAAATACGACTTTGCAGATGCGGCGCTTCTCTCCGAGGCGGATATAGCCGACATTCTCTCCCGGGCCGACGCCTTCACGAACTGGCTTAAAGCGGTTCAGGACTACGCCCTGACCGAAGCGGTCGAACACGGCACACGTTTCCCGGGGTACAAGCTGGTCGAAGGGCGCAGTACCCGCACGTTCTCCGATCCGGATTCCGTATTCGGACTGCTGATAAAAGAGGGGTACGACGAAGCGGCCCTTTACGAACGCAAACCGCTGCCGCTGACCGGTGTCGAATCCCTGCTCGGCAAAAAGGAATTTGCGGCCCTGCTCGCAGACTATGTCGTCAAGCCGCCGGGTAAACCCGCCCTTGTCCCGCTCTCGGACAAGCGCCCGGAGATCAACAGCAACGAGAGCGCCAAAGCCGATTTTTCAAACCAATAACAATAAATACTATGGCAAACGAAATGCAACCGACGAAAGTCATTACTAACAAAGTGCGGTTCAGTTACCTCCACGTATGGGAACCCGCCGCAGTGGAAGGCAGCGACAAACCGAAATACTCCGTATCGCTGATTATCCCCAAGAGCGACACGAAAACCCACGCCGCCATTCTCAAAGCGATCGAAGCGGCAAAAGTGGCCGGCAAAGATACGAAGTTCGGCGGCAAAATCCCTGCGGGCCTGAAAACACCATTGCGGGACGGGGACATCGACCGGGAGGACGAAGCCTATGCGAACGCATGGTTCATCAACGCGAACTGCACCACCAAGCCGGGGCTTGTAGACCGCGACTGCAACGCGATCCTGAACCAAGACGAACTATACAGCGGCTGTTACGGCCGGGCAAGCATCACCTTTTACCCTTTCAACACCAACGGCAACCGCGGTATCGCCTGCGGGCTGAACCACCTGCAAAAGCTCTCGGACGGCGAGCCGCTGGGCGGCCGCAGTACGGCGGAATCGGATTTTGCCCAACCGGTCGAGGACGACGACGATATTCTCTAGTACTTTCCTTCTCCTTTCTCTTCCCGAACGGTGGCGGGTTCGACTCCCGCCGCCGTTCCCAAACCAAACCGTCATCTTATGGCACTATTCCCACACACCCCACCGCGGCCGACGGTCGGCAAGCTGGTGTACAAGACCCCGGGAGGGCAGACCCTCATCCTGGAAAGCAACAAGCCCTTTCCCGAATTGCAAAAGCTCAAGAAAGATTACATCATGCGCGGCTATAAAAAAGACAACCTGCGCGTAACCTATTAATGCCATGCCGATCAAAGTAACCCCGTCCCTGCAAAAAGCGCTCTACGCCTGCTGCGAAAAGCCCAAAGGGACACACGATGAGTGCAAAGGCATTCTTTACCGTAACGGGAAAGTCTTTGCAACGGACTCTTACAACCTGATCCTGCTCTCCGGCGGTGTCCTGTACGACCCGGCCTACGAAGGAAAGATCGTAGACCGCAACGGCGAGTTCATAGACCTGCAACCTATAGAGTGTGAAAAGGTGATTCCCCATGCCGACAGTCTGTACCACGCCCCGGAGGGGACGGTCGCAGACCTTCGTAAAGTGCTTGCCGGGATCGATAAAAAGACCGACACGATCCGTATGGGCGAAGAGTTTTTTCTCAAAACGGATTCCCTGCGCCGGATATTCAAAGTTTTTGAGGAACTGGAACAGACACCGGTGCTGTACTTCAATCGGACCCTCGGCGAGACCGTCAAATTCCAGTCGGAAAACTGCATCGCCCTGAGTATGCCTATCGAGCCGTACCGGCCTAACCTGGCCTATGCAGAAAACAGTTGCTACGATTACGAATTGCTCGGAATATGAAAACCCTTGCCATCGACATAGAAACGTACAGCGGCGTAGATATTAAAAAAGGCGGCATCTATCCGTATGCGGAAGCCGGAGATTTCGAAATACTGCTTTTCGCCTATGCTTTCGACGATGAACCCGTGCGGGTGATCGACCTGGCGCAAGGTGAAGCGCTGCCCGGGGAAGTACAGGAAGCCCTGACCGATCCCGATGTGCTTAAAACGGCGTACAACGCAGCGTTCGAACGCCGGTGTATCGCGCAATGGCTCGGGATCGCGCTGCCTGTGGAGCAATGGGAATGCACGATGGTCAAAGCCGCGATGCTGGGCATGCCTTTCGGGCTGGATGCCGTCGGCAAGGTGCTGCAACTGGAGCAAGGCAAAATGTCCGAAGGTAAACTGCTGATCCGCTACTTCTGTGTGCCGTGCAAGCCGACGCGCACCAACGGCGGGCGAACCCGCAATTTGCCCCTGCACGATCCGGCGCGGTGGGAACTGTTCAAGAAATACTGTGCCCGGGACGTGGAGGTAGAACGCACGATCCGGGAAAAGACAGGCTTTTTCGAAATCCCGGCAGACGAAAAACGTCTCTGGCAGCTCGACCAACGGATCAACGACCGCGGCGTGCTGCTCGACATGCAGATGGTGCAAAATGCGCTGGAGATGGATGCCCGGAGCCGGGAGCGGCTGACAGACGAAGCGGTTGAATTAACCGGGCTCGACAATCCGAACAGTGTAGCCCAGCTTAAAGGCTGGCTGGAGGAAGAGACCGGGCAGGAGCTCGGCAGCCTTTCGAAAGCGGCGCTCGCCGATATGCTACAAGGCGACCACAAAGAAGAGGTGTTGCGCGTACTGCGGCTCCGACAGGAATTGGGTAAAACTTCGGTAAAAAAATACCGGGCCATGCAGGACGCCGTATGCGCCGATGGACGCGTACACGGGCTGTTGCAGTTCTACGGCGCGAACCGTACCGGAAGATGGGCCGGGCGCCTCGTACAAGTGCAAAACCTGCCGCAAAACCACCTTGCCGACCTCGATCTGGCCCGGAGCCTGGTGCATGAGGGTGATGCGGAAACGCTTGAAATGCTTTACGGCAATGTGCCGGACACCCTTTCGCAACTGATCCGCACGGCCTTCATCGCCAAAGAGGGATACACCTTCGTCGTGGCGGATTTCAGCGCTATCGAAGCGCGGGTAATCGCCTGGCTGGCCGACGAGCGCTGGCGGCTCGACGTGTTCCGCACCCACGGCAAGATATACGAAGCCTCGGCGTCGGCCATGTTCCATGTGCCGATAGAAGAGATCACCAAAGGCAATCCGTTGCGGCAAAAGGGCAAGATCGCGGAATTGGCACTCGGGTATCAGGGCGGCCCCGGGGCACTGATTACGATGGGCGCCTTGCGCATGGGCCTCGACGAAGAGGAATTGCCGGAATTGGTCGCAAAATGGCGGAAGGCGAACCCCGCGATTGTACGGTTGTGGTATGAAGTAGACCGCGCTGCGACGGAAACCGTAGAGACCGGCGGCCCGGTGACGATCCGCCATAGGGTACGATTCAGCGTTGACCGCGGGATATTGTGGATTACGCTGCCTTCGGGGCGAAAGTTGGCGTACATGCGTCCCCGGATTACGCAAAACCGCTTCGGCGGGAAGTCGATCAGCTACGAAGGGATGGATCAGAGTTCGAAACAGTGGCGCCGGACGGAAACCTACGGCGGGAAGCTGGTCGAGAATATCGTCCAGGGAATCGCCCGGGACTGCCTCGCTACCGCGATGATCCGGTTGGATGAAATGGGGTACGACATCGTGATGCACGTACATGACGAAGTGATACTGGAGGTGCCGACCGAACAGGCCGATGCGCTTGAAAAAGCCTGCGCGATGATGGGCGAACCTATCATCTGGGCGCCCGGCCTGCCGCTGAGGGCCGACGGGTATGTAACGCCTTACTATAAAAAAGACTGATCGGGTATGAAAACTATCGAAAAAGCGGCCAGAGAGTATGCCGAGAAATGCTATCCGTACTCGGAAAATATGCGAATGCAGTGCGAAACTCACTTTGAGGCGGGAGCCGCTTTCGTTCACAGGTGGATACCCGTCGAAGAGGCACTGCCGCAAACCAATAAACCGCTCCTTATCAAATACTGGATAGGCGTTTTCCCTGCTGTGTGCCGTATGAGCCAAAACGGACGCTTCCGCATACTGCGCAGCGACAAAATAATCCCACGCCCGAGATATTGGCAATACGCGCCGGAGGGGTGAAGTAAAAACATAACAATGACATACCACGAGTTTGAAGAGAAAAGATGAGGAAAAGGCGATATGATCGTATTCAGGAACCATCGCCGGGAGGTGATCGGGGTCGATTTTGAAAGCGGCTGGATTCAAACGAGAGCCCGGTACACGAGACGTAAAATTTGGGTGTATTACGGGGATTGTGAATTATTAAAAACAGATAACCATGAAAAGGCACGTCAAGATTTTAGCTGAGGTCGATATAGAAGAGGTATTGGACGCAATCGACAATGAAACCTTAAATAAACGCCTCGAAGAAAGGGGCTGGGTGATGATAGATACTACCATTCCTGTCGAGAATTACAAACCCGAAGGATTTCGCCGCATCCTGTGCGATGTCCTTTCGCTGGGTTATCAAGTGTCCGATGATGAGATTCTCGGCAGGATTAAAGAGTGTTTGTAAATCGTCCCGTCTGGGGTACAAAATAACGAGAGATGACACACGGCAGTTCGTTTTCAGGGATCGGAGGTTTTGACCTCGCCGCCGAATGGGTCGGATGGCAAAACCTTTTCAACTGCGAGATAGACCCTTTTTGTCAAACCGTACTAAAACACCACTTCCCAGATGCAGAGCAATTCACAGACATACGAACAGCAGATTTTGCCAGGTACAAAGGCCGGATCGACGTGTTCACAGGAGGTTTTCCCTGCCAGCCGTTTTCAACAGCCGGAAAGCAAAAAGGAACCGAAGATGACCGCTACCTCTGGCCCGCGATGCTCGGAGTTATTCGGGTTATTCGACCCCGCTGGGTCGTGGGCGAGAACGTTTACGGGATTGTTAGTTGGTCGGACGGGTTGGTATTCGAACAGGTGTGCGCTGACCTGGAAGCGGAAGGTTACGAAGTCCAACCGTATGTACTTCCAGCTTGCGGTGTCGGCGCTCCCCACCAAAGGTACCGGACATGGTTTGTTGCCCACCGCGCAGACGCAGGGATTGAAGATGTGCGAGAACGGAAAGACGAAATTTTATCCGGTGGGGCTTCTGCCGACACCCAATGCCTCGGAAGCGGACAAGTACACCAAAACATACAATCCGGATAGCCAAATGGGAAGAGGATTGACGGCGTTAGCGGCGAGCGGGATGATTCCTACGCCGAGAGCCGGGGACTATCAATCGCCGGGGAGACACGGTACCGGAGGACAAGATTTGCGGACTACGATAGCATCCCAAACTGGCGAAACTTCCCAACTCAATCCCCTGTTTGTAGCCGAGATGATGGGCTTTCCTGCGGATTGGACGGAATTACCTTTTCGAAGTGGAGAACAGAAAGCATCAAAGCCTACGGAAACGCCGTAGTTCCCCAAGTGGTATTACAGATTTTTGAAACGATCAACGAGTATGAAGCCCTATCGAGGGCGGAAAGGAGCGGGAAATGAAAAGCAAACGAGCAAAGGAATTTATCAGGAATAGCGCATTTAGTGCGATACAACTACCCGGCGAAGTGATGTATTCGATTCACATGAATGTGGAAGGGAAGCTCCTGGATCGTAAAAGCGCTGAGAGAGCCGTCGAGCTTGCCGAGCGGGACGCAGAAGAGGAAGTCAACCATTACCGCAAAGAATTGGAGGAATCCAAGAGGCGTGAAGAGTTGGCCAGAAAGGTAATCGACGACCAGAGGAAGAAGATCGAAGCGCTGAAAGCAAGAGCAGCGGATGCATTCAAAGAATACATGGAACAAGCACATGGAGGTTACCTAACCTCCGATCTGGACAATTTCATTCAAAAATTCAACGAGAGATGAAAAGAGTAACTAAAAAGGAGTTTTACGAATTTATCGGGATGGGTGACGTGTGCTGCCGTTGTGTGTCGACCAAGCCTCTGTTGGGTGAATTTACAGAAAGGTATTCCGGCCGTGTGGTTGCCCGCTACACTTCCGAGGGGACACCGTATCCGGGTGAAGATGAAATTTATTTTATCGAAGAAACCGAGAAAAAATGAAAACGCCCCAAGAAGCAGCCAGTTACATCGAACGAGTAAAGGAGTAAGAAGATGAAACCGATTTTATTGATTGTTATTGGTGCTTTGGCGCTTGTATGCAGTTATTTCCTCGGCCAACAGTCAACCGTCGAAGTCTCAGAAGGCATGAAATTTTGGTTTGGTTTTTTGTGCTTCGTCGGAACAATAAGTGGGCTTCTTATGCTTGCAATAGGAATGCTTGAAGTATTTGATGATTAACCCGCCTTCGGGCATAACAGGAGAAGAAGATGAAAAAGATAATGTTTAACGACCGGTACGGACTTACTAAAGCGGTATTGTCTGGATATAAGACCGTGACCAGACGGATAATGAATCAGCAGCCTGATCCGGATGATATC
>ERZ825137.2847-NODE-2847-length-19348-cov-3.825584_pt1 | contig 19348 bp, 28 predicted proteins | sample MGYA00519873_ERZ825137 | MGnify/ENA primary metagenome ERZ825137 (study PRJEB31778, sample SAMEA3449190) | human gut metagenome | biome: human gut; feature: human-associated habitat; material: faeces | place: United Kingdom | collected 2010/2012 ...
CTTTTATGATAAGGAGAAATATTATACAGATACAGAGTGATATATCGGCAAAACGCACCGTTATTTTGGTACGTTTTGCATGGGATGAAATAGTTGTGGGGAGAAGTCGCGGGATGCGCTGCTAAAATGATGTGATAGACAGCAAAAAGCCTGGGGCAGTTGCTCCGGGCGCTTTTAGTACCCATTATAGTACCCATTAACCGTTCGGGGATATTATGGTTCAATCGTGCTTAATCATATATAATGTATAGTGTTGAATGCGTGATTGAGCACAATATGTCGTCTTTAGCGGACATTTTGACTCAATGTTATAATTCGAATCCCTTCTCGCGTACCAGAAAAGCCGAGTGCATTGCGCTCGGCTTTTTTGTTTGTTGTGCGCAGCTTGAACCGATGCTGCGCTGGTGGAAACAGCAAAGAGGGATGATGGGAAACTGTTGAAAATCTTTCGCACCTGCCCAGGCGTTTTTTCACGTCCGCCGCACTTGTGCGGTCGGAAAAAAGAGAGACGCTCCGTCCAGCGAAAAAAAGAAAAACAAATTCTTTTTTCTCCCCAACCCACAACGAGAGGGGATTTCCACAGGGCGGTGGGGGACAAGCCCACCTGCCGCTAGCCTCGTTTCCTCTGCTTTCCTAGAGAAAACTATTTTTTTCTTTGCTTTTCTGTTCTACGCTATGCTCTACTTCACTCGACTACCCTTTCCTCCCCTAACCTTACCTATCCTTTCCTTCGGCGGCAGCTGCCAACTGCAAATAAATTTGTGGTTGGCAAGTGGTTGCCACTTGGTTGCCGCTTGGTTGTCATCCTATAAAATGGTCTGAAAAGAGGAAAATAGAGGATAGGGAAAACCGGAATGCACAGCGCCATGTGCAAAACGAAGAACGGCGTTCCCTCGGTGAAATCGGTTCCGGTCATGGCCGGGGGCGGAGCGGCTGTAGGTACAGAACCTTGCAGAGAGGACAGCCAGGCCGTCCATCCGCAGGAGAAAGACAGATGCCAATGGGAGCAGGACGGCGTGCCTGCTCCGCTTTTTTTGGTCAAACCGACCTGAAAGGAAAGAAAAACAAAAGAGCTTGCATTTCTCCCTCTGGCGAAAACCACGAAAAATGGAGAATCCACAGATGGACTCTTTACCTTCCGTGCATTTTCGTGTATAATTATGCCTATCTGATTAACAAGAGGGGATGAGCATTTGAGTGCTTGGTTTGCAGAAGTGCAACAGAAATTTATTGCGGACTTTATCGAAAAAGACCGTTGGACTTACATCACTGACGGCCTGAAGATCACCATCATCGTCACCCTGCTGGCGTTGATCGTTGGCCTGATCCTGGGGATCCTCATCGCCATGGTGCGCTGTACCCACGACCAGACCCGCCCGAAGTGGTTCCGTTCGCCCGGCAACTTTCTGCTGAAGCTGGCTGACGCTATCTGTCGGCTCTACATCACCGTTATCCGCGGCACGCCCACCTTGGTGCAGCTGCTGATCATCAACTTCGTCATCCTGGTCTCCGCCCAGAAGATCACCGTTGCCGTCATCACCTTCGGCATCAACTCCGGCGCCTATGTGGCCGAGATCATCCGAGGGGGCATCATGGGCGTGGACAAGGGGCAGATGGAGGCTGGACGCTCCCTGGGCATGAGCTATGTGAGCACCATGAAGGACATCATCCTGCCCCAGGCCATGAAAAGCGCCCTGCCCGCCCTGATCAACGAGATGATCACCCTGCTGAAAGAGACGTCCATCTGCGGCTACATCGGCCTGAATGAGCTGACCCGCGGCGGCGACATCATCCGTGGTATCACCTTCGATGCCCTTTTCCCCCTGTTCACTGTGGCGCTGATCTATCTCGTCATGGTGCTCTTTATCCAGTGGATCATGGGCAAAGTGGAAAGGAGGCTGCGCAGCAGTGATTATCGTTAATCATCTCTATAAGAGCTTTGGAGACCATGAGGTGCTCCACGACATCAACGAACATATCAAGCCCGGGGAGAAAGTGGTCATCATCGGCCCCTCCGGCTCCGGTAAATCCACCTTCCTGCGCTGTATGAACCTGCTGGAAGAACCCACCAAGGGTCAGATTATCTTTGACGGCCAGGACATCACCGCCAAGGGCGTGAATATCAATCAGATTCGTCAGCAGATGGGCATGGTCTTTCAGCACTTTTACCTGTTCCCCCACCTGACCATCATGGACAACCTGACGCTGGCGCCCATGCGCACCCACATGATGAAGGAGGAGGAAGCCAAGGAGGAAGGGCTGCGCCTGCTGCGCCGTGTGGGTCTGGAGGATAAGGCGGACAGCTATCCCGGCCAGGTCTCCGGCGGCCAGAAGCAGCGCATCGCCATCGTCCGTGCCCTGATGATGAAGCCCAAAATGATGCTCTTTGATGAACCCACCTCCGCACTGGATCCGGAGATGGTGGGGGAAGTGCTAGAGGTCATGAAGGAGCTGGCAGCGGCTGGTATGACCATGGCCGTGGTCACCCATGAGATGGGCTTTGCCCGCGAGGTGGCCACCCGTGTCCTGTTCATGGACGGCGGCGGCATCCTGGAGCAGGGAACCCCACAGGAGCTATTCTCTAACCCGAAAAATCCCAGAACCCAAGAATTTTTATCCAAGGTTCTGTGAGGCACCTGGTGTCCGCCACAGACAGACCTGCGCATTGCTTGCAGGTCTGTTTTGGCAAGCAATCATAATCTGTCAGCGCAGAGAGAACGGTTTGGACAGGAAAAGGGGATACCGAAAAGGATTCCTCGTTTTTTCCTCACATTCCAGCCGAAAACATAAGATTGAGCAGAAATGACCAAAATCATGAAAGCAATTTGTGCGCTCGCTGATTGCAAAAGTTTGCAATAGACTATTGCAAAAGTCTTTTCTCTGCGGTACAATATATCTGCACCACTAAATTTTTTATTCAACACGCCGTCTGCGGAGTTCGGCGTGTCGGTAAAAGGAGTAAATGATTCAAATGGGTAAGAAGAAAATCAAGAAAGTATTGGTCGCCAACCGAGGCGAGATCGCGATCCGTATCTTCCGAGCCTGTGCTGACCTGGGTCTGCACACCGTCGCGATGTACTCCAAGGAAGACGTGTACAGCTCCTTCCGTTCCAAGGCGGATGAGGCGTACCAGATTGGCGAGCAGCTGGGCCCCGTTGGCGCCTATCTGAACATTGACCTGATCATCGACCTGGCCAAAAAGCGCGGTGTCGATGCCATCCATCCCGGCTACGGCTTCCTGGCGGAAAATGCGGACTTTGCCCGTGCCTGCGAAGCAAACGGCATCATCTTCATCGGCCCCCCCTCCGATGTTCTGGAGCAGATGGGTGACAAGCTCAAGGCCAAAGAGATCGCCATCAGCTGCGGCGTTCCCATCATCCCCGGCAGCACCGAACCCCTGAAGGACGGCGAAGAAGCGTTGGCAAAGGCCATCGAGTTTGGCTTCCCCATCATCCTCAAGGCGGCAGCCGGCGGCGGCGGCCGTGGTATGCGTCGCTGCGACAAGCCCGAAGAAGTCGTGGCAGCCTATGACATGGTTCACAGCGAAGCCCTGAAGGCGTTCGGCAACGGCGACATCTTCATTGAAAAGTTCCTGGAACGTCCCAAGCACATTGAGATCCAGGTACTGGCTGACCAGTACGGCAATGTCGTCCACCTGTTCGAGCGTGACTGCTCTTTGCAGCGCCGTTACCAGAAGGTCGTGGAATACACCCCCGCTTTCTCTGTGGATCAGTCCATCCGCAACGCCCTGTATGAAGACGCCATCAAGATCTCCAAGGCCGTTGGCTTCGTCAACGCCGGTACCCTGGAATTCCTGGTGGACAGCAAGGGCAACCATTACTTCATCGAGATGAACCCCCGTATCCAGGTGGAACATACCGTCACTGAAATGGTCACCGGCATCGACCTGGTTCGTTCCCAGATCCTCATTGCGGAAGGCCGTCCCCTGAGCGATCCCGCCATTGGCATCTCCAGCCAGGCTGACGTGACCACCCGCGGCTACTCCATCCAGTGCCGTGTCACCACCGAGGATCCTGCCAACAACTTTGCACCGGACACCGGTAAGATCACCGCTTATCGTACCAGCGGCGGTTTTGGCATCCGTCTGGACGCAGGCAACACCTATGTGGGCGCAGAGATCTCTCCCTACTACGACAGCCTGCTGGTTAAGATCACCACCCTGGACAACACCTTTGAGGGCGCTTGCCGCAAGGCACTGCGTGCCCTGAGTGAGACCAGAATCCGCGGCGTCAAGACCAACATCTCCTTCGTCAGCAACATCCTGTCCAATCCGGTCTTCCAGGCTGGCCAGTGCTATACCAAGTTCATTGATGACACGCCTGAGCTGTTCACCATCAGCCAGTCTCAGAACCGTGCCAACAAGATGCTGGAATACATCGGCAACATCGTTGTCAATGACCCCACCGCAGGTCAGAAGCTGTATGAGACGCCCCGCTTCCCTGACGTACCCGAAGGGGATCCCAAGCCCGGCCTGAAGCAGTACCTGGATCAGAACGGCCCCGAAGCCCTGAGCAAGTGGGTGCTGGATCAGAAGAAGCTGCTGGTCACTGACACCACCTGCCGTGACGCCCATCAGAGCCTGCTGGCCACCCGTATGCGTACTCGTGATATGGTCAAGTGCGCACCGGCTATGGCTAAGATCCTGGCAGACTGCTTCTCCCTGGAGATGTGGGGCGGCGCTACCTTCGATGTGGCATACCGTTTCCTGAACGAATCTCCCTGGGAACGTCTGGATTGGCTCCGTCGTGAGATCCCCAATATCCCCTTCCAGATGCTGCTGCGCGGCTCCAACACCGTGGGCTACACCAGCTATCCCGATAACGTCGTCCGTGAATTCGTCCGTCTGTCCGCCGAGGGCGGCATTGACGTGTTCCGTATCTTCGACTCCCTGAACTGGCTGCCCAGCATGGAAGTCGCCATTGACGAAGCTCTGAAGCAGAACAAGTTCGTAGAAGGCACCATCTGCTACACTGGCGAGATCACCGATACTTCTCGTAACTACACCTTGAAGTACTATGTTGACATGGCCAAGGAACTGCAAAAGATGGGTTGCCACTCCATCGCCATCAAGGATATGTCCGGCCTGCTCAAGCCTTACTCCGCAAAGGTTTTGGTCTCCGGCCTGAAGGACGCTCTGGATATCCCCATCCACCTGCACACCCACGACACCACCGGCAACCAGGTGGCCACCACCCTGATGGCAGCCGAAGCCGGCGTGGACATCGCAGACCTTGCCATCTCCTCCATGAGCTCCCTGACCAGCCAGCCCTCTATGAACGCTGTGGTCGCCGCTCTGGAAGGACAGGAACGGGATACCGGCCTGAGCCTGATGGATCTGCAGAAGCTGACCGATTACTGGGCAGACGTCCGGGAACGCTATGTGGACTTCGAGTCCGACCTGAAGACGCCTGTCACCGATATCTATCGTTACGAGATTCCTGGCGGTCAGTATACCAACCTGAAGCCGCAGGTGGAGAGCCTGAACCTGGGGCACCGTTTCCTGGAAGTCAAGGAAATGTACAAGAAGGTCAACGATATGCTGGGCGACATCGTCAAGGTCACGCCCTCCTCCAAGATGGTGGGCGACCTGGCCATCTTCATGGTGCAGAACGACCTGACCCCCGAAAACATCGTGGAAAAGGGCGCAGCTCTGAGCTATCCTGACTCCGTTGTCAGCTACTTCAAGGGCATGATGGGTCAGCCTGCATGGGGCTTCCCCAAGGATCTGCAAAAGATCGTCCTGAAGGGCGAAGAACCCATCTCCGTCCGTCCCGGCGCCCTGCTGCCTCCCGCTGACTTCGAGGCTGCTAAGGAACACCTGCGCAAGGTCTGCGGCTATGAACCTTCTGAGCGTGACGTCATTTCCTGGCTGACCTATCCGAAGGTGCTGGAGGACTACTTCAAGAACCGTGCGGAATACGGCTATATCACCCGTTTGGGCAGCCATGTATACTTCCACGGCCTGGCAGTGGGCGAGACCAACCGCGTCAACATCGAAGACGGCAAGACGCTGGTCATCAAGTACCTGGGTCTGGGCGATGCCAACGAAGACGGCACCCGTGTGGTTCAGTTCGAGCTGAACGGTATGCGCCGTGAGATCAACGTCCAGGATAAGCACGCTAAGGCTTCCGTCCACGCAGTGGAAAAGGCCGATCCTGACGATGTGATGCAGGTCGGTGCTTCCATCCCCGGCGCAGTCAGCAAGGTGCTGGTGAAGAAGGGCGATGCAGTGAAGGAAAACGACGTCCTGCTCATCATCGAAGCCATGAAGATGGAGACCAGCGTGGTTGCCCGTGCAGATGGCGTTGTCAGCGACATCAAGGTGGAAGCAGGCGACAGTGTGGTTGCCGGTCAGCTGCTGATGAAGCTGAAGAAAGCAGAGGACGAAGACTGAGGTTTTCTGACGCACATCCAAACTTGTCCCAAATAAATCATACCGGCAGCGGTTTCTGCTGCCGGTATTTTTTTGGGGGATTCCCTTATTCCAATTTGTCCTCCTCTTTCCCGCCGCTCCGGCGGTAGACCTGCACGGCCTCTGTCGTAGGGTCATACAGAGCCAGGAACACATCCGCTGCCTGACAGCCTTGGGCGGCCAGTATGTGTTCCAGCCAGGGACGGTCTTTGCCCGTTCCCGTCAGATTTTCCTCCATCACCTTGCCGTCCAGAATGACATTCACCAGAAGGGTGCTCTGCTCCACCGCTCGATCTAGGTCAAAGGGGGTGGCGGGGCGGTAAGGACTGGCAGGGAGGATGCTGAGCATCCCATTGGGTTCAAAGAGCACTGCCTCCAGCTGGGACAGGTCGAAGTATCCGGCTAGGCGGCACTGCATCAAGAACTCGTTCAAATCTAGCTTGGCACGGCGGAAATTCTGATCCAGCAGCTGCCCGTTTTCATACAGTGGAATGGGCGTTCCAGTGATGAGCCGCCGCGCTTGGATGGAGCGATCCGTGGCCAGGGAGAGCAGGAAGGTGGCCAGGCCGTAAATGACCAGGGCAATGGCCCACTGCCAGAATTCCTTTCCCCAGGATGCAGCCAGCTCGGCGGCGATGGAGCCGATGGTAATGCCGTTGATATAGTCGAACATAGAAAGCTGGTTCATCTGCCGGCAGCCCAGCAGCTTGGTGATGAGAAAGAGGGCGAGGATGGAGAACAGAGAAGCCAAAATAACATGGGCGTATTCCATTTACAAAACCTCCTGAATGGCATAAAATCAGTATGGACAGAAGGCGTTGGATTTATGAAACAGAAAGGAATTATCATGTCATGGCACAGTACATTTTTTTTGACTTAGACGGCACCCTCACGGATTCCGGCCCCGGTATCATCCATTCCGTTCTCTACGCCTTGGAGCGGATGGGACGGCCGGAGCCGGACGTGGAAAAGGTGCGCCGTACCTTCATCGGCCCGCCCTTGACCGTCTCTTTCCACAGCCTGTACGGCTATACCCCTCAGCAGTGTCAGCAGGCCATCGCCTATTTTCGGGAGGATTACAACCACAAGGGCATCTACAACAACCGCCCTTACGATGGCATCCCAGAGCTGCTCCATGACCTGAAGGCGGCGGGGAAGACCTTGGCGGTGGCGACCTCCAAACCTTACCAACTGGCAGAGCGGGTGCTGGAGCACTTTGACCTGCGGCAGTACTTCGACCTGGTCTGCGGTGGCAGCATGGACGAGACTCGGAATGAGAAAGCCCTCATCATTCAGGACGCCATCCAAGCCCTCCACCTCACCGACCTGTCTCAGGCGGTCATGGTGGGTGATCGGAACCTGGATGTACTGGGCGCCCATAAAAATGGCTTGCGCTGCATCGGGATCCTCTATGGGGGCTACGGCACACGGGAGGAATTGGAGTCGGCCAAGGCCGATTGGCTTGCCGCCGATCCGGCGGAAGTGGGAAGGATCCTGCTGGGATGAAAAGGGTGTGGAGGATCTTGCGTGCGCCTTTCCGGCTGGTGGCCTGGCTGGGGCGCAGGTGCCTGAACCTGGCCAGCAAGATCACAGGCGTGGAGTTTGCCCACGGAGAGATGGACGGGGCAGGGTATGAGCACTATGTGGCTCAGTACCTATACAAAAACGGCTATAAAAAGGTCATACAGACCGGAAAAACTGGGGATATGGGGGTGGATCTGGTGGCCAAAAAACACGGGGTTTCTTACGCTGTCCAGTGTAAATATTACACCAAACCCGTCTCCGGCGCTGCCGTCCAGGAAGCGGTGGCCGGCATGGCAATGTACGGCTGTCAGCGTGCCATGGTGGTCACCAACAGCCACTTGACGCGAAACGCCCGTGCTTTGGCTTATGCCAACCATGTGACCGTGTTGGAGGATGTGATCCCCGACCACAAAACCTTGGCCGACGTCCTCACCCCTGGCCGTATCATCAGTGTTGCCGTGGGCGTTGTTCTCTTTGTTCTCCTCTTTCCCCGCTTCCAGCGCCCTAACGCCACCGGCTGGGGCATCTATCTGGCGGCCGCCTTGGGATGCTACCTGGTGCCGCGGGTGACCTTGGTGATAGGGGGGCTGCTCTGGCGGCTGGGGAGAGAGCGAAGGCAGAGATAGAAGAACCGAGGGCTCCTGTGGTTCGGTGCGGCGACAGGGTGCAACCCAGAAAAAGACAGAAAAAACAGCAGCGGAAAGGAGTTTGCATTATGAATCGAATCATCACCATTGGGCGTGAGTTCGGAAGCGGCGGCCGTGAATTGGGACGGCGCCTGGCGGAAAAGTTTCACATCGCCTACTACGACCAGGAGATCATCACGAAGCTTGCCCAGCGGATGGATCTGTCAGAAGAATACCTGCGGCAAGTGACCGAGCGCCGCCCCATCATTCCCTTCCCCATCAACGTAGGGCGGAGCTTTTACTTGGCGCCCAATCCGATCTTTGAGCAGAGCATTTCCGCCTACGCAGAACAGCATAAGCTGCTTCGGGAGCTGTCCGAGCAGTCTGACTGCGTGATCGTAGGCCGGTGTGCGGACTATGTGCTCCGAGATCGTAACCCCTTCCGTATTTTCATCTACGCAGATCAAGCCAGCAAGATCAAGCGTTGCATGGAGCGCAAGCCGGCGGAGGAAGATCTGAACCAGCGGGAGATGAAGAAAAAGATGGCGGAGATCGACCGGAACCGGTCAAAATACTATGAGTTTTTCAGCGAACAGAAGTGGGGTGTCCGAGCAAACTATGATCTATTGCTCAACACTACGGACAAGGACATTGAAAAGATGGCGTCCGCTGTCTATGCGTACGTGAAGGAAGCGTTCGCATAAGCAGAACCTGTGCGCAGCTGCACGGGAGCTTGACAGAGCTCACCTGCCGAACCAGACGGAACGGCCAGGGGGCACAAATTCCGGCGCCCTCAGTTGAAGAACATAGAAAACGTGCTGATTTCACTTCCCAAAAGGTGAAATCAGCACGTTTCAGTTGGAGCAGGCGAAGGGAATCGAACCCTCGTAGCCAGCTTGGGAAGCTGGAAATTAAACAGACGAAAACCGTTGATATATCAATATTTTCTCTACGCTTCTTTTTCAAGTGACATACAGTTTGACATACAAAGTTTATTGTTAATTTTTTCTCTTGCGGACTCAATCGAGTCATCTGTGGTGTCGGTATAAATGTTCACTGTTGTTGTTATGTCACTGTGTCCCATCAGGTATTTTGCCACGTTGATGGGTACTCCCGCATCCTGCAAATCCGTGCCATAGGTGTGCCGCAAACAGTAGGGCAGAGGTCATCTGCGGGGGTGGTGGCGATCACGCCTTCGCGTTTCGCGTATTTGAACATCCAGAACATGACCTGACGGATTTTGGACAAGAAAGAGCTGGAGCGGCCAATCTCGGCGTTGAGCACGCTCTGACAGTGAATGGGGCGGACGTCCTTCAGCTTCAACGCACCGATTCGCGGGGCGATCTGGTTCTTGACGATCCCGGCATAGTTCTGATAGCATCCTTCACCCATGGCGTTCTTGCAGTAGACGTCCAACCACTTCTGCGCCCAAACCCCTACGGTGGTTCCTTCGTCGATCAACATCAGGCCGCTTCCAGCTTATTCAGGAGCTCTCTTTTCTTCTTGGAGAGCTCTCGCTCGTTCTTGGCGCGCAAGGTGTGCCGCTTGCCGTTGAAGTACACAGTAGTGCGTACTGGTGATTGATTCTTGCGTGGCATAATAATTCTCCCTCCATTATTCACTTTTTGTTGGATTTGCGTTAATTTCAATCCACACGCATTTCAATCCACACCCTCACGCGAGGGCGACTACTGAATGAAAACACGATATAATAGAAGGGTAGTAGGCCATCCAAACTTACTACCCTTTGAACCGTCCTGGTGTTGCGAGTACCGGGGCGGTTTTTTTATTTACTCAACAGTAGAAGCTAATTGCTCCAAAGAAGTCAGTCCACTTTCGGATGACCTCATCACTTCGCGCTTCGATGACCCGCATCAAGTCCCGGAGTAAGCGCTCCGGGATATGGGTTTTGTTGTGGCAAAGGTAGCATTTCCTGGCAGAGGTGATCCAGATCTTCGTTGCGTTCTGGTTCGGAGTTTCCGATACATGAACGTGGATCGGCTCCAACGGGTCGCCTCGTTTGCCCAAAAGAAGATGGTGTAGGGTCCAACCTTAAAGATTTGCGGCATTGGCGAATCCTCCCCGCTGCGAAAACTCAAGGATGAGGTGGGCAGTAGAACGAATCACTTCGTCATACCGAGCAATCTCTTCCGGAGTGAAGCCGTTGACATCCTCCCACTGGTAGCCAGGGATCCAGCAGACTGCATTGTGGAAGAAGTCCTTGTCGTCTGGCTTCTCCACATAGACCTTTACCCGACCATCTGCCTGCATCTCGGAATGGACAATTTCAGTGTTGTCGTCAAGCGTCATGAATGGGTACATCATGGTGAGAACCTCCTTTTGTTTTATTATTTTTTCTTTCCTTGTTTCCACCCACACTCCCGCATAGGGAGTGATTACACATCGTCCTGGTGTTAGCAGCGCCGGTTCTATTCCTGATAGAGAATCGTTTCCTCCGGCGGCTTACACTGGATCACCATCTTCAAGGATTCGCGATTTAGTAGCATCTTTTGCAAGCAGTAAATCCACGGCTTTGTGCCTGGGAGATTGTCACTTCCTGCGGATTCTTCATCTTGCTACAGCTCGGATTGGAGTGGTACTTACTCCCCCCGTTTGTTGGGATCCACACACGTTCCTCGGTGTCCTGGGCCTCCTGCGGTACTTCTGTCGGCGTTTGCACCGGCTGCTCGGTCTCAGCAGGTGCAGGGTCTTCCTTAGTCAGAGAGCCATCAGTTTCAACCGTAATTTGCTTTTCTGCGTTTTCTACGCGCCCGTCCTGATCGAGTTTCCCCTCCAAGGCGTCATATCTTGAACAGCTCGGAAAATAGATGCCGGTTCCATCCTCAAAATCAATTGTGAAGTGGGTCGCATCAGTTTCTGAGATGCAGGTTTCATAAAATTCTACAATCTCGTCATCTGAAAGGGCGTTCCATTTGTCGTGAGGGATTTTTACATATGCACGCTTCAAAGTAACGCCGGAATCTGGGTCTTTATAATCGGCTTCTGCTACTTTTAAGTTCAACAAAGGGTTGCTTGATTCAGGCGCTTCCTCGCTGACTGAGCTAACAGAAGGTTGTACTTTTGGTGCAGTAATAGCGGAACTGTTGTTAGAACTTTTGCTGTTTCCGTCGCACATGCTGGAGCAGCTCGCAAACAAAAGGATAATAAGCAGTAAAGAGCCTATCCCGCTGCCAGTTTGCTTGGCTGACCGTTTTCTCTTTTTCGCCATTTAAAATTCTCCTCTCTTTTCTCAATCGATGTTATAGATCTCGGCACAGGCCAACGGCTTTTCCCTCGATCGCAACACGGTTGATTTCCTCGCCGATTAGGACGATAGGCTCATAGTCTGGGTTGATCGGCTGTAAAATAAGACGGTCTCGGGATTGATGAACGCATTTTAAGGTCGCCTCTGTATCGATGCGAACTGCGGCAATCTGCCCGTTCTCAACAGTCGACTGCTTCCGAATGGCAACAATGTCGCCGTCTTTGATTTTGGGTTCCATGCTGTCTCCGATGCATTTCAGTGCGAAATCTGCGTGCCAAGCGCGGAGACTCGTCACATAGTCCTCAATGTTCGCTTCCGCTGTGATCGGCTCGCCGCAAGCAATTTGCCCTACAAGAGGGATTGCTTTCATAGGCGGGACGGGCTGGAAACCGGATGGAATATTGCTCTCAGGATTTTCCCACCCCATCAAACTGGCTGGAGTCACATGGAGAACCTCGGCCAATTTTGAGATACGTTCTTGACGAATGTTTTTGATGTTACCGCTTTCCCAGCGTTGCACAGTGGCTTCGGAAACACCCATAATATCGGCGATTTCAGCCAAAGTAAGTCCCAGTTTCTTCCGTTGTTCTTTCAAAATGGTAGATAAATTCGTTGTTCTCACCTCGCTTCTAAGCGTATGTTAACACATGGCGGGGCAAGACACAAGAAAAAACTTGCATTTCGCGAAAGAAAAAGTGCAAAGTGCGGTGACTTGTACGCAAGTGAGTGCTATACTAAACTTACGCAATACGAAAGACGCGAGTATATGTACCGGGTCAATGCACCGAAGATTAGAGGGAAAATGAGCGAGAAAGGCTATACAATTGCATCTCTAGCTCAAGGAATCGGGGTAAACCGCAATACTTTAGCGGCGTATCTTGAACATCCGGAGAAGATTCCGTTCGGAAAGTTGCTGATGATGGCTGATTTGCTGTGTGATACCCCTTGCGAGGCTGCGCTTATTTTTTTAATCAAGACTTACGTAAAACGAAAGCTATAAAGAACTGAAGAAGCCAGCTGAACACGAGATGATAGGAGGTGAGAAGATGCGCAAAGCAGGAATGTATGTGCTGGGGGCTAGCCTGGGAGTAATCCTTGCAAAAATCGTATCAGCGCTGATCCGTGCTCTACTAGCATAGAGATCACAAAGCTGGTCAGGACGCCAAGCCAGAAGTATTTTCTGTCGTCCTTTGAACGGGTGACTGCTTCTTCTTTGAGGTGCGTCTCAAGCGCCAGCCTGCACATCTGCCTGGCGCTTGAGTTCTTCAACCTGACGGTTCAGGGAGTCTGTCTGCTCTTTCAAGGCAGAGACGATGTCTAAGAGAGATTCATCCGTGATTCCGCTTCCGTAAATGCAGTCCTCTGGAAGCTCATAGTCCTGGCCGGGCAATACCCTCATTTCATTATTGATGCGCTGGAGATTCTCGAGGGCGGTCATGCGAATGTGAGGTCTAGTAGATTCAAAATCCATATCAGTTCCTCCTTTTATTGCATTTTACCATGCGAGATAAAGGATGGACAACATAAAAAACGCGCGTTGCAAGGAGGTGAACCTTATGCACGCAAAGGAGATCAAGGCAACGCCACCTGAAAAAATCATCCTCCAGGTGGAGCCCATCAGCGTGAGAATCGAGCAAGCGGCTGAGATGATGGGGACGAGTGAGGATACGCTCCGCAAGTGGATCAGGAAAGCGGGGTTCCCGTACATCCGCGTCGGACGGCGCATCATCGTGCCAGTGTCACAAATGCGGCACTGGGCAGACGAGAACACCGGCAAAACGATTGAAGTTTAGGAGGAACCGGCATGAAAATCGAAGAAGCAATCCGCTATTTTGAGCGGGAACTTGAGAAGGTCGAGGAAGCCGAAGCTATCGAAGCATCTGCGGCCGAACCGGACGAAGAACTGCTGCACGCTTGGAGTTACGAGCGTGAGGCGACTGATATGGCACTCACGGCACTGCGCGTAATCCAGGCACGCCTCGTGTGCTTGGGCATCGATGGCTAACTACCACAGCACCTGCCCCAAATGCGCGAAATGCTGCCTATACATCCAGCGCCGCTGCAAGGGTCTGCTGGACTACCAGCGGCGGTGGTGCCAGGAGTGGATTACATACGGGATGGTGGCGGACGCTTGGGGGCGGCGGGTGCAGACGAGACAACTGAGGAGGTATGACAAATGATGACCATCGATGACGCCCTGGCCGCGGCCGGGGAGCGTGTCAAGGAGCTTAACGCGAAGCTCGAAGACTACCTTGCCGGGTACGAGCCGGAGCCCAGTGCTGACGTGTCTCCTACCCCAGCAGACGAGACGCGAGCAGAACGACTGTGGGACGACGATCGGCGGCTGTTTGTGCGCAACCTGGGGTGGCTGTTGAGCCAGACTCGGTGTGGCGTGGCGTCCTGCGAGCTGTACGAAGACCAGGACCGCGAGTATGTGATCGCGCGGTATGACCACGGCGGCAAGCGGGAGATTGATGTCACAGCAGACAGCTATCTGGCGATTATCAAGGACGTAACCAAGCGGGTATAAGGAGGGATAACAATGGACTACGCGAAAACAGCTTTAAGGCTCCATGACGCGGGGCAGGAAGAAGAGGCGCTCAAAGTTTTTATCAGAGGATTCAAACACTATTTGCACGAGGTGCAGAGCCTGTTTAATGGCGCGTCGGATTTCGACAAGGCCGTTTTGATCGTTGCGGCAGAGCGGGTTTGTAAATCCCTGCGTAGCGTGAGTGATTCTATCAACGGACAAGCGAATGCGTTTGATGAGTCATTTGGCGAGTGGGTGTCCGAATCCATCATCACAATGGTAATCGCCGGAGGGGAGGAAGAACGATGCTGGGAGTAAAACACACTTGCCAGTTTACGGTGGGGTTTGTGTCCAGTCTGATGGCCTTGGGAGCCGGGGTATCCGGCCTGACTATGGCGATGGAGGGCAACCACTGGCCTGGCGTTGCGATGATGGTGGCGACGGCGCTGCTGCTGAGCGTAGCAGAGGACGCCTTCGGGCGGATGCGTCAGCGAGGTGACTATCGTGGCGCGTAAACCCTGCGCCCACTGCCAGCGCCTGTGGAGCGCTCAGACCCTGGTGACGGTCGGTGCGGCGGAGCTGTGTCCGGTCTGCTACAAGCAGCGGCGCCGGGCGCGGAGATTGTGGCCGTGCAGAGACTGCACGTTGGAGGCCGACCGGACACTGGTCTGCCACGACAAGTGCCCGCGGTACGCAATGCACCGCGCCCTCATTTGGGCGGGTAAGCCCAGCAAGGGTGAGCGGGCGGCAGCAGAGGTGACGCTGGAGGGCAAATTGCGGAGCATCCGTCATCGCGGTACTGGCAAGGTCGCCCAAAGATAAAAGACCAACTGTATTGTACACCAAGGAGGTACAAAAAGCAATGAAAACGATCACGATCCAGCGCCTGACCCTGGCGAATTTCAAGGGCTGCCGCAGCCTGACCTTGGATTTCCAGGGACGGGACTGCTCCATCTACGGCGACAACGCCACCGGCAAGACCACCGTCTATGACGCCTTCTGCTGGCTCCTGTTCGGTAAGGACAGCAGCGGCGCGGCCAAGTTCGATATCAAGCCTCTGGACGAGACCGGCGCCGTGGCAGATCATGGGGCGGAGACCAGTGTGGAGGCGATCCTGTCGGTGGACGGTCAGGAAGTGACCCTCAAGCGTACTTATTTTGAGCTGTGGAGCAAGAAGCGGGGGAACAAAGAGGCTTCCTTTGACGGTCATTCCTCTGGGTTCTACTTCAACGGTCTGCCCATGGCCAAGAACGAGTTTTCCAGCCGAGTCGCTCAGCTGTGCGATGAGAACAGCTTCCGCACCCTGACAGACCTGCGCTGGTTCTGCGCAGGGGAGAGCGAGACGAACCGGAGAGCAGCCCTCTTTGACCTGGTAGAGGACGTATCAGACGAGGATGTTCTGGCGTCTGACCAGGCGTTCGCCCCGCTGGCGGATGCCCTAGGTGGCCTGACGGTGGAGGAGGCCAAGGCGGCCTACCAGAAGCAGCGCAGGAACTTCCAGACCAAGGCCAAGACCACACCGGCCAGGATCGACGAGCAGAAGCGCACCATCAGTGAGTATGAAGCGGTAGATTTTGCCGCCCTCCGCACGCGCCGAGATGAGCTGGCAGGGCAGGAATCTGCCGCCAGGGAAGCGCTGGAGCAGCTCCGGAGCAAGGCGGGCACCTCCGTCCTCCTGCCCCAGCGGGACGGGCTGCGGATGCAGCTGGAGGCGTTGGAGAGCCAGAATACAGCCTATCGCAGTGGGCAGCGGACAGCAGACCCAACCCAGCTGCGTCGCCAGAAGGAAGGCTTGGAGCGCCAGGGGCAGGCCATTGCCCGAGAGCTGGAGCACAACCAGCTGAGCCAGCAGCAAGGCCAGGCGGCCATCCAGGCGTGTCGGGAACGGTGGAAGGAGACACAGTCCATGACATTTTCCGGCGGCACCTGCCCCACCTGCGGCCAGACGCTGCCAGCGGGGCAGCTGGCCAAGGCCACGGATGAGTTTGAACAGCGCAAGAAAGAGCACCTTGCCAAGCTGGCAGAAGATGCGGGAGCACGCAAGGCCGAGCTGGAAGCTCTCCAAGCCAGAGCTGACGAATTGCGGGCTGACCAGGCACAGAACGAGCAGGACTGCGCTGAACTGGCGCAGCAGCTGGCAGCGGCGGAAGCGCTGGTCATCACTGACCTGGACGGTTACGGAGAGCGGAAAACGCGCCTGACCAGTCAGCTCCAGGAGTTGGAGGTGCAGATCGCCCAGGTCAGCCGGGACACCCGGCAGGCAGAGCAGGAGGCGGAACGGCGTTGGTCGGAGACGCGGGAAGCGTTGCGCCGAACGGAGAGCGCCCTGGCGGGAGAACAGTTCCTGACCGCCGCCCGGAAGCGTGTGGCGGAGCTGATGGCGGAACAGCAGCAGACGGCGGCGGAGACAGAGCGGCTGGATAGTTTGCTGGATCTGTGCGACCAGTTCACCCGGGTCAAAGCGGAGTATATCAGCCGGGAGGTCAGCGGACGGTTCCGGTTGGTGCGCTGGCAGCTGTTCGAGGAACAGGTCAACGGCGGTCTCCGGGACTGCTGCAAGGCCACCATCGACGGTGTGCCCTACGCCGACCTGAACAACGGGGCGAAGATCAACGCCGGTCTGGACGTGATCGCGACCCTGAGCCAGGCCAAGGGCATCCGCTGCCCACTGTTTGTGGACAACGCCGAGAGTGTCACCCAGCTCATGGAGATGGACACCCAGGTCATCCGCATGGTGGTCAGCGAAACGGATAGGCAGTTGAGATTGGAAAGGGAGGATTGAGCGTATGGTCATCGGAACCAGAGCAAAAGCAAAGATCCCGCCGGTGGAGGCGGGGACATACCTGGCGATCTGTGTCGGCATCTACGACTTGGGGGAACAGCAGACGGAGTACAAGGGCAAGACCCGGTACAACAATCAGATCCAGTTCACCTTCGAGCTTCCGACGGAGCAGGTGGAATCGGATGGGGAAATGAAGCCCCGGCAGCTGTCCCGCACCTTCTCGGTCAGTACCAGCAACAAGTCTGGCTTGCGGAAGTTCCTGACCTCCTGGCGGGGGAAGGCGTTTTCCGACGAGGAGATCCGGGCGTTCAACACAGATGAGATGCTGGGGCGCAGCGCCATGATCCAGGTGGTCCTCAATGACACCGGCGAGTATGCCAACATTGATGGCGTGATGCAGATCCCCAAGGGGATGCCCACCCCCACCACGGAGACGGAGCTGCACGTGTTCAACATCGACCAGTGGGACGATGCGACCTTCGCAGCGCTGCCGGAGTGGGTGCAGGAGAAGATCGAGAACTCCACCCAGTACCAGCAGATGCACGCCCCGGAGACCGCCGTGGACTTCCCAGAGCAGGAGGAGCAGCCCCAGCAAACCGCACTTGAGGAAGGAGTGGAGTGTCCGTTTTGAAATTCATTCCATTGGCTAGCTCCAGCGCTGGCAACGCCTACTTATTGGACGACGGACAGTGCGTCCTGCTGCTGGAATGTGGCCTGAGCTACCGGCGGCTGGGTCAGCTGGTGCGGGCGGCGGGATACACCGTCTCCCAGCTGGCCGGCTGCCTGGTCAGCCACGAACATAATGACCACGCCCGCTGCTGGGACAAGTTGCTGGCGGCTGGGATCCCGGTCATCCTGTCCCATGGCACTGCCCAGGCGCTGGGGGCGGATGGAGCTACCTTGTTGGCACCGGATGTGGGGCGGGACTGCTCAGAGCCTATGCAGGTGGGCAGCTTCCAGGTCATCGCCTTCCGCACTTTCCACGATGCCAGGGAACCGGTGGGCTACCTGGTCAGGGGGAGCGACGGGGAGAAACTGGTGTTCGCCATCGATACCGGGAACATCCGGTACCGGTTTCCCGGTGTGAACATCCTGGCCATCGAGGCCAACTACCAGGAGGACATCCTGGCACGCTGCACCCGGATGCCAGAAGCCACCGTCAAGCGTGTCCGCAACACCCATCTGGAGATCGGCCAGCTGTGCGGCTACCTGAGCACCTTGCCCCTGCAGCAGTGCCGGGAGATCTATCTGCTCCACCTGAGCGACGCCAACAGCGACGAGGCGTGGTTCGAAGCGTGTGTGCGTCGGGCAATGCCGAAGAAATGCCGGGTCATTGTGTGCCCGAAGGAGAGAAAATCGTGTTAAACAAAGTGATCATTCAGGGTCGGTTGGTGGCAGAACCAGAGCTGCGCCACACCGCCCAGGGGACTGCCGTGGCCAACGTGCGCATGGCGGTAGACCGAGATTTCAAGCGGCCAGATGGCAGCCGGGAGACGGATTTCTTCCAGGTCATCGCCTGGCGCGGCGGCGCGGAGTTTCTGGCCAAGTACTTCCGCAAAGGGCAGCTGGCCTGTGTGGAGGGCAGATTGCAAGCCAGGGACTACACGGATAACACCGGCGTCCGGCGCTTCGTGACGGAGATCGTGGCAGAAAACCTGTATTTTTGCGGCGGCAAGAAGAGCGAGTCCAACGCAGCGCCTTACGGAGAACCGACCGGGTTCACGGAGGTAGAAGATGACGGCCAGCTGCCGTTTTAAGAAGGTGGCAGCATGGCGAAAGAGAAGAACAGCTTTGTGCTGTATTACGACTTGGAGGACATTCTGCTCGACCTGAGCGACAGCCAGATCGCGGAGTTGTTCCGAGCAATCTTCGCCTACGAAAAGCGTGGCGAGGCGTATTCCGGCTCAGACGCGGAAGTGAAGATCGCCATGCGTTTCGTGAGTAGAGCGCTGGACGACAACGATGAGCGGTATCGGGCGAAGGTGGAAAAACGTCGGGAAGCTGGTCGAAAAGGTGGACTTAAAAGTGCACAGAGCCGCAAGCAAAAGAAGCAAAACGAAGCAAATCAAGCAAACGCAACCAAAGGCAAGCAAAAGAAGCAAAACGAAGCAAATCAAGCAAACGCAACCAAAGGCAAGCAAAAGAAGCAAAACGAAGCAAATCAAGCAAACGCAACCAAAGGCAAGCA
>ERZ825137.2849-NODE-2849-length-19333-cov-4.187364_pt1 | contig 19333 bp, 20 predicted proteins | sample MGYA00519873_ERZ825137 | MGnify/ENA primary metagenome ERZ825137 (study PRJEB31778, sample SAMEA3449190) | human gut metagenome | biome: human gut; feature: human-associated habitat; material: faeces | place: United Kingdom | collected 2010/2012 ...
CATCCACAATCAATCCCAATATTTCCCCTACCCTGTCATCATGTGGATGATCCAATATCAGGTTTTCATACTCAATCTGCCGTTTTATCTGATCTTCCACTTCCCGATATGAAGAGAGGGAGAAATCTTTGTTAAAGTCTTTGTATGTATTCTTTGTATATGTCTCCCCCAAATCGGGGACAGCTGTCACTTTTTTCGGGGATACCCTCTCACTTATATTAGTGACCCCTGTCACTTTTTTCGGTGGGGGCTGTCCCCCAAATGAGTGATAGGGGGTATCTGGTATCCCTATGAATGCATTTTCCAACGTTTCCGGATAGGTTAATTGAATTAATACATCTACATCCAGATTCTGGATAACATTCTGGCTAGGTACATTACAGAATAATGCGATCTTATCTTTTAAGCCCTGATCCAGTGGATAATCAGAACGGCAGACCAGAATATCCGGCTGGATACCCATTCCCTGCAGGTTCTTAACACTCGCCTGAGTCGGCTTTGTCTTTAATTCGCCGGAAGCTTTCAGATAAGGAATCAGAGTAACATGGATCATAATGCAATTCTCATGTCCGACGTCATGTGTGAACTGACGGATCGCCTCTAAGAAAGGCTGGCTCTCGATATCGCCGACTGTACCGCCAATTTCGATGATCGCTACTTCGGTATCCTTTGCATCCGGATTCCGGTAGAAGCGATCTTTAATTTCATTTGTTATATGTGGAACTACCTGTACGGTGTGTCCGCCGAAGTCGCCGTGGCGTTCTTTCTGTAAGATACTCCAGTAGATCTTACCGGTCGTAACATTCGAATTCTTATTCAGACTTTCATCGATAAAACGCTCATAATGACCAAGATCCAGATCAGTCTCCGCACCATCATCGGTTACGAATACTTCACCATGCTGGATCGGGTTCATAGTACCCGGATCCATGTTGATGTATGGATCGAATTTCTGGCTGGTAACCTTGTAGCCTCTCATTTTGAGCAGACGACCAAGGGAGGCAGCAGTGATACCTTTACCAAGACCGGATACGACACCGCCTGTGACAAACACGTACTTAATAGGCATAATAATTTCCTCCTGATATATTCTAAAAACGCATAGACATACGCTCTCATTAAAAAAACACTCATTATTATACGAGAGCATTTTTCAAAAGTCAATCAGCCGTATCGAAAAACAGGATGTATCCGGCATAAAAATATGGTATGATAGTATATAAGAAGTCAAACTTAATAAAATTATGGAAAAATATTCATAAACTTTAGAAAATAAAGCGAAAAATATACATTTGACAGGAAAATGAAGTGAGAAGACGGGAGATCTCGATGGGAGCAATTCAGTTTATCCATATCAGTGATGTGAATATCGGACGAAAATCAGACAAATTACTGTTCGGACAGACCGGTGAAAAGGACAGGATAACGACCTTGAAACAGGTTGTTTCTGATGCAGGAAAATTACAGGCTGATTTTGTATTTATCACAGGGGATCTCTTTGACCATCCGGCAACAGAAGAAGATCTTGCGTGGATTGATGAGATATTTCTGCCGCTTGATAAGACGGCGGTCATTTATTGTCAGGGAGATCATGATTACATGAAATCAGATGGGGTGCTTGCAAACTATTCTTTCCGGTCAAATATTTATGTGGCCGGCTGCAGCGAGTATCGGAATCCGGTTCCGGCAGGCTCTGCAATATATGGAGTAAAGCATGAAAACGCAACTGCCATGATCGATGTTATTCGGTTTCCGAAAAAAAATGCGGTACTTTATTGTGCCGGCTATTATAGTGCCGGAGCGCAGATGGCAGTTTTAGATGAACTGACACCGGCGGATGATGAGATGACAAATATCCTGCTGGCTCATGCCGGAAATCATGGCGCGATACCGATCGATTATCCGACGATCCGGAAAGCAGGATTTGATTATATCGGATTAGGACATGAAGCTTCCTATAAGAATATGTACAATGGCAGGATTTGTTATCCGGGTGTATTGGAACCGGACAATAACAGGGAGACCGGACCGCATGGCTATGTGCAGGGAAAGTTATCAGATGGCGTGGTATCGGTACGGCTTGTGCCTGCATCACAAAAAGAATATAAGACGATACGCTATCCGGTCAGTAATTATATGTCAGATGAAGAACTGGCAGATGAATTGCATCGTATCATTGCAAGAGAAGGAGAAAAAAGCATTTATTCGATCTACCTGGTACGACCGGAAAAATGTGAGAAGACCTTTCATTTGCAGGAGGCACTGGCCACTTACCGGATTGCCGCGCTGAGCGGAGAAGTGTATCAGCGTGAGGATTATGATGAATACAGAAAAGCAAACCGAGGAAATGCATTTGGACGATTGCTTGATAAACTGGATGCCGACTCTCCAATCCGGGAGGATGGGGCGAAGTTGGCAGTTGACCTTGTTATAGAACGATCAAAGATATACACCAGAAACAGTCGGAAAATGAATGACCGGCTTTATGAGGAAACGATCCGGGTAGTGCTTGAGAATCTGAAACATGATATGGATAAACTCCGCACCTCAAAGGATATTCAGGCATATGAACAGGCAAAGGAACGACTGGCAGAAAGTCCGGATGTACTGGATCGCTTAAACGAGGCATGGGCGATGGAACGGAAGAACAAACTGGAACTTCTGACTGCCCGGAACAATCAGGCACAGATCGTACCAAGACACAGAAGCAGATGGATACGAACCGGTATCCGTGCCGCCATTGTGCCATTTGTCATATTCTGTATCATGGCATTGTTTCTGATGCCACGGGCGTACATTCAAATGTCAGAGCGTATGAATGGTACAGATGTGGTTCGTTTTCTGGTTACATCAATACTTGCGATCGTGCTCTGCTTTGTGATCGGTTACGTATTTGCACGACTGATCGATCAGAATAAGGCAGACGGAATACGAAAAGAACGCGCAGATGCAGAACGGCTTGAACGCGAGCTGGCTGCAAAAGGCGAGCAGCTTCACGAAGTCAGAACCGGATATCAGTTACAGGATACAAAGCGGCGGGAGATCCAGTCGGATGTGAATGCCAGAGAAGATCTTGTGGCGCAGACGATCTATAAGCTTCAGGTGATGGAAGAAGCGATGCGGATGTTAGAATAAAAAGAAAAAGGGCACTTGAAAAACAGGTACCCTAGGATACTAACATATTTGCCAGCAGGATACTTACGACGATCCCTGCACCGAGAGACAACAGGGCGCAGGGGATGATATATCGGGATTTGCGGACTTTGGCAGCCATCAGATATACAGACATCGTATAGAATAAAGATTCCGTACAGCTAAGGATAATGGCAGCGGTGAGTCCTTCTCTGGAATCAGGTCCATAGTCGTTAAAGATATTTAGCATCAGACTGGTGGCAGACCCGGAGGAGAACAGCTTCGTTATAATGACGGGGATCACACAATCCGGGGTATGTATGAGAGAAGCAATCGGCTTCAGAGCGGTTGTGATCAGGCCAAGGGCGCCGGAATCATTCAGGATTCGTACAGCCACAAATAGGCCGATCAATGTTGGAACTAATTCGACTACGATCTTCATTCCGTCAAATGCTCCGTCAATAAAATCTTCATAGACATTCGTCTTTTTAATACAGCCGTATAACACAACAGCAAATATGACCAGCGGGATGATACTGTTTGAGATTGTTGTCAGCATGACAAGCCTCCATTAAGATTCTGTGTATGTTTATTTCGTCTTAGCAGGTTATTTAGCAGACATGTCGATTTTGAAAGTCAACTGCGCTGTTAATTATGAGTTTTCTACGCGAACTCGCCTGTAAACAGGCTCAAACATGCTTCGAAAACTCAAACGATGCTCGTTGACTTTTCCAAAATCAGACATACGTCTGCTATAAATAACCTGCCAAGACGAAATATATATACAGATATATTCTGTATTATGAAAGTCAACTGCGTTGTCTATTATGAGTTTTCTACGCGAACTCGCCGCTTCATTTTCCTCGTTTGTTTATAATGACAGTCAGAAGGACGGCGACGGCGGTGGAGTAGACCGTTGCGATGATGCCGGGCAGGATAATGGCGGTAGGATGTTCAGAACCATAGGTTGCACGATAGGCAATGATATTTACCGGGATCAGTTGTAGCGAAGAAATATTCAGGATCAGGAAGACGCACATTTCTCGACTGGCAGATTTGCTTCCCTTGTTGTCCTTAGCCAGTTCCTGCATCGCCTTTAGTGCCGGCGGTGTTGCAGCCCACCCAAGCCCTACGATATTTGCAATGATGTTCGTACACATATATTCATATGCCGGATGTTCGGGGGAAAGTCTCGGAAATAAGAACTTCATGACAGGGGACATTTTCGATGACCATTTCTTCATCAGACCGGTGCGTTCTGCGATCTTCATGATTCCACACCACATCGTAACAATTCCAAGCATGGTGATACAGAGTGAAACGGCGTCACTCCCGGCATCAATGATACCGGCATTCACATCTTCCATATGCCCGGTCAGAAGTGCGGTGATAATACCGACTAAGATCATGGCAGCCCAGATCAGATTAATCATAGAAGCTCCTTTGATTTTGCTTTTACATAATGAATATATGCGGGAATATGGGGGAAGTATGCTATAGTATTATCGATTTTTAAATCCATACAATGTGAATTTTATATATTCTATATTGCAATAATATCAGAATAACGATAAAATAATGATAATATATTAACAACAAGAAGCATGAAATAAAAAGGAGTGATAAAAATGATACAGATTAGACCGGTTTCAGATCTTAGAAATAAGTTCCCTGAAATTGAATCAATTGTGAATAGTGGAAAGCCTGTATATTTAACGAAAAATGGATATGGGGCGATGGTTGTTTTAAGTATGGAAGAGTATGCTAATCTTACAGAGAATGTTGAAATGAAACTTGATGAAGCTGACAGACAGGCAAAAGCGACAGATAAAAGACTTTCACACGAAGAAGTATTTAGCAAAGCAAGGAGTGTGATGGATGCAAGATAAAATCTACAAGCTAAAATATTTGCCACTTTTTGAACAGGATTTGCTAGATACAGTGAATTATATTTCGAAGGTTTTAAAAAATGAAGAAGCTGCAATGCGACTGATAAATGATGTTGAAACAGCAATATTAGTCAGATTAAACAATCCGGTAGCGTTTGAACCATATCATTCCAGAAAAAAACGTGAATATCCATATTACCGGATCTATGTAAGAAATTATGTGATTTATTATGTGGTAATTGATGATGTTATGGAAGTACGACGGTTATTGTATGGTGCAAGAAATATAGAAAATTTGTTAAATTAATACATATAAAAAGAGCAGTAAAATTATCAGATTTACTGCTCTTTTTATATGTATTCGTCTCAATCATCCTGTAATATGTCACATTTCCACATTTTCCCCATAAAGTATAGAGAGATGAATAATATGCAAATTCAGGAGGTATATTCATTTGGAACAGTATAGAAACTGCAACAGAAATGGCGGCAGATATCCTGCTCAGCCAAATCTCATGATGCAATATGCAAATAACCGCAATGCCTCTTCCTGCAATGGAAACCGTCAGGGCACAGGCGGCTGTCCTTCCAGACAGGATCATTGCGAAACAACAAGAAAGGATGTAGAGACCTGTGGCAGATTCAGTCCGCATCCGATTGGTATGGCGTATGTGCCAAGTCAGGAATTTGGGGAACTCTATGATGCGAAAAAGGGTCTGCGCGAAGGAACCATGTTCCCAGATCTGAATCTGATCTTTTGTGGTGTAAGGGGGAAATAGGCAATGAATAATATGAACAAACAGCAGCTCTTTGCCTTTATAACAGAAGTGTCCTTCGCGTTGGATGACATTTCCCTGTATCTGGACACTCACCCGGAATGTCCGAAGGCACTGGCAGCATACAGCAATTATAAAGCAATGCGGCAGCAGGCAGTCCGCGAATACACGACCGCCTATGGTCCATTGAACCGATATCAGGTAAATGACGACAATTATTTTGACTGGGTTGACAAACCTTGGCCATGGGAAAGGGAGTGTGGTTGTTAAATGTGGATCTATGAAAAAAGATTACAGTTTCCGGTAAATATCAAAGAGACAAATGCACAGCTTGCGCAGGCAATAATCTCACAATACGGCGGACCGGATGGTGAAATGGGTGCATCCATGCGGTACCTGTCCCAGCGTTATGCAATGCCGGACAATAAGGTGAAAGCGATTCTTACCGATATTGGTACAGAGGAGTTGGGACATCTGGAGATCGTTGCCACGATCATTTACCAGCTTACCTGCCGGTTATCGATCGAGGAGATTAAGGCATCGGGATTTGACAAATATTATATCGATCACACCTTAGGAATCTGGCCGCAGGCAGCAGGCGGCATTCCATTTAACGCCTGCGAATTCCAGAGCAAGGGTGATCCGATCACGGATCTTTTCGAAGATATGGCAGCAGAGCAGAAAGCCCGGTCGACTTATGACAATATCCTGCGTCTCTGCAAGGACTATCCGGATGTATATGAGCCGATCAAATTCCTTCGCGAACGTGAGGTCGCACATTTCCAGCGCTTCGGTGAAAGCCTTGGCATTGTCCGCGAAAAGATGGATACAAAGAACTTCTATGCATTTAACTCAGCATTTGATACAAGTGCTCCATGCGTGGAGAAATGTGGGAAGTAAGAGATAGTCGCTACCGGTTGTTTATTATATAGTAGTGATAGAAAAAATATCAGGCAGCAATCCTGAATCGGGGATATCAAGCTGCCTGATTTTTTCACAATGTATATTATTGAGAATAATTCTTGAAAAGAATTATAAATTTATTCGGTTTGTGGTATAATGAATATAAAATTATTTGTTTGCAAGGATGAAAAAACAAATCGTATTTTGTAAAAGGGAGGTACAAGCATATGGACAAAAAAGCAATCTATAATTTATCCTATGGTGTATTCATGTTATCCACCAGATCAGGGGAGAAGGTAAACGGCTGCATCACAAATACATGTATGCAGGTGGCAGGCAATCCGGTTCGGGTTGCGATATCTGTATTAAACACGAATTATACATGCGACCTGTTGAAAGAGAGTGGGATATTTGCTTTGAGTATTCTGGATCAGACCTGCTCATTTGCGACGATAAAACATTTCGGGTTCCAGTCCGGCAGAGATGTGGATAAATTCGCAGATCTGCAAATGCCAAAGGACTGCAATGACATTCCGTATATGGGATGGAATGCCTGTGCCGTGATCAGCGGAAAAGTAGTAGAACAGCACGACCTTGGCACACATACGTTATTTATCGCAGAAGTCGTAGATGCCAAGCTGATCAATGAAAATGCACCGCTGACTTATGCGGATTATCAGACAAAGGTAAAACCAAAAGCAGAACCGAAAGCCCAGAACAAGAAGATTGTAGGCTGGCGCTGTCGTATCTGTAATTATGTATATGAAGGAAGTGAGCTGCCGGCAGACTTCACCTGCCCGATATGTGGACATGGGGTAGAGGATTTTGAGCCGGTGTATGAGGCGTAAGCTATTAAAAAGCTTATAAACAGGAGGACAATGCTATGGAACGAGTAGTAAAATTTTTAAAGGACGCAGAAACTTATTATTTAGCAACTGTAGAGGGTGACCAGCCAAGAGTCAGACCATTTGGAACTGCCCATATTTTTGAAGGCAAGTTATACATACAGACAGGCAAAGTAAAAGAAGTATCAAAGCAGATCCATGCAAATCCGAAGGTTGAGATTTGCGCTTTTATGAATGGAGAATGGCTTCGTGTAGCAGGAGAATTGGTGGAAGATGACCGCAGAGAAGCAAGACAGTCTATGTTGGATGCATACCCTTCATTACAGAAGATGTATTCCGCAGATGATGGTAACACCGAGGTATTTTATTTTAAGAATGCAACAGCAACTTTTTCATCATTTACACACGAACCGGAAGTTGTGAAGTTTTAAATGTATTACATGGTTTGACAAACGCCCTCGCTTGTATAAGCGGGGGCGTTTGTATTTGGGTTATTGGTATTTGAAAGTGTATTTTCTAAAATTTGACAAAATATGCGTATATTATTGCACATTATGACAAATAAAGGTATAATATTTCCATAATAAAAGGGGGCGGGTCTGAGATAGAGGCTTTTTAGTTTTCTATTTTCTCTAATAAGAAATCCCTATAATTATGAAGTGAAATTGATATGATGGACGATTTTTTGTACATGGCATAGATTAGTATATTCATATTAATGATTGATTGTAATAAAAAATACATTGTGGAATATAAGGCACGTTCCAATATGTGGCTATTACTAAATATCTTAATAATAAATTAGTATTTACATTCCACAATGTATTTAAAATTATATATGGAATGATAGAAAATTACAACAGGATGATTTTTATAAAAACAATACCAACTAAATTATTTTTAAGTTATTAGTATTGACATGAGAATAAATATATGCTATTTTGATAATACAAAGAAAAATAAATTAACAAGGAGGTGAAAAAATGTATCAGATTAAACTGCGTTTTAAATTGGAATTTCCTTTTCTTCCGAAGGAGATGGATCGTTTGTTTACAAGTTTTTTAAAGGCTGCGACGAAGAATATTTCCGAAGATTTGTATCAGCGTTTATATGATAAGAGCAGATCAATCATGAAGGCGTTTACATATTCGTATTATCTTCCCGGTGCTAAGTTTACAGACGATAAGATACTTCTTGATAAGAACGAATTCATGGTATTTTTTACAGATGCTGATGATAAGGAATTTTTATATTTGTTTAATGCGTTTCAGACTATGAAATTTCGGCATTATTCGATGAACAAGAATTCCATGCAATTAATATCTGTGTATATTCAGAATATAAATGATATCACAGATGATGAAATCATCATAAAAATGCAGAGCCCATTACTGGCAAGATACCATGATAATGATACCAATTCAGACAGTTATTATACGTTTGATAAGGATGAGTTTTCAGACGTTGTGAAAGAGAATGTTAAGATCTTTATTCAAAGAATGAATATTCCGGTTGAGACAGATGATTTTTCTATTCAGGCGATCAAAGGAAAAAAGGTTATAATACCAGTGTTTGGAAGAAATACAGATGCTTCGCTTGGTATTTTCAAATTAAAAGGCTCTGTTGCTTTATTAAATGTTCTGCAGAGATCCGGAATTGGAGTACGCAGGTCGACAGGAAATGGAAAGTTTGAAGTATTAGGTTAGAAGAAAGGAGGATTATAAGTTGGGTAGAATCTATATACCAATGGGTGATTTTCTGAAAAATGCGGGAATCGTAGGTATGCATTATATACTGGACGAAATTGCTGCTGCATCGGAAGATTTGGATTATGGCTATACGGAAGATAATCAGCAATTATGGCTTGATACAGATTTCTGTCAGGAAACGGACTGGACGGATTTATACTTTCGTGGGATCACGACATATTACAGGTCACATAGTGTATATCAAACAATATTGGATAAGATTAAGAATTTGTTAGCTGTACTGGATTTGCCGGAATGGGATGGTAAAAAGTGGAAAGATGATATCAAATTCATTAACGATAAACTTTTGTCTAACAGTTATAAATCGGGCATTGCCAGTATAAAGGATGAGGTTGATACCACAGAAGCATATGAGATGCTTAAGGCGGTAAAACTGAAAGAATCTATGGAACCGGAACTGTTGCGGGATCGATTGGTTCAGTTACATGAATTTCTTATTCAGCCCATTTGTGCAGAAACCTTGATCATGAAGAGTGCCATATATAATTACATCAATCGTTTCTGGGATGGAAAATGTTTTCTATTACGTGCAAATGCAGCGAAAAATATGCGAGAGGTTTTTGAAAATGATTTTTCAGAACCATTTCGGACTTATATAGCAATTGATCAAAAGAAGGCAAAGGAGATATGCATTGATTGTAGTGCAATGATTGATTCGAAGACGAAAGTATCACTTGCATTTATGAAGGATCAGGCAGATGATCTGGCAAGAAAACAATCAGCTTTCTGGAATTGTAAAGTAGATGCTTTCTTATGTCCGGTGTGTGCATTTGTATATGCATTATCTCCTCTTGGTTTTTATCTGATGGGAAATCGATTCCTGTTTATTAATACGGATCAGAACATTCAGGAATTATTAGAGGTAAATCGTAAGGATGGCATTATGCAGGATGTGGAAAGAGAAGATGGAGAACGATATACTTCATGGATTTCCAGAACATTGAATCTGTTATTGAAGATGAAGACGGAAGAACTAGGTAATATTCAGATCATAACCAGAGGCAGGGATGAAAGCGAACGTTATACATTTGATATTATCAATAAAAATATCCTTGCAATATTAAATGATGAGAAAGTAAGGGCTGGACTTGATGTATTAAGTAAATACCCATATATAAAAAAGGGGACTGAATACATAAATATACATGAAACAGTTATATTGAATATTCTTCGGTATAGAAATCAATATCCATTATTAAATATCTTGTTAAGGCAGTCTATGGATGTAAAGACATATTTGGTAGATGCTTATTGGGTATATGATATTCAGATTCGTGTAAGTTTATTGAAGAAAGATAATGAAGATAAGAATAAGATAGGAGGTGCAATAGTGAATCGATACAAAGTTAGAGAGTGTGGATATGAATTAAGAAATAAACTGTTAGCAGCGAAAGGCACAAGTGATGATTCAAGAATCAGAGGTACGGTATATCGATTACTGAATGCAGTTGCAGTTGGAGATGTTTCCCATTTTATGGAAATTATAATGCGTATCTATTGTTCTGTAAATCTGACAGTTCCGGATGCATTCATAGAGTGTCTGGATAATCGGGAGAAGTTTAGAGAGTATGGATATGCATTCCTTATGGGATTAGAAGGAAGTCATTATGAAAAAAAGGAGGAAAAGGTTAATGATTAGGAATGGTTTAACACTTACAATGGTATTTCTTGCAGAAAGTGCAAATTATGGAGAGGGCGTAGGTAATATTACTACACTCAAAAAATTATCACGAGGAACATATGAGCAATATTCTTATATATCAAGACAGGCATTGAGATACAATATTATTCAGCAGTTAGGATGGGATACAACACCTGTTGATGGAAAGAGTGGAGTCGTTCAGTTTGCACCAACTGCTAATATAAAAGATTATCCGGAAATTGACTTTTTTGGTTATATGAAGACCAGTGCAAAAGGAGAGGATAAAAAAGGCGGAGCTGATACCAGAAGTGCAGTTGTTCGACTGAGTAATGCGGTATCATTAGAGCCTTATCAGAGCGATTTGGAATTTTTAACCAATATTGGATTGGCAAGACGCCAGGATCTTGATAATGCGATCGCACAGAGTGAGATACAGAAGTCATTCTACTCATATACGATCACTATAGATCTTGATCGTATTGGTGTGGATGGAGATCTTGAGATATCTGCAGAAGAAAAAGCAGATCGAGTAAAAAAATTTCTTGATACGATCCAGTATTTATATCGTGATATAAAGGGAAGAAGAGAGAACCTTAGTCCTGTATTTGCAATCGGTGGTCGATATATAAGAAAAAATCCGTTCTTTGAAAATAGAGTATCTTTGGAAAATGGAGCCATAAACACGAAGATGCTTGGAGAGATTATTGAAAGTGATGAGGATATAAAGAACAATACCAGTGTTGGAGTTGTGACAGGTATTTTCCAGAATGATGCAGAATTAAAAGATACATTGAACACAAAGACAGTTGCAGATGTATTTAAACAGTTGAAAAAGGAAGTTGATGAATATTATGGAGCGAGCAATTAGAATTGATTGTTTTCAAAACCTTGCGAACTACAGAAAACCAAGTAGTTTCATTATAAAAGAATCTTATCCGTTGCCACCATATTCAACTGTTATTGGTATGATTCACGCAATTAGTGGATTTGACAGTTATCACAAGATGCAGGTAAGTATCCAGGGAGAAAACGCAGGTTCTGTATCAGAATTGTATACAAGATATTCATTCAAATTCGATACAAAGTATGAAGAAGGCAGACATCAGCTCTGTATCAAAGGTGAAGACAAAGATTATGGTGTGTTTAAGGGGATTGCACATGTAGAACTGATCTGTGATAATCGGATGGTTTTACATATTATACCTGAGGAGGAAGATTTTGATAAGATTTATCAGGCACTGAAGTGTCCGATTATTTATCCATCATTAGGGCGGTATGAAGATTTGCTGGATATTCAAAATGTAGAAATTGTTGAATTACAGAAAGTTGAATCAGCAACGATTCGAAATAATATCTATATTCCATTTCAATCAGAACTGGATATTGGACGACGTACAAGCACGACTTACATGTTAACAAAGGAATACGAGATAACACCGCAGGGATATCGCAGATGGAAACCGGATGGTGGAAAGGTAAAAGCGTATTATATGCCGAAGGATACTTCAGTAGTGAATGCATATATCGATACCTATGGGGATGTTGTTGCGTTCGCATAACAAGATAAGAGAGGGATTGACAATACGATATGGAATATTATGCAAAGTCAAATGACACCAAGAAGGAAGTTAAAAATGTAAATGACATCAGAAACATATTGATTTATCTTTTGGGCAGCCAGATGGATAAATTGAATGAAAATGAGTCGAAGATGATCATTTCTTACTTGGATTCTTTGAAACAGCAAACTGTTCAGGAGCAAAAAACTTTAAGAGAACATGAGAAGGATATTGTTAACTGTGCAGGAAAATTCTTTGAGATTTTTGATATGTATTTTACAGAAAAGGAAAAGAATCTGGTTTTAGAGGCATGCCGAGTGCATGACCTTGGAAAAGCTAATTATATTTTCCAGACAATTGTCAATCCTCAACTTACAAGGATGGCTGAAAGGCAGATACCACATGGTTTTCTTAGTGCACTTAGTTTATCAGAGAAACAGGTTAAGCAGGAAATACCAGAATGTACAGGCGATGACTTTTCTGTGTTATTGACAGCAGTCTATTATCATCATGATCGGAAGGATAGTTTTTCTGATAAGGATTTTTATGACTATTACGATAAATGGTATAAAAAATATTTGCAGGAATATTTGGGAAAGGAAGATGTGAAATTTTCTGCCGCAAATCGTAATCAACTGTTGTATTCGAATAATCCTACAATGAAATTGAGAAGTGTAGATGAGCAAACATGGTGTGAATATATGTTGATAAAGGGCTTGTTGAATAAGTTTGACTGGACGGTAAGTGCAGGATATGAAGAAGCAGAATTACACAGTGACATTGCTGAGAAAAAATTATGCAGCACGATTCGCGATTACTTTTCAAATTCATTGCGTGAGTTGCAGGTTTTTATGCAGGAACATAGTGATGATAATGTTGTAGTTATAGCACCTACTGGATCAGGAAAAACAGAGGCAGCTTTATTATGGGCAAATGGCGAGAAAGGTTTTTATACATTACCGTTAAAAGTTTCTTCTAATGCCATATATAGCAGAATAAAGGACAGGTATATGTATAAGGATGTAGCATTGCTTCATTCTGATAGCCTAAGCAGTTATTTTGATGGAACAGATGGGCAATTTACAGATGGGAATACCAGATATGAGCAGGCAAAATTGTTCTCGTATCCGCTTACTGTCTGCACGGTAGATCAATTATTTAAATTTGTTTATAAAGCCCCGGGCACTGAGATTTTTGCAGCGACACTGAAATATTCAAAATTAATTATAGATGAGATTCAGTCATATTCTCCTAAGATAGTAGCAGCATTAATTTACGGCTTGTCAGAACTAAAACAAATGGAAGGAAAATTCGCAATCATAACAGCAACATTTCCGCCGGTTTTAGAATTTTTTATGCGAAAATATCGGTTGATAAAGGATAGAGATTATATTTTTATAGATTTTTCCGCTACAATGGGAACAGACAGACATAAGATCGCATTATTTCATGAAGAATTTGATTTTGACAGAATTGCGGAAGATGGATACAAGAAAAAAGTTCTCGTTATATGCAATACAGTATCAAAGGCACAGAAGGTATATGAAGAATTATCCCAAAGAACAGATGAGGTATTCCTGCTTCATTCCAGATATATTCGAAAACATCGGGATCAGTTGGAAAAGATGATAATGGATTTTTCCAGTAATGATGAGATGACAGGTATATGGGTAACAACACAGATCGTAGAAGCAAGTCTTGATATTGATTTTGATGTTCTTTATACGGAGATGTGTACGGCTGATAGCTTATTGCAAAGAATGGGACGGTGTAATAGAGCAGGGAAAAAGGATATAACCGATGCAAATGTATTAATTTATGTTAATTATTCAGGATGTATGAAGAATGGAAAAGGAATATATGACAGTGATATATATGATAGATCTGTACAATTATTAGAGGCATATAATGGAAAGCTTTTTTCCGAAAAAGATAAAGTTCAGTATATGAATGAAGTTTATGATGTAGACGCATTAAAGAATACGGCATACTTCCAAATGATAAAAAGAAATCTGGCTAAATTTAAATCGTTGCAGCCGTTAGATTATACATCTAAGAAAGATATCGATGAGGATTTTCGTGGAATAAAAAGTATTACAGTAATTCCAGATAGAATATATCAGGAAAATCAGTATCTGATAGAGGCAATAACGAGTGTTTTAGATACACCATATGTTGACAGTAATATACGAAGGATATTGAAAGCAAAACTGGCAGATATAACTCTTAATCTGAATCTGTATTCGGATCGGAGAAAATTAGATGGTGTGGATTTGAATTGTATAAATGACAGATTAGATATTCACAGGACATGCTTATTATATGATTTTGATGAAATGACAGGACGGGGTATGGGCTTATCGTTAACGAAGTATGATGATGAGTGGAATTTTATATAAGGAGGAATTGTGGAAAATCGAGTTACTGGTGTAATGATTTATTATTATTTTGTGTGTAAAAGAAAATTATGGTATTTCATAAATGAAATAAACATGGAATCCGATAATGAAAATGTTATGTTGGGTAAACTACTTGATGAGAACAGTTACCGGCGTGATGATAAACACATTAATATCGATAATGTAATAAATATTGATTTTATAAAAGAGCATCAGGAATTACATGAGATAAAAAAGAGTAAAGCAATAGAAGAGGCAGGAATCTGGCAGGTAAAATATTATCTATATTATTTGAAACAACGTGGAGTTAAGGGCTTAACGGCAAAGATTGATTATCCTATGATCAAAAAAAATATTGTTGTAGAACTGTCAGAGGATGATGAAGTACAGTTGCAGAAGATAATTGCAGATATAGAAAAGTTAAAAATGCAGGAACAACCACCAGCATTTGAAAAACAAAAAATATGTGGGAAGTGCGCATATCATGATTTGTGTTTTATTTAACATGGAGGGATAATGGGACAAAGTTTTTATATTTACAATAGTGGAGATTTAAAAAGAAAAGATAATACACTTCAATTTATATCTTCAGGTGGAGAAAAAAGAGATATTCCGATTGAACGAATTGATGATATTTATGTCATGTCAGAGATGTCATTTAATACAACATTTTTGAGTTACATTTCTCAATATGGAATCCCGATACATTTCTTCAATTATTATAATTTTTATACAGGTAGCTTTTATCCAAAAGAAAAGCTGCTGGCAGGTCAATTATTGGTAAAACAGGTTGAACATTATACAGATTATGGAAAGAGATTGACCATTGCAAAAAAATTTATAGAAGCGGCTGCCGATAATATTTACCGAAATCTCCGGTATTATAACGGACGGGGCAAGGATGTATCTTTCTATATGTCAGAAATTGATTCGTTGAGAAAAGAATTACCAAAAACATCAACGATCCAAGAGCTAATGGGAATAGAGGGAAATATAAGAAGGCATTATTATGCTACATGGAATGTTATCATTGATCAGGAAATAGAGTTTGATAAAAGAGTTATGCATCCGCCTGATAACATGATTAATTCGTTGATTTCTTTTGTTAATTCGTTGATTTATTCAAAGGTTCTTAGTGAGGTATATCATACACAATTGAATCCTACGATAAGTTATCTCCATGAACCTGGTGTTAGAAGATTTTCTCTATGTCTGGATGTGGCAGAAATTTTCAAACCGTTGATAGGAGATCGACTTCTTTTTTCATTATTAAACCGTAATCAGATAACCGAAAAAAGTTTTACGAAGGAGCTGAATTATTTGCATTTGAATAGGGATGCATCCAGATTGATTGCACAGGAGTTGGAGAAAAAATTACAGCAGACAATTATGCATAAAGATTTAGGTCGCCCCGTTACATATCAGTATCTGATGCGTTTAGAGTTATACAAGCTGATCAAGCATCTGATTGGGGAAAAAGAATATGAAGGATTCAGAATATGGTGGTGAAATATGTATGTAGTATTAGTATATGACATAAATAAAGAAAATAATGGACAAAAACGATGGAATCATATTTTTAAGATTTGTAAAAGGTATTTATCCCATATACAAAATTCTGTTTTTGAGGGAGATATCACAAAAGTACAACTTGTGAAGCTGAAACAGGAGCTGGATGAATATATTGATCATGAATTGGATTCCGTTATTATATTTAAAAGCAGGCAGGAAAAATGGTTGAATAAAGAGTTCTGGGGTAAGGAAGATGACAAAGCCAGTTTCTTTATTTGAAATTGTCGACCATAAATATTGTAAAATCTGCCGCCGGTCGACAATGGGAAAAAATATAGAAAAAAGGAATATACTATTTAAAAATAGAATGTGTAGTCCGATTATTGAAGCAAGGTCGACAAAAAGAGGATGTGAAAGCATTGTAAAATATTGCTTTTTTATAGTGCGGTTTTAATAGATACATGGTGGAATGTGAATTTCATCTGTGCATCGATCATCTCCCTCACGGCTTCTGTTTTAATAGATACATGGTGGAATGTGAATTTTTTCCATCATCTGAATATAAGCCGCCTTTATATTGTTTTAATAGATACATGGTGGAATGTGAATCTCTTTACATACCGGTTAACCTTTTTCCACGATTGGTTTTAATAGATACATGGTGGAATGTGAATGTTTTACGTGTTTCTTATTTTGATTTGCAAGAATTTGTTTTAATAGATACATGGTGGAATGTGAATTGATGCCGACTACAACATGGTTGCGTTTGTACTTGACGTTTTAATAGATACATGGTGGAATGTGAATTCCATCTTTGTCGATACGGTAGACTGGGGTTGGTTTGGTTTTAATAGATACATGGTGGAATGTGAATTAAAAGAAACTGAAAATGATGAATATTATCGAATGGTTTTAATAGATACATGGTGGAATGTGAATTTTTTTAGCAGGAAAGACGATTAAAACAAACATAGGGTTTTAATAGATACATGGTGGAATGTGAATTATAACTTACTATCGGCTAATTGCTCTGGAAGCGTGTTTTAATAGATACATGGTGGAATGTGAATATGACTATATTAGTTGTTCCTGTCTCTGCAAGTGGGTTTTAATAGATACATGGTGGAATGTGAATTAAAAACTTTCCGTTGAAATAGAGATTCCATAACCAGTTTTAATAGATACATGGTGGAATGTGAATTCGGAAAAGGTCTTTTTAACATACATTTAAAATGTGGTTTTAATAGATACATGGTGGAATGTGAATAAATTGAGCACACGTTCTATCAGCCGAAGGTTCGCGCGTTTTAATAGATACATGGTGGAATGTGAATCAGGAATTTGTTGATTCACTTTTAAAAATATCTGGTTTTAATAGATACATGGTGGAATGTGAATTACATTCAACATTCTAAAATTTTGAACCCAAACAAGGTTTTAATAGATACATGGTGGAATGTGAATTTTCGAAAGAGTTGGGAAGTATTGACAGATTACATGGTTTTAATAGATACATGGTGGAATGTGAATTGAATCTGCAGTTTAAATCCGGAGAGGAAGCAGCTTTGTTTTAATAGATACATGGTGGAATGTGAATGAAAGAGCTTTTTGTGTCATACCTCGTTTTACTTCTGTTTTAATAGATACATGGTGGAATGTGAATATTAAATCTCCTATAAAATTCTCAATCAGTTCTCCGGTTTTAATAGATACATGGTGGAATGTGAATAAGGAAACTGTTTCATTTTTGTTTAGATAGTGGATCGTTTTAATAGATACATGGTGGAATGTGAATTGTTCAACATAACAACTACAGTAACTTTCCGGACAGGTTTTAATAGATACATGGTGGAATGTGAATTTGATTGCAAGTACAAACTGTACATACTCTGCAGATCGTTTTAATAGATACATGGTGGAATGTGAATGTTCGTGACGAGATTCTATTTGATTTTGCAAATCAATGTTTTAATAGATACATGGTGGAATGTGAATCATTATGAACATGAAGTCATCTATTCACACTATGTGTTTTAATAGATACATGGTGGAATGTGAATATTTCAGTTCGTGTGTTTTTGTTCGTTCCCGCTTCGGTTTTAATAGATACATGGTGGAATGTGAATTGAATTTTTAATACGGCGGGATAAAGTTTAAACTCGTTTTAATAGATACATGGTGGAATGTGAATTTCAGGTATATCTGCTTCGGGTAATGTTCGTAAAGTTTTAATAGATACATGGTGGAATGTGAATTATAAACACCTACCTTCTGCTCCGGCTGTAGTTATTGTTTTAATAGATACATGGTGGAATGTGAATGTAGAAAGGAATGGTGAAAAAACTATGGCAGCAATGTTTTAATAGATACATGGTGGAATGTGAATGTCTCTCCGGGCAAGAAGCTATGCAACAGATAGATAGTTTTAATAGATACATGGTGGAATGTGAATCAGCTTGCAGAAGGTGGTGTACTTAAGAAAGGCCAGGGTTTTAATAGATACATGGTGGAATGTGAATCGTATGGGTTGGATTATTCCCGAAAATGTGAAGCCTGTTTTAATAGATACATGGTGGAATGTGAATCAATTCTAACCGCTCAGCAGTTATCTGAGATTTTGGTTTTAATAGATACATGGTGGAATGTGAATAATCCGTACGGATTTTTAAAACTGAAAAATAGCCCGTTTTAATAGATACATGGTGGAATGTGAATGAATGAAAAGATAGTAATCTATGTTCACAATTTGTCGTTTTAATAGATACATGGTGGAATGTGAATGTTTTACGTGTTTCTTATTCCGATTCGCAAGAATTTAGTTTTAATAGATACATGGTGGAATGTGAATTGGTTTTTTAATACGGCGGGATAAAGTTTAAACTCGTTTTAATAGATACATGGTGGAAT
>ERZ825137.2850-NODE-2850-length-19331-cov-5.871810_pt1 | contig 19331 bp, 18 predicted proteins | sample MGYA00519873_ERZ825137 | MGnify/ENA primary metagenome ERZ825137 (study PRJEB31778, sample SAMEA3449190) | human gut metagenome | biome: human gut; feature: human-associated habitat; material: faeces | place: United Kingdom | collected 2010/2012 ...
CTCGTAGAGTTTCGCCGCCGCGGCGGCGAAAAGAAGTCCGATCATTTTCTTCGGCGACATGTGCGGCGAAGAAAATACCGCTCAGGCTGCAAGTGTGGAATTTGTGCGCCGCCGGCGCACAAATTATGCGCGCAGCAGACTGCAGCCCCTTTGTCAAAAAGCAACACTTTTTGACAGCCTCAGCGCCGCAAAAAAGCCGCCGGGTGAAGCAATGCTTCACCCGGCGGCTTGCATACGGTATGCAGGCGCGGATCACGCGCCTGTCAGCGCTCAGTCATTGACTGCGACCACATTGTCCGCGACAACAGCGGAAGCCTCGCCCTGCGGCTGCACGGACTCTATACGGGTGCTGGTACCGCTGATGTACGGGTTCATCTCGCGCGCCTTGAGCGTTGCGTAGATACCGGCAAATACCACCATCATTGCGATGAGGACGCCCCACAAAACTGCGATCTTGGTCTTAGCCATGACAGATTCCTCCTTAAGAAATCAAATGTAATTCAAGTTTTCTATGTTGTTCGTGTTCCGCTTTCCACACTACCCACACGGGCGGCAACAGCCGCTGTGGGGAATCGGAACGAAGCCTGTCAAACATCGTTATTTTCTTGTCAACTGTATTGTAGCGCTTTTTCCCCTGTTTGAAAAGCCCTATTTTGCTTTTCTACTTTTTTAACAAATTCGTCTGTTTTTTAACGTTATGAATTTGACAAGTTGCACAGCCGTAAAAAAACCGGACAGAAGTCAGGCTTCTGTCCGGGTAATTTTTGTGGTTTTCAGTCCTGTGTCAGCGCCTGAACGATGCGTTCAAACGCCATGCTGTGCGACGCCTTGACGAGCACGCAGTCGCCCGACTGCACCAGCTCCGGCAGCGCCGCGAGCAGCTCGTCGAGCGCGGCAAACGACGCCGTCTGCACGCTCGGGTCCGCCTCGGCAGCACCGGCCGCGATCTCGCGCGCCAGCGCTCCGCACGTGATGACGAGCGACACGCCCGCCTTGACCGCGCAGACGCCGGTCTCGCGGTGCAGCGCCGCGGCATCGGGTCCAAGCTCGCCCATGTTGCCGAGGATGGCCACCCGGCGGCCGGCCGGGAGCGTCGCCATGGAGCGCAGCGCGGCGGCCGTGGAGTCGGGATTGGCGTTGTAGCAGTCGTCAATAACCGTATAGCGCGCCGTGCGCACCACGTTTGCACGGCTGCCGACCGGCTGATAGGCCGCAATGCCGCGGATGATCTCGTCATCCGTCAGACCGTATTCGATGCCGACGGCCGCACCCTCGAGCGCCGCGTAGACCATGTGCTGCCCGTAGGCGCGGATGCGCACTGGGATGCGCCGCGCGCCCGCAACGATCGTGCAGGTGCTGCCGTCGTCCCCGAGGTCGCGCACATCGACCGCGCGCACGTCGCACCCGTCCGAGAGGCCGAACGTCACCTTGCGCTGGCGGCAGGTCATGGCGCGCAGAAGATCGTCGTCCCCGTTGCAGAAGGCAACGGCGTCGTCCGGCATGGTGTCGAGCACGGAGGTCTTTTCCTGCAGGACGCCGCGGCGGTCGCGCAGAAACTCCAGGTGCGCGTGGCCGATGATCGTAAAGAGCATGGCCGTCGGCTGCACCATGGCGGCCAGCGGGTTGGTCAGGCCCGAGATGGCCAGCGCGATCAGCACCTCGTCGGAGTGCAGGCGGGGGTTGTGATGGCCCAGATAGCCGGTCTTCATGGCGCTGATGGGCTCGATGACGGAGGAGGGGATCAGGTCCAGCTTGTGGTCAATGCCCGCCATGTGCTTCAGGGCGTTGAGCAGCAGCGCCGCCGACGCGCCCAGCAGGGGGGAGGTCTTGCCCGTGACCACGCAGCCGTCCGGCAGCACCATGGCGCCGGCGGGCTTGCCGGTCGCCTCCGCCTTCTCCAGTGCGGCGGCCACGGCGGGACACAGCTCCGGCGTGACGCCGGCCTGCTGCATCACCAGCTCCAGCTTCCGCACCACGCACTCGTCCGCCTGCCCCTTGGCCCGATCTACGCACCCGGTGTAGTACCGGCGCAGGATCTCCATGCGGCTGGCCTCCTGGCACACCGCGTCATCCACGATGGCGAAGCCCGCCATGTTCACGCCCATGTCCGTGGGGGACTTGTAGGGGCACTCGCCCTGGATCTTCCGGAACATGGCCGCCAGCACAGGGAAGATCTCCACATCCCGGTTGTAGTTGACGGTGGTGACGCCGTAGGCCTCCAGATGGAACGGATCGATCATGTTCACATCGTTGAGATCGGCGGTGGCGGCCTCATAGGCCAGATTCACCGGATGCTTCAGCGGCAGGTTCCAGATGGGGAACGTCTCATACTTGGCGTAGCCCGCGGGAATGCCCCGGCGGTTGTCGTGGTACAGCTGGCTCAGACAGGTGGCCATTTTGCCGCTGCCGGGGCCGGGGGCCGTCACCACGATCAGGGGCCGCGTCGTCTCGATATAGTCGTTGCGGCCCAGTCCCTCGTCGGAGACGATATGGGCCACGTCGGAGGGATATCCGGCGATGGGATAGTGCCTGTAGCTCTTGACACCCAGCGTGTCCAGCCGCTTGATGAAGGCATCCGCCGCCGGCTGCCCGGCGTACTGGGTGATGACCACGGAGCCTACATAGAACCCCAGATCGCGGAACACGTCGATGAGCCGCAGCACATCGGCGTCGTAGCTGATGCCCAGATCGCCGCGCATCTTGTTCTTTTCAATGTCACCGGCGCAGATGGCGATGACGATCTCCACGTCGTCCTTCAGGGTTTGCAGCATCCGGATCTTGCTGTCCGGCTGGAAGCCCGGCAGTACGCGGGAGGCGTGATAGTCGTCAAACAGCTTGCCTCCGAACTCCAGATACAGCTTGCCGCCGAACTGGGCGCGGCGGGCGGTAATGTGCTCCGCCTGTAATTGCAGGTATTTTTCGTTGTCGAAACCGATCTTCATCTCCGTATCCCCCATTCTTTACAAACTCGCTCCATTATACAACATCCGGCGGCTCCGGGAAAGGAAAAAACCCGCTTTTTCACAGGGAAAAATAGCCGAACTTACCTGTGCTTTTTTGGCGAAACCTACCGTTGCAATTTGACAGGCGGCGGGGTATACTAAAAAATACACCCCTATTTTACAGGAGGAGCATCCATGCGTTTTCACGTTGTCTGGCGCAAGAGCCACGAGCCGGAGTCGGCCTACCGGGATTTTTTCGAGACAAACGACATTGACGAGGCCAAGGACTTCGCCATGCGTCTGGCGTTTGACGAGACGAATCTGGTCTTCGTCCGGGACGAGAAGCGGGACGAGGTCGTGCGGGACTTCGACGCCGAGGTCTACCGCTGAGCGCCGCATACTTCAAATAGGAAAGAAACACGTCACCTCCGGCCATACTAAGGCCGGAGGTGATTTTTCATGCCCAAAAGAAGCAGCGGCTTTCCCTACGACGCCACACCGGACGTTCACCAGTTCCGGGGCGTGCCGGAGAGCTGCTTTGACATGGTGAATATGTACGGCACCTACAACATCCAGCCCACCTGCGACACGCCCAACCTGTTCCCGCTGATCGGGCCGGGGCTGCCCCGCCGGTGGCGGGAGATGCAGCTGGGCAAGCAGGAGCTGGACGACCTCCCGTAAGTGCCGCCGGAGATGCCCGGCAGCGAAAAACAGGTCTGCGGCCATGCCGCAGACCTGTTTTGTGTTATTTTACGCCTCGCCCCGGAAATACGCCCGTGTCTGGGCGATATTCCGCTGGATGCCCTGCCGCAGCGCCTCCAGCGAGTCGAATTTCTGCTCGCCCCGCAGGCGGCGGCAGAAGTCCAGCCGGATGGCCTGCCCGTACAGATCGCCGTCGAAGTCCAGCAGGAAGGTCTCCACGGACACGGCGTCGCTGTCGGACACCGTGGGGCGTGTGCCTACGTTGGTGACACCCGCGAAGCTCCGCCCATCCGGCAGGTACACGCGGGTGATATACACGCCGTGGGCCGGCACCAGCACGCGGGGCGGCATGGTCAGATTCACCGTGGGGATGCCGATGGTGCGGCCGATGCGCTGACCGTGCTCCACCGTGCGGCTGAGACAGTGGCGGTGTCCCAGAAACTCCGCTGCCCGCTCCACGTCGCCCGCCTCGATCAGCGTGCGGATGTAGGTGGAGCTGACGGTGATACCGTCATGCACCACCTCGGGGATGATGTCACAGCCCAGCCCCAGCTGGGCGCATTTCTCCTGCAGGAGTTGGGCGTTTCCGGCGTTTTTATGGCCGAAGCGGTGGTCGTGACCCGCCACCAGATGCACCGCGCCATAGCGCTTGACCAGCAGCTCTGTGACAAAATCCTCCCACGACATGGTCATCATCTCGTGGTCGAAGGGGGCCAGTATGATCCGGTCGATGCCGTAGAGGCGGCGGATCAGTGACTGCCGGTCCTCCGGGGAGTTGATGAGGTACACCGGCTGGCCGGTGACCACCTCCTTGGGCGGGCGGTCAAAGGTAAAGACAGCAGGCTCCGCGCCAAGCGCACAGGCGCGCTCCGCCGTTTTTTGCAGCAGGGCGCCGTGGCCCCGGTGTACGCCGTCAAAAAAGCCGAGGGCTATTACAGTTCGTTCCAAAGTGTTCACGCTCCGAAAAAGTTTTTCTGGGAAGTCAGGACGCCGCCTTCCGCCCAGCTCAGGCACAAAAAGGCGCCGTCTCCGCCGTATACGCGGTACAGACCGTCCGGCACCGCCGCCGTCAGGGAATTGCCGCAGCGGCAGCGCCGCTCCTCCTCGGCGGAGGGGATGGTGTAGGCGGGATACTGCCGGAACAGGGAGTCCGTGGGCGAAAGCAGCGCCTCGCCGCCGCTTTGCACCTCCTCCAGTGTGTGGCAGTCCGCCAGCGTAAAGCCGGCGGCCATGGTGCGCCGCAGGGCGCTCATGCACCCACCGCAGCCCAGCGCCTGCCCGATGTCGTGGCACAGCGTCCGGACATAGGTACCCTTGGAGCAGAGGACCCGCAGCAGCCAGTCGCCGCTCTCATCCTGCCCCAGCACCTCCAGCTCGTAGATGGTCACGGGGCGGGGGGGACGCGCCACCTCCTTGCCCTGCCGCGCCAGCTCGTACAGCTTCTGCCCGTTGATCTTGATGGCGGAGTACATGGGCGGCACCTGCATCAGCTCCCCGGTGAACCGGGGCAGCAGCGCCTCCAGCTCCTGCCGGGTCACGGAGACGGGATACTGCGCCAGCACCTCACCGGAGGTGTCCTGCGTGTTGGTGACGCAGCCCAGATGCAGCCCGGCTACATACTCCTTGCTGCCGGACTCGGCAAAGGACACGGCGCGGGTGGCCTGTCCCACGAATACCGGCAGCACGCCGGTGGCCATGGGATCCAGCGTCCCGGCGTGACCCACCTTTTTTGTTTTCAGGATGCCCCGCAGCTTGCCGCATACGTCCATGCTGGTCCATCCGGCGGGCTTGTCGATGATAATGATACCGTTTGCCATAGTTGCTCCTTTTTGCACCTTATCCGACGACCGCCTGATAGGCTTGCAGCACGGCCTGCCGCACCTCGTCCATGGTGCCGTCCACCGTGGCGCCTGCGGCGGCTCGGTGTCCGCCGCCGCCCAGCCGCTGGCACACGGCGCTGGCGTCTACGCGGGGGCCGGTGCGCAGGGAGATCTTGATGACGCCGGGCCGCAGCTCCCGCAGCGTCACGCCGCAGTCGCTGCCCTCTACCAGCGCGGCAAGGGAGCTGAGCTCCTCGATGTCCGCCTCGGTGGCGTGCATCTCCTGCCGCAGGGACAGAGGGATGGTCATCACCACCACCCGGTCGTGGTCATAGAGGGTCATATCCGCCACCATCCGGGCCTCCATGGCAAGGCGCGTCCGGCTTTTCGTGCGGAACAGGGCCTTATTCACCGGCCCCACATCAATGCCCGTCTCCAGTAGCTCCGCCGCGATGCGGTGGGTGTGGGCGGTGGTGTTGGTGTAGACGAAGCAGCCGGTGTCGGTGGCGATAGCCACATACAGCAGCATGGCGATCTCCGGTGTCATCGCCGTCAGGCCGCGGATGATGCCGCAGACGATCTCGCCGCAGGCGGCGGCATCCGCGTCCAGACAGACGTTGGGTGCAAAGAACCCATGGGAGCCGTGGTGGTCGATGGCCAGCCCGATGCGCGGGGCGTAGACCGCCGCGTTATCCGGCAGCAGGTTCAGCGCCGCAATGTCGGCGGAGACGATATGCGCCGGCGTAAAGCCCTCCGGCGCCCAGTAGGGCGCAGCGTAGGGCGCGTAGGTGTCGGTGATCTCCGGGTTGTACAGCAGGTAGGCGGTTTTTCCCATGTCCCGCAGGGCCTGACACAGCGCGGCGGCCGAGCCGATGGTGTCGCCGTCGGGCCGCACATGGGTCAGCAGCAGCACATCGTCCAGCTCCCGCAGGTACGCCGCCGTCTCCTGTATGCCCAGTCTGCTGCCGCTCATTCCTGATCCTCCGGCAGCACGATGTCCGCGTTGGCGGGGTTGGCGGGCTTCACATGGTTGAGAAGATCCAGAATGTGGGCGCCGTGGGCGATGGAATCGTCCATGATAAATTGCAGCTCCGGCGTGTACCGCAGGTCGATGGCCTGCCCCAGCTGGTGGCGCAGGTAGCCGGCGGCGGACTTCAGCCCCTTCATCAGGCCCTTCTCATCCTGACAGTTCAGGGCGCTGATATAGACCCGGGCGTACCGCAGGTCGTTGGTGGTGTCCACGCGGGTGATGGTGAGCATCCCCTCGGATACGCGGGGGTCCTTCACCGTCCGCAGCAGGGCGCTGAGCTCCTTGCGGATCTCCTCGTTGATGCGGCCGATTCGGTTGGATGCCATAGTTCATCGCTCCTTTCGTATAAGAAAAGCGGGGCGGGCGTTTCGCCCGCCCCGCAGGTATCAGACTTCGATCTGCTCCATGGTGAAGGCTTCCACGATGTCGCCTTCCTTGATGTCGTTGAACTTCTCGATGCTCAGGCCGCACTCGTAGCCGGCCACGACCTCCTTGACGGAGTCCTTGAACCGCTGGAGGGAGGCCAGCACGCCCTCGTGGATGACGATGCCGTCCCGGACGAGGCGGACCTGGCAGTCCTTGCGCTGGAGCTTGCCGTCCTGCACGTAGCAGCCGGCCACCGTGCCCACGCCGGACACCTTGTAGGTCTGGCGCACCTCGGCATGGCCCAGCAGCACCTCCCGGAACTTGGGGGCGAGCATACCCTTCATTGCGGCGGTAATTTCCTCAATGCACTCGTAAATAATACGGTAGGTGCGAATGTCTACATTCTGACGTTCGGCAGAGTCTATAGCGCCCTTATCGGGACGGACGTTGAATCCGACAATGATTGCGTTGGACGCTGCTGCCAGCATTACGTCGCCCTCTGTAATACCTCCGACTGCGGAGTGGATGACTCTGACCTTTACCTCGTCGTTTGATATCTTTTCGAGAGACTGCTTAACCGCTTCCGCGCTGCCGCCAACATCTGCCTTGACTATAATATTCAGTTCCTGAACTCCGTCTTTTATCTGAGCGAACAAGTCGTCCAGATTCACCTTGGCGTTGGCCTTGAATTCCTCTTCTTTGGCTTTGGATCTTCTCTGTTCCGCAAGAGTACGGGCCATTCTCTCGTCCTCTACGGCATTGAACTCGTCTCCGGCCATAGGAACTTCGGCAAGGCCGATAATTTCCACGGGAACGGAAGGCCCTGCGTCATTTATATCCATGCCCTTATCGTTTTTCATTGCGCGGACTCTTCCTACTGCGGTGCCGGCAATGACAATATCTCCGCTATGGAGGGTACCGTTCTGCACAAGCACTGTGGCAACGGGGCCGCGGCCTTTATCAAGCTTTGCCTCAATCACAATGCCCTTAGCGCGTCTGGAGGGATTAGCTTTGTATTCCTTGACTTCTGCTACAAGCAGAACGTTTTCAAGCAGATCCTTTATACCCATACCGGTAACGGCGGAAACAGGCACGCATATCACATCGCCGCCCCACTCCTCCGGTACAAGCTCATAGTTGGTAAGCTCTGTTTTTACAGCGTCGGGGTTGGCCGCAGGCTTATCCATTTTGTTTATTGCAACGATTATATCAACTCCGGCCGCCTTTGCATGATTGATTGCCTCAACGGTCTGGGGCATGATGCCGTCGTCAGCCGCCACGACAAGTATGGCGATATCTGTAGCCTGAGCGCCTCTTGCTCTCATGGCTGTGAAAGCCTCGTGTCCGGGAGTATCCAGGAAGGTTATGTCCTTTCCGTCAACGTTAACGGTGTAAGCGCCGATATGCTGAGTAATACCGCCGGCCTCGCCCTTGGTAACGTTGGTATGACGGATCGCGTCAAGAAGCGATGTTTTACCGTGGTCAACGTGACCCATTACGCATACGACGGGAGGACGCGGCACAAGGTTGTCGTCCTTGTCCTCTTCCTCGTTGAACAGTTTCTCTTCGATTGTTACAACAACTTCCTTGGTGACCTGAGCGCCCATTTCGTCGGCCACCAGATAAGCGGTGTCGTAATCAATCATCTGGTTCACCGTAACGATCATGCCCATCATCATAAGGCGTTTCACTACGGAAGCTGCAGTAACCTTAAGTCTGGAGGCAAGCTCACTTACGGAAATTTCATCGGGAACCGTTATCTTCAGAGGCTGCTTTTTGGCCAGCATTGCCTCCTGCTTACGCAGACGCTCCATTGCCGCGCTTTCCTTGTTGCGGTTTTTGGAGGAGCGCATATCCCTGTAGTTCTGCTTTTTCAGTTTCTGCTTTGTGGGACCCTGATCTCTTTTCTGAGAATCGGGAACGAAGGTCTCCAGCTTTTCATCATATTTGGAAAGGTCCACGGAACCGCCCCTTGTATCCACCACGCGTGTGGTGCCGGTGCGTTTACGCTCGTTTGCAGGCGTCTGCTTCTGCTTTTTGCCCGCCATTGTTGACTGGTCGGGAGTGAAATAGCGGCTCGGCCCCTGAGACGCGTTTTTCACCTGCTGTTCAAACTGCTGCTGTATGCGCTGGCTTATATTCTGAGATGCGCGCTTAACGTCACTGCGGCGCTCTGACTCGGTAGTTTTTACACTGCCGGCAGAATTCTGGCTTTGCGCAGGTTTCTGTGTGTTTGAGTTTTCCGCAACCTTCATCTGCTCTCTTGCAGCGTTGTTTCTGGCCGCTGTCTGAGCGCGTGCGGCCGCTTTCTGAGCCGCGGCCTCCTTGGCGGCTTTTTCTGCCATTGCTCTTTCTCTTGCCGCGTTGGCTGCCTTTATAAGCGCAGCGTCCTTAGCCGCGGCTTTCGCCTCGGCTTCTGCCTTTGCCTTTGCTTCCGCTGCGGCTTTTGCCTCGGCTTCTGCTTTTGCTTTTGCTTCGGCTTCAGCCTTGGCTTTCGCCTCCGCCTCAGCCTTTGCCTTTGCGGCGGCTTTTTCGGCGGCAATAGTTGCGGCCTTTGAGGGACGCAGTGTAGGAATTGATGTGTTTCCCTTAAGATAGGAATCCAGATCCTTTATCTGGTTATCCTTGGTCATGGTGTCCATGAGCAGGTTGAACTCATCCGGCTCAAGATAGCTCATTGTCTTTTTTGTGCCAAGACCCAATTCCTCCACTGTGGTAATAAGGTCCTTGCTCTTGATGTCAAAGTCTTTTGAAAGCTGATTGATACGGAACATCGGGGCCTGTGCCATATTCGTCATACCTTTCCCCGATAGTCCGGGGATCCTTTCCTGTCAGATTCTATATCTGTTGTGATGATATACTTGTTTCGTCCGGAGAAACGCTTTCCGCAATTTTTGCGGCAAGTCCCCGGTTCATAACGGCGGCTGCGGCAACGGGAGCCTGTTTTCCCACTGCGCGGGCAATTGAGAACATATCCGCATTAAGGGTAAGCAATTTTCTCCTGTAGTACGCGCATTTATCCGCCAGCTGTTTTTTTGTGCGCTCGGAAGCGTCGGAAGCCACAACTACGAGATACACTTTTTCCGGATGTCTGCGTATCTCCCGCATGACCTGTTCCGTGCCCAGCGTTATACTGCGCCCGGCGGCGCACAGTCCCAAATACTGTTCTGCTTTAGATGTTGCCACTCAGACGTCCTCTTCCTTGCAGCTGTCTATTTCCGCTTGAAGAGCATCCATTACCTCATCCGGTACGGTGCAGTCCAAACCTGAAGCAATACGGCCGTTTTTTCTGGCTTTCTTAAAGCATGCCGGATTTTTGCATACATACGCGCCTCTTCCGTTTTTTCTACCCGTAAAGTCCAGAGATATGTCGCCCTCCGGGCTTCTCACTACTCTGATAAGGTCCTTTTTCGGAAATGACTGGCCGCAGCCTGTACAGCGTCGAAGCGGTATTTTCCTGGGTTTCAGCGGCTGTGAATTTGCCATGGCGGTCTCCTTTTTGCGCGCCTTATAAACTAACGGCGTCGCGCAACGCGGGTTTATCTGCCTTTAATATCGATTTTATATCCAGTAAGTCTTGCGGCCAGTCTGGCGTTCTGACCCTCTTTGCCAATGGCCAGAGAAAGCTGATCGTTTGCTACGGCCACTACCGCGCTTCTTTCACCGTCAAGCTCTACGTCAAGCACTTCCGCAGGGGAAAGCGCTGAAGCTATGAACTGGCAGGGATCTTCGGAATACTCCACCACGTCGATTTTTTCACCGCGCAGCTCGTCAACTATTTCAGCTATGCGACGGCCTCTTTCGCCTATGCACGCGCCTACGGGATCTACTTCCGGATCGCGGGAATATACGGCAAGTTTCGAGCGGCTTCCAGCTTCTCTGGAAATTCCGTGAATCATAACGATTCCTTCGGCAATTTCGGGGATTTCCATTTCAAACAGGCGTTTTACAAGGCCCGGATGAGTACGGGAAAGAGTTACCATTGGTCCTGACTGACTGTCGCGGCGAACCTCGGTGACAAACACTTTGATCCTGTCTCCGACAGCAAAACTCTCTCCGGGTATCTGTTCATCATAGGGAAGAACTGCTTCACTTGTGCCGGTATCTATAACTATATCGCCGGAGGTGTCTGCGGCCTTTGTAACGATCGCTGTGATGACCTCCTCGCGCTTCTTTTCGTATTCTTTCAGCATACTGCTTCTTTCGGCTTCGCGTATGCCCTGAATTATAACCTGCTTTGCGGTCTGTGCACTGAGACGGCCGAAGCCCTTTGTCTTGACTTCTTTTTCAACAACACCGCCAAGCACGTTTCTGCGGCTTATGGCCTTGGCTTCATCGAGGGATATCTGGGTGGCGGGGTCCTCTACTGTTTCGACTATATCCTTACATTCAAACACCTTCACGTCCTTTTTCTCCGGGTCAATAACCACTCTTACGTTTCCGGTGCCGTATTCTTTCTTAAAGGCGCTTATAAGTGCAGCCTCTACCTTTTCTATCATGTATTCCTTCGGGATTCCCTTGGTGGCTTCAAGCAGGTCAAGGGCGGCGAAAAATTCTGAATTCATTGTGCGTTCCAAACCTTTCTGTAAATATATCTGTTATATATCTGTATATTGCATGAAAAGCGCTCAGGCTTCGTTCCAGTCAAACAGGGTGGATACCTTTGCGGCAGAGCTTTTTTCCAATGTATAGCTGCCGGAGTCGTTTTCTACTGTAAACGAACCGCTGTCAGCCCCGGTGAGCACTCCAACCAGCTTTTTCTGCCCGTTCAAAGGAGCGTACAGCTTCACCTCGACCCTTTGACCTACGGAGCTTTCAAAATGCTTTGGTCTGCTGAGAGTTCTCTCTACTCCGGGAGATGACACCTCAAGGCGATATGACACCTCAATGGGGTCCGCTTCATCAAGTACCGGATCTATAGCTCTGTGCATAGCCTCACAGTCGTTTATATCAACTCCGGAATCCTTATCTATCGTTATACGGAGGACCATATCGGCGCCCTCTTTAACATATTCCACGTCCCACAGTTCAAGACCGAGGCTCTCGGCAACGGGCTCCGCCAGATCCCATACAGTGCCGGCAATGTTTTTTTTCTGTTTTTCCACAGCAAAACCTCTCAGAAGAATAATGTTGCTCATAAAACAGAGAGTGGGCAAAACCCACTCTCCATCTACTTCGGTATAACCTCATACATATTGTAGTATATCACAGTGTACTGCCGTTTGCAAGGGATTTTTCAATATTTTTCCCTTTTTGATGAAAAAATCTGATATGACAGTATAGCTCAGAGAAATTTTACCTACCAATATCCGGCAGAGCGCTGCACAGACGGAGCAATTCCTCATATGCGCACACTGAAACTCCGGCAAGGTCCCTGTTGCCCCTGTCCTTCATGTAATCCGTAATAAGCAGAACCCTCATACCAGTTCGGTCGGCCTCCAGATCATCCAGAGTGTCGTTTCCTACCATTATACACTCGGCAGGCGTGCTTCCCGCAGCCGCCGCAGCCTGCAGGAAGTATCCCGGCGACGGCTTACAGTAGCTGTAGTCGTCAAACACGGTAACAAAATCAAAATCCTCTACGTCAAGTCCGGCCCAGCCCATACGGACCCGGTTGGCGCTCATCGGAAATACAGGATTTGTGGCGCATACGGCTTTGTAACCCTTTGCCCTGAGATTTTTCAGCAATCCTTTTTCGCTTCCTCTGTAATAAGTAACTTTTTCACCTATGGAATTAAACTCAGGACTGTTGTAATACTCTTCGTAAAATTCAATAATATTTCCGGGGAAATCCGGGTACAGAGAATCAAATGTTTGTGCAAATGTCAGGCGGTTTGACTGTGTTCCGTCGTTTTTCTTCATTGCCTCAAATGCTTTCATGGCCGCGTCGTTAAACCTGGCTCCGTCGCAGCGGCTGGCAGCATAATTCTCTATTCCTTCAAAATATGCTTTGGACAGATCGCTTTGACGGTACGGTCCAAGAGTAGCGTCCAGATCAAAAAGGAACGTGGTCGCCCCTTTGAAAAAATCCGTGTCTGTTATTATTTTCATGCCGACGTATCTCCGATATACAAATATACGCGCCGCCGATGCGGCCAATAATGGGAGTATAGCACATTTTTATGCCCGGCACAACACTATTTTGTTAAAAACCGTTTGTCTTCATAAATGTTACGGTCACTTGGAGGGCAATCGCCGATCTCATGAATTTTGCCAAAATTTTGCCCCGATTCGCCATTTAGAGAGCAAGAAAAGTGTTTTTTGGGCTTTTTTGCGAAAAAAATGAATTTATCTCTATCGTTTCCTTCAATTTTTTGTTGACAGCACTATCTGTGTGTGGTATCATATCGTTAGCAAAAGTATTAATTTAATATGTAAAGTCAATTTATCCGATAAACTGACAGGGGGTCAATAAAATGAGCTTTAAGAACAAGTACTTTTCCGATCTTATGGATCGGGTCATCGCGCGCAATCCCGGAGAGCCGGAGTTTCATCAGGCTGTAAGAGAGGTTCTCGAAAGCCTTGAACCAGTTGCTGACAAACATCCCGAATATATTAAGATGGGTATACTTGAGTCCATTGTGGAGCCTGAGCGCGTCATCAAGTTTCGTGTTCCCTGGGTGGACGATGCCGGAAATGTCCGCATAAACCGCGGATACCGTATTCAGTTTAATTCAGCTATCGGCCCCTATAAGGGCGGTCTGCGTTTCCATCCCTCTGTTTATGAAGGTATAATCAAATTTCTCGGGTTTGAGCAGATATTCAAGAACAGCCTTACCGGTCTTCCTATCGGCGGCGGCAAAGGCGGTTCCGATTTCGATCCCAAGGGCAAGTCTGATATGGAAGTTATGCGCTTTTGCCAGAGCTTCATGACGGAGCTGTGCCGTCACATAGGCGCGGATACAGATGTTCCTGCCGGCGATATCGGCGTAGGCGGCCGTGAGATCGGATATTTGTATGGCCAGTACAAGCGCATACGCAATGAGTCTGTGGGTGTGCTCACAGGAAAGGGACTGCCGTACGGCGGTTCTCTGGCGCGTACAGAAGCTACCGGTTACGGTCTGTGCTATTTTACAGAGGAAATGCTTAATGCCAAGGGTCAGACGCTTAAAGGCAAGACTGTTGTTGTATCCGGAAGTGGAAATGTAGCGATATACGCAACAGAGAAGGCTACCGAGCTTGGCGCAAAGGTAGTTGCAATGTCCGATTCCAACGGCTACATTTACGATCCCAACGGTATTGATCTTGCCGCTGTCAAACAGCTCAAAGAAGTTGAAAGAAAGCGTATAAGCGAGTATGCAAAGGATCATCCTTCGGCCACTTACACTGAGGGTTGCCGCGGCATCTGGAGCATAAAGTGTGACGTGGCTCTGCCTTGCGCAACTCAGAATGAACTGGACGAGACCGGCGCAAAGCTTCTCATAGAAAACGGCGTTATTGCCGTAGCCGAAGGTGCAAACATGCCTTCCACTCTTGAAGCAACCGCAGCGTTCCAGAAGGCCGGTATCCTGTTCGGACCTGCGAAGGCGGCAAACGCCGGCGGCGTGGCTACTTCCGCCCTTGAGATGTGCCAGAACTCTCAGAGATACAGCTGGACTTTTGAAGAGGTTGACGCTAAGCTGCATGAGATCATGGTCAACATTTATCACAATGCCGCTGACGCCGCCGAGGAATACGGCATGAAGGATAATCTTGTTGCCGGCGCAAATATTGCCGGATTTATCAAGGTTGCAGACGCTATGTTGGCTCAGGGCATAGTTTGATTTTCCAAAAAGGAGAGAGTTTTCAGTATTGTTTTTTATATGCTGCTCAGCAGAGCAGATATAAGTAAAAGCCCTCGGACCCAGGTCCGAGGGCTTTTTGGCTGGGATAGCGGGGCTCGAACCCACAACGCAGGAGTCAAAGTCCCGTGTGTTACCGTTACACCATATCCCAATACCGGCGCCCGTCTATTTTACCATACCCCGACCGGCCTGTCAAGGCGGTCGGGGTATTTATATAGCAGTCTATGGAAAAAGCTGAAGCCGGACTGTCATCACGCGGCCTAATCAGTAAAACACTGCCACCGGCTGCTCCGGCTCTGAGGTTTTTTCAACAGCTTCCGCTATGAGCACAGGACCTTCGCTTTCATAAGCCTTATGCTTTTTTATCTGAATCTTGCCTTGCACACTTACCCAGTCGTAGTTTTCAAAGCTGTCGCTTTTAGGCCATTTGCAGATCATGGCGCTGTACCGGATGTCTTCGGCGCAGCATGTCATTACATGGCGGCCGACAAACATCCAGCCGGTTCCCAGGGAAGCCTGCTTTGCCACTATGGCTTTGAACTTTACCGTTTTGCCGTCGTAATCCGCCATTTTTTCACACAGGTCCCTGTAGAAAATAGCGTAGTCCCGGTCGGCAATTTCCACTACGTCGGCGGACATATCGTATGGCAGAGGATCCTCTATCTCGTCGTAAGATATATCGCCGTTTGTTTTCTCATATATGATAGCGCACTGGCGCGAAAGTCCTCTCACAATTCTGTGAAATTCCATCACATCCATATCGTCAGTTATTCTGTTGAAAACTATCATATCCGACGTCTGTATCTTATCAACCACTAGGCTTCGCATGTTTGCATAATATGATATAAAGCTAGCAGCGTCAAAAAACAGTATCTGCTGGCCGATTATCCAGTTTTCCGGCGCGGCATTATATAGCTGGGAAAGCTGCCACATACCGTTATACTCAATGAGTATTTTTGTGGCGCCGTGCTTTTTCTGCATTTTTATAAACAGTTCCGGGCTCATTTCCTCCGCCTTGTCAACGGATTCGTAGAACACGTCGCTGCCGCCAAACTCGGAAGGGTCCAGTTCTTCTTCGCCTTCTTCGCAGGCAATAACAAGCACTTTTTCTCCGCTGCAAAACTTAGGGTCACGCAGTGTGTCGCGGATAAACGTAGTCTTTCCCGATTCCAGAAATCCGCATACCAGATAAACAGGTGTATCGTTCATGTTAAGGGTAATCCTTTCTGTGCGGCGTCGCCGCTGAATAGTCGCCGGTCACGAGCAATATGAGTTTCAGGCGCGGAACAGCTGTGCCAATGCGTCCTCTTTTATTCCGGAACCGATCACGCACAGTCTGCCCGTGGTTGAAGCGCTGCCCTCTCTCACGTCCGCATCTCCCGGGGTATAATCAAAATGATACCAGCAGTTCTCGCCGGGAACAATACCCTTGGCGCGGAGTATCATACCGTAAACGCTTTCATTTTCAAGGGCCTCAAGCGCATTTTTAAGCTCGGACATAGTGTATTTACGCGCAGTCTCAACTCCCCAACTTGTAAATACCTCGTCCGCATGATGATGGTCGTGATCGTGACAGCCGCAGGAGCAGCTTTCGCCGTGTTCATGATGTTCATCGTGCCCGTGTCCATGTTCATGTTCATGCTTGTGCTCGTGCTCATGTTCGTGCTCATGTTCATTATGATCGTGATGATGGTGGTGAGCACCGCAAACGGGACAGCTTTCCTCCTCCTCAAGAGCGGCAAGCTCATTGCCGAGGGTGGAGGTGTGCTCCATTGCTGCCAATATCTGTGCGCCGGTAAGCTGATTCCAGTCGGTTGTGACGATTTCGGCATCAGCGTTATGCTCTCTGAGAAGGCGGCAGGTCTCTGCAATTTTCTCTTCTGAAATTCCGTTTGTATGGCTCAGGACGATAGCGCCGGCGCTTTCTATCTGATTATCAAAAAACTCTCCGAAATTTTTCATATACATTTTGCATTTTTTGACATCAACCACGGTGGTGTAGCTATTCAGTACGAGGCCATCCACGTCGGCGGCCTGAACCGCGCGTATTACGTCGGAGAGCTTGCCAACGCCGGAAGGCTCTATGAGAATGCGTTCCGGCGCATATTCTTTCACAACCTTTTCAAGCGCTTTGCCGAAGTCGCCTACAAGAGAGCAGCATATGCAGCCGGAATTCATTTCGGTGATCTGGATGCCGGCGTCTTTTAGAAATCCGCCGTCTATACCTATATCGCCGAACTCATTTTCAATGATAACAAGCTTTTCACCTGTGTATGCTTCCGCAATAAGCTTTTTGATAAGTGTGGTTTTTCCGGCTCCGAGAAAGCCGGAGAAAATGTCTATTTTTGTCATGGTGTCTCCTTCTGCCGCTCCGGCGGCAAATTGTGTATATTGAGTCCGCCGCTTTTGCGGCAGGGCTTGTCCTGAAAAAATACGTACCTGTCACACGTCTGCAAGGTCTATATACTGCGAAGCGTATTTTGCTATAAATTCCTTTCTGGCAGGAAGATCGTTGCCAAGCAGGGTATCGAAAATGCGCTGCGTTGCTGCCGCTTCCGCCTCCGAGACACGGATAAGCCGTCTTGTCGCCGGATTCATTGTAGTTTGCCACATCATATCCGGCTCGTTTTCGCCCAGTCCTTTGGAACGCTGCAAGGTATATTTTCTGTCGCCGAGCTTTTCCAGAATTTCCGCTTTTTCCGGCTCGTTATAGGCAAAAAGTATTTCGTCTTTTGTAGTGATCTCATACAGGGGCGACTCCGCTATATATACGCGGCCTTCCCGTATCAGCGTGGGAAGCAGTCTGTAGAACATGGTGAGGAGCAGAGTTCGTATCTGGAAACCGTCTTCATCTGCATCTGTGCATATAATGATTTTTGACCATTTCAGGTTGTTGATATCAAACGGGGGCATATCGCTTTTGACTTTGGATTTCAGCTCTACTCCACAGCCTATGACGCGAAGCAGATCTACAATTATGTCGCTTTTGAATATTTTATCATAGGTGCTTTTCAGGCAGTTCAGGGTCTTTCCGCGGACAGGTATGATGGCCTGAAATTCAGCATCGCGGCCAAGCTTGCAGCTTGTCATTGCAGAATCGCCCTCAACTATATAGACTTCACGCCTTTCAGGGTCTTTTGAACGGCAGGAAACAAATTTTTCAACCCGGCTTGCCACATCGCTCTGGGCGGTCAGCTTCTTTTTCAGATTAAGCCTTGTGGCTTCGGAGGATTCTCTTGAACGCTTATTTATAAGCACCTGGTTTATAAATTTCTCTGTGTCGGCCGGATTTTCCGCAAAGTATATTTCAAGCTGCTGTTTCATGAAGTCCGTAAGGGCTTCTGTAATGAATGCGTTTGTAATCGATTTTTTTGTCTGGTTTTCATAGGATGTCATGGTGGAGAATGAATTTGTTACCAACACCAGACAGTCCTCAATATCGGCGAAGGTGATCTTCGCTTCGTTTTTGTTATATTTTCCGGCGGCTCTGAGTTTTTTATCCACCGAATAGGTAAACGCGCTGCGCACGGCTTTTTCCGGACTGCCGCCGTGCTCAAGAAAACTGGAGTTGTGGTAAAACTCCATTACGTTGACCGTGTTTGAAACGCAGAAGGCTATATCGGCTATAAGCTTGTACTCCGGCAGATCGGCTCTGTCACGGCCGCGCACCTCGGGCATTTTCCACATAACGGTCTGGGTCATGGAGGTGTCTCCGGCAAGCCTGTCCACATAGTCGGAAATACCGCCGGGATATACGTAGTCGCTTTCCTCGAATGTGCCGTCCGCTTTTTCGTATTTCAGTCTGAAGCGCAGACCTGCATTTACTACTGCCTGCTTTTCAAGCACAGTTTCAAAATACTCTTTCGGTATCGATATGGATGTGAATACTTCTATATCCGGCTTCCAGAAGGTTACGGTTCCGGTTCGTCTCTCTTTTTTTTCAAGAGGGCGAACCTCCAGCTCACCTGCCGGTTCACCCTTCTTAAACGACATATGGGAAACATTCTTACCGTCGAAAGAATGCACCTCCATAAATTCGGAGGAATACTGAGTAGCGCAGGCGCCAAGTCCGTTCAGCCCCAATGAAAACTCATAGGCTCCTGAGGAGGAGTTGTTATTGTACTTGCCTCCGGCATATAGCTTGCAGTACACAAGCTCCCAGTTGAAGCGTTTTTCCTTGGGGTTCCAGTCCACGGGACAGCCGCGCCCGTTGTCCTCCACCTCGATGCTGCCGTCGGCGTAATGCGTGAGCGTGATGACCTTGCCGTGCCCCTCGCGCGCCTCGTCGATGGAGTTGGAGAGGATCTCGAACACCGCGTGCTCGCAGCCCTCCAGTCCGTCGGAGCCGAAAATAACGCCGGGGCGCTTGCGCACCCGGTCGGCGCCCTTCAGAGAGGAGATGGCCTCGTTGTCGTATGCTTTTTTCTTTGGAGTCTGTCGTGGCATATTTGAAAATCTCCGTTACAACATAATAATTCATCGTATATTATAGTTTCCGGGCATTAAAACTGTCAAGAAAAATGACTGAACGAAGAGACAACCAGCTATTCCAACAATGAATCATTGTTGCAAAAAAAAGAATTGTCCTTGGCACAATAAATTGTAGCATTTCCACAACGGCTGATGTATAATATACCCGTAATTATATGGCCGAATGTGAATTTGGCCATTCTCCATGACTGACGCC
>ERZ825137.2853-NODE-2853-length-19322-cov-9.005035_pt1 | contig 19322 bp, 18 predicted proteins | sample MGYA00519873_ERZ825137 | MGnify/ENA primary metagenome ERZ825137 (study PRJEB31778, sample SAMEA3449190) | human gut metagenome | biome: human gut; feature: human-associated habitat; material: faeces | place: United Kingdom | collected 2010/2012 ...
TATCCATATCGCAAAGACCGACAAAGATAGCATGATCGTTTCTGCCCGTGCCGAGCGGATCGTAAGCTGTTCCGACAGCAAAGGCAACATTGTCGACCGCAGAAACCTTGTGGGCACTCGGTGTACATTCGGCAATGTTGATCCCGAAGGTCCACTTGCTGTATACCTTGGTGTGATCCTGTGCCGCCTGTCTCTCCGCATTGCGGTAGCTGTAAATTATCGGCTCATACCACGGGGTGATAGCAAAGGGCTGACCTTTCTTTGTGCCGTATGGGTTGCTTTCGTCCTCTGCCCATCCGGCCGGCGGGGTTGTGTCGGGTGTGAGCAGTGCGCCGTATGCACTTGAGCCGGATGCTGATACTCCCGGGTCGGCATGGCTCATCAACGGTGAAATAGCACACATCACCATACATAGGGTGAGCAGGATACTGAGTACTCGTTTTTTCATATTTTATTACCTCCGTTTTCGTGTATATCGGCTCAGTCAAGAGCAATAATTGTAAGATTATAGACAGCACCGTTCAGCTGTGTGCCGGGGGTCAACTGGATAAATTCATATTGCAGCACAATATCACTGCCGGCACTGTAGATGCGGTTAAATGCAAACGGCATCCACACTCGTGAATTATCTGCATCGTTCATATATCTTTCGATCAATGTATCTTTGAGAATGCCTTGTTTGCCCTTCAATACTACCGAGTACCATCCACCCATGTCGTGAGAAATGCAGACCGAACCGCTGAATGAAAGGCTGTATGTATGTCCGGCTTTCAGCGTTACGGTTCTATTGGTTCGATCCCACACAAAAAGCCCTCCGGAATTGCAATCTTCAAACAACTGAAGCGGCTGATTGAATGAAGCGCCGGTGCCGCCGTTTGAGGCATGAAAATACCCCGCACACCCGCCGTTCTGACCGGCATCTCCCTTGTCGCCTTTATCTCCCTTGTCACCTTTGTCACCTTTATCGCCTTTGTCTCCTTTTTCGCCGTCAACACCGTCTGTGCCGTCAATGCCTGCGGCTTTTACACCGGTGTCAATTTCGCCGATCCACCAGTTTCCGTTCTCGCCGATAAAAGGTGTTTTACCGTCTTTTCCGTCAGAGCCGTTTTGTCCGTTTGTTCCGTCCTTGCCGTTTTTACCGTCAGCGCCGTCTCTGCCATCCGCACCTTTTAATGCGGTAAGGTCGTACAGGTTCAGCCATATTTCATTGCCGACATAACGCCACTGCAGGGTGTTTTCGTTCACGCGGAACTCCGGTGTCTTTCCGTTTGCCCCGTCTGCGCCGTTCTGTCCGGCGGGGCCTGTAATATCGGCTATCGCAACAAGTTTTTGCCACTCGTCGCCCTCATAGCGCCACTGTATGTATTCTGTTGTTCTTTTTACCTCTATGTTTTTGGCGTTAATGCCGTCTTTGCCGTCGGCTCCGTCTTTACCGTCAACGCCGTTAATGCCGTCTTTTCCGTTTATACCGTTTATTCCGTTCTTACCGTCGATGCCATTCTCGCCGTCTTTACCGTCAATGCCGTTCTTTCCATTTTCTCCGGCAGCGCCCCGCAACTCGGTAAGCGCCACAAGGTCGTGCCAATCGGCTTCATCGCTGTATTTCCACTGGATCGCCGTGCCGTTGTTCCGCACCTCCGGCAGTGCGGTGTTGGTTTTTGCCGCCTTGCTCCATCCTATGGCAAGCACGCTGCAAAGCACCAATAGAGCGGCGCAAAGCGCCAAAAGTGTACCTGTGAGTAGTTTTTTCCCTGTTTTCATCTTCTTTCCTCCGTTCGGAATCGTTATTACGGCGGAGTTTTGCACCGCTGCCCGCGCCGTAAATGAGCGGCGGCTGACCGGCTTATGCTTGGTTTGCTTTGTACTTATCCACGAACAGGGCAACTCCCTGCTTTAAGACCTCCATCTGGGTTTGAAGATAATATTCGTCCTCGAACATGGCGTAGTGTACGCAGGCACGGACGAAGATAAAGATCAGCGGCGTGATGACCGTATAGGGAATACCTATCTTCGGCTCCAGCCGCTTGGCATACTCGGTATAGCGTTCGTTCACGCCCTCAAAAAACTTCTTGCCGTATTCGATATATTTCGGATGGGTATAGATCTGATACATCAGACGATATTTCTTGCCATGTTTTTTTGCCGTCCAATACGGAACCTCTTTCACAAACCGGACAACATCCTTGGGGTCGGTGGGCGCCATCTCCATAAAGTCGTCCTCGACCTTTTCCATGCAGTATGCCGTTGACTCAATAATCAATTCGTCCACACTGTTAAAGTAGGAATACAAATTTCCCGTCGTGCAGCCGCACGCCGCTGCCAAAGCCTTGATGCCCGTACCCGTCAGCCCGTTTTCGGCATAGCATTCAAAGCATTTTTCCATCATTTCGCATTTGCGTGCGTTGTGCTGTTCCTCTGTTGCCCGCATATATACCACTTCCTTTTTGATAACTAACTAATCAGTTAATTATAGTATAGCATAGTATTATGATATTTTCAAGAGCAGTCTGCAAAATCAGTACAAAAAATGCGGAAAAATCTTTTTCGTAGTGCTGCCGCAGCGAAGCCATTAATAGGCTTGCCTAATGGACAATACTATAACATTTCCGTTAAAATTTTCCTGATCGGCTTTTTAAGTACCTAAAGTTTATAAAGGCTTTTTATGCAGAATTTGTAAATTAACGATGGAAATTTACGCCAAACAATGATATAATAAAATTACAAATTTTCAAAAAAGGATGACGGCATATGAATATTACAGCCGATAAAATTGATTTCAATACAAAAAAGGGCTTTATTTGCGATATGGACGGCGTGATATACCACGGAAATAAGATCCTGCCGGGCGTGGTGGAGTTTATTCAGTGGCTGCACGATGAAAATAAGGAATACCTGTTTTTAACAAATAACAGCGGATATACTCCGAGAGAGCTGAATCAAAAGCTTGCCCGAATGGGACTGGACGTACCCGAAGAGCATTTTTACACAAGCGCTTTGGCAACGGCGGCGTTTTTAAAGGAGCAGGCGCCCGGCTGCTCTGTTTTCGCAATCGGCGAAGCCGGACTTTTAAACGCACTTTACGACGCAGGTATCACGATGAACGACGTAAATCCGGATTACGTCGTTGTGGGCGAAGGTCGGTCCTATTCCCTTGATACGCTTACAAAGGCAACCAATCTGGTTATGGCGGGAGCAAAGCTTATAGGAGCCAACTCCGATGTTTCGGGACCTATTGAAAACGGTATTGCCCCTGCCTGCCGCGCGCTGATTGCCCCGATAGAAATGGCAACCGGAAAGCAGGCGTATTTTTGCGGAAAGCCTAATCCGCTGATGATGCGCACCGGTCTGCGAATGCTCAACTGCCACTCGGCCGAGGCTGTGATGGTAGGCGACCGTATGGATACCGATGTTATTTCAGGTATGGAAAGCGGTATGTCTACGGTTTTGGTACTCTCCGGTGTATCTGCCCGCGAAACGCTTAAAACCTATGCCTTCCGTCCGAGCATTGTCCTGAACGGCGTCGGCGATATTCCGGCTTTGGCAGCGAAAAACAAGAAATAATTTACTGCGCATACATAACTAAAAAATCCGAATCGGGTTAAGGCTGATTTTAAATACAATTAAGCCTTACCTGATAAAGAAATTCCTATGGACGAAATAAAGCTTGATCAGTTTTTTATTCATCGCGGCATTTCCGAAAAGCGCGACGATATTATTCTTGAAAACGTTATCAAGCTTGGCTAATCGCTTAATATCAAGGTGACACAAGATGGTGTGCAGACACCCGAACAGCTTGAAAGAATTAAAAGCTTCGGCTGCGATGTTGTTCAGGGATATTACTATTCCAAGCCCCTGCCGCTAAGCGACTTCATTGCTTTTATGGAGCATTCGTCGCACAACAGTATGTTTACAGACAGGCTTTGATTTTTCTTTTTCAAATAAAAGTATACCGCAAAACAGAGAAGTTCCCTGTTTTGCGGTTAATTTTGTATATTGATTTTCTTTTTTGTTTATGGTAAAATTATATTGTAATTTGACAATGAACAACAAGGAGAATAAATATGGATGTGCATACCGTCCGCCGGCAAATGCGGACTAAGAGCATTTACGATATACCGCTCAGAGTTACTTTTTACGCACGCGTATCCTCCGAAAAGGACGAGCAGTTAAACTCGCTTGACAACCAAATATCCTATTACCGCAATTTCATAAAGAAAAATGCTAACTGGGAGTTTGTTGACGGGTATATAGACGAAGGTCTTTCGGGAATGAGCACCAAAAAGCGCGAGAATTTTCACAATATGGTGAACGACGCTAAATCCGGACTCTTCGACCTTGTTATCACAAAGGAGATCACCCGTTTTGCCCGTAACACGCTTGACAGTATTCAGTACACCCGTGAGCTTTTAAGCTGCGGTGTGGGCGTGTTTTTTCAAAACGATAATATAAACACGCTTGATGAGGACAGCGAGCTGCGCTTAACCATTATGTCGGGCATAGCGCAGGACGAGCTGCGCAAGCTTTCAAGCCGTATTAAATTCGGGCATCAGGAAGCAATAAAAAAAAGCGTTGTTTTAGGCAACAGCCGCATATTCGGCTACCGCAAGGACAACAAAAGGCTTGTTATCGATGAAAAAGAGGCGGAAATGGTAAGAGAATTATTTACCCTTTACGCCACCGACAAATACAGTATGAAGCAGCTTGAGGATATTTTTTGGAACAAGGGCTACCGCAACAATAACGGCAAAAAAATTTGTCACAGCACAATGTCCAACACCATTTCAAACCCTAAATACAAGGGCTATTATGTCGGCAACAAGGTAAAAATTGTTGATATGTTTACTAAAAAGCAAAAGTTCCTGCCGCCGGAGGAATGGGTAATGTTTAAGGACGAAACGGGAGAGATCGTTCCGGCAATTGTAAGCGAAGAGCTGTGGGAGCAGGCAAACGCCGTTTTGAAAAGGCGCAGCCGTGATGTTAAAAACAGGCAAAATCAGTGCAACCACGCAAATTTATTAACAGGCAAAATGTACTGCACCCACTGCGGAAGGCTTTATTACCGTAAGGACAGCAAGGACAGAAAGGGAAACGTGCTGTCACGCTGGATATGTTCGGGAAAGATTGCAAACGGTGCGGCCTCCTGCCCCTCGTTTACAATTTACGAGGAAGAGATCAAAGAGGTTTTGTACGAGGTGTTTAAGGACACCGCCGAGGACTCAAAGCGAATAATTGAAGAATATACAAGCCTATACGCCGAAATGACCGAAAAGGACGCCTCTGCCGCCGACCTTAAAAGGCTAAAGAACAGGCTTGATTTGTTATCAAGAAAAAAGTCAAAGCTGCTTGAATATAATATTGCGGGCCAGATAAGCGACAGGGATTTTATTGAAATGAACAGGCAAATTACCAAAGAGTCCTCCGAGGTTTACTCCGCAATTGAAGAAACGGAAAACGAAATAAACTCGCAAGCGGGGTTTAAAGAAAAAATTGAAGAAATTAAAACCGTTCTTCAAAAAGCGGAAAAAGACGCGTCAAAGGAAATGATAGACTCTGCCTTTGTAAACAAGTATATTGATAAGATATATGTAACCCCCGTTGACGACGGCGTTATTGATATTTCGGTAAAGCTTTTCACAGGCGATACGTTCGCTAAGGTCTTTGAAAAGTCGGGGCATCGACTTGCAGGTCGTACGGGACATACGTTTAAAAAGATGATCGAGTCTTACGAAAACAGCATGAAATAAGACTTCGTGTCGATAAAGGGGGCCCGGCAGCGGGCTCCCTTTTTTTGAATAAAACCGTTTTCTCAGTTAAAAATATTTATAAAGGAGTGATAAATAATGTTTGATAAAATTTGCCTTATACTTGTTATTATCGGCGCTCTTAACTGGGGTCTTGTAGGTCTTTTTGAGTTTGACCTTGTAGCTTGGGCTTTCGGCGGAGCAACGGCAATCATCAGCAGAATTATTTACACCGTTATTGCTCTTGCAGGCATATGGTGTATTTCCCTGCTGTTCAGAGAAAAAGCAACCGCCACGGTAAGCGATTAGCAAAAAGCGGCTGCCGAACGTTTTTACGGTTCGGCAGCCGCTTTTTTATTAGGCTAACCTATAATACCTATAATAAATATTGCAAGGATAAGCACTGGCAGCACCAAAAGGAAATACCACTTCATCCATGCGGCAACCTTTAACCCCTTGCCGATATTCGCTTCTTCCCTGTATTTTTCAAAGCCCCAGCCGTAACGCGTAACGCAGAAAAGCAAATACACAAGCGAGCCGAGCGGTAAAAGAATATTACTTACTATGAAATCCTCGCTGTCGAGAATATCCCTGCCGCCTATCGGGTGAATATTGCTCCAGACATTATAGCCCAAAACGCACGGAATACTTGCAACAAGAATTATAATGCCGTTTATAAGAGCGGCTTTTTTTCTGCTCCAACCGAAATTATCCATACACGAGGACATTATATTTTCAAATACCGCTATAACCGTTGAAAATGAGGCAAAGGTCATAAACAGGAAGAAAAGACTGCCCCAAATACGGCCGCCCGACATATTAACAAACACATTTGGCAGCGTAACAAATATAAGGCCGGGGCCCTGCGTAACCTCAACATTATAGCTGAAGCAGGCGGGGAAAATTATCAAACCTGCGGAAACGGCAACAAAGGTATCAAGAGCGCATATACGCGTGCCCTCGCCGAGGAGGGTATGCTCCTTACCCATATAGCTGCCGAAAATTTCCATTGCCGCTATACCGAGACTTAAGGTAAAGAACGATTGGTTCATTGCCGCCGCAACAACACTGCCCAACCCTACCGTTTTTACATTTTCCATATTCGGCACAAGGTAAAACTTAAGACCTTCACCCGCGCCCGATAGCGTAAAGCTGTGTATTGCAAGAACAAGTATAAGCACAAAAAGCGCGCTCATCATAACCTTGCTTACCCTTTCAAGACCCTTTTGCACGCCTATACTGCAAATAAGTATTCCCGCAACAACCGTAATTGCCATCCAAAGCCCCATTTCGGCAGGGCTTGCAAGCATATCAGAAAACACATTTGCACCCGCCGCCGCGTCCATTCCCGATTTAAACGTACCGCTTGCAAACTTAAAGAAATAGTTTAACATCCAACCGGAAACGTTTGTGTAATACATCATAAGTATGTAACAGCCGATTATTGCAAACCAACCGTGAATATGCCATTTCGATTTCGGTTTTTCAAGCGCTTTATAGGCTAAAACCGCGCTTTTTCGGCTTGCTCTGCCCACTGCCAGCTCCATAGATAAAACGGGCAGACCCATTATAACAAGCATTATAAGATAAATAAGTACGAATATGCCGCCGCCGTTTTGTCCCACAACATAGGGAAATCTCCAAACGTTTCCTATCCCTATGGCGCAGCCGGCGCTGACAAGCAAAAAGCCAAACCGCGATTTGAATGATTCTCTCTCCATTTTTAAACCCCTTAACATTATATAATATTAAAAACCGTTTTCAGTATACAAAAATTTTCAATTTTTGTCAAGTAAACTGTAACATATTTAAAATCTTACGCATATAATTGCGTAGCGGAGGTGCTTTATGAACAACAAAGATACATTATGCGAAATTCTAAGCGGCAGCCCGAAAGCGGCTGCAAAAATACACGGCAGCGACAGCTATCCCGATATTTGCGGCAGGGCGGCGTTTTATTCCTTCGGTAATGCGGTTTTGGTGCGTGCCGAGATAATGGGACTGCCGCAAAGCAGTGATAAATGCAAAAGCCCCGTTTTTGCGTTTCATATACACGCGGGCGGCAGCTGCACAGGAAATGCCGAAGACCCGTTTTCGGGCGCCGGCTCGCATTATAACCCTAACAGCTGCCCTCACCCGTACCATGCGGGCGATATGCCGCCGCTGTTCGGCGTTAACGGCAGGGCGCTTATGATTTTTATTACCGACAGATTTACAATTCCCGAAATAATAGGCAAAGCGGTAATAATTCATAAGAATCCCGATGATTTTATGACGCAGCCCTCAGGTAATTCCGGTGAAAAGATCGCCTGCGGCATAATTGCGGAATTATAAACCTAAATTCATATGGGGCAGCTGCGTTACCGCAGCTGCCCCATATTTTTAAACTATCATTGAATAAGGAAAATACATACCGTCAAGGTTTTGTTTAACCCTTGAATAATACATAGCGCGGCGTTCATATCCGCCGTCTTCCCTCTCGCCGCAGGAAAGAGGTATAAAGCCGCCTGTTAAATTAACGTATTTATCGTTTTTCCTGTAACCTGCAATATTAAATTCGCAAAAGCCGAGTTTTTTGTAAAACGGTATAAGCTCCGCTTTTTCGGGAACCAGAAAAACCGTATCCGCACTGCTTTTAACCGATTCGATAAGCCCTGTCATAATCCCTTTTCCGCGGTAATCGCTGTGTGTTGCCGCGGCATATATATATACGGCGCTTTTTTTACCTTTTTCGCCGCATATTTCGCACGGCAGCGCAAAAAGCATAGAAACCGTATGCCCGTTTTCTTCGTGCGTTTTACAGTAAGAAAAACAGTTTTTAAAAAGCTTATCCTCAAATTTCGTATCGGGATCGCAAAACGCCTGCCTGTATAGCATACGGCAATCAAGCTCACTCATATCATATTCCTCGGTAAACAGGTATATTTTTTCAACAGTATATCCGGCTTATAGGAAAGCTTTGCCTTTCTTAACCCTTCAAGTCCCATATCGTCCTCGCGGTTTATATACATATAATCCGAAAGCTCGTTTTCGGCAAACTCGCGGTTTATTACGGTGTAAGCCTCGCCGTAATCGTCAAGAGCCTTTTCAAAGTGTATATCGTAAACCTTTTCGTTTATGGGCGAGCCTACCGTAAAGGCAACCGCCCTATCCTGCACATATATTGCGCCGCCCCTTGCACCCAAAAGCTCCATATTTTCAAGCACTGTTTCTACCCCGCGCTTTTCGCACTGCAAATGTCTGTCCTCGCGGTCCTTATTTTCAAAATACCACTGTTCCGCGCAAAGAAGTATGTCTTCCTTATTTTCCTTAGTTATCGGTTTATAGCGCCAGTCGTACTTTTTTGAAAAGGAGCTTATATGGTTGCGCTTTGAATGGTATTTTTTGCCCTTAAGCTCCGCTAAATTTTCTCTTAAATATATATAATCGAACGCGTCGCGCTCTTCCTTCAGTATATAATCCCTGCCGAGGTATTCCTCTAACTCGTCAAGTCTTTTGCCGTCCTGCACCCAAAAGCGCGGGTATTCCTCTTTGCTGTACTCGCGTATCAGGCTTATTCCCTTATGAAAATCGTTGCCGAACGGCAGGCGGAAAACCTGATTTTTTTCCGTTCCGGAGCTTATTACAAGCTGACCGTCGCTTTCCGCCCACATATTGGCATATGCCTCCTGCCATACAAGCAGATTTATAAACGCGCTTTCGCAGGAAAACTCTTCATTGCTGCCTATATAATGCTTAAATGTGTTTATATCTGATAACTCTATCGGTTTAAAGCTGAGCATAATATCCCCGTATATTTATTAGTTTGACGACGCCGCAGAAGACGCAGCAGCAGCGTCCGACGAGCTTGCAGCCGCCTTTGAAGCCGCCTCCGCCTCTGCCTTTCTTACGTCTGCCGGCGTTGCCGCGGCGTCTCCGCTGTGCGCGGTGCAAAGCGGCGGTACGTTGCTTTTTTTGTACCAGCCTATCGCCTTTGACGGGCAGGCGGTTGTAGCAATGTTTCCGGTTGAGGTGCAATAATACTTTTCAACCGCATAGCTGCTTACCTCAAATTCCTTCGGTTCAAGGTCGGCGTGTACCTTAGACATTACGGCACCCCACATCTTGTGGGCTATTCCGGCGTTGGAAATCTTTTGCTGTTTATCGTAGCCGCACCAGCAAGAAGCCACATAGTAAGGGCTGCCGCCGACAAACCACAAATCGTTAGAGTTGTTTGAGGTTCCCGTTTTTGCATATATTTTCATATTTTTAATATAACCCTTGGCACCTGCGCCCGTTCCGTGCGAACCGTAAACTACCGTTTGCAAAAGCTTGTTCATTACCGTAGCCGTATCCTCGCTTATTGCCATTTGCGGCTCGGAATTATACTCAAGCACCGTTTCGCCGTGCTGGTCGGTAACCTTGGTATAAAGCGTAGGCTTATGGAACTGCCCCAAATTGCCGAATACGGCAAAGGCTCCCGCCGATTCAAGCGTGGTTATACCGCCGTTGGTTCCGCCCATTCCGAGCGGCGAAAGATTTATATCCTCGCTGTTAAGGGTGGTTATTCCGAGCTTTTGCGTAATAAAATCATACGATTTCTGCGGAGTTAATTTGTTTACAAGATAAACGGGAATTGTATTTACCGAGCGTTCAAGCGCATACTGCACGGTAATATTACCCCAGTATGAATTATACCAGTTTACGGGAGTCCACCCGTTATAGTTGGTCTTGGTATCGTTTACAATGCTTGAATAATGAATAATATCGTCTTCTATTGCAGGCGCATATGCCGCTATCGGCTTCATGGTAGAGCCCGGCTGGCGCTTTGCGCTTGTAGCGCGGTTAAGACTGCGCTTGCCTACCTTTTCGCCTATTCCGCCCACAATACCCCTAACGTGACCGTTATAGTCCATAAGCGTCATAGAGCCCTGAAGCGTCGTACCGTCCGCTCCCTTTAAGCCGTAGGTCTTGCTGTCTGAAAAGACCTCTTCCATAATGCCCTGAATTTTATTATCGACAGTTGCGTAAATTTTATAACCGCCCGAATAAAAAATATTGGTCGCGTGGTTTTTTTCGTAGCCGTATTTATCCATAAGATCGGCTATAACCTGATCTATAAGCGCGTCAACAAAATAAGTATTATTCTCATTTTCCTTAAGCGCTTCCTTAGAAGCCACTAAGTTAATATCCTCTTCCTTGGCCTTTTCATACTGTTCCTTTGTTATATAGCCCTGATCGTACATTTCCCATAAAACGGTGTTGCGGCGTTTTTTATTTTCCTCCGGGTGATCGTCAGGCGCATAATAGGTAGGACTTTTTGTAATAGCGGCAAGGCAGGCGCACTCGGTAAGGGTAAGATCTTTTACGTTTTTGCCGAAATAATAGTTTGCCGCAACCTCTACGCCGTAGGTGCCGTGACCCATTGCTATTGTGTTTAAATAGCACTCTATTATGGTTTCCTTAACATAATGGTTTTCAATATACCTTGCGCGCATTATTTCGCGTATTTTACGGCTTGGGCGCTGCGAGGTATCGCCGGTAAGGTTTTTTACAAGCTGCTGGGTTATTGTAGAACCGCCCTGATTTGAAGAATAAAAATGCAAAAACATATTTGCAAACGCCGCAAACGTACGCTTCCAGTCTACGCCGTTATGATCCATAAAACGCTTGTCCTCAATAGCAACAAAGGCGTTTACAAGGTTTTGCGGTATGCCGTCGTAGGTAATATCGCCCGATTTTGCTTTATCCTTATCATAATTAACCCAAATGCGGTTAAACTGACCGTGCAGGCGCTGATACTCGGAATAATTGCCGTTACCGTCGTCCGCATATATCGTAGTGGTAAAATTAAGCTTTAAATCGTCAAGATTTTCATCCATCGAGCCGTCAACCATAGTAAACGCATAAAGCAGGAATGCGGATATTACAATACTTACCGTAATGATACCCACAAGAAATACGGTAAGCACCGCCCTTAATATCCTTTCCTTGCGCTTTCCCTTGCGTTTGGTTTTTTTACCGCCCGTTTTATTTTCAGTATGGGAAGAAAAGCTGTTAAGATCAAAGCTTGTCTCTCCGGTTTCTTCAAGATTACCGGAATTATCATAGCTGAACAAATCTCTGTCGTCCATTTAACACCTCCGCCGAAAAACGGCATTTGCTGTAAATATTTTTTTCGAAATTAAACCTATTATAGCATATATCCTATATAAAATCAATCACAATAAACCGTTTGGCGGCGTTTGCCTATAAATCGGTTTGCAGACCGCCCGTAAAATCAAGCACGCAGCTTTTAAGCTGTGCCAGCCCTTCCGTCATACGTGCGTTTATATCTGTGCCCATTCCAAGCTCTCTTGCGGTAACAGGACTTATCGGCAATACCTTAACGCCGTTTGTTCTGCCCTTTATCATCATTTCGCTCATCATTGAAATGCCAAGGCCCTTTCCCACCATTCGTATAACCGTTTCGTCGTCCACGTGCGCCTGCCTGATATTGGGCTTTACGCCGTTTTTTTCAAGCGCCGCGTTAACGTCGATATCAAATTTGCCGTAAGGCATTAAAAACTCCCTGCCCTCGTATTCGGCAATTGAAAAGCTTTCCTTGGAAAGCGTTTTGTAATCCGGCGGCAGTATGGCATACATAATGTCGCTGTAAAGCGGCGTCCAGTCGCAGCTTATCCTACTTTGCCTTGCCGCAAAAATAACGTCGGTACGACCGCTCTCAAGCAGCTTAAACGGCTCTAAGGAGTTATCCACCATTCTAAGGTCAACGTTTATTTCGGGGCAAACACGTCTGAACCTATACAGTATTTCGGGCATCCAATGCATTGCAATGCTTGCATATGCGGCTACGCGTATGGTCTCGCTCCTTTTTTCGGATATTGCGGTTATTCGGTTTTCAAGGCTTGCGTTCGCCCTTAAAAACTCCCTTATGCAGGGCATAAGCTCCTTTCCCTCTTTGGTAAGCGAAATGCCGTTGTGGTCGCGCGTTATAAGGGTAAGCCCTATATCGCGTTCAAGGCTGTCTACCAAATGCGTAAGCCCTGATTGGGTGTAGCCGACTACCTCGGACGCCTTTGAAAAGCTTCCGAGATCGACTGCCGTCATCAGTATTTCAAGCTTTTTACTGTCCATAATTTTACTCCATATACATAGGTATTACAAAATGTCATATAACTATTATAATCCGGTGCTTTATTTTTTGCAAGCTATAAAGTACAATATTTACCGTTAAAGGAGTTGTTTTACATAAATGAATGCAAATAAGCTTACACTAAAGCAAATAATACTTGTTGCCGGAACCTTATTCGGTATGTTTTTCGGCGCGGGCAACCTTATATTCCCCGTGCATTTGGGGCAAATGGCGGGCAGCAACGTTATTTATGCCATTATAGGCTTTGTTATAACGGCGGTAGGTATACCGATACTCGGCGTTGCCGCGATAGGCATTACCCATTCGGACGGGCTTCAGACCCTTGCAAGCAAGGTTGGCAAGGGCTACGGAATTTTCTTCACCTGCATACTTTACCTTACGATAGGTCCGCTCTTCGCTATTCCGAGATGCGCTACCGTTTCCTTTACCACCGGCGTTACGCCGATGCTCGGCAAAAATTCGCGCGAATGGTTAGCTCTGCTTATTTTTTCGGCTGTGTTTTTCGGCTTTGTTTTGTTTTTTTCGCTCCGTCCGGGCAAAATAACCGTTTGGATAGGTAAAATCATAAACCCCGTGTTCCTTGTATTTCTGGCGTTTCTTGTTATAACGGCGCTTTTATCGCCAGGCGCTTCGTTTTCGGATATAGAGCCTGCCGCCGATTATAAAAACAGTGCCTTCTTCTCTTCCTTTATAGAGGGCTACGGCACTATGGATGCAATAGCGGGTCTTGCATTCGGAATTGTGGTAATAGATGTTATACGCCGTATGGGCGTTGATGATGATAACGCCGTTGCGCGCGACGTATTAAGCTCCGGCGTGCTTACGGGACTGCTTATGGCGCTTATATACGTGCTTACGATACTTATGGGCGCGCAGTCAAGAGGACACTTTGAAATATCCGAAAACGGCGGTATTGCCCTTACCCAAATTGCGGGTCATTACTTAGGCGGCGCAGGCAACATAATTCTTGCCGTAACAATAACCTTTGCCTGCCTTAAAACCTCGATAGGTCTTGTAACCTCTTGTTCGGAAACCTTTGTCAAAATGACAAACGGCAAAATTTCCTACAAAACCTGGGCAATCATATTTACCGTATTTTCGTTTGCGGTATCAAACATAGGCTTAAGCGCAATAATAGAATATTCAATTCCTATGCTTATGCTTATATATCCGCCCGCCATAGCGCTTATAATCCTTGCGTTTACAGGCAAGCTTTTCGGTCACGATAAGTCGGTATATATTTCGGTTATGGTCGGCACATGGGCGGCGGCGATATTCGACTGTATGAAAACGCTGCCGAAGGGCGTTCAGTCGGCGCTGCACCTTAACGTTCCCATAAGCTTTGCCGCCGATTACCTGCCGCTGTTTGATAAAAACCTCGGCTGGCTGCTGCCGGCGTTTGCGGGGCTTGTTATCGGGCTCATAATTCATTTTATAAAACGTGCAAAAGCAAAATAAATATTTTAAATAGCGTGTCGAAAAAGTCGACACGCTCCCCTACGGGAATGCCGTTCGCTCGAAAATCAGAGATTTTCGGACTGCACTCTATCCCCGTGGGTACCACCCCAGTGTCCTTGAAAAACCGCTTATTCAGCGGTTTTTCGCTTACAAGGTGTTTTTCCGCCGCACCTGTCAGCGGAAAAACGAAAAAAGCGGCGTTACCGCAGCAAAAACAGAATCTGTGGTTCATCGACAAACTAATTTTAAAAGCGTATCGGCAGTTCTATTTTGCCGATACGCTTTTTTGTCTTAAAAACAATAAATTACAAATTACGCATAATTTACCTATAATAATCTTTTTTTCACCGCGCACAATAGTAATGCAAACGCAAAGATAAAATTTTTTATAGGAGAGAAAAAATCATGGCTAACAAGAGTGTAGTACCTGAGGCTAAGGAAGCCCTCAACCGTTTTAAGATGGAGGCTGCCAACGAGCTTGATGTTCCCCGCTGTTCTTAAAATGGTTTTAATTTACCGCTCTTATCGTATTTCGCTCATTTCGCCTACAAATTTGTAAAATATACGAACCGGCTGCTCAAACGCCGAGGTTTTGTGGGTTGCCCGTTTCTTGCCCGCCGGAAGAACCTTCGGTCCCACCTCTATTCTTTCAACAAAGGTTGCAAGCGTATTGCGGTCTAATTCCTCAATATGGCTGTACCGCTTTATAAGCTCAAAAAACATTTTGTAATTATCGCTTTTGTTTGTTTTTAAGGTCTCGCTGCCGATATCCGTAAGCTCCGCCTTTAAGACCTGCGTTTCCTTTTGCAGATCGGCGACCATTCGGCTTAGCCTATCGTCGTCAAGCCTGCCCTCGGCATTATCTGCATACAGCTTAGGAATTATTTTATCTATAACGGAAAGCCGGTCTTTAAGCCTTTCGCGGCGCAATTTATAAGCCGAAGCCGCATTTTGAGAGCCTTCCTCACGCATTACGCGCTTTACGATACCGTCTATCTGTTCGTCCGTAAGCGATATCAGCGAATTAAGATCATCGGTTACAAGGCTTACAAGGTCGGCGTACCTGATTCTTGTGCCGGTGCAGGGGCGGCTTATATCCTTACGCTTGTTTATGCAGGAAAGATACCAGTATTTGTTTCTTTCGCCCTTGTAAACCGTGCCGCAGGAGCACAGCGCATGACCGCACAGCGCACAATAGGCAATACCGGAAAAAATGCTTTTACGCACGTGGTCGTACCGCCTGAAATCACGCGTGCCCTTGCCTAAATTATCGCGCGCGGCGTTAAAAACCTCTTCGCTTACCAGCGCCTCGTGCGTATTTTCGGTTACCGCCCATTCGGAAATCGGAACAGGCACCTTCTTTTTTGATTTAACGCTTACCTTTTTTGTTTTTCCGAGAACGGTATGCCCCAAATATACCTCGTTTTTAAGAATACGCTTAACGGTGGTATAATTCCAGAAATCAGAAGCCCTTGCCGCTCCCTCCTCGCTGAACTCATCACGGTAAAGCACCCTGTATTTAAGCGGTGGAATAATCCCGTCGCGGTTAAGGCTTTCCGCAATCTTACGCGAGGAATCCCCGTTTGCGGCGGCTTCAAATATCCTCTGCACAACGGGCGCCGTAGCTTCGTCGGGTACAAGCTGATTTTTATTTCTCGGAGCTTTTTTATACCCATACGGCGGGCAGGCGCAGTAAAGCCCCTCGTTCCGTTTGGTTTTAAGCACGTCCTTAACCTTTCTTGAACCGTCGCGCAGATATACCTCGTTCATTGCAAACTGAAAGGGCGCCATAACGTTTTCGCTTTCGCTGTCGAAATTATCGGAAATGGCGATATACCTTATGCCGTGTTCGGGAAAGAATTGCTCGGCGTAATAGCTTGATTCGCGCATATCGCGCCCCAGTCGGGACAGATCCTTTGTAATTACCGTGTTTGCCATACCGCGCTCAAGCTCATTCATCATTTGCCGAAAACCGGGGCGGTCGAAATTTCCGCCGGAATAACCGTCGTCAACAAATTCGCGCACAAGCCTTATGCCGTTTTGCCCGCAATACTTAGTTACTATCATTCGCTGATTGGTAATACTTGAGGACTCGCTTTTCTGCGCTTCCTCTCTTGAAAGCCGGAAATATGCAAAAGCAATTTTATTTTGTTCGATTCTCATAATACCTCCTCAGACCGAATCGAACCGCCTTTACTATTATATATTATATTACCCCCGCCCGTCAACGGCGGCAGCTTGCCTTTTTCTTCCAATATCCGCCGCTCTATAAGCGACTCGGTTGTGGTGCCGTTTGCAAAAACTCTGCTTATAATATATCTGGTGTTCTCAATATCCTTATAATTTTTCAATTTTATTCCTCCCTTTTATATTTTTAACTTTAATTCCGAAATTAAACATTTTTACAAATTATAAAGGGAAAATTAAAATATAATACGGTCGCCGTTAAGGTTTTCCTTATACATATCAACCGCGTTTACATTAAAGCCGTTGTAGGTTTTATAATAATAAATACCCTTATCGGCGTTTATGCACGACGAATAAATTGTTATTTCATATTTTCCGCTGTCAAGTTGGCAGCAGCCGCGCTGCTGCTCTACCGATGAAAGTATATGAAAAAACTGGCTTACGCTGCCCGTCTCGTCGCTCTCGGATACCGAATTAGCCCTTACAAATGCCGCGCGTATAAACCGCGACTGCGAGGAAAGGTCGCCCGGAAGACCGATAGCCCCCATACCGCGGCTTATCGCTTTAAGCTCTAACTTATCGGAAAAATTATTTATAGGCGGTTTAGGCGACAGCTGCATATAGCTGTTAAGCGATGACATATGATAAGGAAACGGCGGATTGTTTGTAAGCACGCCCGCAGGGTTTTCGTATATTTTTATTCCGTCGCTCAACGGCTCAGCCGCGATACATTCATATTTATCCGCAATAAGCCAATGAAGGCTTGCAACGGGAAGGCTGCCGAAAGGCGTATCGGTTATATTGGTGTTTTCAAGCAGCTCTTTTACTTCGCGAACCGAGGAACAGCGCGCAAGCAGCCACGGAATAAACTCATATTGCGCAACGTTTTCTTTATCGCGGCGCGGCTTATTATAAACGGCATTACCCACGAAATTAAGCCCTGCCATACACAAGCCCGTTTCGTTTGCCGCGTCGTAATAAAGCGGATAGCCGCTATGCATGTGCGCCATACCGATTATGGCATAGTGCTTTTTAGGCATATCGGCGCAGTGTATTTTAAACTCATAATTACGCGGCGTAATAACAACGCTTTCGCCGAATGAGCAATCGTAATCAAGATTGCGCCCGAAATAGAAATCATCTGTTTTATAGGTTACTGCCGTACACATATTATACTCCGTTCCGCTGTTAAAGCATTATATATTAACAAAACTATTATGCGCATTTTTTCCGTATTAAAATAAAGCTATTGCCAACAAAAGCTAATTGTGTTATCATTTAAAAAGGCAGGTGATACCGTATGCAGGATTATTTTATTTTTAATCAGCCGGATATGATGTCGCATTACAGCAGCAGTCCCGTGCCGCGCCCCGAAAATTTTAAAATGCACACGCATGAATGGTGCGAGGTTTACTATTTTTCAGAGGGAAAGGGAACCTTTAAAATAGAGGGCAGCAGCTACCCCCTTGAAAGCGGGGACATTCTTTTAATGCGGCCGCTTGAATCGCATTATATAGACATTGACCCCTCGCACCGATATACGCGTTTTTCGGCGCATTTCGACCCCGCTATCCTAAAGGGGCTTGACCCCGACGGATACCTTATGCGCCCGTTTTATGACAGAGAGGCAGGCAAAAAAAATCTTTACAGAGCAAGCAGCTTTAAATCGGAAATATATAAATCCTATTTAAAAAACGCCGTGCGCGAAACCGAAAACCGAAGATTACAGATACTCAGCAATATTTTGCCGCTGCTTAATGAAATTTCCGCCGCGTTTTCAGCCGGCGTAAACGAAACCGCGAGCGAAACGCTTGATTACAAAATAGTAAATTATATAAATAACCGCCTGTCCGAAAATATTACGCTTGATGAGATATGCCGCGAATTTTACATAAGCAAGCCCCACCTGTGCCGTGTATTTAAAGAAATAACCGGCTCTACCGTGTGGGATTATATAACCGTAAAGCGCCTTTTAAACGCAAAAATGCTTATAGGCTCAGGCATAAAGCCCACAAAGGCGTGCGGAGAATGCGGCTTTAACGATTATTCAACATTTTACCGCGCCTATGTAAAAAAATTCGGTACCCCACCTTCAAAATCAGGCTGACGAAAATAGCAAAACAGTCAGGATAACAGATATGAACGATATATTTATAAGACCCGCCGAAAAAAACGACATACCCGCAATAGATAAGCTTTTATACGAGGTGCACAAGGTACACAGCGTCGCAAGACCCGATCTTTTTAAAGCGGGCGCTAAAAAGTACACCGACGGCGAGCTTGAAAAAATATTAGCCGATAAAAATACGCCGGTATTTGTCGCCGTAAAAAATAACGCCGTTGCAGGCTATGCATTTTGCATACATAAGCAGTTTTTAAACAACAATAATATGACCGACGTTAAGACACTTTATATAGACGATTTGTGCGTTGAAGAAAATTTAAGGGGCGAACATATCGGAAAACAGCTGTATGACTTTGTAATAAGCTACGCAAAGCAAAACGGATATTATAACGTAACGCTGAACGTATGGGCGGATAACACCGCGGCTGTTAAGTTTTACGAAAAAATAGGTATGCGCATACAAAAAATCGGAATGGAAACCATTTTGTAATTTTGTTATTTAAAAGCAATTCAAGCCGGAGACTTTTGCTTATGTGTGATAAAGAAGTAATAGAAGTGCAAAAAATTTTGCCGTTCCTATCCGGCACTTGGCCATTGTGTCGGATAGGTCGGGCGTTAGGCTTCGGGCAAGTCAATCTTGCCGACAAAGCTGTAATAAATCTCAATGTCCTGCCTG
>ERZ825137.2854-NODE-2854-length-19321-cov-2.943579_pt1 | contig 19321 bp, 17 predicted proteins | sample MGYA00519873_ERZ825137 | MGnify/ENA primary metagenome ERZ825137 (study PRJEB31778, sample SAMEA3449190) | human gut metagenome | biome: human gut; feature: human-associated habitat; material: faeces | place: United Kingdom | collected 2010/2012 ...
CCCTGACGGGCATGACCGGTGCCCTTCTGACGCCAGGGCTTACGACCACCGCCAGAAACCTCGCTGCGGGTCTTGGTGCTCTGGGTGCCCTGGCGCTGGTTGGCCAGGAAGTTCACCACCGCGGCGTGGACGGCCTTCTCGTTGGGGGTGATACCGAATACGGCGTCGGAAAGCTCTACGGTGGAAACTTTCTTGCCGTTCATATCCAAAACGTCAAATTGTGCCATTGTGCTTTCCCTCCTTACGCCTTCACGCTATCGCTGATGCAGACCACGGCGCCCTTGGGGCCGGGGACCGCGCCTTTGATGGCGATCAGATTGTTCTCGGGGTCGACCTTGACGACGGTCAGGTTCTGAATGGTGACCCGCTCAGCGCCCAGGTGACCAGGCAGCTTTTTGCCTTTGAACACGCGGCTCGGCGTGGAGCAGGAGCCCATGGAGCCGGCGTGACGGGAAACGGGGCCGGTGCCGTGGCTCTCGCGCAGGCGGTGGCCGTTCCAGCGCTTGATTGTGCCGGCATATCCTTTACCTTTGCTGATGCCGCAAACGTCAACTTTGTCGCCTGCTGCAAATGTATCAGCTTTGATGATATCGCCAACGTTGATTTCATCAATTGAATCAAAGCGGAATTCCTTCAAAGTTTTCTTAGGAGCAACGCCCGCTTTTTCAAAATGTCCTTTTGCAGGTTTTGTAAGCTTGTTAGCTTTAACTTCGCCAAAACCTACCTGAACTGCTGTGTAGCCATCGCTTTCAACAGTCTTTTTCTGTACGATAACACAAGGATCTGCTTCGACTACTGTAACCGGTACTACCATACCGTTTTCGTCAAAAAGCTGTGTCATACCGATTTTTTTACCGATAATTCCTTTTTGCATTATAAATGCCTCCTGTTAGGTTATTGGTTGGCCTTTCAGCCAACATGACTCCAACTTGTGGTTGAGAGGTTCGCTCTAAATAATGAGTAACTGTTATTATTTATTAGAGCTTAATTTCAATTTCAACGCCTGCCGGAAGTTGCAAGCTTGTAAGAGCTTCAACAGTCTTGTTTGTAGGTTTCAAGATGTCAATAACTCTCTTGTGAGTTCTGTTTTCAAACTGTTCACGAGAATCTTTATACTTGTGAACTGCTCTTAAAATTGTAATTTTTTCAACTTCAGTTGGAAGTGGTACAGGTCCACTAACTTCACCACCAGCTCTTTTAACTGTTTCTACAATCCTAGCAGCAGCATTATCAAGAATTCTGTGATCATAACTTTTAAGTTTTACACGAACTTCTGATTTCGCCATAATCCTAACCTCCCTTCGCCTATATCTAGTATAGACTTGCTCCGTACAAAAACCCAATAACAACAGACAACTACGCCTGGTGTATCGACAACCTTGTACATCACAGCAGTCACAACATGAAAATAATAACACAATATCCTATTAAAAGCAAGCATTTTTTATGATTTTTTCCACAAAAAAAGCAACATAACAAAATGTCACCTCAAAAAAATCAAATTAATTTCTAACTTTAGGACTTGTTTTAAGTGTCCCATTAGCAATTTCACGTTTAAATTCCTTAGTATGATAATCAGAATAATCATTTCCACTAGCAGCAATTCTCATCTTTCTAAGAGCTTTAAGTTCAATTTGTCTTATTCTCTCACGAGTAACATTATAAACTTCACTAACTTCTTGTAAAGTTCTAGCTCTACCATCACTAAGACCATAACGTAAATCAATAATTTGTAATTCGCGTTCTGTTAAAAACTTAGTAAGTTTAGAAACAACAAATTCCATATCATAGTTCAAAATACTTTGTTCCGGAGTAACGCCCTCATCATCAGCAACAAAATCAAGCAACAAACTTTCATTATCATCACCAACAGGAGTTTCTAAAGACATAACAGTATCCTTTCCACTTGCATCTTTAATAGTAGTAAGTTTTTCAAAACTAACATCAAGTTCAGACATAAGCTCCTCATTAGTAGGTCTTCTACCATGCTTCTTCCTATATTTTTCAAGAACCCCAACATATTTCTTAACACTATCATGCATATGAACAGGGATTCTTATAGTTGTTCCATAATCAGCAATAGCACGAGTAATAGACTGTCTAATCCACCATGTAGCATACGTAGAGAACTTATACCCTTTGCGATAGTCAAATTTTTCAACTGCCTTGATCAGACCAAGATTACCTTCCTGAATCAGGTCTAGGAATAGCATACCACGTCCCACATAACGCTTTGCAATGCTGACAACCAGGCGAAGGTTAGCCTCTGCTAATTTTTTCTTTGCCTCTTCATCGCCCTCTTCCATCTTCTTGGCAAGCTCGATCTCTTCCTCTGCACTCAGAAGCGGTACCTTACCGATCTCCTTCAGATACATACGGACAGGATCCTCAATGCTGACACCGTCCGGAACAGAAAGGTCGATATTCTCAACATCAACCTCTTCTTCCTCTGCCAGCAGCATTTCTTCATCCGGCTCATCATCATCGGTAATGCGCAGCACATCCACTCCGTTGTGCTCCAGATATTCTACAATCTTGTCAAGCTGATCATCTTCTAACGAAAGCTCAGCGAAAGAATCCACTACCTGCTGATAATCCAGAACATTTTTCTTTTTCTTGGCAAGTGCCAAAACCTCTTTCAGTTTTTCATCCAGTCTTGCCTGTGTGTTTTCGTCCATCTTTTTTCCATCCTTCCATTTATGTATCTATTTTAACCTTAATCAAAAGAAATATGCGTTTTTTCGAGCTCATCCAGCTCCTGTCTGCCCGAAATAACACGGGAAAGTGCCTCCATATCGGAACCCGATGCTTTCAGATCGTGTTCGTAGGCATTCCGCTTTACCTTGACAACAATATCATGAAACGCTTTTTCTCTTTCCTGCACCTGTGACTGCGACTCCATATCCTGCTGCATATAGGGCAGCTTTGTATTAAATAAAGACGCTGCCTCCCGCTGCTCTTCTTCCTGTGAAAACCTGCTGATGATCGCCGCCGGATTCGGTTTTCCCTCTTCCAGCTTTGGGAACAGTTCCTGTGCAACCTGCCTGTACAATTCATTTGTAAAAGAAAGCGGCGTAATATATTTTTTGATCTTTTTATACAGATGCGGTTCTTCCACCAGCCATGTCAGGAGCAGCTTCTGTACATTCTCCTGTTGCTCCTTCGGCGTGTTTTTCTGCTGCACAGGCTGTTTCGGCCGTATGACCTCAGCGGCCATGCCCATCTTTGCCGCATAGCCTGTGACAAGCTTTTTCAAGCTTTCCATGCTGATATTATACTTTTCCGCCACAGCCTCTGTATAATTTTCCCTCTCCACTTCCTCGGAAAAACCACACAGCTTCTTAGCGATCTCATTGTAAAACTTCGTCTTTGCTTCCGGATCGGAGAGATCATATTGCTTCTGCATCATCCTAAGTTCAAAGAAAAAGGTATTCTCCGCTTGCAATAGACGTTTTGCAAATTCTTCCCGTCCCAGATTTTTCATAAATTCATCCGGGTCTTTATATGGTTCCAGATTCAGTACCTTACCGGTCAGACCTGCTTCTTTTAAAATACCGATCGCACGCAGTGCCGCTTTCACACCCGCTCCGTCACTGTCATATGACAAAATGACGTTTTCCGTATATCGCCTGAGCAGGTTTGCCTGTCCGCTTGTAAATGCTGTTCCCAGCGAAGCGACCGCTTGTGTAAAGCCTGCTTGGTGCATGGCTATGACATCCATATAGCCCTCACACAAAATGATATTATCCTGTCTTGCCGTTCTGGCAAAATTCAGTCCGTACAGATTCCGGCTCTTGTCAAATACCGGTGTCTCCGGTGAGTTTAAATATTTCGGCTCTCCTTCTCCCATCACACGGCCGCCAAAGCCGATCACACGATGGTTGACATCTTGGATTGGAAACATCACCCGGTTCCAGAATTTATCACTCATGCCATATTTTTCATTGAATACCGCAACGCCCGACTCCCTGATCAGTTCATCCGGATAGCCCTTATGTCGCAGATACTGGCAAAGATCATTGCTTGTCTTATTGGAATAGCCCAGTCCAAACCGGTTCATTGTTTCATCACTGAGCTGTCTGCCCTTCAGATAATCCAGCCCCACACGCCCCTGTGGTGCACGCAGCTGATAATAAAAGTAAGTCGCAGCTTCCTTATTGATCTGCAGAAGCGTCTTTCTGCGGTTTTCCTTCTCTCTTGCCTCTTTGGAATCCTCGATCTCCGGCAATGCGATCCCCGCCCGGTCTGCCAGCAGCTTGATCGCTTCCGCAAAGGTGTAATTCTCATAATTCATGATAAAGGTAAATACATTACCGCCCGCTCCGCAGCCGAAGCAGTAATACATCTGTTTCCCGGGGCTGACGGAAAAGGAGGCTGACTTCTCATTGTGGAACGGACACAGTCCGAAATAATTGCCGCCCTTTTTCTTCAGATTCACATAGCCCGAGATAATATCTACTATATCATTTCGTTGTCTGACTTCTTCTACCAGTTCATCAGAATAATACATTTTATCACCAACTTAACCATGCCACGTTTTCGGAATGTAGATCTCTTCATATTTTGCGATCGCAAAACGGTCTGTCATGGCTCCTACATAATCACAAACGATCTGTTCCTTCGGTGTTCCGTCGCGGTCCATTAAATTCAGCATATCCCGCGGGATCAGATCCATATTTTTCAAATAATATTCGTACAGGGTAATGATGAGATTTTCTGCCTTGCTCTCTTCGCTTTTCGCTACCGGATTCTGGTAAACATTCTCAAACATGAAGGCACGCAGCTCTTTCATGGCATTTGCCACCGGCTCCGACATGATAATGTCATCCTTTCCCGCGCTGTTTGTCACAATATCATGGATAAAGTGATCCAGCCGCTCTCCAAGCGTATAACCGATCACATCGCCGATGCTCTTTGGCACATCCGCGTCCGTCAGTATTCCTGCGCGGATCGCATCGTCCATGTCATGGTGGATATACGCGATCTTATCCGACATCCGGACGATCTTACCTTCCAGTGTCGATGGCATACAGCTCGTCTGGTGATTACGGATTCCATCACGCACTTCATATGTCAGGTTCAGTCCCTGTCCGTTCTTTTCCAGTACCTCAACAGTACGAACGCTCTGCTCACTATGTACAAATCCCAGCGGGCAGACGCTGTTCAGTGCTCTCTCGCCTGCATGTCCGAATGGCGTATGCCCCAGATCATGTCCAAGCGCAATCGCCTCTACCAGATCTTCATTCAGCCGAAGTGCCTTTGCAATGGTACGTGCATTCTGGGAAACCTCCAGCGTATGCGTCATACGTGTACGGTAATGGTCGCCTTCCGGCGTCAGGAATACCTGCGTTTTATCCTTCAGGCGCCTGAAGGACTTGGAATGCAGAATCCTGTCTCTGTCCCTTTGGAAAACCGGCCGGATATCACATTGCTTCTCCTCCCGCTCCCTGCCCTTGGAATTTTTGCTCAGACAGGCATAGGGGCTTAAATTAGTGCATTCCATTTGTTCCAGATTTTCTCTGATCGTCATATTGTTTTCCTTTCTCCAAAAAACACAAGACCGAAACTCCCTATTTATATTTTTCTGCACATTTCGCGGGATTCCTTTTTTCTTATTTATATTTTATTTTCGCTGCTTCTGATTTTCTCTACGGGAACCTCAGCCCATGCATAATTGCCTGCGGCAATGGGCTGAGGCCGCATCATGCATCTTTGATGCATGACATACTACGCTCGGATGAAACCTTCTGTAACGAGCCCTGCTCGTTACTTAGCGATAAGGCATCCTCCCACTTCGTGGGTCTCTCCTTATCACAAGCTACAAAGATGGACATCCAGCCGGCTACTAGATAGTCGACGATTTTTCCGATATGCTGCTGTGCTTTTTCCTCCGACGGCTCGTGCTGCAGCATATGCACAAAAACATCGATCTGCATATGGGCGATCCAGTGGATCGTATAATCATCGATCCGATCTATCCCGGCTCTTGCCGCCATCCCGTCTGCCAGGAAACGGTAATGCTGTTCGGCGATCGCTACAAACTCATCTACGCAGTACTCGTATTTCGATCCCTGCGATTTTGTAATGGCAAGCAGCAGAATATCATAATTCTGATACATGGCATGCAGGATCTGACGGGTCATCCTGATGTCATCCGCATCCTCAGTTTCATTCTGGACACCGCTTATGATCATCTCCTGCTCCGCCTGAAAATGCTGCCGGATATACTCACGAAGCTTCTGTAAGGTCGGCTCTACCAGCTGCGTGAACAGATCTTCTTTATCCTGAAAGAAGAAGTAAAGTGCTCCCGTAGTCACGCCTGCATTTTTACAAATGCTGCGGAGGCTTGCCTGCATATATCCTTTTTCTAAAAACTCCTGTCTGGCACTGGCAAGGAGCTTTTCCCTGGTTTCTTTTTCGTCTTTCATATGTAAGCTCCTTCGTTCCCTTCTTATTGCGGTAAATTAGGACGTGCATCCATTTCAGCTCACTCTGCTCGGGGCTGCACGGTGCAATGAAATATAGATAACACCGTTATGTTAGTGTAATTTTTGAGAGTTGTCAAGTGTAAATTCTTATTTTTCAGGCTGTGGGATCGGGATATTTGATCAGTTCGTATAATTTACTGCCGTTTTTGCAGGTACGGATGCCTGCCAGTTCCATGCCAAGATGTCTGTATTTATCGCATTTCAGTTTTGCATCGGTATCCAGTACAACCGGAAGTCCCAATCTGTTGCCTTCGGCAAACGCAAGCTCCAGCGCTTTCCTCATATAGCCTTGCCCCTGGTATTCTTCCCGCACACATACCAGTCCGACAAACAGGTATTTTTGTTTTTTCTTTTTCAATTTCTTTTCAATGGAAGATGATCCGCCGCTTCCGAGAATGCTAAGCATCCGTACCACCTCACCAAAGGATGATCCTGCAAACATCCCTTTTATAAGCTTTTTACCTGCCTTCAGTCCCACTTTTTCATCACTGCGCTTATAGGCAATAAACGCTTCCTGCTTCGGGCCTGTTGTATAAAGCATCCCTGCCTGCAGTACCATTTCCACATAGCCGTTGATATAACTGACGACTGCGTCTTTGCTGCTGTATGCGGAAACAAGCCCCTTCTCGCCCTGTGCATATTCATAATAACCGAACGCATGCCCGATCTCATTTATGTATTTTTCCGATAATGTTTCAGCCTTCATGATTTCCCTCTCACATCTTTTATCTTTTTCATATATCGTTACTCTCTGCCCGCTAATTCAGTCTAAGATCATGCACGCATCACAAACTTCTTTTACCCAGCGATCCGCATCCAGCAAAAGCTCTTCATGCTGCAGATCAAATTCACGGATATCAGGATCTGCAAAATGCAGTTTATAACGATCCAGATACTTTTCTCCCATCTTTTTGGCATAGAAAACATGGATCACTGTGCCCGGCACATTGATATGTTCTCCAACCTTTGTATACAGATCGGTACAGAACTGGTTTTTCATGGACGTTTTGGAAATAAAGGACATATCCAGACTGCCATCCCCCTTCATGATCTCCATAAAACGTTTCATATAGTCGGAGCTGTCATTTCCATCGTTCATTTTCTTTTCAAACATCTTTTGAAACATGGAACTGCCTTTTCCTGTAATAAGCGGGTAAAATATTGGAATCATGATCGCCGTTTCCAGTTTTGCCAGCCACTTCGGTGCCTGATCCATATCGCTGGAGCCGATGATCGCATGCTCAATATGGATCTTGCGGCGGCTGACCAGAAGTGATACAAAAGAACCGCCAAGTGAACAACCATAAGCCGCATAAAGTTTTCCATCCAGCTTTTCCCTGATGTACTGCTCAATCTTTTCTGTTTCATCCGGTTCGGAAATAAATGTGGAATGCTCTGTCTCATCAAATCCGCTATAGCTGACAACCAGCGTGCGGAAATGCTCCGAAAGTCCCGGGATCACATGCCCGAAATTCGATTTCCAATAACAGCAGGTTCCGGGGAACAGCATGATAACCGGCTTATCCGCCTCTCCGAATTCATATACTTTCATATGTATCCACCTCGTATCAGTTAGTCTTTTCTAATCACGGTTATTCTAGCATACCCCTGCGCATTTTTCTACTGTCTGTATTATTTTCTATGTACTATTTTCAATTTTCGTCTTGCAATATGTATTATGTAAACTAATTAGCTGTTTCCTTACACACATCGACCCAGGAAGCCCCTGTGATCTGTGCAAGCTCCGCAACAGAAAGTCTGACTGCACTATGGTCATCTCCCGCTGCCGGATACACGGTTTCAAACTGCTTCAAGCTTTCATCCAGATAAACGGTGATGCCTTCTTTGATCCCAAACGGGCAGACACCGCCGGGCGCATGTCCGACTGCTGCTTCCACTTCCTCAAATGGGATCATCTTTGCCTTTATATGAAAGGTGTCTTTGTATTTCCGGTTATCAATCCTTGCCGTCCCTTCTGTCAGGATCAGTATTACCTGCTCTCCCTGATAAAAAGACATGGTTTTCGCGATCATTCCCAGCTCTACCCCAAGTGCCGCCGCTGCCAGATCAACTGTCGCCGTTGACTGCTCCAGCTTTATGATCCTATCCGCAAATCCTGCCTGTTTTAAATATGCTTCTGCTTTCTCAAGTGCCATCTGTCTTTCCTCCCTGTCATTTGTTCGTTTTCCAAACACCGTGTCTCTCATGAGCACAGCCCGGATGAATTCTGCCCAATATTCATCCGACGGGTAGATTATAGCATCTTTCCGTCCAATTTAATATCTTTCTGTCACGGTCTTTTTATCAAGGCTTTTCATCCGTTTTGTCAGTTTCTGTCAGAAAAAAATAACAAACAGACGATACACTTTAAACAAAGACAAGATTCGCCATAACAACAACAAAAAAGAAAGGCCGGATCTTCCAGTCTTTCTTTTTCTAACTTTTTGTCTTAGTTTCCGTATTTCTCCACCTGTTCTTTGATCAGTGCTTTGTCTTCAAAGTAATTGATCTTCATGGAACGTCTTACCTCGGCAAGTGTCTCGGCAGCAACCTTTTCTGCCTTTTCACTGCCTTCTTTTAAGATATCAAATACAGTCGGGATGTCCTTCTCCCACTGCATACGTCTCTCACGGATCGGTGCCAGCTCAGCCTGCATTACGTTGTTCAGGAATTTCTTTACCTTCACATCACCAAGTCCGCCTCTTGTATAATGCGCCTTCAGTTCATCCAGATTCGCATAATCCGGTAAGAATTCAGCAAAGTATTCATCCTTACAAAAAGCATCCAAATAAATAAATACCGGATTGCCCTCTACCTTACCCGGATCCTCTACACGCAGATGATTCGGATCGGTAAACATGGACATAACCTTTTTCTTGACATCTGCCTCTGTATCGGAAAGGTAGATACAGTTGCCAAGGGACTTACTCATCTTGGCCTTGCCGTCTGTACCGGGGAGACGCAGGCAGGCCTTGTTATCCGGTAAAAGGATTTCCGGCTCAACTAAGGTTTCTCCATAAACGGCATTGAATTTGCGGACGATTTCCTTTGTCTGCTCAAGCATCGGAAGCTGATCCTCACCAACCGGAACGGTGGTTGCCTTGAATGCCGTGATGTCGGCAGCCTGACTGATCGGATAGGTAAAGAATCCAACCGGGATGCTGGCTTCAAAGTTACGCATCTGGATTTCGGACTTCACAGTAGGATTACGCTGCAGCCGGGATACGGTAACCAGATTCATATAATAGAAGGACAGCTCACAAAGCTCCGGAATCTGTGACTGGATAAACAGGGTGGATTTCTCGGGATCGAGACCGCAGGATAAATAATCAAGTGCGACTTCGATGATGTTCTGACGAACCTTCTCCGGGTTCTCAGCATTATCAGTGAGTGCCTGTGCATCCGCAATCATAATGTAAATGCTGTCATATTTGCCGGAGTTCTGCAGCTCGACACGTCTGCGGAGAGATCCTACATAATGACCCACATGAAGTCTTCCGGTAGGACGGTCTCCTGTTAAAATAATCTTTGGCATTGTTTTTACCTCGTTTCTATGATCTTCAACTTATATTTGACAAATTTCATGGCGCTTTGCAGCACCTCTTACAGTATACACTATCCCTAAAGAAAAGCAAGGCGCGGAATCTAGTTAAACCACCGGCCGGTTGCTCCACAGGGAAGCACCAGCCCGTTTGAGGAAACCGGCAGTCCGATTTCGGAGGACTGTACCTCACCGCCGCGTTTTTTCTGGATGACGGTGCTTAACATATAGCTTAATACGGCAGGCTGAAGTCCCGTCGTATAGGAATTAATGAGGAAAAACAGTGCGTCATCACTTAAGAGCTGCGCTGCAAGTTCCACAAAGGGATAAATGCTTTCCTCAATCTTCCAGATTTCTCCCTTGGGACCGCGTCCATAGGAGGGAGGATCCATAATGATTCCATCGTATTTGTTGCCGCGGCGGATCTCACGCTCTACGAACTTTACGCAGTCATCCACCAGCCATCGGACCGGGGCATCCTCTAAGTGGGAAGCTGCCGCATTTTCCTTTGCCCAGGTGACCATGCCCTTGGAAGCGTCAACATGGGTAACGCTCGCTCCGGCACTTGCAGCCGCGAGGGTAGCACCACCGGTATAGGCAAAGAGATTCAACACCTTCACAGGACGTCCTGCCTCCCTGATGCATTCACTGCACCAGTCCCAGTTGACCGCCTGCTCAGGGAAAAGCCCGGTGTGCTTGAAGCTGAACGGCTTTAACCGGAAATTCAGTTCGCGGTAAGAGATGGTCCATTCTTCCGGCAGCTTAAAAAATTCCCATTCACCGCCGCCCTTGGAGCTGCGGTGATAATGTCCGTTTAAGCGGTTCCATTCAGGAACGGTTTTTTCGGTTTTCCAGATGACCTGCGGATCTGGACGAAGGAGGATGTACCTGCCCCAGCGCTCCAGTTTTTCCCCACAGGAGGTATCTATTACTTCATAATCTTTCCAATGATCTGCAATCCACATATTTGGCTCCTTCTGCCTCTTTCTAATAAGAAAATAAGTAATTCCATGATTATCTGCTTATGATGAATACTGTGCTTTACTCACGAATTCGCACTTTGTGCTTTACATCCTGCTTCGCAGGATATTCGTTTCACTCATTACATCATATATGTAATTTGGGCAAAAAAGCAAGGTTTTTATTTGAATTTCACTTGCAATGTGATATGATGTGTAACAGTTCAGTCAATTCGTACCAAACGGCAGCTTATGAATGGACCTGGCTGTATAAGAACGTAGTCCGGACAGGATGAATTACTGAACAGTTATATTTGGAGGATGAGATGAGCAGAGCATATTTACAGGATAAACAGAGGGTTGTGATCAAGATTGGAACATCAACAATCACGCATACGGATACCGGACACTTAAATCTGGTAAAGCTTGAGAAATTCGTGAGGATTCTTACTGATATTCATAATCAGAACAAGGAGCTTATCATAGTGTCTTCCGGAGCAATCGGAGCCGGAAGAAAGGCACTCGGTATTCAGGGAAAGCCCTCCACCCTGCCAATGAAACAGGCTTGTGCAGCAGTTGGACAGGCGAGGCTGATGATGATTTATCAGAAGCTTTTTGCAGAATATAATCAGACTATTGCCCAGATTCTGGTTACAAAGAACGTGGTTACGAACGGAATCAGCCGGATTAACGCAGTCAATACCATACAGGAGCTGCTTACCATGGGAGTGATTCCAATTGTGAATGAAAACGATGTGGTTTCCACGGATCAGATTCTGGATGGGAATTTTGGGGATAATGATACCCTGTCCGCGCTTGTTGCCAAAATGATAGGAGCCGATCTGCTGATTCTGCTATCTGATATTGACGGGCTTTATACCGATGATCCAAGAAGCAATCCGGACGCCCGGTTTATCAGCTGCGTGGAAAAGATTGATGATGATCTGCTTTCCTGTGCCAAAGGACCTGAAAGCGGCTTTGGAACCGGAGGTATGACAACGAAGCTTGCAGCTGCAGAAATTGCGAACGGAGCCGGAACGGATATGGTAATTGCCAATGGGGACGATCCGGTGAATGTCATCCGTATTCTGGAGGGCAAAGAGGTCGGAACCCTGTTTAAGGCATAGAGGAAATGAGAGGAAGGACGGAACAGTTAAGAGAGGAATAAATAAACAGAAATGATGCAGTTAATAGAAAGCGTGGAGCGTTCACAGTTTTTTACCATCATCCTTGCAGCCGTTCTGTTGGCGGTTCTGGTACTTCTGATTGTCTTTCTCCTTCGTAGAAGAAGACCGAAGACGCGGAGCTACGATGGAATGGAGGGGCACGAATTTGAATATTTCTGTGCCGATCTTTTGGAAAAACGCGGCTTTGAAGAGGTGGAGGTCACAAAAGGAAGCGGAGACTATGGGGTGGATATTCTTGCAGAAAAGGATGGTGTCACCTATGCCATCCAGTGTAAGCGGTACGATGGACCGGTCGGCGTGAAAGCGGTGCAGGAGGCTTATGCCGGACGGGATTATTATGACCGTATGGTGGGAGCGGTACTGACGAACCAGTACTTCACCACTCCGGCTGTCGAGGCAGCGAAGAAACTCAAAATTCTGCTGTGGGATGGTGGATATCTGGAGAGCATGATGGAAGAGTAGAGGCGAACAACGGTTTGAACAGACTCATGTAACCCCGAAAAAAATAGTTCTTTGACCTTATTGCATCATGTGATAGAATAGAAAACAGGGAAATCATAGAGCCAGGCGGCTTACCCTCTTTTTCGGAGGGGCTGACCCTCCAGATATAGAAAGGAGGGCGTTGCCAATGTATGTTACATATGCGGACTTGATCCAAATTGGAATATTCATTGTAACCCTTATAGGGCTGTGCTACACAGTCTTCAGGGGAAAACGAAAATAGCCGCCATTACTCGCAATAATGACGGCTAATCTTTAAAAGATTATAAGCTGTTTTGTTGGGTAAGCCGCTTCTATGGTTTCCCTTTTGTATTAATAATCTTATCATAGATGATAACCAAAATCAAGTATCCGGCATGAGAAAAGGCATAAGAAAAAAGGCCTCTTTCGAAGCCTTTTTTGATTCGTTCAAAATCATTAACCCGTGATCCGGAAGCTTATTTTATCATTTCTTCCGATTCTTCCTTGGTATATCATGTATACCAGAACAAACAAAGTTAAACGCAATAAAAACCTTCCAAAGAATTGGTTGGGAAGGTTTTTATCGTTATTTGCTTAAAGAAAAATGCAGTGAACGTATCAGATGACCCTGTTTCGAATCAAACTCCAATCAGTCAAGCCGATGAATAAACAGACCGCTTCGAAGCTTGGGCTCGAACCAGGTGGACTTCGGTGGCATTAAAAGACCGGCATCCGCAACATCAAGCAGCTCCTGAATGGAGGTCGCATACATGGAGAACGCAACGGTGCAGTCCTCGGCAACGCGCTTTTCCAGTTCGGAAAGTCCCCGGATTCCGCCGACAAAGTCAATCCGTTTATCGGTTCTAGGGTCTGCAATCTTAAGAATGGGACGAAGCAGATTATTCTGTAGGATAGAAACATCCAATCCTTCGACCGGGTCATTCACAACAAGGCTCTTGTCAGCGGTAAGCCGATACCAGCCATCGTTCAGATACATACCGAAGGTGCCCTTTTCTTCCGGAGCAAAGGGAGTATCACCGAGGTAGGAAACGGTGAATCCGGCCTTCCGGACTGCTTCTAAAAATTCTTCTTTCTTCATTCCGGCAAGATCCTTCACCACACGGTTATAAGGCATGATATAAAGCTGGTCATCCGGGAAAAGTACGGAAAGAAAGTGGTTGAATTCTTCTTGACCGGTATAGTCAGGATGCTCCTTGCGGCGTTTTAATCCAACCTTCACCGCAGAAGCACAACGGTGGTGACCGTCTGCAATATAAGTAGTGGGAACTGCGGCAAAAGCCTGTTCCATTTTTTCTATGACATTACTGTCGGAAATCACCCAGGCGCGATGTGTAATCCCATCCGGGGAAGTGAAGTCGTACACGGGTGTTTTTTCTTTTTCCTTCCGGATAATCCGGTTGATTTCTTCAACAGAGCGGTATACTAAGAAGATCGGACCGGTCTGCGCATTGGTGCGGTCCACGTGGTTAATGCGGTCAATTTCCTTTTCTTCACGAGTATTTTCATGCTTCCGGATGGTGCCGTTTACATAGTCATCAATGGAAGAACAGGCAACAATACCGGTCTGGGAACGACCGTTCATGGTGAGCTCATAGACATAGAAGCAAGGTTTTTCATCCATAAGAAAAGAGCCGTCTGCGATCATTTCGTCCAGTGTTTCTCTGGCTTTTTCATAAACACGATCGTCATAGGTATCGACAGAATTGTCAAACTGGGTTTCCGCACGGTCAATTTTTAAGAAAGAAAGAGGTTCTTTTTTTACCTCTATGCAGGCTTCCTCACGGTTATAGACATCGTAGGGCAGTGCTGCAATCCGGTCTGCCAGAGAGGGATTCGGACGTACACTTTGAAAAGGGGTAATCTTTGGCATGGCAATCTCCTTTTATTCGTTGTTAAAAAATGATTTTGATCATGAATCCTTCAGAATCACTTGTTTTTTCCCTGACACGATTATAGTATAATGAGAATAGAAGTGTCAATGTAACTGTGAATAGACGGAACCGTTACATTAGCTATGAATGAGAGAGGTGAAAGCAATGGCTAAGAATGATAAAACGAATGTGATGCGTGTTTTGGAACAGCATAAAATCCCTTATGAAGGACATAACTATCTGGATTCCGGTGCAATCAGCGGAACCGAGGTAGCAGAGGCTTTAAATGAGAACCCGGAAGTGGTGTTTAAGACATTGGTAACCATTGGAAAGACCGGAAATCATTATGTATTTCTGGTGCCGGTGGAACAGGAACTGAATCTGAAAAAGGCGGCGGCAGCAGTGGGAGAAAAGAATATCGAGATGATTAAATCCAAGGAATTACTCCCTCTTACCGGTTATATTCACGGGGGATGCTCTCCGATCGGAATGAAGAAGCAGTTCCGGACCGTTATTCATGAAAGTGCAGCTTCCTTCGAGAAGATCTTTTTTAGCGGCGGAAAGATCGGTTTTCAGGTCGAGGTACGTGTTGAGGATCTGAAAAAGGTACTGAAGTTTGATTTTGCGGATATTGCGGATTGAACAAAATTTTGACAGTAATTTTACAAAAGACTGGTTGATGAACAACAGAATCGTATTGTTATAAGAATGAGGGAGAAACAGATGGCAGCAGAAACGACAGACAAGAAAAAAGTATTTAAAGAATACCTGTGGATTACCTTTGCGGTAGTTATCATGGACATCGGAATCTATGTTTTTAAGTTTCCGAACAATTTTTCCTTTGGCGGTGTTTCCGGTATGGCGGTTGTGATTTCGAATTTTACAGCTCTTTCCGCATCCCAGATCAACCTGGTGATTAATCTGTTGCTGTTGGTGCTGGGGTTTGCCATTCTGGGTAAGAACTTCGGGGTGAAAACAGCGTATGTGACGGTACTTTCGTCTCTTTTACTGAATGTATTTGAAGTGGTGTTCCCGATGAAAGCGCCGCTTACGAACGAGATCATGCTGGAACTGTGCTTTGCCATTCTGCTTCCGGCGATTGCTTCAGCATTGTTGTTCTATGAGAATGCCTCCGGCGGTGGTACAGACATTATAGCCATGGTGATAAAGAAGTACTCCACAATGAATGTTTCTACGGCATTGCTCTGGACAGACCTTGTCGTTGTTGTCTGTGCCTTTCTGGTATTTGATACTGTGACGGGGCTCTGCTCGATCCTCGGACTGCTGGCAAAGTCACTGGTGATTGATAAATTCATCGAACGCATGAAGCTCAATAAATATTTCACGATTGTATCCACGAATCCGGATCCGATCTGCAATTATATCACGCATGATCTGCATCACAGTGCGACAACCTATCATGCAGAAGGAGCTTATTCCCATAAGGATCGTGTGATTATTCTTACGGTTGTGGATGTGAAGCAGGCAATTTATCTGGAACGCTTCATCAAAAAGAATGAGCCCAGTGCCTTCATCATGGTGACGAAGAGCAGCGAGATCGTCGGAAAGGGATTTACAAGTTATATTTAATATGAGCGAACAGAACACACTTCTACCTAATTTAAAAACGAATGGAAGAAAAGAACCGGTGAAGAACGCCGATCTTGAGAACCTGGTAAAGGGAGTTGCCCTTCTGGCAGCAGGCATACTGGCGGCGTCCTGCGTTGCGACAGAACTGTCGTTTCCGGTCCGTGGATTTCTGTTTTGCGCAGGAACGGCGCTGTGCGTTATCGGCGTTCCGTTTCTTATGAAGTATTATAAAGAAGCAGAAGCATTCCGGAAATATGTTCCGCAATGGGACAAGGGACGCGGTATTTATGACCGGATGGCGAAGGAACTGAATACCTGGTACGAAGAAGGGGAAGAGCCGGTAAGCTGTGACGGCGATACCCGGTATTATTTAAAGCTGCAAAAGGAGAGACTGGAGGAAAAGGGTCTCCGGATGCAGAATGTAGTCCGCCCGGTAAAGGGAGAAAGCTTTGGAACAGCAACCTATTCGAGAAAGTCGGCATGGTATACCACGGATATGGTCTATGAGGAAATCAACAGGGAACTTCGATTCCTAAATGGATCAGAAACTTTGTACCAGAGGGAAGTGGAACAGGTGATGTATGAAATCGTGGTTCATAGTCCCAATGAAAAAGAGACGGAACATTTGATGATTACCTGCCCGAACTGTGGTGCGGTCAGCCCGGTGTCACAGCTCATGGAAGGATGCTGCTATTGCGGAACACAGTTCCGAATGAAGGATCTGTTCCCGAGAGTCGTGAATACCTATTTTATCAAAACCACATCGATTGGAAAACATACATCACACCGACGTAAAATCATGGGAATCTCTATGGGAGTGTTCCTGCTTCTGTTTCTTCCGGGAGCAGTGATTTCCAGTGAGGGAGTTCTTCCGCTTGCCTTATTTACTTCGTATCTGGCGGCTATAATCTGTGGAGGAGTCGGAGGATTTACGGTTACCTCCATATGGATGATTGCCTCGCTGTTTCAACGGGATGGAATGAAGCATCTTTCATTGTTTTCCTATCTTGGAACGAAAGCCCGGATGAAAAACATGATGTCACGGTGGAATCCGAATTTTGCCTATGATAAATTTGAGGGACAGATGGTCGCATTGATCCGGATGGCAGTTTTTGCGAAAGACGTACAGAACCTGACGGCTTATTGTGGCGGTAAGAGGGATGAAAGGTTTGAGAATATTCTTGAAATGACCTATACCAATGGAATGTGTCTTAAGAAGGTGAGGCGGGAAGGAAGCTTTCTGCATCTGACCCTCCGGACCTGGTGGATCAATTACAGTCTTTCGCCGGATGAGGAAAAAGGAAACAGAATCATCAAGACAGGTGATCTCATAGATGTAACCTTTGGCAGAAATCTGGCACATCGGGAAATGCCGGGATTCTCCATCACATCGGTAAATTGCCGCAGTTGTGGCGGCAGCTTTGATGCGGTGCGCCAGAGAAAGTGCCCATACTGCGGAACGGAGTATCACATGGAAGAAGACTACTGGGTGATTGAGGATATGAAGCTGATCCGATGACGGATCCTGACCTATGGAGAAGCATAGATCCAGTGTAACCATTCTGAAACGTTAGGATAAATTTACATGGAATCAGCTGCCGAAATAAGCCGGCCGGCTTTAATGACAGCCCGGATGTCCAGTGTATTACAATCAAGAAGAACACAGTCTGCCTGCTTTCCGATGGCAATACTTCTGAGGCGGCCGGAAATACCGATGGAACAGGCAGGATTATAAGAGGAACTACGAACGGCAGCTTCTAAGGGGATTCCCATGGAGACTGCTTTTTTCATGCAATCCATCAGGTTGGTTACGGAGGCTGCAATGGTTCCGTCGGGAAGAGTGGCAAGATTTCCATGTACATCGACCGGCTGATCACCTAATTCATAATGACCATCAGGTAAACCGGTTGCTCGCATGCTGTCACTGATGAGGACGATGCGTTCCGGTCCAAACATCCGGAAGCTGCTGTTAATGACAGCAGGGTGAATATGAACGCCATCGCAGATCATTTCCACGAATACCTGCGGATACCCGAAGGCTGCACCAATCGGACCGGGATTCCGGTGATGAAGCGGATTCATGGCATTAAACATATGTGTCAGATAGTCGGCACCCGCGTCAAATGCCCTGACTGCAGTGTCATAGTCAGCGGTCGTATGACCGACAGAGATATGTACCCTGTCTGAAAACTCCAGGATAAAGGGGAGAGCGCCTTCCTGTTCTGGAGCTATGGTGATGAGTTTCAGAAGACCATCCGAGGCATCCCATAATTTCTGAAACAGAGAGGCAGAAGGAGTACGGATATATGCTTCGTTCTGAGCCCCCTTTTTGGCAGGTGAAATAAAAGGTCCTTCCAGATGAATACCGACAAGCTCCGCTGTTTCCGGAGTGCTGCATGCATCGGAGGGCACAGGTTGTCTGGTCTTGGAAGGGGCGTTCCTGTTGAAGGAAGATGACAACTGTGCATACCGCACGGCCGTCTGGCAGATGGTGATTAACTGATCTTCCGGCAATGTCATGGTAGCCGGACAGATGGAAGTGATCCCATGCTGCAGCTCGTACTGTCCAAGCATTTGCAGTCCCTCGAGAGATCCGTCACTGAAGTCTGCACCGTCACCTCCGTGAAAATGTACATCAATTAATCCGGGTATGACATAACATCCGGAAGCATCCAGAATTTTTTCATCAGATGTTAAATTTGCAAAACGAGTTTCTTCTATATATAGTGTCCGGATAGAAGCCTTTTTCCAAAGAATGGATTAAACCGTTTTTAATAATCATGGCAGATTGCTCCTTTATATGTGTAACAGCATTATTTCTACAAGGCGGATGCCCGATAATTTATGAATGGCATGGTTGAAACGAAAATACGAGTAAAAGCTATCCGCGAAGCCGGTCTGCCAGTTCGTTGATGACATTCTGGGTCCGGTATAATTCAGATTCTCTGCTGGTGATCCGCCATTCCTGTTTATAATAATAGAACCAGTGTTCCAGCCTTCCGGCTAAAAGCCGTCCGTTTTCCTGCCCGGTGCTTTCATTTCTATCGACAAAGAAAATCGCAATCTCCTGAAGCAGAAGCATTCCGTCCAATGCAATCAGATAGGGACGTATGACGTCCTTCTTACGCCCATCCATGCAGGAGATATAAGAGAGCAGTTCAGTCCTCTTTGCGTTCAAAAGTTTTACGGAATGTCTGAGAGC
>ERZ825137.2855-NODE-2855-length-19320-cov-5.413548_pt1 | contig 19320 bp, 19 predicted proteins | sample MGYA00519873_ERZ825137 | MGnify/ENA primary metagenome ERZ825137 (study PRJEB31778, sample SAMEA3449190) | human gut metagenome | biome: human gut; feature: human-associated habitat; material: faeces | place: United Kingdom | collected 2010/2012 ...
CAGTTTTGGGTTAGCATCTGCACGGCCTACTCCACAGGGTTTGTCGGGTGCGCCTGAACTTCTTCATATTTATATTCTTTGGCGGAGAGAAATCGTTGTGCGTTCTGCCCGCCTTATGGTTTTGTGGTTAACATAAAAAGTAGGTGGCCAAAACTGGTTCTGACCACCTACTTATCATTCCTAAAATCTCATTGCATCACAAGATGCCTTGTGCCATCATGGCGTGTGCCACCTTCATGAATCCGGCGATGTTGGCGCCCTTCACGTAGTTGGTGTATCCGTTTTCACGGCCATAGCGCAGACACTGGTCGTGGATGGCGCTCATGATGCTGTGCAGACGGTTGTCGACCTCCTGAGCCGACCAAGAGATGTGCATGGCGTTTTGCGTCATTTCCAAACCAGAAGTGGCAACGCCACCTGCATTTACAGCCTTGCCCGGTGCAAAGTTAGTTTGGTGTTGGATGAAATAGTCAACAGCTTCGGCCGTACATCCCATGTTGCTCACTTCAGCCACGAGCTTCACGCCGTTTTCAACCAACTGGCGTGCGTCTTCTTCGCCCAATTCGTTTTGCGTGGCGCAAGGCAGGGCAATGTCAACGTGTTCGCACCAGGGCTTCTTGCCAGCGTGGAAAGTGGCTTCCGGATAGCGTTCTGCATAGGGCGCCACGATGTCTTCGCCGGAGAGGCGCAGTTCAAGCATATAGTCGATCTTTTCGCCGCTGACGCCATTGGGGTCGTAGATGTATCCGTCGGGACCGCTCAAAGTGACGACCTTCGCGCCCATCTCTGTGGCTTTCTTGGCGGCACCCCAGGCCACGTTGCCGAAACCGGAGATGGCAACCGTTTTTCCTGCGATGTCGTCGCCACGGTCGGCAAGCATCTGCTTGACGAAATAGAGCGCGCCGAAGCCTGTGGCTTCCGGACGCAGGATGGAGCCGCCGAAGTCGAGACCCTTGCCAGTGAAAGTACCGGTGTGTTCGCGCGTGAGTTTCTTATACATTCCGAACATATAGCCCACTTCACGGCCGCCCACGCCGATGTCGCCTGCTGGCACGTCTTGGTCAGGTCCCAGGTTGCGCCAAAGTTCGAGCATGAAGGCTTGGCAGAAGCGCATGATTTCCGCTTCGCTGCGTCCGCGGGGTGCGAAGTCTGAACCGCCTTTTCCGCCGCCCATCGGCAGGGTGGTCAGGGCATTTTTAAAAGTCTGTTCAAAGCCAAGGAACTTCAAGATGCTCAGATTGACAGAGGGGTGGAAACGGATGCCTCCCTTATATGGGCCGATGGCGTTGTTGAATTGCACGCGATAGCCGATGTTGATGTTGACATCACCGTGGTCGTCCACCCAAGGCACGCGGAAAGTGAGGATGCGGTCGGGCTCTACGAGGCGTTCCACGAGACGGACGCGTTCAAATTCAGGATGCTCGTTATAGACGGGTTCGATGGACTGCAAAACTTCGCGCACGGCTTGCAAGTATTCTTTTTCGCCTTGGTGTTTGGCTTCGAGCGCGGTGAGAATCTGTTCGGTTTTCATACAGATATTGTGTTTTTGGTTAGTATTGAGAAACGCCCAACGCAGCGTTTCTGCTTGGTGTTTAGATGTTTTTCAATGGGCCGCCCATGCCTTCCCGTGTCGTGGGGCGGATGGGGTGCCGTCCAAATGAAAATTGGATGTCCCAAAATTATAGAAAGTTTTTGAGACATCCAATTTTTTATCAAGATATTTGCGGCAGGCGGTTGTTTAAAAATAGTTTACAGTGATGGCCTGCTTTTGTAAAGGGATTATATATAATGTCTTATGCGTTCTCCTGTTCGCTTTCCCTTTCGTTGGGCATTTCCGCTTTGTGGCAGCGTTCGTAGAGGTCGCGATAGAAAGCGTGGTGGCCGAGGGTTGACGACGAACCGAGAATGATTAGTTTCATTCTCGCTCTGGTGATGGCCACGTTCATGCGGCGGAGGTCGGAGAGGAAACCGATTTGTCCGCTCTCGTTGGCACGCACCATTGACACCAGCACGATGTCGCGCTCCTGTCCTTGGAAGGCGTCGACTGTGTTGACCGTGATTTGAGCTGCCAACGGGCGCAGAAAACTCTCGCGGCGAATCAGCGAGCGGAGGTATTGCACCTGCGCTTTGTAGGGCGAGATGATGCCGATGTCGGCACGTTCCTCCAAGAGGCGGTGGCGGCCAACGCGTTCCACGTAGGCTTTCAGCGTGTTGATGGTCAGTTGGGCTTCAGCCTTATTGATGCGGCCGTAGGAGGCGGCCACGAAGGCTTCGTGATAGTCCGCCGTTCCCTCTCCTTCATTCGCTTCGTTTTTCAGGGTGGGCATTTCGTCGGTGTCCACCCACACCAGTGGCCAGTCGAGCTCGTCGAGCATGCTGCGATGGCTCACCTCCGGCGCTGCTTTCAGTTGGCCACCATAAAACCAGTCGGAGGAGAAGCGCATCAGTGTTTCGTTCATTCGGTATTGCAGCGTGAGCAGTCGAACACATTCTGGGCGCGTTTCTGCCACGTGTTCCATCAGCGTCACCGCCAGTCCGCCCTTCATGGCCGCTTGGCTTTTCACGGTTGGCGGCAGTTGGCAATGGTCGCCCGCCAGGATGACGCGGTCGGCCTTTTGCAGGGCAATCCAGCAGGCCGCTTCCAGGGCCTGCGCCGCTTCGTCGATGAAGAGCGTGTGGAAATGATGGCCCGTGAGCACGGGGTTGGCCGTGCCCGCCAGCGTGGCCGCCACCACGCGGCAGCCATCGAAGAGCGCGTGGCGGATGCGTATTTCCAGTTCGTCGGCCCGCTCCTTGAGGCGTGCAATCTTCTGGTGGAAATTCGCTGGGCGCCCTTTTCTCGGTTGGCTGTAGAGCTGGCGGATGGTGCGGCGCGTTTGCCAAAGCGCCGGATAGTCGGGGTGGGCCTCGAAGCGGCGCTCATAAGTGTTTTGCAGCATGGCGTCGGTCACGCGCGTTGGATTTCCGATGCGGAGCACGCCGAGTCCGCGGTTGGCCAGCTGTTCCGAAATCCAGTCAACGGCCGTGTTGCTTTGTGCGCAAACCAGCACTTGCGGTTCGCGGCGCAGTGTTTCGCAGACGGCTTCAATCAGTGTGGTGGTTTTGCCCGTTCCCGGAGGACCGTGAACCACCATCACATCGCGGGCCTTTAGGGCTTCGCCGACGGCCGCTTCCTGAGCAGCGTTGAGCCAGGGAAGGCTCAGCGGCATGCTTCCTCCGGCGGCAAACTGCGGACGGAGGGAGCCGTGGAAGATGTCGCGCAGATGGGCAAGGCGGCCCTCTTTTGCGTTTGTCACCCTGTCGAGGGCTTCAAACATGAGGCGGTAGGTGGTCTCGTCGAAATAGAGCTGCACGCCAGGACGCTCCAGCGAGAGAATCTGCGAGAGTTGGCGCTCGTCGTTGAGGCAGACCACCATGCGCGATGCTTCGGCATAGCTCACAGTGGCCGTGAAGGGCAGGTAATGCAAAGAGCCCGTTGCATCTTGCGAGAAGAAAACAACGGGCTTTCCGTATTCAAAGTTGTGCTCAATGTCGGTGTCTTCGCTTCGCGTGATTTCCACCACCAGGCGGTCGAGCGAATTATAATAGCTGCGCCCGGCTGTGATTGGAAACCAGCAGTCGCCGCGCTTCACTTTGCGCCCGACGCCCATCAGTTCCGCCGATTTCTCAAAGGCGGCCTTTTCGGTTTCATATTCCTTGCGCAAGAGTTCGCGCTGGCGCAAGAGAGGGGTTGCTTTTGACATAAGTAGGTAAGTAGGTGTTCAAAGAAGACGGTTCTTGGACGGACGGGGTGTCTTTGTGAAAGGCGTGGGCTTAAACAAAAGTCGCCCCTTATATAAGACATGAGTGCGCCCTCGTCGCTGGCTTCTCGGCCGTTTTCAATATTTTTGGTGTTCCACGCTCACTTGTATCATGGCGTTCTTCCCCAATTTAAACTCCGCCATCGCGCCGAAGCGTTCGGAAGGAATGCCCCAGAAATAGGCGGGGAGCGGGGCAGGGGTGGCATAACCCGTGAGGAAGTTATAGCGGAGTTGTCGGTTTCGGCCGTTCGGGAAGAACGATTTGGCACCATAGGCATACACGTTTACGGCATCGTTCACGCGGTATTGTACGGCTGCCGCCAGACCGACTTCGCGGTCGTTGAAAGCCCCCCAGTCCATATTGTTGGCATAAATGCCTGCGGCCACGGCAAAGCGCTTGCTCAGCGGCATGGCATATCCGAAGGCCGCTTGCTGGGAAAAACCGACGCCGTGTGGTGCCCCTTTGCCGAAGCCCGCCGTCAGCGATAGGCCGAGCTGGGCATTAAAGCCCTCGTGCATCTGCCACACTGGCATCGCGCCATAGTTCCAAGGCGAGAAGCCGTTGAAGCCCGGGGCTGAGAAATGAAGCATCGGCAACGCATAGCGCGTCATGCTGTCGGGAACAAACAATTCTTCGCCCGTCATCTCCGTCCGGGGCGTGATGTCGCCCTGAAGCAATGTGTCGGCAATCTGCTCAGGCTGCTGCATGAGCGGCTGAGTTTCCGCGTTTTGCGCTGTGGCCTCAACGGAGGCAAAGAGCGCGAAGATAAAAGTGATGTATTTCAGCATGACTTGATTTTTAATCTCCACTTGTGAAAAGAAGGACTGTTGGAACGTCCCTAAGTATCATTACTAAAGGTGTCATTTCTAAAGATGAAAGAGGCGCTTGGCCGTCTCAGTGGTTTGTTGTGCCACCTTCTTCGGCATGACTTCATAGATGTCGGCCAGTTTTTCGATGACGAGCGGCACGTAGGCCGGTTCGTTGCGCTTGCCGCGGTGGGGCGTTGGTGCCAGATAGGGACAGTCGGTTTCCACCACGATGCGGTCGAGCGGTACTGCTGCGCGGAGCGTGGCGGGGAGCGTTGATTTTTTGAAGGTCACGACGCCCCCAATGCCCAAGACGAAGCGCGGGAAGCAGTCAAGAAGTTCCTGCGCCTCTTCCGTTGTTCCGCCGAAGCAGTGGAAAACGCCGCCCGGCACTCTGTCGGCAAACGGCAGGAGCGTGTCAACGAGCAGGCGGTGGGCCGAACGGCTGTGGATGACCAATGGCAGGTGGAAGCGTGCGGCCCATTCAGCCTGGCGTTGCAGGATGGCCACTTGTTCCTCGCGCCGCGATTCGTCCCAATAAAGGTCGATGCCCACTTCGCCGATGGCAATGTAGGGATGGTTGGGCGCTTCGAGCAGGCGCTCCATGTGGTTGAGCGCCGTTTCCACCTCTTCCGCCGTGTCGGGCAGTTCCGTTGGGTGAAGCCCCATCATGGGGCGGCAGAAGTCGGGATGCTTCTCACAAAGCTCCAGCATGGGGCCAACCGACGCCTCGTTGATGTTGGGAAGCAGAATCATTTCCGCCCCGGCCTCACGAGCACGGGCGATGACGGCTTCGCGGTCGTCGTCAAACTCTTCCGTATAAGGATGGCTGTGCGTGTCGATAAACATGGGCTTAGTTTTTACGTCCCAAGAGCGACTGCGTGTAGGCAACCAGTGGTGCAAACTTTTCGGCGGCTGAGGCTGCACGTTTCAGGGCTTCGTTGGCTTCGTCGTAGAAATGGTTGATGGCGTCGAGCGTGAGAGCCGGGATGCCGAGCTGGTTGTAAATTTCCGTCACGGCCTGAATCTTTTCTTCGGCAGGCATCTCGTGGTTGTCGAGAAGCGCTTGCAGGCGTTTGCGCGTGGCATCGTCGGCCTTGTTGAATGCGTTGATGAGTAGGAATGTCTTTTTCCCGCAGAGGATGTCGCCGCCGATTTTCTTGCCGAATACCTTCGGGTCGCCGTAGACGTCGAGATAGTCGTCTTGAATCTGGAAAGCGAGACCGATGCGTTCGGCAAAGGCGTAGAGCGCTTCGCAGTCGGCAGCGTCGGCATTGGCGATGAGTGCGCCCATCTTGGCGGCGCAGGCCAGGAAGACGGCGGTTTTCAGGCGGATCATTTCAAGGTATTCGCCAACCGTTACGTTGTTGCGCGTCTCGAAATTCACGTCATATTGTTGTCCTTCGCAAATCTCCTGGGCCGTTTGCGCGAAGAGCTGCAGGACCTCCGTGGATTTCTCGCAGCGGCATTCCATGACATGGCGGAAGGCCATGATGAGCATCGTGTCGCCAGAGAGCACCGCCGTGTTTTCGTCCCATTTGCGGTGTACTGTCGGGCGGCCGCGTCGCATATCGGCGTGATCCATGAGGTCGTCGTGCAGCAACGTGTGGTTGTGGTAGGTCTCCAGACCGATGGCTGCGGGCATGGCGCGGTTGAGGTCTTCGCGGTAGATGCTGTAGGCCAGCAGGAGAAGGGTGGGGCGCAGGCGCTTTCCGCCTTCCTCAAGAACATACTCGATGGGTTCGTAAAGACCTTCGGGTTCTGAAGGGTAATTGGTCGTTGCCAATTCGTCTTCAATGCGTTGCAGAATATCTTGCGTGGTGATCATAATATACTGTCTTTATGTGGATGACTTGTTTTCAGCGTTTTATCATGTTTCCTTTGGGAACTATCGCAGCTGGAAATGTATCGGCAGCGTAATCTGAACGGCGGTGTTCTTGCCGTCGGCCTTCCCGGGCGTCCATCGCGGCATGCGCTTTAGCACCCTGAGAACGAGACGGTCGATTTCCGGGTCGATGGACTTGGTGATTTTAATGTCGCTGACCGTTCCGTCCTTGAGAATGTAGAACACCACTTCCATGTCGCCCTCAGTCTTCTCGTCGATGCAGTGTTTCGGATAGCCGATGTTCGTGTCGAGCCATTTCATGAAAGCCGTCGGGCCGCCTGGGAATTGCGGCATCTCCTTCACCACCTCTGTCGCCACGATTTGCGGACCTTCAATGGGGAGGTCTTCGCGGTCGCGGTTGTGCTGTAGGTCGAGGTCTTCAAAGGTCGTCTTGGTGTCGTCAACGATGAAAGTTTCTGCCCCGCTGATTCCGAAGACGATGTCCTTCTTCGTGTATTCAACAATGTCGGGGGCCTTTTCCGTGGCGCCCTTGATGACCGTGTACGTCGGAGCGCCTCGTCCTGCCGATATATGCTTGACTGTGTATCCCTTCTCGTGCTCCAGTTTCTTGAGTTGGCGCACTTCCGTGGCGGCGTCCTTGAAACTCTGGTAGAATTTATATCGGAAATAGAGGGTGAAGGCCGTGGGGACGGCGGCGGTCAGGAAAGCGCCCACGAATACCAGGGTCAGCGCATAGGCGTAGCGCCGGCCCATGTTCTTGCGTATCTTGTATGCGCCATAGTTCTGATTGCGGCCGCTGAAGATAAGGTCGCACCATGCTTTGGAAAATAATTCGGAATTCTTCACGTTATACTTCTATAATGTCTCGCGAGCGGGAATGTGTCGTTTACCACCTATATATATAAAGGTGTGCGGCAGTCTCTTCGCGAGCGTTGCTTTACGAATGCCGAGGCATTCTTCTGGCAACAGGAAATCAGGCCAACGGCCTGTTCTTTTTCAAACCACGAAGCCGCGTCGCAAATGTTCTTGCGGCGCGTCTCCAGTATTTCTCCTGCAAAAGTACACGCAAAATCTAAAATTTGTCGTACCTTTGGACACAATTTTTATTTCTCTAAATGAAAAAGTGTTTATATGCCATAGTTGGCTTGCTATATAGTCTCGGTTCTTATGCTCAGGAATCGTCGTCGGCCTATACGGTGCTCAAACTTCCCGTGTCGGCCCATGCCAGTGCGCTCGGCGGAGAGAACATCTCGGCCATCGAAGACGCGCCGTGGGTCGGGTGGTCGAATCCGGCGCTTTATTCTTCGGTGAGCGACCGCAGTTTGGGACTTTCCTTTATGACGTACGCCAGCGGCAGCAGCTGGATGGGCGCCCAGTTTGTCAAAGGTTTCGGCGAGCGACATACGGCGGCTTTTTCCGCGCAGTATCTCGGCTACGGCTCGATGGACGAAACCGACGCAAACGGACAAGTGATTGATTCTTTTTCGCCGAAGGACATCGTCGTTGGCGCAGGCTACAGTTATCTGCTCTCCGACGCTTGGGCTGGCGGCGCCTCGCTCAAGATGGTCACCTCTTCATATGCTGGCTATTCGGCCTTTGCGGTGGCGGTTGACCTGGGATTGAATTATTATGACGAGGAGCGCGACCTTTCCCTGTCGGCCACGATGCGCAACATTGGCGCGCAGGTGAAGTCGTTTGACGGCCGCACAGAGCGTGTGCCTTTCTGCATGCAGGTGGGCCTGACGAAGGGCATGGATCATGCGCCAGTGCGTTTCTCTCTGACCATGACCGACCTCACGCGTTGGAAATCCAGCGACTATTATCATGCCGAGGGAGAGAAAATGAGCTTCGGAAAGAAATTTATCAACCATTTCGTGGTTGGCGTTGATGTGCAGCCGTCAAGCACTCTGACGCTCAGTGCCGGATATAACTTTCGCCGCGCCTCCGAACTCAAGGCGGCCGATGGCGCTCATGGCGCTGGACTGACCTTCGGGGGAAACCTGAACTTGAATCGCTTCAAACTCGGCGTTTCTTACGCCCGCTATCATTTGTCAACATCCTCGTTGATGTTCAACGTGGCGTATGCTCTATAGCTTTCAGATCATAAAAGGCAGCATAGAGACGTGCGCGGAGAGAGCAGAAGCAGATTTCTTTGCGTCTGCAGAAAAATAACTCGTCATTATTTGCTTATTTTTATTGCACAAGGTGGTATGATTGTATGCTAAAATAGGGGCAAAATCCAGTAATTTTCCAAGGAGACAAAGAAAATTCAAGATTTTCGCAATTTTTTTTGCAAAAGGCTTGGCTGGTATTATAAAAGTTGCTACCTTTGCACTCGCAAACAAGAAACAACGCTAACGCAGAAACAAATAGTAAGCAATAAGGTGCCATAGCTCAGTTGGTAGAGCAAAGGACTGAAAATCCTTGTGTCCCCGGTTCGATTCCTGGTGGCACCACTTAGTAAAAATGCTAATCGCTGATAATAAAGCGATTAGCATTTTTACTTTATCTAAGATTTCGAGAATTGATGCTACTTTGACGCTGCACAAAATAAAAGCCTTATTGCCCGAACCGGGAATAAGGCTTCATTTGTAATTGATAAACCTCATAAGCTATGAGGATGTACAAATATAAGTGTTTTTCCGTTATGAAGCAAATAATTCCTATATTCCATGGAAAGGGCGCCCGGAGCTTCCGAGGACCTCTACAGCCCAACTTCTCTCTATGAACGATAGTCCTCGTTGTGCATCTGTGTTGTATGGATGTATCCTCACTTTTAAGCCACAGGAAAGGCTTTCTAGTCACACTTAGTGCTTTTCCCTAGTACCTTATTCAATATGGCTAAAACAGCCTTTGTTGGCCTGCATGGATTGATCTATGCAAAATCACTTACCAACTCTGTATATCCTAAGAGCAAAACAGCTAACAATATCCCACTTTATGACACCTAAACAGTAATAAATTGGCTTTTACGCACCAAGAAGAAAGGGTAGGAACTACGGATCCCGCCGCCATCCACGGAACACAAGGCCTCCCCCGGTAATCGAACCCCAGTTATCTACCACGCTCCATATTCTATACGTGCCGTACCCTTTTGGTGATCTATACGCATTGTGAAGAAGGTTCCATCTTCTGAAATCTCATTAAAGTAAAAACCACCGTCCTCCGACACGCTCCAATGAGCCGGGGGATTCGTCTTCATCCTTTGTTGGAACTCTCCGTTTCACTACCTGAATCAAACCTAATGTCAACCTCATCCATATCCCCATTTCGGCCATGAGAATTTACAATCTTGTATGCTGCCCCTATCCCTACCTTGCTTGAAAGATCTCTTCGGTTATAGAAAGGCTTATTGACGCACTTACATACCAATGAACAGATATATACTAAGTAAACAAGAGAGATTAGAGATAACAGCGTATCAATCCCTGTCCAGTCTCTATTAATAGCATTGAGATCTATTATCAGGCTATCAAGGTTATGGATGAAGCGATGCGGATCGAACGTACAGGCATCCACCAAGAAAAGAAAAGAGACTGGGGATAACAGCACAAATAGCGCCCTTCTTAGACTAGCCTGCCGCCACTTCCGCTCAATCCACACGTACAATGGTGGAAAACAACACCACGAGACCAAAGAAACCAACCAAAGACAAAAAGACTTAAATGTCCATCGCTCCGGCCTTGCCTTGAATGTAAGGACTATAAAAACCGATAATTCAAAGATGGATAAACTTATACAAGCCAACACCATAACACCTCAAATTAAGAACAACTTATTTTAAACCACAGTCAATAACAAAAACTCACATGAAAACAAGTATCCCGCTTGTTTACCTCAATCACAAAGATATCATAAGGGGAGTTTAAATCTCGAAACTCGTATCTGTCCTCGTATTTGACCCATCGAGAACATGGTTTCCCCGTAATATCCTCAAGTCTTTTTTGCAAGGCTCTCTTGTTATCCGCTGATAAAGAATATGTAATGTCAATCCAACAAAGTCTAGGATATTGTGTCTTGCATCTACGTATCTCTCGATAAGGAGGAAATTCAACGCCAGATATTTCCCTTAAGTCAAATCCCGCCAACATATCATCATTCGTACAAGTACGTATCAATACCATAGTACACACTATCGAATAGATGATCAAAAACCTCGTTTTTACCATATTCACAACTTTACCGCTTTCTTTTAATTAGTGTTATTTGCATTCAGGCCGTTTCTTTTGCCCTCTAAGACACGATATAGGACGGATCTATAAATAACCCCTTTATCAGTTATCACCCCTTATTCGCAAGGAATAGGCTCATGTTTCATATCCTCATCGCCAAGCACCACAAGAGAAAACGGGGCTGGTGTCCCCACCGCCGCCTTCCGCATCCGCTCGCAGCCTCCTCCTTTGGTGCCGCCCCGATCCACGCCATATAAGGCTATATCCACTCATTACCCCGATTCCCTAAAGATCATCCTTAAACACCATAGGATTCAATTCTACCGGGGATTTCCACGCTATCCCATAGTCTTCCCATAAGAACCGTTTCATCACCCGCCAATAGTCGAAGCATGAGACCGAGGTGCGAAACCAGCTACCAGAATCAATTTTTTTATCAGAGAAGTAAGATCGTAGCTTTTCCTCCAACTCCTTCTCTATGGACAAATAGGCTTCTGATTCCTCAACCGGATCATGTATTAAACCCGTGATCCGAGGTTTACAATCCCAGCTACAAAAAGCATGATCAAAACATTTACTTGTTTTCATATCAAACCAATATCCGCTATTAATTCTTTTTCATCACCCGCTTTTATTACCGAGATATCATTCAAACTTTTATGATTTTTAAATAAAAACACATTAAAAGTAACCCGATAAACATTGAATATTTACCGCATCATCAACCATAAAGTAAACTTATAACAACTTTTTATTATTAGATAATTCTATTATATCACCATAATTTATATTAATCACATCGTCTTTTATTTTTGTGATAAATCGATAAAATCTTCCATAAAGATAATACAATTCATCCGATTCCTTTTTCATATGAAATAAGCAGGAAAATTCTCGAATAAAATCATCAGCCTTCTTTTGATCAACAAAATCGATAGAAACATGCAAAAGATTAAATGATTGTTTTTTTGCATTAAAAACAGTCATGATTTTATTTCCATTGTATTTAAAACAAATAATCCTTTTATAAAAATCGCCAGTAACACTATCTGGATCAAAATATTTATCTTCTATACTAAAGGCTTTTTCATCTTTTAATAGTTCTTGATAAAAGAGTTCATCAATAGAATGTTCTCTAAAAGAATCAAAAAAGAATTGCCACAACTTATACGGAATATTATCTCTCAGATATTTTGCAATATAATTAGCCCTTTCGTTACTTAAATCTAATGATACATTCAAGACATTAAAACAATTACCATCCTTTCTAGGTTCAATAATATCAAATACTCTAAGAGTATCTGGTATACTTTCAAAATACATTTTAAATTTGAAAGTATGATCAGATTCTTTAAAATAATACCTTTCAGGCTCAATAGGTAAACCTTCAGTCTTTAACAAATGATACAATTCACCATTATAACTAGCAATAAAAGCATCTTTTCCGACATTTGCCCATTCACTAAAAACTGCACATTCACAATGTACAATAGTTGCAGTCTTCGTTAGTTCAATTTTCTCTATGTACAATTTTTCACTCTGAAAAAAGTTATAAGCACAAAGAATTGGATTAGGATCTAAATATACTTGGCTACTAATACGGTTTGCTGTTAAAAATAAAATTGCAGCGATTAAAATTCCAGTTTTCATTTTATATTATCTAAAATTTGACATGCTTTTTCATATCCTCCAGAACATGCAGTATACAAATCTATAATTCCCTTATTAAAAGTCTCAGCTTGTTTACAAAGAGAAAGACCTCTATAATAATACAAGGAGATATCTGAAGGATTCATTTTTATGGCTAAAGAATATTCTTTTATGGCATTCTTATGGTCTCCTAAACCTGAATATGCACGTCCTCTACAATAATAAACATCCAAAGTATGTTTATCCAATTCAATAAGTATGTTTGTTGTTTCTAAAGCTTCATTCCATTTAGATAAATAAACCTCAATCAAAGCTTTATTAATCAGAACTACTTGATAATTATCTCCTGTTACTTTAGCCAACCGCCCTTCAGATTTAACCTCCTCATACAAATTCATAGCCTTGAGAATATAAGAATAAGATGTATCATAATTTTTCAGCGCATTATAATAAATAGTTAAATCCGAGTAAATGTCAGCTAAATTCATTTTGCTCATATCAGTATCTTGAGGATATATATATAAACTATCATTTTCAATATATCGCATTATTTCTATTGCTAATGCAGTATCATCAGCATTTATAGATTTAGCATCACGTTCAAAATAGTATCTAGATAAAGCACGAGCTGCATTATAATTCCTAATCTGATTATAACTGATATTTTCTATAACATTAATAAACTCCTGATTATCAATTCTAGTTATTCCTCTTTGTTGATTCAAGTCCAAATAAAGAAGCAAATAAGTTGGATCTTTAGTTAAAATATAAGCTTGATTAAAATATAATTGAGCATTTTCATAATTACCAATTTCTTGATATAAATTAGCCAAGTCGAAAATTGTAACCAAATCCTCTTTGATAGCTGTTGCTAATTTATAATATTTTATTGCATTAAAAACATGTTGTTTATCTCCATTCAGTTTGTAGTCTATTATTTCTATTTTAGCTTTTGATATATTCTTTGCATATTGAAAATTATCATATTGCTCCGTTATTTGTTTAATATAATGTTGCTTTATTTTATCCTCATATTCCTTTTGATATTTTTGTATAATATTTTTATCATGATAAGACATGTCAATCTTATAATTATCAAATCCTTTTAATGCAGACTTAAGCCTTCTTTCTAAAATTGGATGTGTTGAATAATTATCTATAGGATGTGGTATTGCATTTACAATTTGTATTATATCCTCCCTTCTTCCTCCAGCCTTTGCCACCATAAAACCTGCGAATTCATCTGCTTCCAACTCATGTTTTTGTGAAATTTCTATACTTTCTTTTGGTAATAAAGTATGCCCATTCAAATGGTGCCCTATTTCATGTGCAAACACAAACAAATTAAAGTAGTATTTCTTATCTGTTAAATCTGACAAATCTCGGATAAAAAGATCATCATATAATATATACCTTAAACCTTTATAAACAACAGCCACTACATTATCCGTACACCTACAAGGAATTAAAACAAAATTGGCATCTTGAATACCGATCCAATTTAACATTTTCTTTACATATGAAGTAGCATTAATTGAAGAATTATAATTAGTATACCCATTGATACATAGATAATATTTTGTTAATGTATCTTCTTGACTATACACATTAATATTCACAAGAACAAATAGAATAATTACTTTTATCTTCATATTAAGCATACACATATTTAGAGATATTTTAATACATATTAATCATGATTATCACTAATAAACTCAAAAATACCATATGCAATTATGATTATAAAGAGTATACCTCCAAGTAGTTCAATTGCAGTACCAACTATACAAATAAGAGGAAAGAGAATTATAACCCCGACAATTAAAGCTAAAATTACAAATATCTTTTTCATATATTATTTTTTTATCACCATATCATTAATATAAAAAAACATACAAGCATTTTTTATTTACCTAACTCCATATACCAAATATAAGTGTAAATACAAACAATGACATGCCTAAATGAATTACCATTCTTTTTAAATAATCTCCCTTATCCAGAACATAAGCTATACTTAACAATAACATAAAAATATAAAAGAAATAATAATATCCTTCACCATGAAAAGTATTCTGCTATCTTTTAGTATTAATATTATGCTTTTCATATCACCAATGCTTTTCCCATCGTGCTCCCTTCGTTAGGTATTAATAAATAAAAAAGCGTGGGAACCATCTCTGCTACTGCATTGAGGCTCTGGACGGCCCACTAACCAATAACAGAAAATGATCCTACGCTTTATGCACGTATATAGTCCACCTGTCTACAGGCAGATACATAACAACATAAGCGTAGGAAGCCATTTTACTACTATCTTGGTTAGTTGAAATTGTCCAGATTTCAATGCAAGATAATATCGAAACGCTTCTACGTTATTTCCAATACATCGCAAATGTATTACATATAAATCAAAGAACAAAGAAAATCGTAGAGAATCTTATTTAAAGCTACTCACAAAACATTTCAAGAAAACACATGAGAAATATAGGGGCGGGGTTATATAGCCTAAAACGGGCTTAAAAACGCCTTATACGCCAACATGCACTATCGTATAGCAGTTTGCCGAAAAGTACGAGATTGGTAACTTGGTTGATAGTGATCGTCTTAAAAATGAGAGAGGCGAAAGATACCACCTTCTCGGAAATATCCCCCACCTCTCTAAATTTATTTGACAGATCCCCGACAAGGGTATTATTTCCTACATTTTATTAGGAAAAAACTAAGCCTAGATACGTTGTAAGCCTCAAATATGGACAGAATGATGGTACTTAACCAATGAGTTCTACCGTCATCGTTTTCCTTCCGCAAGTGAACGTCTTATGGCTTTTCAGGAACCATGTTTTCCGTCTTCCCCTATTTATCAAAACCATGTACCTCCGTATAACCTCCAGCCCTATCCTGTGCCTTTCCTTCCTCATGATTTTGAGTTAAGGAAAAGGCGTTTTTAGCCATTTACATACGTTTCCTTATAATTCTCCACGAGCTGCCTTTCGTCCAATACGACCGAGGAAACAGCACTCATATGGGGTTATATGAGGTAGGTAGGTTATAACCCATCAAGAACAGTGTGGTATATATCCCATATATCATTTTTTGATTATAAGTTTACCTTATTATTAGATAATACTTAATTCCAATGAGACGCGATCCCTGATCTTGCTATCAAGTTCTTCCATAAGCGGAGACATCTTGTTTATGGTAAAGTCATCATTGAGGTCATTTAGCATCCTGTTAAATCGGCTCTTGTTTTGGGGGTCTAGCTGCTCTATCAAAAACATCCTTAGCTCCTCTGTGGATTCCATTGACGAGGACAATAAGGCGCTGAATAAACAATCCTTCGCCTTCTTTGCAGTATTTATAGGAACATTAGGCTTAGGAAGCGGGATATTTCTTTTTTTGATATCAAAATAGTTCTTGCTCCATAGCTGAATAATGTATCGATAAAAGTCAAGATCCGATAAAGTCCCACCTGTTATGTTTTTCCACTTCAACTGTGCGGATAAGGACTTAAACCATCTACTCTCAAACCTTAGTAAACAGCTCTCCATTCCTTTTTTACCCTGCAATTCTTTTCCTTTGTCGTAGAAGAGACAAGTATGGCCGTTCGTTCCATAATAAAGCGAGGTTCTATATTTTGAGTCTCGCTTGTGTCGAGGATAGTAGCCTAGGAATGGTAAATACTCCCTTACGTTATGAGACATCTCAAAATTCTCCGCTATATCTATACGTGTAACATGGGCTGATTTTATATCCAGATGTAATCTGTCACCAAGTAAGTCTATGGCTTGTTTGGTCGTTTCCCTGTTCAATGAACATAGGTTATTCCCCTCATGGAATTTAACAAGACTGCCTTCCACGGTAATAATTGAACCATGAACCTTAATTATTAAATTATCCAATTGACAAGACCAGTGTCCGGGGTATCTTCCTTCTTGAAAATCAAATTTGGAGAGGAGATCTCTCTTCTCCCTCTCCAAACAATTTAATCGAAATCTTAGGGTATCATACATGATTTACCCCTCCCGCTTCTTCAGTGCATTCTGAATATCAGATACAAGGTAAAATACCCGTCTTCCCATACGGATCGCATGTATGATACCTTGTTGAGTCCAATCAGCCAAAGTGGGCAAGGATATACGCAAAAGTCTTGCCGCCTCCTTGCGTGTAAGTAATTCCGTTGACCTACTCTCTTTAGCGGATACCAAAGGTTTAATAACTTGCTCCAACGAATTGATGAGCATCTCCTGAAACTCTTGGGGTGTTAACCCTGATAAAAATAAATTCTTGCTCATAATACTTATAATTATGCCACAAAGATCACGAGTTCCAGATTCCAATTTTTCCAATTCCTACAATTTGGAAGGAAAAACATGACAAATAAGATCAAAGTCCTTCTCTTCTTCCTCAGAGATGTTTTTATTCTCGCTTTTAAAAAGATTGCTTTCGGTTATTATATACTCTTCTTCGCTTTCGATACCTTCGTCTCTACGGTCTACAACTTTTACTCCAAAATACTCATAGAAACGTTTCCAGACAACTCTCTTTTTCCCGCCGCAGACGATGCCCTGCTCCCGCATATAAGTTACCAGCTTTGCTAAATAGTTCTTTTTCGGATAATTATATTTGCGGTTCATTATGATTCCCGCCTCTTCCAATCGTGCAATAAATCGGGGTATAAATGGTCTGCAAAATGGAACGAAGAGATCCTCAAGCCCTTGGCGTACCGATTGATTTGGCATTTGTTCGTTCAGCGGTTCGTTCAATAAAGAGTAAAGTGCTTCTTTTGTTTTAGGAGTAAACTCTGATAATATTTTATCCACCTTGACATCATAATTTTGAAATTTTTTAATCAACTGTTGAAAAAGACCAGGAGCAACGACTCTTCTAAATGAATCTTTGTTTGCAAGAGGATGATTCTGGCTTATATATGATATTTTTTCAAGAATATCTCTAACATATAAGTTCCTATCCTTCGCATTTAAGGATAAGAATCTACCCATGACATTATCAATGCATCTTCCCCTAAGACGTTCACATTTTTTCCCTATACACCCTAATTTACAATCTCTTTGTATGAACTCTCTAACAAAGTTCTCCAAACGCTGTCCTTCCTCCTCATCTTCTATAGGAGTACCAAGTACGAATGGTAAGAAATCAGAAGCTTCAGTGACTCTCTGTTTGTCATTCCAAATAAGCAAGTCTCCGTCTTTTATGTCTGGATTTTCATCAAGAGAACATATGATCTCATAAATTGCATCGCAATAATTTGTTATGTATTCCATACCTTAGATATAAAAATAATTGTTATGTTAGTAAATGCGAGATTAATGGTTATACAGACCATTGAAACACATTGGATATTTTACAGAAACACGATTTAGAACAATACCTCATTGTTCATGGTCTTTTTACGTTCATCCATTTTCTTGGCTATGGTATCGGCCACCTCATCCGAGCTTAGCTTTATGTAATCACTGAACGTTTTTTCATCTTTGTGGCCGGATATACTCATCATCTGGAAGTTGTCGAAAGATCCGCTAAGATACAGGTTCGTGATTCCGCTACGCCTCGCCGTATGGCTACTTACCAACTCATATCTCGGTTTGATCACGTGCCCCTTATCATCTCGTTCAAAAAAGGTAAGTTCTTGTTCTTCCTTCTCACGTTCCTTCATCGTTAGAAGGGTACGTTCCTTTCGAGCTAGAGATGGAACCGAAAAAGATAGGTCTTTCAATATTTGTTTGATATAGCGGTTCAATATGACATCGCTAACTTTGGGAATATTATAATCGTATTTTTCCGCTATATGCAGTAGATTATCGTTCAAGACTGGTATTACAACACTATTACCGGTCTTTTCTTGGACGATACGAACCACTTTGGTACCCTTGGCCGTAGTCGTAAAATTCTCCCGTCTTAAACGGCTATAATCGCTAAAACGCTGACAAGTGTAGCATCCGACAAGAAAAACATCGCGAACCCTGTCTCTTAGTCCTTCTAACCGCATTTCATATAGGGATTGTAGCTCTGCTTCTTCCAGATAAATCTCTTTGGCCTTATCCGCTTCTTGTACCTTCTTCTTGCTGAACGCTCCCAATGCGACAGGGTTGTTGTGTAACTCTTGGTACATCGCATTGCGAATCATGGCCTTAAAACAGATAATGTATTTATTGATAGAGGTTGTCATATAGCCGTCCTCTTCCATGAATGTGACGAAACGGTTGGCCAACGTCTTGTTTATATCCTCCCATGTAAAAGGATATATTTGGATAAAACGCTTTAGGATGCCTAGAAAGTTACTCCAGACCTTACATGTATTAGGCGTATAGTTCTCGGCGCCATTTTTGATCTGACCGTTTTTTATGCCTTTCAAGAAGCTTTCCAAGAAAAGAATGACATCCGCCCTTTTAGCTTCCTCCTCCCGTTCTTTGATCTGTCTTAGCCTTTCTTGCTCTTTCGCCTCTTCTTCCTCTTGGACGCGTCGTCTCTCCCTTTCTTCCCTGAAAACGACAGCCTCAACCACCTCATCAATCTTTTTCTTGTCATAAATACCTTGTGAAATGAGATTGGCTATTGCCGAAGAGATCAACTCCAGAGCCTCTTTAACCTTTCTTCCGTCTTGTGTCCTACAATACTCATTCCATTTGGCGACATCTCTCGTCGCCTTGTTCCATTGTTGGATATCCACAGAGACTCTGGTGCAAACTGTGATGTTTAATTTTGGGGTTCTTTTTTGTACACGAAGATAGACGCTTGCCGTACCTTCTACTTTCTTGGTACGTAAAAAATAGTTGCTCATGGTATTAGGATGTTTATCAATTACATGGCAAATATAACAAAATCTTCTTGTTGATACTACATTGATGCTTCATTTTTTGATTTTATCTTATCTTACTTAATTAATCACTCTTGTTATATATATGATTATTAATAACATAGCGAAATTAAGAGAAAACAAAAACAGATAAGATAAGATTAAGCATGGTGCTGGTGGCACCACCAAAAAGCTTTTCAATTTTAGAAAACCCTTGAATTAGAGATA
>ERZ825137.2858-NODE-2858-length-19309-cov-5.040823_pt1 | contig 19309 bp, 18 predicted proteins | sample MGYA00519873_ERZ825137 | MGnify/ENA primary metagenome ERZ825137 (study PRJEB31778, sample SAMEA3449190) | human gut metagenome | biome: human gut; feature: human-associated habitat; material: faeces | place: United Kingdom | collected 2010/2012 ...
GTTATTGTCTGTCATAATAAATAGATATTTTTAATTTTTAGAGTAGTAATACAAATGAGACACAGTTTTGTAACTATGCAGAACTTAAAATAAGTGTCAGTTCACTTACTTTTCTTTATAAATTGCAACTTCTTACTTTTCACCACAGATTCAAAAAGATCATATAACTGCTTATAATGAACTTCCGGAGAATACTCCGACAAGATATACCTATAACTTTGCTCACCCATTTTCCTTGCTTCCTCCGGATGACCAAACATATAGTCTATTTTACTTTTAAAATCATTTACATCTCCATATTCAAAGGTCAAACCTGTTTCATGATTACGTACCAATTCCGAAAGCGAACCGAAATCAGTAGCTATGACTGCCTTTTTATAAGCGAAACTTTCTAAAATCACATTGGGAAAATTATCATACCATTCTGATGGAACTGTAGTACATAAACAAGATTTCAAATATGGAATAATCTCCTCAAAACTTTTTCTTCCCAAGAATTCGATATGATGCGGTTTTCCATGTAAATAGTTTTTCAGTTCATCCTCATACCCATCATTCGAAAAACCTATAATCTTTAATTGATAATCCGTATTTTCAAACGCCTTTATCAATGTCATCAATCCCTTTTGTTTTTCAATTCTCCCAACAAAAAGCACAAACGGCTTATATTTCACCATCGGATCCTCCTCTATCAAATTAAAGAAAGTAGGAATGTGACGCAACTTGCTTTCGGGTATGCCATACTCGCGCAACCTCCCAAGTGTGAAAGAGGAAGGAACCACAAACGCATCTATTTTCTTCGTGACCCTCATCACATCATGCAACCATTTCGCCGCCATCTTGATTCCCGAATAAACCGTCGAATTCAACACACATTTGTACTTTACACAATTCAACCGTTTCCCCTTCAAGCAATCTTCACACACTCCTTTTACATCATTGTAAAACAAAGCGTTCGGACACATATATTGAAAATCGGAAATCCGATGTACCACCGGAATATTCAACGATTTTGCCGCATCAATAATACTCGGAGAAATCTTGTTATGAAACTGCATAATATACACCAGATCCGGCTTTGTATCCTGCAAAAGCTGTTTAAATTTCTTTTTTGCCTCAAACGAGTAAAACATTCGGGTAAATGATTTCAACACTACTTTCAGGCTTTTCTTCGCCTGTGCAAAATAAACCTCATCGTCCACAATGTCCAAGAAATACTTCTCATAGTCATTAGGCAAATTGTGTGAACTTTTAATGCTAAACGGAATCACCTCATGCCCTTGTTTTTCCAGCACTTCCTTAATATTGAAATAATATCTCTCCGGACCACCACTGATGAAGTAGCGGTAATTTACTAATATAATTTTCATAAAAAATTTGCCTTAGTATATGTTATTATATGTTTATGCTATAATGGACATCAGCAAGATGCCCTTTACAATAATCAATAATTTCATCAGTATACTCACCAAAAGCGGGCATTCCCGCAAATTGAAACAGCCACATACTATATGCTCCGGACTGTCCTGTATTAAATTCAATTAAACGAGGATTACCTTGCTTATCAATCATAATATCCAAAGCAAGTAAACGATGATGAAGTATATATTTTCCTACAGTTTTCGCAAACACTATTACTTTATCGAAGTCCGAAATTTTATGTTCTTGCTTAAAATCTATTCCATTGAATGTCGTATAAACATGCCCATATTGATCTAATACACAATCACCAAGAGTTCCATCCATCTTAATTGCCGTATACCCTCCACCAGCATGTGCATTATCCATTATGCTACCTTTCCCTCCAATCCTCATAATGGCACTCGGAACAGTACATTCATTTGTCTTGACAGAACGATAAACTATAAGACGAAGCGTATTCACTGATGTCGGATTAAACTGATTGATATAATCAGATTGTTCCATAGCTTCCTGAATAACAAAATTCATCCCACATTTCTTCTGCACATAATCAAATGTCAAGATGTTATCATCTCCTACAATTCTCCATACTCCTTTTTCATATCGAGCCAACATTACTCCCCGACCCGAACAAGTCTCCAATGTAGGCTTTATTATAATTTTCTGAAAACCGGATTTATCCAAGCATGTTCGGAATACATTCTCATCAACTATTTGCATCTGATAATCGGCATCATAATAAAAACCGTTCATTTTACGAAGAATAGTAGTTGGCAAGAATCCCTGCGGAAGCAATTTATCAAAATTGTTCTTATCTGTATAATATCCATCATAATATACTGGATTCAAAATCCGCTCAATCACGTCATGACAAATATTCTCAGGAACGATATTAGGATCATCTCCGACATAATGTGAGAAAACACTATAGTAAACAGAATCCGGCTTAATTCCCAAACCCGACCATTTATGCATCCAATCTATTTTACCCCCCCCCACTTTCACATTCAAATTATTATTTTTCAATATGTTATAATAGAATCTATGGTATTTCCGAGCATGATAAGCTGTCAACATTTCACGTACAATCTTCTTAATTTTTGATTTCATCTTTATCGATTTATAAGAGTTATAAATAAAACATCTAAAATAATCACAACAAATTTACCTTACTTTCGAATCATATTCAGCCAAAGCAAACTCCAAAAGCATTAACGCCCGTTTCAAATCATCTTTATTCAACACATAAGCCAACCGGACCTCATTCTTTCCTAAATTTGGGGTACTATAGAAACCGGAAGCAGGTGCCATCATAATGGTTTCATTCTCATAACGAAAGTCTGTCAGACACCAAGCGCAGAATTTTTCCGCATCATCAACAGGAAGCTTTGCCACCGTATAAAAAGCCCCCATCGGTATAGGTGTATAACACCCTGGAATTCGATTAATGCCATCTATCAGACATTTTCGACGCTCCATATATTCATCGTATACAATCCTGCTATAATCCATCGTTCCATCAATAGACGCCTCAGCTACAATTTGGCCTATTAATGGAGGACTTAAACGAGCCTGACAAAATTTCATCACTGTTCTATGTACTTGCTCATTCTTCGTAACCAAAACACCTACACGAATTCCGCACTCACTATATCGCTTTGATACAGAATCTATCAATATTACATTTTCCTCTACACCTTTTAAATGGAGAGCAGAAATATATGGGCTACCTGTATAAATAAACTCCCGATACACTTCATCCGAGAACAGATACAAGTTATACTTTCTCACTAAATCCCGGATTTGTTCCATTTCTTTCTGGTTATAAAGATAACCGGTCGGATTATTCGGATTACAAATCAACACCGCACGAGTTCGTTCATTAATTAACTCTTCGAATTTCTCAACCTTGGGTAAAGAAAATCCTTCATCAATCGTTGTGGTAACCGTACGAATTTTTGCCCCCGAACTCACTGCGAACGCCATATAATTAGCGTATGCAGGTTCCGGAACAATAATTTCATCACCGGGATTCAAACAAGACATAAAAGCAAAAAGAACAGCTTCCGACCCTCCATTGGTAACTATAATTTCATCCGCTGAAAGCTGAATATTAAAACGTTCATAATAGTTTACCAATTTTTTACGTAATGAAAGGAAGCCTTGACTTGGACTATATTCTAAAGTTGTTCTATCTATAGCCTTTAATGCATCCAATGCTTTTTGCGGGGTGGGCAAATCCGGCTGACCAATATTTAAACGATATATTTTTATTCCTTTTTCCTCTGCCGCATAGGCCAATGGCGCCAGCTTCCGAATAGGAGACTCAGGCATATCAATGCCCCGTTGTGATATTTGCAGTGTCATATCCATTAATTTATTGGCAACCTCAACCACTCACCCACTTTATAATCCCATTCTTCGGGTTCAAAAGGCACATTCCCGGAGAAATGGAAAAACGTAAGCTCGCCGAAATATATTTTCCCATTGATATCATAAAGATCAACTCTCACATGAGGCATTCCCTTAGAGAGCACGGTCGCAACACGTTTCATCTCTTCAAATCCACGAGGCTTTTTTATTTCTTTGGTCGCCAATGGATGACCCTGTTTAAAAGGAAGATGGTTAAAATCCGTATCAAAGAAATCAAAACGGGTGTCAAAAGGACGATCAGTTGCCACAAATAGCATTTTCACTTCTCCATCGAAACAAAAAAACTTATAATCTTTCAGTTCCGTACCACTCTCATCCACCATGAATTTCTCCGCTATAATTCTCGGTTTTACATTCTTATAAGGATACTCACGATGTTCATAGAAAAAATTATGTTTCAAACTCTTTTGCAATTTCTTGCGAGCCGTTTCTTTGTCAAAGGTCTTTTTATCCTTACATATAACAACTCCACCGCTGTCATGAGTTGTTTTCAAGACAAACTGATTAGGTAGTTTATCAAAATCAATCTCATTAAAACTATCCCATACTCCTAATGTTGGAATTATATATCCCCCCCCCACTAAATTCTTTACCAACAACTTAGACTCATATTTATCCACTAACAGAGTGTATTTTTCATCTTTACAATGTAGTTTCAGCCACTGCAATTTTTCGTTATATGTCTTTGGCGAGTTTAAATTAGGAAATCTCTTCATTCCCGAGAAATATTCCAATTTAATAAACAACTCATCACTCTTAATTATCTTAGAGAAAACACGGCGCAAAATTACACCAAAGAACCAATAAGGGTCATGAAAAGCATGTTTCAAATAACCAGTTACAGATTTACTCATAATCTTATTTACACAATTATATACGCTATTTATTATCACTATAAAGACATCAAAGAAAGATCTGAATACAACTCACAGAGAATAGCATTCAATATTTAACCATCTTATTATTAAGTATGAAAGAAATTAGTAACGGATACAACACCTCAATACATCGGTAAAAAATTATCGAAATATTGAACGAGTATAAGTTAAAATATAAAAGCTAAAAAACTCTTTTACAAATCACAAGTTCTTTCCTAATATTGTAGAATCACAATTAATTAAAAATCTGGCACTTTAATATCATATACATACGCCGTAAAGCAATACGAAGTGCCTTACGACAAATATTTATTATCGTTTTCTTTATATTTGTAAATTGAGAAACTGAACCAGCTCTTTTACGAATACGATAACCTTCAAAAACATTATTTAAATTAATACTTGATGCTCCATCTATTGCTGTAAAAACCGCAATATTCGCATCACAATAAGCACACATACAATTCCTCATATATCCCCTAAGAATCAAATCGAAATCTCCGCAAATTTTATATTGCAAATCAAAACCTCCCAACTCTTCTATTAAATATCTCCTCATAAATACCGCTTGATGACTCGGCATTTGAGTTCTAATCGAATCTGGATCTAGATTTGATTTCTTCTTTATTATGCCACGAGGGGTTTTAAAATATACATTCCCATATACTACGTCTTGAGGCCATTCTTTACTAAAAATCTCCGCCATTCCATTGGGTAAAAGCACATCGTCAGCTCCAAGATAATATATCCACTCCCCCTTAGCCAATTTCCAACCTTTATTAAAAGCATCATAAATTCCTTTATCAGGCTCAGAAATTAGTCTAAATCGCTGATCTTTTTCAACATATTCACATGCTATACTTACAGTATCATCTGTTGATACACCATCAACAATAATACATTCCCAATCTTGGTACGTTTGATATCTCACACTGTCTAATGCTTTACGAAAAGTTTTCGCAGCATTAAAAGTAGCAATTATAATAGATATATTTGGGGCAATATTCATTTTAGTATTGATAATCAATTAAGTTCCTTCACATTAACACTATATCCGTGTTTCCGTAGATACAACCATAAAATAAAAAGATAAAGAATCATAAAATTACCAGCTTCATTTTGATAATCAGAATAAAACATACCTTTACCAATATATGAAGATACAACTATAACTAAGATTATTTGGATAAATGATAATTTTAAAGAGGATTTAAAACATTTTCTAAATCTTATATTAACCCACAATGCTATAATAAAAGTAATTATAAATCCCCAATTCATAACCCATCCTCCCACAACTCCATGAAAAATATAAGTTGGGTTATAGTAATGGAACTTTTTTTGAATATATGAATTAAAAACGGTTGTTTCTTCTCGTGTAGTACCATCATCGTAATCTAATCCAAATAAACGACGATATAAAGGGAACTGTCCCCATCCACAAAATGGCTCTTTCAAATCAGGCCAAAGAAGTGTCATAAAATTAAGTTGAGCCTCTCCTGTATACCGTAACATTGACAAAGTCTCATTTTGTTTATTACCACCGAAACGAGAGTTCGATATTGTTGCAAAAATCCCTCCCAAAAATATAATAATGACAAAACTTAACATTACAATTTTCCTTTTTATTTTTGAGCTAAAACAACTATTAAACATTAAAACTATTACAACAATTTCAAACATTGAAAATATTATAGTTTGTCTTGTAACCATCGAAAATACAATAGTAACCTTTAACAAAAAATATACAATTATCGAATAAATATCTATTTTGTCCAATTTTTTATATATAAAATACTTAATACATGCGGTAGAAATCAAAAATATAGACATACTACCAAAAAGTCTTCCAATAAGACTAACAATAAATAAATTTGAAGAAGTATTAACTCCATATATTTCATCCCTCATATCTGCTAAATTTCGTCCTGAATAAAATTTTCGAATCGATTCGGGAAATGAAAATACAAGATAAATAATAAAACAAATGACTAAGAATTTCTGTATCTTTAAGATTAAAGAATAATTGTAATTTGTTATTTGCCTACAATTTTCAATGCTACAATTCGAAAAAGCAGTAATTAATAAGCTGTTTACTATCAACAAATATAATGCAGCTGGCCATGTAATAACTCCATCTGCCGTATATGTTAAATTATATAACGGAAAATTGAACAGTAATAATGATGCTATAGAAGATATTGTATAGAAAAATGCTAGCATCGTACTAAGATTTTTCCATTTATAACGTATTAAACAAAATACAAACAAAGCAATATAAGCACAAGTATTGGATATAACAACAGATAATTCAGACATTTTAATCACAATTTATTTACTTCATTCCTAAATATAGAGTCTCTAAACAATCGTAGGTATACCCCATATATTGTATATAACCATAAAAAAGGATGTCTTAAAAGAAGTAGAAAAAACTTTCTCCTACACGTAGATTTTCGAATATACCTGCCAATAATATATCCAAGGACTTTATTTTTCCATGGATGATCCAATATACTTTTTGCTGTATGTTTATCACATAAAATCACATTCTTAATTTCAAAATATACGGTTTCATAATATGGCGCTTTTAGAATATGAGGACATGTATTCATTATACTAGTAGGATTGATGCGATAACAACTTGTCATATCAGGAATGAAGATTGCTTTTCCCTGTCGAGTTGCACTAAGAAATAATCCAGAATCAAAAGGAGTCCTTTCAATACCAACACATGCATCTCGCCTATACATAGTAGTTAAAGTCATTATAAAATTAGTATGAACTAATAAATCCCAAAATATCCATCCAGAGTGACTATGTCTCATAAAATTATCAGAACGCACATGCTTGATTTTATTACCCAAATTATCAACTACATAAAATCCAGTATATGACATCGTTGCCTCCGGATTTTGTTCAAGTGCATTAACTTGCTTCTGAAGTTTATTACAATCACACCAATAATCATCACCTTCGCAATATGCAATATATTTACCATACATATGTTGATCCATTATTTCATTTATCCCTGCAAATCCTTTTAAGCGATAAACATTCTCTTTTTCAAAAATAGGCTTTATTATACTAGGATACTTCTGGGCATATTCTCGAATAATTTCCGCAGAATTATCTGTTGATGCATCATCATGTACTATTACTTCAAACTGAAAATTGGTCTTTTGCATTACAAAACCATCCAAACATTGACGTAAATATGGTTCATGATTATACACCAAACAATGTATACTAACCATTAAGTTTCTTTTACATTTTACTTGCATTCAAACTCAAATTAAAGTTACAACTCAAAATATAGATTCGAAAAGATTATTTTCTATTAAGGAAAATGCGATAAATCATACTATCTTCATTTAATATTTTTCGCAGGAGCACCCACCATAATAGCATAAGCAGGCACATCATGTGTTAACAAACTCCTAGCTCCTATATAGGCATACGTTCCTATTTTTCCTACTTTACCAGAAATACTCAATGCTCCTTGCCCGACAAAGACAAAATCCCCTACTTCTGTATATGCGCCAATAGTAGCACCTCCGGCAATGAAACAACCGCGTCCCAAAATGTTTGTATGAGAAATATTAACATGAGAAAGTAAGACTGTATTGCGCTCGATAGTTGTATCGGCTTGTACATATGTAAAAGGAGAGATATATACTCCTATCGGGGAAATATCAGCAAATTTAGAAATAATAGCATTGGGATGTATTAAGCTAGGAACCCAACCTCCATATGACAGAATCTTATTCGTTAACATTATCCTAAGTTCATTATTTCCCATTGTAAGAAGAAATGACTTACCTTTTAGATTTTCTCCAACAAACAAATCATTGAATGATCCTAATATTTCATATCCATGATCAAATTCACCTGTACGGCCTTCTGCATAATGATATAATCCTTTTATCTCGTAACCACATGATTCCGCCAAATCTATAAAAACAGGAGTATTATGTCCGATACCTAATACTAAAAGTTCTTTACCCCCCCCCGATTAACATATTTCAACATCTTCTTAGAACGTTCTTTATGCCTTTGTACTGGCACTCCATAATAAATACCCCAAGGATCAAGAGTATTTCGAACCATAGAACAAGCTCCAATCACACATCCCTCCCCAATTGTAAGGTTGGGAAAAACAATGCAATTAGCCGCAATCTGTACAAATCGTTTAATAATCACCTTTCCTCCAGTTACATTCGTGTACTTTGCCGGATGGATTGGACCTATCAGATAATCCCCACTAAAATCATCCATCGCCGAGTATATGGTACTGCGTGGAGATATGCCGGTATAATCTTCCATCACTATTCCATTTCTACCATATAAAGACACATAGGCGGATATATGAATATTATTCCCCAGCGTAATATTACCAGAAAGTATGCAAAAATCGTCAATACGCACATTCTCTCCTATAACAATATCTGCAGTATTATAAAAACTTGCTTTACGACTTATCTTACATCCTTCACCAATAGACATAAAGCCCATTGATGATAGTTCATCGTCATTATAAAATGATGTAATCATATACTTATCTTTTAAGACAGTCAAGTACTCGTCGCACATCCTCATCTGAAAGTGCATGATGCATAGGAAGACATATTACCGTATTCGCCATTTTATGTGCTTGTGGCAGGTTATCAGGGTTGGAACTAGGCAATCCCCGGTAAGTGGTAAACTCGCTAATTAACGGATAAAAATACCGTCTTCCGAGTACTCCCTGTGATTTCATCTTTTCATAAAGCTCATCCCTTGTCATACCATATTTACCGGAATTGATAAATATCGGAAAATAACTGTAATTGTGTTTTACACCAGGCATATCGTCAAAAAACGTGATACCTTCTATATCCCGCAAAGCTTCACGGTACTTGACAGCCACTTGATGACGGGCTTCGATAGCAGCATCTACTTGTTTCAAATTCAATAAACCGTAGGCAGAACGTACCTCGTCCATCTTACTGTTAATACCCGGGCCAACAACCGTGGTTTCCCCAGAAAAACCGAAATTTTTCAAATAGTCGATACGTTTCTTGGTAGCTTCGTCACGCATTACCATCGCACCCCCTTCTATTGTGTTATACACTTTGGTAGCATGAAAACTAAGCGTGGACAAATCTCCAGCATTCAAAATACTTTCCCCATTCACTTCCACTCCAAAAGCATGTGCCGCATCATAGATCACTTTCAAACCATAATTTTCAGCTATTTCCTGTATACGGCGCATATTACAAGGTTTGCCATACACGTGAACAGGCATAATGGCTGTAGTTTTCGAAGTAATGGCAGCCTCAATCTTGTCCGGATCTATATTACCTGTACACGGATCTATATCCACAAATACCGGTTTTATACCGTTCCACCACAAAGCATGGGTGGTAGCTACAAACGAATAGGGAGTGGTAATTACCTCACCTGTAATTCGCAATGCCTGTAAAGCAGTGATAAGCGGGAGTGTCCCGTTCGTAAACAGACTGATATAAGGCACCTTAAGATATTCAGCCAAAGCCTCTTCAAGCCGTTTATGATATCGTCCGTTGTTAGTTATCCATCTACTTTGATAAATCTCAGCTATTACATCCTGAAACTCTTCCAAGGAAGGAAGTAACGGAGATGTCACCGTTATTAATTTTGTATCCATAATAATTTAAATTTAAAGAGTTATCGTTTAATAAGAGAAAAAAATTCCTGCAATTCGGAAAAACGACAGAAGTAACTGATGGACGTATAATAAATAATACCAGACAATATACCTGCTAAAAGCTGATATATTTGATTTGAAACAAAATGAGAAATTATCCATATCAATCCAAACATGGACAAACTCAAAAGCAAAGTTGGCATAAGATCCCGCATTTGCTTAAAGAAACCAACATTAATAAGTTTTCCTGTATAATATGTATTGATTGCCAACGCTACCAAAGAATTAAATACCTGCCCATAACACATAACAACCAATCCCAAAGGAGCCGTTAAGCATAACACTGAAATACCTAATATCTTTTTTATGATCTCCAAACGAAGAAATAGGTCAGAGCGACCTTTCACTTGTAACAAATTCAGATTAATAGCATGAACAGGATACCACATCATAGAAAAACAAAGGACCTGTAATAATTTCGCACATAAACTCCACTGGTCACCAATCACAATATGAATAAATGGAACAGCTAAGGCAGAAAGCCCCATCATCATGGGAAATACAACAAAGGAAACTAACTTAAGAACACGCCTGTAGACACCAGCAAGCCGCTCGTCATCTTTTTGAATGGTACATAATACAGGATAGGTAACACGCTGTATAATACCTGTCACATTGGAAGAAGGGAAATCGGCAAATTGCTGAGCACGAGTATAATGTCCCAAATTAGACGCCGAAAACAACTTACCTATAACTATTGGATATATATTTCTGTATACTGTATCCAATAAACCGGATAACAGCAATTTAGAACCAAAAGCAAACAACTCACGAAAAGAACGCCATGAAAACATCCACGAAGGACGCCATTTGGAAAATATCCACAACAATCCGGTATTTATACTCAGGTTCAGTAATTGTTGAAAAACAAGTGACCAAACGCCATAGCCTTTGTAAGCCATCACTATTCCCACAAAACCTGATGAGACTGCTGCGATGAAAGCAGCTTTTGCCTGTGTTTTAAAATCTATATTAACTGTAAATAATGCACGTTGAACTACTGCCAATGAATTTAAAACGACTCCTAAGCATATTACCCGCATAACAGAAGTCAATGCCGGGATATTATAAAAAATAGATACGTAAGGGGCAACGAAATACAGTAACAAATATATAAAAACCGCTACTATTATATTGAAGTAAAAGACTGTAGAGTTATCTGTTTCCGTACGAGGATATTTACGAATCAAGGCTTGAGAAAATCCGCTGTCTATCAAAGATTGAGCGATAGCCAAGAAGATTACCAACATACCTATTAACCCGTAATCTTGAGGAGTTAATAAACGTGCCATGATTATCATAATGCAAAATTGGACACTTTGAACGGAGAAACGCTCTATAGTACTCCACAAAACTCCTTTTGCGGTTTTATTTTTAAGTGATTCTGTCATTATTTTTTTAGATAAATGTTGTTCGCTAGAAGTTTAAATATCAACATTTAACTTTAATATGATATTATGCGAAATGAGAAGCAGGTTCTTATTACAGCAATAATGCAGACTGCCATAAACAAAAAAGATTATGATTGATTTCTTACTTATTTCTATAAGTTTCTTCGTAATATCTTTGATAATCTCCCGATGTCACATTATCCATCCACTCTTGATTATCCAAATACCACTTCACAGTCTTTTCAATACCTTCTTCGAACTGTAAACTTGGCTCCCAACCTAATTCTTTCTTCAAATTCGTTGAATCAATAGCATAACGCAAATCATGACCTTTCCTGTCGGTAACGTAAGTAATTAAATCAAGCGAGTGACCTTCAGGGTTTCCAAGTAATTTATCTACCGTTTTTATAACCACTTTAATGATATCGATATTCTTCCATTCATTGAATCCGCCGATATTATAAGTGGCGGCAATCTTACCGTTATGGAAAATCACATCGATGGCACGCGCATGGTCTTCCACATAAAGCCAATCTCTCACGTTCTCACCTTTACCATAAACAGGGAGAGGCTTGCGCTGACGGATGTTGTTGATAAAAAGGGGTATTAATTTTTCCGGAAACTGATACGGACCATAGTTGTTTGAACAGTTCGTGACAATTGTCGGCATTTTATAAGTATCATGAAAAGCACGCACAAAATGGTCGGAACTTGCCTTGCTCGCACTGTATGGACTATGAGGGTTGTATTTCGTAGTCTCTTTAAAAAAGTCATCTCCATATATTTTATGGGCGGTAAACTCTGACGACATACCTTCCGGACAGGTCAGTTCCAAAGCACCATAAACCTCATCCGTGGAAATATGATAAAAACGTTTACCTTCATAACCTTCCGGTAAGGATTCCCAATAGAGCTTTGCGGCCTGTAATAACGAAAGTGTACCCATCACATTCGTTCTCGCAAATGTAAAAGGATCTTTTATGGAACGATCGACATGACTTTCAGCAGCTAAATGAATAAAACCATCCACACGATACTCAGGTAACAATTTACAGATTCTATCAAAGTCGCAGATATCAGCTTTTATAAATGTATAATTAGCCCTATTTTCTATATCTCTCAAGTTGGCAAGATTACCGGCATACGTCAGATTATCTAAGTTTATTATATGATATTCAGGGTACTTGTCAACAAACAATTTCACAACATGGCAGCCTATAAAACCTGCTCCACCCGTGATAATAATATTTCTTTTAAAACTCATATATTTATATTAGTAATTTTCAAATTAATAATATTTATCGAATTATCCCATCAAAAAAAAATTCCACATCCAAACGCTTTGTGATATAGTTTCCACATATAAATGGAATATCAATCCAAATTCGATTTTCCAGTTCGTTCCACTTCGTCAATCACTTTTATCAAATACTGTCCGTATTGGTTCTTCAACATAGGCTGTGCAACTTCACGCAACTTATCGGCACTAATCCAGCCCTTGCGGTATGCAATACCTTCCAAACAAGCCACTTTCAGTCCTTGACGTTTTTCGATTACTTCAATGTAAGTGGATGCTTCCGCCAATGAGTCATGCGTTCCTGTATCCAACCAGGCAAAACCGCGTCCCAGGGTTTGTACTTTCAGTTCACCGTCTTTCAGGAAACGCTGGTTGACTGTCGTTATCTCGAGTTCGCCCCGAGCTGAGGGCTTAATGCTTTTAGCGACCTCTACAACCTTGTTCGGATAAAAGTAAAGACCCACCACGGCATAATTTGATTTAGGATTGATTGGTTTTTCTTCAATACTTAGACAATTCCCATCCCCATCGAAATCGGCAACTCCATAACGTTCTGGATCACTAACCCAATAACCGAATACTGTGGCTTTCTTTTCTTTCCCAGCGGTGTGAACGGCTTCTTTCAGCAAGGAACTGAAACCATTCCCATGAAATATATTATCACCAAGTATAAGACACACCGAATCGTTACCTATGAACTTCTCACCGATTATAAATGCTTGTGCCAAACCATCAGGAGAAGGCTGCTCGGCATATTCAAATCTCACGCCTAATTCACTTCCATCACCAAGCAAACGTTTAAAACCCGGTAAATCATTAGGAGTGGAAATTATCAGAATCTCACGGATACCGGCTAACATCAATACCGAAATCGGATAATAAATCATCGGCTTGTCAAAAACCGGCAACATTTGTTTACTTACCCCTTTTGTGATAGGGTACAAACGAGTACCATTACCACCGGCCAATACAATTCCTTTCATGCTTTTTATATAAAATTTATACAAGATTTATTTTAAAGAACATCTTTTATTAAAGAATACAGCAACTTAATACACACAAGTTTACATTCATATAAACTATTTTCCTAACATATCCCAAACGTATCATGATCCGCTCCACCATAAGCAGTCACTTTAGACGTAAATTTGTTTGCATTCAGCACATTATAATAATGATATAGCATAAACATCGTCAGGCTCTTTCCAAAACAGTGTGGACGAATATAGAAAAAACAGTTAACCCGTTGTCCACATAATAGCAATCATCTTCACGGTTACTGACAAAGTTCATCATTCCATAAGGAATACGTTTTGAAGAAACTCTCCGAATCATAACATTCAAGTTTTCTACGTAAATAAATCTTTTATATGAAATTGCCAAACTTAAAATCTTTCCATTTTCCAAATTCTTCCACTAAACTCTCCGACCCAGCATCCTTCTCACCGTACACATCCCCGTAATCCTGCATCAGTGCATCCATACAGCGCAGAAGAATAAGCATTTTCCGTTCCCATACCGTTTCCCGACGCATCAGGAAGAAGATGATACTGACACCCTGACTCAGGCTTAACGGTTTCCCCGATTAGACTTTCGCAAAGGTCTTTCGGCCGATATGAGCCGACATCAACGAACGGATCGAAGAAGGTTTATACCCTACATCCTTCCCTATGAGGAGGTGAGTCACCAACTCCGAAAATTTTGGAGTGGTAGTAAAAGTCTTTTTCTTTTCCATATATTTCTAAACTGTTCTTAAATATACTTTATTTTGTGCTCCACATGTAGAGCACACTTTTTTGCGAGGTTTCCACTGCTACGTTACCTTTATCCCATATTTCTAAAAAATAATTATCTATGATGAATATCACTACTTTTTCTGGTTATACTTCCGTCATTCCCATGGAAGAAGAGCTTTCCGACATCATCCGGAAAATCAAAGAGGATGCCGAACTGGAGGCGCTCACTGAGGCTTATCGCTCTACAGGCAACCACTCGCTGAAAGAAGCCTCGCCTTGTTTTGTACCCGCATGCCGGTTCAAGGACGGCAAACAACGGAAACATATCGTCTCACTCACCGGACTTGCCATGGCCGACTTCGACCATCTGACTACCCGACAGGTGAAAGAACTGGGCCAACTTGTACGGAACGATCCGCATACGATACTCACGTACATAACCATATCCGGAAACGGGCTGCGCATTCTTTTCCGATACGAATTAGATTCCTCGTTTTCGTTGGAACAGCAAATCCTCTTTTACAAAAAAGTCTTCCTGACCACCAACCGGTATTACAGCGCGTTGCTCGGAGCCGAAACGGACGGACAGTGCAAAAACGTCACCCGCCTGTCGGGGATATGCCACGACCCGAATGTGTTCTTCAATCCTTCCGCCTCACCCTTCACTGCCGGGTGGATAGACTCGCAATGGCGCGACACAATACTCGAGAAGAAAAAAGAAAGTATCAGGCGACGCGAACAGGCAAGCCTGCAACACTTTTTCGAATACACTTTAGTACCGGAACTGGAGACTGAGGGAGCCTCTTTCGCTCCGGGACGCCACAACGACTTCATCATGCGTCTGGGATACCGGCTCAATCAGTACGGTGTTCCCCCGGATACGGCTCTTGCCTGGGCAGTACCCCGTTTCGCCGACTATGCCGATACGGAGCAGGTCATCCGTTCCTGTTACCAGCGCACGGAAGAGTTCGGAATCCGTAGCCGTTCTCCACAAAACGATACAGGACGTAACGGAAAAATGTCCTATGTCTCCATCGAGCATATCAAGCGTTTCCTTTCCGAACGGGTTCTGCTACGATACAACATCATCACAAGCCGCGTGGAATATACTCCGATAAAGGGAACGGAAGATACCGGTCCGCACCACTACCAGGTCATTACCGACCGGATAGTCAACTCTATCTGGAGCGACCTGTCACAAACGGTACGGGTGAACGCACAGGACATCTACCGGGTCATCGAATCGGATTTTGTACCCGACTTCCATCCGTTCACCGATTATTTCGACAGTTTACCTCCTTGGCGGGAGGGAGACCCAGACTATCTTTCCGAACTGGCGGCCACCGTCACGGTTACCGGAGGAAAAGAAGCACAGGAACGTTTTACCCGCTATCTACGCAAGTGGCTCGTTGCCATGGTCGCCTCGTGGATCTCACCGGAAGTGGTGAACAACGTCATTCTGGTACTTATAGGTCCGCAGGGAGCTTACAAAACCACCTGGTTCAACCGGATTCTGCCTCCGGAACTGCGTCGTTACTTCTATACAAAAACAAACTCGCAGCGATTGGCAAAAGACGATCTGCTGGCCCTCACACAGTACGGGATGGTATGCTGCGAGGAATTGGACACGCTGCGGCCCGCCGAACTGAACCAACTGAAAGCCGCCGTGACCATGACTACCGTGGACGAGCGGGCGGCCTACGCGCGTTATGCGGAGCACAGAACGCACATCGCCTCCTTCTGCGGGACGGGAAACAACGTGCAGTTCCTTTCCGACCCTACGGGAAACCGGCGTTGGCTGCCGTTCGAGGTGGAGAGTATCCTATCGCCCCACGACCATCCGTTTGCCTACATAGGAGTTTACAGCCAGGCACTGGCTCTGTACAGGAACGGTTTCCGTTTCTGGTTTTCCAACGAGGAAATAAGGGAACTGAGCCGTCACAACCAACGGTATGAGACCCCTAAACTCGAACACGAACTTGTTATGCTCTATTTCCGGAAACCATCGGAGACGGAACACGGCCACTTTATGCCGACGGCACGTATCCTCCAATGCATAGGCTCCAACCTTACACAGAAGTTGAGCGCCGTCAATGTGGGACGCGCCCTGAACGAGCTGGGCTTTGAAAGGAGGCAATACAACAATATACGCGGTTTCATCGTCGTTCCACGCAACGGAGAGGAGATAGCCGGATTCCAAAGGACATTAGCCATCCGGGCCGAAACGGAACATGCAGATACTACAGATCGTGCACTGGTTTTATAACTCCCTTACGTACGCGCAGGAACTTTTATTTTTTCAATGTATTTTTTATTGATTATATATGAACACTTCTATAAAATGCACTTCTTTATATGCACATCTGCACGGTCCCACAAGGGAAACAGCCAGGGTTACAATATGCGCGAACGGCACTCCCATCCCTTAAGTGCCATCGTTACGCCGCGCAAACGACATAGTTAGATACGATAAATGCCATACTTTTAAAACCAGACAAACATGAGAATCAGAATATACACCAAACAGGAGCTGGCCATGCTCTATTTTCCTAAAGCCCTGCCACACACGGCCGTCAACCACCTGATGAGGTGGATCAACCGTTGCGGACCGCTGAAGGAGGCGTTAAGAGAAGCCAACTACCGGGACAGGAACCGCCTATTCACTCCCAGACAGACCGGACTGATATTCCGGTTTCTCGGAGAACCGGACGACAGCGTCCACTAAAGTACGGAAAATCCTAAGCGGGACTGGAGACAGACGTATCTTTGCAACGTTCAAACCATTATTCACTTTTAAATCCAAACAGTATGATTCGTATCACGCTTTATCAAAACACCAACCAGAAAAACGAACAAGCGTTCGGAAAATGGTATCCACGTCCGACAGCCGACGAGACCGTCGACCTCGATGATCTGGCCAAACACATGGCTTCACACAACTCACCCTACTCGCCGGGAGTCATCAAAGGGATCATGACGGACATGGTATCCTGTATCAAGGAACTGCTGCTTGACGGCAAAAACGTTAAAATCGACGACCTGGCCATCTTCTCCGCCGGTATCCGATCCAACGGGGGCGCCGACAGCGAAAAAGACTTCCTTGTCAGCAAGCATGTGGCGGGTATCAAACTACGGGCACGCGCTACAGGGGAACTCTCCACAGGGAAGCTGAATCCGGACGCAGTCATCAGAAAGTACTCACTCACCACAGGCGCTTCACCGGGAGACGACTCCGGAAAGGGAGACGGAAGCGATCCGGACACCGGAAGTTCCGAGGGCGGAGGCATTGAGGGAATCTGACCCGTCGGGGAGTCCGAGAAGACTCCCCGGCTCTTCCTCCAGCAGCTTTGATGGATTTATCACTTTATTATTCAACCAATTTAATTTCTTCAAACAATGAACGAACAACAGAAAAACAAATGGAGCATGACTTATAAAATCATCATCACCCTGCTTAGCAGCCTGGCAGGAATTCTCGGGCTGGCCTCCTGCGCCTCGGGAGACGTGACAGGACTGACAGCCGCAGCCTCATGCGCCACCACGGCTTTCCTGCTTAGAGGAGGATTAGTGTGATACAAGATACATTTCCCATGACAATCGGAGGGGATGAGGTGCTCAACGAGCGCCAACTCCTTGCCGGAGTGGAAAACGGAATGACAATGAACGGGGCGGACTCGGTCCGATTCCTCATCGTCCACTGTTCCGCCACACGCTGCCAATGCGACTATACCGTGGAACAACTGCTACGCGACCACAAAGCCAGAGGATTCCGTACCATAGGATATCACTTTTACATCCGCCGTGACGGTTCTGTAACCCAACACCGACGACTGCTCGAAGCGGGAGCGCACTGCCGACCTTTCAACCGTTGTTCCATCGGTATCTGCTATGAGGGAGGACTGGACCAACAGGGTCATCCTGCAGACACACGGACAGAAGAACAGACCGGGCAACTGACGCTTTTACTGATGAAGCTGATGAAACTCTTCCCCAATGCCTGTATATGCGGACACCGGGATATGCCGGGGACAACGCCTAAAGCTTGTCCCTGCTTCGACTGCCGGAAGATTTTCGGATATTTGGAACGGCACTGATTTCTACCGCAGATTTACACGGATTAATACAACTTATTTTCGTCACCACAGCAATTATTCGGATTACACGGATTATCCATTCATTAAATGCAATAAATATAATAAACCCTCTGTGTCAATCTGCGGTTACTCTTTCACTTCTTTCTCCGTCCCATAACCGTAGCCATACCGTTTGCCATAACCGTAGCCGTACTTCTTACCGTAGCCGTAGCTATAGCTGTTCTTACGGCTCGTCAAATCGATACCATTGAGAACCGTGCAAAGACTGGAGCTCTTCAAATCATTCTTCAACGTGTTGATGTAAGCAAAGCCTTCCTTCGGAGTGTAATC